>Ga0335078_10000749_pt1 | contig 49602 bp, 35 predicted proteins | sample Lox_Sample_32_FD_206711 | JGI IMG/M metagenome (GOLD analysis project Ga0335078, IMG submission 206711) | Soil microbial communities from Loxahatchee National Wildlife Refuge, Florida, United States - Lox_Sample_3.2 | ecosystem: Environmental > Terrestrial > Soil > Wetlands | place: USA... | reverse complement strand
GGCCGCGGGGAACCCGACCGGCTTCCCCGCGGCCCGCGGCATTTCCGCGGGACATGCCCTGCGACCGCACCGCGCTCCTTGTCCGCTAGGCGCCGTAGCCTCCCCCCGGTCCCGGCCGCGTATTGGACCGGGGTTCCCCCGATACGTCTCTATTGGCCCGGGGGACCCCCGGGCCAGCATCGTTTTGGACCGGGGTTCCCCCGGTGCACCTCTCATGGGTGAGGCCCGATAGTCACGGTGCATTGCGCTGCCGGCCTTGGGAAATAACGTGACAAGGAGGAGAACGCGATGACAGTGACCCGTGTGGTCTCGCTGGACGACGCCGAGGCGCTCGCGCGCCTGGTGAGCGCGGATCGCGACTACCTCGCCCCCTGGTCTCCGCTACAAGACGAGGCGTACTACACCGCCGACGGCCAGCGCGAGGTCCTTGCCCGCCAGCTGGCGGCCTACGACAGGGGCGCGATGCTCCCGCTGGCCATCCTCGACTCCGGCGGCGCGGTTGCCGGGTCGATCAACCTGAACAGCATCATCCGGGGTGCGTTCCAGTCCGCGAGCGTGGGCTACTGGGTCAGCGAGTCGCGTGCCGGACGGGGCCTGGCCTCCGCGGCGGTCGCGGACGTGGCGGAGCTGGCATTCGGCGAACTCGGGCTGCACCGGCTCGACGCCGCGACGCTGCTGCATAACACGCCGTCGCAGCGGGTGCTGCTGCGCAACGGCTTCCGGCCGTTCGCGGTGGCCGAGTCGTATATCAAGATCGCCGGGCGCTGGCAGGATCACGTCCTGTTCCAGCTGCTGTCGTCCCCCGGGGGGACGACCCCCCGTACCCCCCGGTGCGCGCCCGATGGCTCCGCCATCGTATCGGGCGCGCCGTCCCCCGCGGGAGATGACTGGCCGTAGCGGAAATGACTCCGCCCTCGCCCTGCCGCGAGGACCGCGGGAAGAGCGAGGGCGGCGACGGACCTCCGGTCCGGGAGTAGCCCGGGCTGGTTAGTTCTCCGGCTTGCTAAGCCGCTGCGTCTCGTCCTGGATATCGATGGCCACCTTCTTCAGCGCCGGCAAGTGCTCCCTGCTGTGGTGGGCGCAGAAGAGAAGCTCACCCGAGTTAGGGAGCAGGACGCGGACGTACGCTTGCGCGCCGCACCGATCGCACAGATCGAGAGCGGTCAGCGGCCTAGTGGGGGCGATAGCTCCAGTCACGTCGCCTTCCTCGTCTCGTGCCTCCGGCTACTGCGTCCGGCTGGCTCCGGTCTGCTGGGCTGTCCGGTCCAGTCACCGCTCCCATCGGACGGACCCTTGGACCCTCGGAGGTTCGAGAGCCGTGTCCGGGGGAGGACAACTGCCTTACAGCACAGCACAACACATACCCCGGCGTCAGGCTTCCCGTGGCCGGGCCGTGTACGCCACAAGCGAAAACCGCACAAGCCACGCCGTCGGGCCAGGCAAGCGCGGTCCTCGGTGACCACACGACCGTGCGGGTAGTCACCGGTGAGATACCCGTGCGGTTCGAGTGATGTATACCCCCCAACGTGCGCCATGAACACTTTTGGCAGCAAGTATCCGGTCCTTACCGTCCGCTTACGCGGTACTTCCGTCGGGCACGGGCTCGCCTGCCCGCCGGCCGCCCGACGCGCCCGCTGGCGGCGGAAATGGCCGTCGTATGGGGTGCGGGGCAACAAACCCGGCGTGGCAGTGCACGGGAACTCAGGGAAAACCGCTACCCTTTCGAATGTGACAGCGTTTGCTGCCGCACAGGTATTCGAGAGGAGACGCGCCGCCCGTGGCACCGCTTACCGACACCGTCCGGGCGACGGCTGACCCCAAGCCCAGGCCAAGGTCGCGGCAGGACGCCGCGCAGCCGGCCGACGCAGCCGACTCCTACAGCGCCAGGCACCTGTCGGTCCTTGAGGGCCTGGACGCGGTGCGCAAGCGCCCGGGCATGTACATCGGCTCGACCGACGGCCGTGGCCTGCAGCACTGTCTCTGGGAGATCTTCGACAACGCGGTGGACGAGGCCCTTGGCGGCTACTGCACCAAGGTCGACGTGATCCTGCACGCCGACGGCTCCGCCGAGGTGCGGGACAACGGCCGGGGCATCCCGGTCGACACCGAGCGCAAGACGAAGCTGTCCGGCGTCGAGCTGGTGATGACCCGGCTGCACGCGGGCGGCAAGTTCGGCGGCGGCTCGTACACCGCCTCAGGCGGCCTGCACGGCGTCGGCGCGTCCGTGGTGAACGCGCTCGCCGTGCGGCTCGACATCGAGGTCGACAGGGAGGGCTGCACCTGGACGACCAGCTTCCGCCGTGGCGTGGCAGGCGAGTTCGCCGCGCCAGGGCCCGACGCCGAGTTTGCCAGGAAGTCCGGGCTGCGCCAGGTCGCGCGGGTGCCCAAGACGCGGACCGGCACCAGGATCAGGTTCTGGCCGGACCGGCAGGTATTCCTCAAGGACGCGTCGTTCTCCTACGACAGCATGGCCGAGCGCGCCAGGCAGACCGCCTACCTCGTACCCGGCCTGGCGATCGCCGTCCGCGACGAGGTTGTGCATCAAGGAACCGGGGAAGAGCCGCGCGGCGATGAGTTCCGCTTCGCCGGCGGCATCGGCGAGTTCTGCGAGCACCTGGCGGCGGGCGAGAAGATCAGCGAGGTCATCAGGCTCACCGGGGACGGCACGTTCACCGAGACCGTCCCGGTGCTCGACGACCGCGGCCACATGACGCCGACCGAGGTCGAGCGCAGGCTCGACGTCGACGTGGCGGTGCAGTGGAACACCGGGTACGACACGGTCACCCGCAGCTTCGTGAACGTGATCGCCACCCCGCACCACGGCACGCACGTCACCGGGTTCGACCGGGCCCTGGCCCGCACCGTCAACGAGCAGCTGCGCGCCGCGCGGCTGCTCAAGAACGGCGACGAGCCGGTCACCAAGGACGACATACTCGAGGGCCTCACCGCGGTGGTGAGCGTCCGGCTGCCCGAGCCGCAGTTCGAGGGGCAGACCAAGGAGGTGCTCGGCACCCCGGCCGCGACACGGATCGTGCAGCAGGTGGTAAGCACGGGCCTCAAGGACTACTTCGAGAACCCGCCGCGCGGCGCCAAGCAGCAGGCCCGCGCCGTCCTCGACAAGATCACCGCCGCGGCCAAGACCCGGATCGCCGCCCGCGAGCACCGGGAGAACCAGCGCCGCAAGTCGGCGCTCGCCAGCTCGAGCCTGCCCGCGAAGCTGGTCGACTGCCGCTCCGCCGACGACCGCAGCGAGCTGTTCATCGTGGAGGGAGACAGCGCGCTCGGCACCGCCAAGCTCGCCCGTGACTCCGAGTTCCAGGCTCTGCTCCCGATCAGGGGCAAGATACTGAACGTGCAGAAGTCGTCCGTCGCGGACATGCTCAAGAACACCGAGTGCGCCGCGATCATCCAGGTACTCGGCGCGGGCTCGGGCAGCACCTTCGACCTCGACTCGGCCCGCTACCAGCGGGTGATCCTGATGGCGGACGCCGACGTGGACGGCGCGCACATCCGCACCCTGCTGCTCACCCTGTTCCACCGCTACATGCGGCCCATGCTTGAGGCGGACCGGGTGTTCGCCGCCGTCCCGCCGCTGCACCGGGTCGAGCTGACCAACCCGCGCAAGGGCCAGCAGAAGTACATCTACACCTACTCCGACCCCGAGCTGCGCCGCACGCTGCTCGGGCTGGAGAGCAAGGGCCAGCGCTGGAAGGACCCGGTGCAGCGGTACAAGGGCCTCGGCGAGATGGACGCAGGCCAGCTCGCCGAGACAACCATGGACCCGCGGCACCGGATACTGCGGCGCATCAGGATCGAGGACGCCAAGGCGGCCACCGACGTGTTCAGCCTGCTCATGGGCACCGAGGTGGGACCGCGCCGCGACTTCATCATCGGCGCCGCGAGCGAGCTCGACCTGTCCCGCATCGACACGTAGACCACCGGCAGAGCAGATAAGACCCAGCGAGGACACGCAGCATGCCACCACGCCGCGGCGGGACGGCCACGCCTCCCGAGGATCTGAACGAAGAGAACATCGTCGACATCGACGTCACCGAGGAGATGCGCGGCTCCTACCTGGAGTACGCCTACAGCGTCATCTACTCCCGCGCGCTCCCCGATGCCCGCGACGGCCTCAAGCCGGTGCAGCGGCGCATCCTCTTCCAGATGAACGAGATGGGGCTGCGCCCGGACCGCGGCCACGTCAAGTGCGCCCGCGTCGTCGGCGACGTGATGGGCCGCCTGCACCCGCACGGCGACAGCGCGATCTACGACGCCCTGGTCCGGCTGGCCCAGCCCTGGGCGATGCGGCTGCCGCTCGTCGACGGGCACGGCAACTTCGGCTCGCTCGGCGGCGACGACGCGCCCGCGGCCATGCGGTACACCGAGTGCCGCCCGACCGACGCCGCGATGGCCATGGTCGAGAGCATCGACGAGGACACCGTCGACTTCGGCCCGAACTACGACGGTCAGGAGCAGGAGCCGCAGGTACTCCCGGCCGCGATCCCGAACCTGCTGGTCAACGGCACCGCGGGGATCGCCGTCGGGATGGCGACCAACATGGCGCCGCATAACCTGACCGAGGTCATCGCCGCCGCCCGCTACCTGCTCAAGCACCCGGACGCCAGCCTCGAGCAGCTGATGCGCTACGTCCCAGGCCCGGACCTGCCGACCGGCGGGCACATCGCCGGCCTGGACGGTGTCAGGGAGGCGTACGAGACCGGGCGCGGCATCTTCCGCACCCGGGCAACGGCCGCGATCGAGCAGCTCAACGCCCGCAAGACCGGCATCGTGGTGACCGAGCTGCCCTACGGCGTGGGCCCGGAAAAGGTCATCACCCGCATCAAGGACCTCGTCCAGAACAAGAAGATCACCGGCATCTCCGACCTCAAGGACCTGACCGACCGCACTCGCGGCCTCAACCTGGTCATCGAGATCAGGCCCGGCTTCAACCCCGAGGCCGTGCTCGCCGAGCTGTACCGGCTCACGCCGATGGAAGAGACGTTCGGCATCAACAACGTCGCCCTTGTCGACGGCCAGCCGCGCACGCTCGGCCTCAAAGAGCTGCTCAGCATCTACATCGAGCACCGCGTCGACGTCACCAGGCGGCGCAGCGAGTTCCGCAGGAAGAAGCGCCAGGACCGGCTGCACCTGGTCGACGGCATCCTCATCGCGTTGCTCAACATCGATGAGGTCATCCAGCTCATCCGCACCAGTGACGACTCGGCCGCGGCCAAGCGGCGGCTGTGCCAGGTCTTCGACCTGTCGGAGATCCAGGCACAGTACATCCTGGACACCCCGCTGCGCCGGCTGACCCGCTTCGACAAGCTGGAACTCGAGCGCGAGCAGGAGACGCTGCGCGCCGAGATCGCCGAGCTGACCGAGATCCTCGAGAACGAGGACGTGCTGCGGAACCTGGTAAGCGGCGAGATGGCCGACGTGGCGAAGAAGTTCGGCACCCCGCGCCGCACCGTGCTGATGGAGGCGGGCGCGGCGGTGGCCGCCGCCGTCCCGCTCGAGGTGACCGACGACCCGTGCCTGGTGGTGCTCTCCCAGACCGGGCTGCTCGCCCGCGTACCGCTGGAAAACCAGGCGGACGCCGAACGGGCGCGTGGCTCCGCCTCCGCCGCCCCCGACCTCTTCGCGGCGGCCGAAGACGCGGCCGGGGCGGCGGCCGCCGGCCGGGGCCGCAAGGCCCGGACGGCGGCGGGCGCCGGCGGCGCGGCGACGGGCGGCGCGCCCTCCGTGGCCGGGGTCACCGCCGCGGACCTCGTGGCGTGCGCGCTCGTGACGACCGTCCGCGCCACGATCGGCGCGGTGACGTCGGCCGGCCGGATGATCAAGTTCAGCGTGCTCGAAGTGCCCGCGATCGCGCCCGCGCCCGCGGCCGGGCCGGCGAACGGGAGCGGCACCGCCGCGGCGGCACCCGGCCTTGGCGCGTCCGCGGCCGGCCTGTCCGGCGGCCACCCGGTCGAGGAGTTCGTGCCCGGCCTGGCGCACGGCGAGACCGTGCTCGCCCTGGCGCCGCTCGACGGCCCGGAAGCGGGCGGCGTGGCACTCGGCACCGCGTCCGGCGTGGTCAAGCGCGTGCAGCCGGACTACCCGGCGAACCGCGACGAGTTCGAGCTGATCACGCTCAGGGACGACGACCGCGTGGTGGGCGCCGCCTACCTGACGGGCGACGACGCCGAGCTCGTCTTCATCACCAGCGACGCGCAGCTGCTGCGCTTCCCTGCCGCCTCGGTCCGCCCGCAGGGCCGCCCGGCCGCGGGCATGGCGGGCATCCGGCTCGACGGCACCGCGAGCGTCGTCTGGTTCGGTGCGATCGGTCCGGCCGCGAGCGTCGGCAGCGCCCCGGGCGCCGGGCCGGCGACCAGCGGCGACGCCGCCGATCCGGCGGCAGCGCCCGTGGTCGTCACCGTGGCCGGCCGCTCCGGCGCACTGCCGGGCACGGGCGGCGGGTCCGTCAAGGTCACCCCGTTCGCCGAGTACCCGGCCAAGGGGCGCGCCACCGGCGGCGTGCGCTGCCAGCGCTTCCTCAAGGGCGAGGACGGCCTGATCCAGGCCTGGATCGGCCCCGTCCCTGTGGTCGGCGCCACCGAGTCGGGCGTCATCGTCGACCTGACGACCATGACCGGCAGGCGCGACGGCTCAGGAAACGCCATCACCCGTCAGCTAGCCCACCTCGGCGCGCCCTTCCGCCTGCCCGAGTAGCCCGGCCCGCCCTTCCGCCTGCCCGAGCAGCCCGGCCCGCCCTTCCGCCTGCCCGAGCAGCCCGGCCCGCCTGCGACGCCCTCCCCTCGTTCCTGCGGCTCCGGTAGTAACGCGGCTGACGGGGTGCGGGGGCGAGGGGATCCGCGCGCTCGTCTGCCCGGCCAATCAAACCCAATTGGCCGGGCAGAAGGCGCGCTGAGATCCCCGGTCGCTCACGCACCCCTCCGTTCGTCGGAGAAAGCCGCCGTGGACATCGGATCAGAACACCTCGGACACCACCGACCTCACAAGTACCATCACCCAAGCCCGAGGCCATGATCATGAAGAGTTTTTAGCACTCCCATGCTAAAAAGTCTTCCTAACACTACAAACCTTCATGGAAATCGCCCGCCAGGCATGGAAATCGCCCCGCCAAGGCGGATGAGGCAAATATCAGGCAGCTCACCGCTCTCGCCGGCCTCGGTGTTCCCTCCTGAGCGCCACCCCGGCATAAACGACTCCGTCGGACGGCCGCCCGCAGGCCGGGAACGGCACCTCAGGCGCGGGGAAGGCGCGGCCGGAGCCCGACCCGGCGGCTCAGGCGCGGGGAAGGCGCGGCCGGAGCCCGACCCGGCGGCTCAGGCGCCGGAGAAGCCGCCGTCTACGTAGATGGTCTGGCCGGTGATGTAGTCGCTCGCGGTGGACGCGAGGAAGACGGCGACGCCGGCGAAGTCCGACGGCTCGCCGTTCCTGCCCATGTGCGTCCGGTCGGCCAGCGCGGCCGACCGGACGGGGTCGGACGCCACCTCGACCGTCAGCGGCGTGGACACGAACCCGGGGCAGACCGAGTTGACGCACACCCCGGAGGCGGACCACGCCTCGGACTGCGACCGGGTGAGCGCGGCGAGCCCGGCCTTGGTCGCGCCGTACCCGCCGCTGTTGCCGAACGCGCGCATCGCCTGCTGTGAGGTGATGTTGATGATCCGGCCCCAGCCGCGCGCGGCCATCGCCGGGCCGAAGCGCTGCCCGAGCAGGAACGGGGCGGTCAGGTTCACCGTCACCATGAGGTCCCAGTGCTCCTCGGACAGGGAGCCGAGCGCGGGTCGGAGGTTCACCCCCGCGCAGTTGACCAGGATGTCCGGCTCGCCGAACGCGGCCGCCGCGGCGGACGTCACCCGGCGCACCTCGGCCCGGTCGGAGAGGTCCGCGCTCACCCAGGCGGCCGCGCAGCCCGCGTCGCGCAGCGACCGGCAGGTGGCGGAGAGCCTGGTCGGGTCGCGCGCGACGATCACCACCTGAGCGCCGGCCAGCGCCAGCGCGGAGGCCATCGCCTCGCCGATCCCGGAACTCCCGCCAGTAACGACCGCGACTCGGCCCTCAAGCGAGAACAACTCCTTCAGGAACCCCGTCATGCGGCATGCCTACCACACAGTAAGGATCGAAGGCGACCCGAATGGCCCGAATCATACGCGGCTTTTGTCCGGGTTCGTGCGCCCGATACGATGACGCTCTTTGCCATCGGGCGCGCGGGCACGGACATGGGGGTACGGGGGCAGGGTCACCCGCCGGCTCTTGCCGCAGCGCCGCGGCCCGGTACGATAGCGCCTTTTGCCATCGGGTCGCGGCGCGAGGACCTCGGGGGGTACGGGGGGTCGCCCCCCCGGGAGATAACAGGATCACAATATGGGGCGGGCGCCGATCAGGTTCAGCGCGTGCGCGGCGAGGCGGCAGCCGCTGGCCAGGGCTTCCATGGGCGGCTTCTTGTCCAGCCAGGCGGGCAGGAAGCCGGCGGTGAAGGCATCGCCCGCTCCCGTTCCGTCGATCACCCGCTCAACCGGGGGAGCGGGCACCCGCACCGGGGGACGGCCGTTGGCGAAGAACAGCGCGCCGTCCCCGCCCAGCTTAATGACGACCTGCGGGTACCAGGCGGTGAGTACCCGGGCGGCAGCCTCCGGGTCATCCCGGCCGGTGAGCACCCTGGCCTGGGCGACGTTCGCGAACAGCAGCAGCGCGTTGCCTGTCAGCTCGAAGAACGGCTCGGCCCCGACCCGCTCGAGCGGCGCGGCCGACGCCCCGTCTACCGAGGTCGACATGCCGACCCGCCCGGCGAAGTCAAGCGCGGCAAGCGCGGCCGCGCGGGATCCCTCGGACAGCAGCGTGTACCCGGACACGTGCAGGTGCGCCCCGGGGATGAACAGGTCGTGCGGCAGGTCATCGGGCGAGAGCGCCGCGTTGGCGCCCGGGTCGGACAGCATCGTCCGCTCACCCTTATGGGTGACCATGACCACGCAGGTGCCTGTGGGCCGCTCCGGGTCCATTACCAGCCGTGCGTCGACGCCGTAGCCCATCAGCTCCATGTCCCGGTTACGGCCGGCGATGTCAGCGCCGCGCCGTCCGATGAAGGCCACGTCGGCGCCGTCCGCCCCGAGCCAGGCGGCTACGTTGGCGCCGGAGCCGCCACCGTGCGTGGTTACCTTCGCGGGCGTGTCGCTGCCGCGCGCGAGGGGCAGCGTCGCATGGGCGACGGTGTCCGTCATCAAGTCGCCAATGACAACGATGCGGGCCATAATCGTCATCACCTCATCATCAAGCGCGTCCGGCAGGGCGGTGCCTGAAGCTAAGCCGCCAGCCGCCTGCGTCGCCGCAGGCGGTTGGCGACATGAATCCGGTACAGGGATTCCTACGGTATCCGCAACCTAATGCCGCTGGCCACCGCCTCATCGGGTAGTTATGCAGTTGTCGCCCGGGGGGGACGACCCCCCGTACCCCCCGATGCGCGCCCGATGGCTGCGCCATCGTATCGGGCGCGCCGTCTCCCTAGCCAGGCAGGAACGACAGGCGCACCCGCCGGTCCGGATTGTCCGGGTTCACGTCCACCAGCGCGATCGACTGCCAGGTGCCGAGCGCGAGCCGCCCGCCAAGCACAGGGACCGTCGCGTACGGCGCAACGAAGGCCGGCATCACGTGGGACCTGCCGTGGCCGCGCGAGCCGTGCGCGTGCTGCCAGCGGTCGTCGGCGGGCAGCAGCGCGGCGAGCGCGGACAGCAGGTCGGGATCGCTGCCCGAGCCCAGCTCGATGATGGCGATGCCCGCCGTGGCGTGCGGCACGAACACGTGCAGCAGCCCGTCACCGCCCCTGGCCGCCGACATGGCGAACTCCGCGCACTGCCCGGTGATGTCCGCCACGGCATCCCGTGATCCGGTCCTCACCAGAATGATGTCGCTCTCCATGGCGGCCATGATCGCCTACCATCCGTATTCATGGCAGAAGCACCTGGCAGTACCGGGGCCAACCTGCGCCTCGCGCGCCAGGCGCGCGGGTTCTCGCAGCAGCAGCTCGCGTCCATGGCCGGGGTGAGCAGGCAGGCGGTGTCTGCGGTCGAGTCGGGGCATTCCGACCCGTCGCTGCGTGTCGCGCTCGCGCTCGCCCAGGCGCTCGGCATGGCGGTGGAGGAGCTGTTCGGCCCGGGGGAGCCAGCCGCTCCCGTGCTGGCGACCAGCATCGGCCCGCTCCGCGGCGGCACCGACCGGGTGGCGCTCGCCCCGGTCGGCGACCGGTTCGTCGCCCTGCCGCTGCGCGGCGACACGGGCGCCGGGCTCGGCTTCCTGCCTGCCGGGGGGCTCGCCAGCCCCGCCAGCCCGGCGGCGCCGGCCGTGGCGGCCGGCCAGGCGGCCGCCGGAACGGAGCTGATCGCGGTCCGCCCGATCGGACCGCCGCGCCCGACGCTGCTGGTGGCGGGCTGCGACCCGGCGCTCCCGCTGCTCGCCACCCCGCTGTCCCTGCTCGACCCGCCGGTCGCCTTCGCCTGGTGGCCGTGCGGGTCAGGCGCCGCGCTCCGGCTGGCGAGCCAGGGGCTGGTGCACGCGGCCGGCATTCACGCAAAGGGCAGCGACGGCGATGGCCAGCGGGTTCCAGAGGGTGCCGCCCAGGTCGGGTTCACCGCCTGGCGCGAGGGCTTCGCGCTGCGCCGCGAGCTGCGGTCAAGCATCGCCGGCCTCGGCGCGATCGCGAAGCACCGGCTGCGGATCGTCAACCGCGAGCCCGGCGCCGAGGCACGCCGCCTGCTCGACGCCGAGCGGCAGCGCCTCGGCCTCGCGCCCGAGGACCTGGCCGGTTACGACACCCAGGCCGCCGGGCACCTTCAGGTCGCCTCCGCGGTGGCGGCCGGCCTCGCGGATGCCGGCGTGGCGAGCGAGCCCGCCGCCACGGCCTACGGCCTGGCCTTCATCCCGCTCGCCGAGGAGCGCTTCAGCCTGGTCATCCCCAGAGAGCACACCGCCTCCCGCGAGGTCCAGGCGCTCTTCAAGGTGCTTTCCTCCCCGTGGCTGCTGGCTCAGCTGGCCAGCCTTCCCGGCTACGACGCGGCCAGCTGCGGCGACCGGATCAGCTAGGGCTAGGGGCGCGGAGGCGGCATTCACCGGCTGCCTGACCGCATGGCAGCACGCTTTACGCAAAAGCGCAAAGACGGTCAGCCGCGCGGGTACCGCCCCGGTTAGCGGCGCTTGCCGGCGCACCGGACACAGGTGAGGGATGCCGGGCGGGCGGCGAGGCGTTCCGCGCCAATAGGACCGCCGCATATGTCGCATATTTCGTACGTGCCGGAAGCGACTTTCCGCAATGCCGCGTCAATTGCCGTTAGGTGAGTGCGTGCCTGATCGATCAGCGCCGCGACGTGCTGCCGCTCGAACGCGATGGTGGCGCCTTCCGGGTCATGCTCGTCATCGCCACCGGCCGAGCCCTCGCTCGCGCTGGCGACTATCGCGCCGAACTCCCGTTCCAGTTCGGCGACACGGCCTAGTACCTGATCGCGATCGGTATTCAACCGCGACCTGGCGAATTCGGGGTCATGGGCGCGCATCGGCTATGATCATAAGGACAACGCCGGTATTCCGACTGATCGCAGTCGGACCTGTCAAGGGCCGGCCAGGTAGGCAGCTACGCAGGTGAAGGTTAATGAGCCGCTCAGCCGCTAAGAATTCTCCCGTCTTCCCCGTCACGGTGACCCAGCTTCCCGTTACGCGCTGCGAGATCTGCCAGCGCACGGTCGCCTACCGGCCAGGCGAGGCGAGCGCCGCACTCACCAAGCACTATGAGCTGCGGCACAAGGAGGCGCTCGGCACGCTGCCCGCGGGCACGCAGCACGAGTAGCCGTTACGACTCGCGGCCGCGGCCGGGCCCGGTCGCGGTCTCGCGATCGGGCCCGGCCGCGAGTACTGCCGGGCGTCAGTGGCCGTAGACCGGGACGATCAGCCCGCGCGCGATGGTGTGGAAGCGCAGGTTGAACCCGGCGACCGCGGGCGTCACGTCGGAGTCGATGCCGAGTGACTCGACGTCGAGGGCGTGCACGGCGAATACGTAGCGGTGCGGCTCGTCGCCCCCGGGCGGTGCAGCGCCACCGAAGTCCTTGGTGCCGTAATCGTTACGCACCTGGAACGCCCCGGCGGGCAGGCCGGCGCCGTCCGCGGTGCCCGCCCCGGCGGGAAGCGAGGTGACAGCGGCGGGGACGTCGATGACGAGCCAGTGCCAGAACCCGGAGCCGGTGGGCGCGTCAGGGTCGTAGCAGGTGACCGCGAAGCTCTTGGTCTCCGCGGGGAACCCGGACCAGGACAACTGCGGGGAGACGTTCTCCCCGGACATGCCGAAGCTGTTGTAGACGTGCCGGTTGCTCAGCATTTCGCCGTGGGCCACGTCCTCGCTGGTCACGGTGAACGCCGGGACCGGCGGCAGGAAGTCGTACGGAAGCGGTGCGCGGTCTGCCATTGAATACCTCCTCGTATCTTGTCCAACGCTACCGAGGTCGGCCCGCGCGGGTAATCCGGAGGCCGGGAAATGTCAGCAAGACGCCGTCGTTCCGCTTTACCCTGATTGCCGGATCTTTCTAAGGCGGCAGGACAGTGCGGCGACGACACGCGGGACGGCGGATGAGGAGGCCGGGGCGGACCTGGGCTGGCCGTCCCCGGCCGCGCGCCGTCCGGGCGAGACGGCGCCGCGCCAGGCTCGCCCGCCCCGCTGGGCAGCACCGGACGGCGGTGCGCCGGGTCGCCCTGGCCCTCGCCCTGCTCATCCTGGTGATCCTGCCGCTTCCCGTCCTCGCGTCGGACGGGAAGCCGGCCCAGCCGCCCGCCTGCCAGGGCGCCGGCTGCCGCGCGCAGCCCGCGACATGGGCGGTCCCGCTGGACGGCACCTGGGCCGCGGGCGGCGAGGCCGACGGCACGGGGAACGGCGGCACCGTGCCCGCCGTCGGCCAGGCCTACGTCGCGGCGGGCGACGGGATCGCGGTGCTCGGTGCCGGGCTGAGCCTGGCCGGCTACCGGCTGCCCGACCTTAAGTCGCTGTGGCGGGTGACGCTTCCCGCGCCGGCCGGCACGACCATCATGTCGGTGCGCGCCTGGCCGGGCGTTGTCACCGTCGGGCTGCTCGGGCCGAGTGGTAGCTCCCGCACCGAGGTTACCGTCGACGCGGCGACAGGTTCCGAACTGCGGCGCTACCCGGCCGCGGTATTCGGCGGCGCGGTCGCGGCTTCCACCGCGACGACCGTGGTGATCGGCCCCGCCGCGGTCACCAGCTACGCCAACGCGACCGGGCGCGTCCGCTGGACGCACAAGATCTCCGGTGATCAGTCGTGGCGGGCCGACGGGCAGAAGCTCTACCTGACGCAGTCACCTGGCGGCGGGCTGAGCTCCGCGCCGGTGACCGCGCTCAAGGTCATCAACCTGGTCACCGGCTCGGCGCGGACGCTCAGCTCCCAGCCGGGCAGCCCGTTCTCCGGCACGCTGGCCATCGCCGCAGGCGGTGCGGTCGTATTCGCGTCGCCTTCCGGGGCGACCGCCTACAGCGAGTCGACCGGCGACCTGCTGTGGACCATCCGCGGCGCGGTGCCTGAGGGAACTGACCCGGTCACCGGCCTGGTCTACCTGACCTCGGGCAGCGGCGTCCTGCTTGGGGTCGACCCGGTGGCCGGCATCGCGGTGACCTCGGTGCCCGGCTCGGTGGCCACCGGGTCGGCGGCCGTGTACGTGGTCAGGGACGGGATGGCGCTCGGCCTTACCGGCGGCACGAACGGTCAGGCATGGGGGTATGACCTGGCCGCCCGCCGGGTCACCTGGAACTCGGCGGCCCTGCCGTGGCCGCACTTCTACTCCGACGTGTCCGGGCTCGGCGGCAGCGCCGCGACCTCCGGCGGCGCCGTCGTCGTCACCGCGTGCCCGCACCTGGCCGCGTCCCCGGGCATCTGCGCCGACCCGGAGCTCGTGGCATTCAGCTTGTGAGCCGAGCCCGGCGCGTTACGGCTGCCGGATCGGGTAGGTGTGGGGCATATGAGCGGCATTAAGCAGTACTTGAGCGCGGCCGACCGGTTCCAGCAGCGGCAGCCGGCGCTGGCCTTTCCCGTGGCGGTCCAGTCGAAGTTCAGGGACGACCGGGCAGGGAACCTCGCCGCGCTGATCGCCTACTATGCCTTCGCGGCGCTCTTCCCGCTGCTGCTCGTCCTGGTCACGGTGCTGAACTTCGTGCTAAGGAACGACCCCTCGCTGCGGAATGAGCTGCTCAACTCCGCGCTGTCCCAGTACCCGGTGGTCGGGCCGCAGATCAAGACCAGCCTCGGCTCGATCCCCGGCACCGGGCTGCCGTTCGTCTTCGGCATCGCGCTGCTGCTGCTTGGCGCCAGGGGCGTGGCGGGCGCGATGCAGAACGCGATGTACGAGGTATGGGGCATCGCCGCGGAGCGCAGGCCCAAGTTCCTCATGTCCCAGCTGTACGGCATGGCCCTGGTGTTCACCATCGGCATCGGGCTGATCGTGACCACGTTCCTGTCCGGCGTGGTCGGCGGCGTCGGGCACCTGATCGACGGCGCGGTCGCCTACGCCGGCGCGGTGCTGGTCTCCCTGATGCTGAACGTGGGCGTGTTCTGGCTCGGCTTCCGCATCGCGACCGGCTTCCTGGTGCGCTGGCGGGACCTGCGCACCGGCTCGGTCATCGCGGCCGTCTGCTGGCAGGTGCTGCAGCTGGCCGGCAGCTACGTGGTCGGCCACCTGCTGCGTCGTTCCTCGGAGCTCTACGGCACGTTCGGCATCGTGCTCGGCCTGCTCGCCTGGCTCTACCTGCAGGCGGAGGTGAGCCTGTACGCCGCCGAGGTGGACGTGGTGCTCGCCCGCCGCCTCTGGCCCAGGTCGATCATGCCCGCCGGGGCCGCCGGGGCCGCCGGGTGCGCCGGGGCCGCCGGGGCCGCCGGGCCGGTGCCCGCCCCGGTGCCCGCCCCGGTGCCCGCCCCGGTGCCCGCCCCGCGCGAGTCCGCCGAACGCGGCGGGGATGATGAGAACAAGAGCGCCGGCTGGATTTCCCGCGCACGGCGGGCCGCCGGCAGGCGCTAGACAGGCGGAAAGGGTCGGAGGACGGGCAGGATGACTGACTCGGCGCACGTCGTGATCGTTGGGGCCGGCTTCGCCGGCCTGTCCGCGGTAGGAGCACTGCGAAAAGCGGGCCTCAAGGTCACCGTGATCGACAAGAACCTGTACAGCACGTTCCAGCCGCTGCTCTACCAGGTCGCGACCGGCGGGCTGAACCCGGGCGACGTCGCCTACCCCGTGGGCGGGTTTACCGGCAAGCGGCACGCGCGCTACATCCGCGGCGACCTCGCCGCGGTCGACCCCGGGGCGCGCGCGGTGCGGCTCGCCGGCGGCCGCGAGATCGGCTACGACTACCTGATCCTCGCCACGGGCGTGTCGGCGAACTACTTCGGTGTCAAGGGGGCCGCCGAGAACACCTTCGGCCTGTACACCCGCGCCGACGCGATCGTCCTCCGCGACCACATCATGAACGGCTTCGAGTGGCTGAGCGCGGATCCGGACGGCAAGCGGGAGTTCGCGGTCACCGTGGTCGGCGGCGGCGCCACCGGGGTGGAGCTCGCGGGCACCCTCGGCGAGCTGCGGAATGACGTGCTGCGCGCGACCTTCCCCGACGTGGACCCCGACCGCATGCATATCCGGCTGGTAGAGATGGCGCCGGAGCTGCTGATGCCGTTCCATCCCAGGCTCCGCTCGTACACCAGGCGGCAGCTGGCCGACCGCGGCATCGACATCAAGGTGAACAAGACTATCCGCGAGGTGACTGCGGACCAGGTGCTGCTCGCGGACGGGACCTGGCACCGCAGCGACCTCACGGTGTGGACGGGCGGTGTGGCCGCGCCGGACACCGTCTCCGCCTGGGGCCTGCCCCAGGGCAAGGCAGGCCGCCTCCTGGTCGGACCCGACCTGCGCATCCAGGGCACCGACCGGATCTTCGCCGCCGGCGACATCGCGCTCGACCAGGACAACCCGTCGCCTCAGCTTGCGCAGCCCGCGCTGCAGGAGGGCAGGCACGCGGCCGCGCAGGTCCTTCGCCTGCTGCGGGGCGAGCCGACCGAGCCGTTCCGCTACCACGACAAGGGCACCATGGCGACGATCGGTCGGCGGTCGGCGGTGGTGCAGCTGGCCCACGGCGCCCGGATCACCGGGACGGTTGCCTGGTTCGCCTGGCTCGGCCTGCACCTGTTCTACCTGCTCGGCAACAGGAACAGGATCGCCACCCTGATCAACCTGTCCTGGCGGTACATCGCCTGGGGGCACGGGGGCGGGGTGATCGTCGGCGATGAGCCGACCGAGCCGCTGCACCCGGAGATCAGCTCAAGCCCGGGCGCGCCGCCTGGTCTCCAGTCCGGGCACGCCTGACCCGCCGGGAGGTGCCGGCCGCAGCTACTACCCGTCGTAGTACCGTTTGGGTCTGGTGTAGTAGCCTCAGCACGGGGGCGTATCCGACCTGCGAAGGAAGATGATGACGCGACCGGTAACGTGGCTGGCCGGCCTGGCGCTTGCGGCCCTGGCGGTGGCCGGGTGCTCGTCGGCCGCATCACAGGAACCCCCCTCCGGTATGTCCGCGCTCAGCCCTGCGAGCGCCGCGGCGGAGCAGAACCCCAACCTCGACCTCGGCAGCCCGCTCGGCGACAGGCCCGCGCCCGACTTCGCGCTCGTCAACCAGTTCGGCCAGCCGATGTCGCTCAGCCAGTTCCGGGGCCGGGTGGTCCTGCTTGGCTTCGAGGACTCCGAGTGCACCACGGTTTGCCCGCTGACCACGCAGTCGATGGTGCTCGCGAAGGAGCTGCTCGGCAAGGCGGGCACGTCGGTCCAACTGCTCGGCGTGGACGCCAACCCGGACGCGACCAAGGTGTCCGACATGCTTGACTACTCCCGCGCGCACGGCATGGTCAACCAGTGGGACTTCCTCACCGGCTCGGCCGCGCAGCTCAAGGCCGTATGGAAGGCCTACAACATCGCGGTCCAGATCGAGTCGGGTCAGATCGACCACACGCCGGCGCTTTACGTGATCGACTCCCACGGCAGGGAGCAGAAGCTCTACCTGACCCAGATGGCGTACTCGAGCATCACCCAGTCCGCCCAGGTGCTGGCCACAGAGATATCCAGCCTGCTGCCCGGCCACCCCAGGCTGTCCAGCCTCGGGTCGCTCGGCGCCGTCCCCGGGCAGACGCCCTCGGACACGGTCACCCTCCCCGCCGCCGCCCCGGTGGCCGGCGGGACCGGCTCGGCACCGGCCGGCACCGTGACGCTCGGGCCAGGCAAGGCCCGCCTCGTGGTCTTCTTCGCCACCTGGCTGACCGAGACCTCCGACCTGAGCACCGAGCTGACCGAACTCAACACATACGCCAGGGACGCCGCGAGCAAGCACCTGCCCGCGCTCACCGCCGTCGACGAGGCCGTCACCGAGCCCTCGGACACGGCGGTGAACTCCTACCTGCGCCAGCTCGGATCGCTCTCCTACCCGGTCGCCCTCGACGAGACTGGCAGGCTCGCGGACGGCTACGGCGTCCAGGACCAGCCCTGGCTCGCCGCGGTAAACGCGGCAGGCAAGATCACCTGGCAGCACGACGGCTGGGTCTCCCTCGCCACCCTGGAAAAGGCCGCCGCCGCGCACAGCTAAAGCCTCTCCCGAGGTGGTGGTGACGCGGCTACCCGGGCCGGAATCGCCACGGGCATGGTGCTAAGCGGAGAATGCGCGAAATAGCCATAATTGGCGTGACAAGGAGCGGATCGTGTAGGAGGCTGGCCCTATGTCGGGCGCGAACCTTGTCAACCTGGTCATTGGCATCGCAATACTGGCGCTGTTTCTCAGCAGGCAGCTGGTTACCCGGCGGCTCAGCGAGAGCTACCGGCTGTCGGTCATTCTCGCGATTATCGGCATCTATGAGTTCGCCGACTTCCTCAGCGGTCACCCGCGCGGCGACGGCGGGATCGCCGCCGCGCTCGCCGGCAGCCTGGTCCTGGCGGCGGCATTCGGCGCGGTCCGCGCGCTGACCGTGCGGGTGTGGCGGGAGAACGGACAACTGCTGCGCCGGGGCACCTGGCTGACCGCAGTGCTCTGGGTCCTCTCGCTGGCTGCCCACCTCGCCTACGACTACCTGGTCGCGGGGCACGTCACCGGCAAGAACGGCGGCAACATCGGCGACGCCACGATCATCCTCTACCTGGTCGTCACGCTGACAGTGCAGCGCTTCATGCTGCTGAACCGGGTCGCCAGGCAGGAGGCGGCGGGCGAGATCCCGCTCGGCGAGCCGCAGGTCCCCCTCGGGAGCTAGCGCCGGGCCCGTGCGCTCGCCGGGGACGCACCCGGCCTTGCCGCGGGCCCCACGCGACCCACTAGGCGGGTAATCCCGACGACGGGGGGCGGGTGGTGCGCCTCAGCCGAGCCCGCTCCGGTCGACGACGGGCAGGCCAAAAGCGATCGCCGTCTCCCGTTCCGCCATGTCGAGGAGCAGTCCGGTGGCGTCTAGGTGCAACGCGGTCGGGCCGATCGCGCGGGCCGGCGTGGACCGCGGGCCGCCTGGCCAGCCGTGCCCGCCGCCGTCGATCCGGTACAGCGTGACCGGGTGGCAGCCCGGTCGCGTCCAGGTCTTTCGCGTCACGGGCAGGTCGCCGGCTACCGTGGGCAGCTCTTCGATGACCGGGCGGGCGAAGCTGCCGGTGGCGGTGACCCCGCCGACCGCGATCCCGTTGGCGGCGCCCCAGTCCGCGGCGACCTGTTCGGCGCCCGCCACGACATCCTCGCCAGGCAGTTCCCCGTGCCTCACCGCGCGCCGCCGCAGGATGATCCCGGAGATTCCGCGCCTGGTGAGCGGGCCGCCCTGGTACGGCGCTGTCTTGTCGCCCGTGCCCATGACGAGGATCATGCTGGCCCGCAGCTGCGGTACGGGCACCAGCCGGCGGCTGTGCTCCAGGGCCGTGCCCGCGACGAGGAACAGCCCGGTTACCGGCAACAGGCCGTGCCGTGCGAGGTGCTCGGCGTACCTGGCGCCCTGCGAGATCCCGGTGAGGAAGACAGGCCAGGACCGGGCCGCGCCGGTCGCCTCCAGGTGGGCGGCGAGCTCGGCGAGGAACCGCGCGTCGTCCAGGTCCGGCCGGCGGGCCGGCGGCCGGGCCGAATGCCAGGCGCCCTTCCAGCCGTCGGGAAACACGGTGGTGATGCCGGCCGCGGGCCCGCGCCTGGCAAGCCCGGTGAACCAGGCCATCGCGCGCCCGTCCATGCCCGGCCCGTGCAGCGCGATCAGCAACGGCGGGACCGACTGCCCGTCTCTCTGGGGGGAGCGGGCGAGCCAGTACGACCGCCGCACCCCCGCTACCTCGATCTCTCCCCGGTCAAGCTCGCTGCCGCCGCGTGCTCCCATGGCAGAAGAGTAGATTCACCCGGCCAGCCGCGGGAGACTTGCGCGATTTCTCCCCAGTGCCGCCGGTTCCGCATGCCCGCCGGCCACCGCCGGCCCCGGCGCTCGATGCCCTGGCCCGCGCGATCGACGGCGATCACGCTGCTCTGCCTGGCGGTCGCCATCCTCGGCAAGGCCGGCCCGGGGGGCCCTCCGCGCGCCGAGCCGTCCTAGATCCGGCATGGTTCGCTGCCGTGGCGGCATAGTGGGTCTCATGGAGGAACGCACACGGCCGCGCACGGCCGAACTGCTCGGCCTCGCTCCGCATCCGGAGGGCGGCTGGTACCGGGAGACCTGGCGGGCGGAGCCGTCCTGGCAGCCCGCTGGCTACCCAGGACCGCGGGCGGCGGCCACCGGCATCTACTTCCTGCTCCCGCCCGGCGAGGAGTCCGCCTGGCATCGGGTCAGGTCGGACGAGGCGTGGCTGTGGCACCGCGGGGGTCCGCTTGTCCTGCTCGATGGCGGCGACGGCGGTGCGCCCTCTGGCGCGCCGCTCTCCGTCATGCTTGGCCCGGAGCTGGACAGCGGCCAGGTGCCACAGCACGTCATCCCCGGCGGCCACTGGCAGGCCGCCCGCCCGGCCGCGGCGGCCGAGGTCCTGGTGAGCTGCGTGGTCGCTCCGGGCTTCGACTTCGCCGACTTTGCCCTGCTCCCCGGCTGAGCAGCCGGGGAGCGCCAGCACTGCTGGCGGGCGGGGCGGGCCGGCCAGGGCGGTGCCGGCCCCCGTGAGGCGAGCCCCCCGTGAGGCGAGCCCCCCGTGAGGCGAGCCGGCGGTGCCGGCGATACCCGTAGCTAACGAACCTCTTTTATGCTGATGGTCCCGGGTGGCCGAATAGCGGCAACCGGGGATGAGCGAGCCTTGGTGAGGGGGCCAGTTGAGCGGCGGATACGGGTTTCAGCCGGGTACGGGCAAGTCCGGGCGGCTGAGGCGCGGCGGAGACAAGAACAGCACTGCGCTGCGGCCCGACGCGAAGGTGACGTTCGCCGCGGAGCGTGCCGTCGCGGGCATCGACGGCATCATCGCGAGCGTGAACCGCGAGCTTGTCGGCCTGGCCGTGGTGAAGCAGCGGATCGAGGAGATCGCGGCCCTGCTGCTCGTCGACCGGGCGAGGCGGCGGTTCGGGCTGACCGCGCCGCGCCCGAACCTGCACATGTGCTTCACTGGCGCGCCGGGCACCGGCAAGACGACGGTGGCGCTCCGGATGGCCCAGCTACTGCACCTGCTCGGCTACATAGAGACCCCCTCCCTGGTGCACGCGATGCGGGACGACCTGGTGGGCGAGTACATCGGGCAGACCGCGCCGAAGACAAAGCGGGTGCTCGAGCGCGCCAAGGGCGGCGTGCTGTTCATCGACGAGGCGTACTACCTGTACCGGGGCAATGACTCCAAGGACTACGGTCAGGAGGCCATCGAGATCCTGCTCCAGGTGATGGAGAACGACCGGGACAATCTCGTGGTGATCCTGGCCGGCTACAAGGACAGGATGGAGGTGTTCTTCGAGTCCAACCCGGGGATGCGGTCCCGGCTTGCGCACCACCTCGACTTCGCCTCCTACGACATCGACGAGCTCACCGCGATCGGCGCGCTCATGCTCGACCAGACCAACTACTACCTGTCGCCCGAGGCGGAGGCGGTGCTGCGCGCCGAGGTGTCCCGGATGATGACCGAGCCGCATTTCGCTAACGCGCGCACGGTGCGCAACGAGCTCGAGCTCGCCCGGCTCAGGCACGCGCACCGCATCGCCTCCGACGTGCACCGCGAGTGGACCCGCGACGAGCTGATGCGCCTTGAGCCGACCGACGTGCTGGCCGGCGACCCGGTCTCCGACCGCCTGCTCTCTTAGGCCCCGTCGGCCTCGGCCTCCCGCGCCGAGCGGCTGGATGCCGGCAGCTTCGGCCCTCCCGGTGCCGCATCCGTAGCCACGACAATGAGGATAACAGCAAGAAACGCGCGTGCAGCGCCCCACCTCCGATCCGGCCCTTAGCGCGGGGCGCCTAGTCTCTCCGGCCCGCCCGGCCGTGCACCAAGAGCGCGGGGCGCCCGCCCTGCCCGCCCTGCCCGGGGCCCTGCCCGGCCCGGTGCGAGGCGCGGAGTTCCTGGGCGCCTGGCCCTTAGGCGGTCGAGCGCCAAGATAGTGGATGTTTGGGTACACCCGGATGTACCCAAACGTCCACTATCCTCGCCCCGTGCATCATCGAAAAGGATAACAGCAAGAAGCGTGACGCGTCGGAGCTGTTCGGCTCGGATAACAGCAAGAATGGTGCATACTGGAGCCGATGCGTCGTGCGAGTTCCCGTCAGGCCGCGGGGAAGGCCTCCGCGAGGGCGTCGGCGATCGCCGACGCCCGGTGCTCGTAGCCGTTGGTGGTGTAGTGGATGCCGTCGGGGATGAACCAGGGCCGCTGCGCCACTGCGGGCCAGTCGTACACCCGCATGTTGGGGTAGCGCGGCAGCGCCTGCTGCAGCGCCTGGTTCCACAGCTCCATGTTCTGCTCGGCGTACGGGCCCGACGACAGCAGCGAGACCACTTCGACCCACATGACCGGCTGGTTGCCGATCAGGGACATCATCTTCTCGATCCGCTGCTCCCGGCCGACGTTCGAGCCGACGTACACGTCGGCCGTGTCGTTGGTGCCGAGCGCGAGCACCCAGCAGCCGTGGTAGCCGCCCTGCTTGACCTGGGCTGCCATCTGGTACGCGTTCGGCGTGCCGGGCAGCGACTCGATGATCGAGGTAGCGCCGACGATCTTCATGATGGACGTCCTGACGCCGACGTCCGCGTAGCGCGCGGTAATCCGGTCGGCCGGGTCAGGCAGGTAATCCGGGGAGGTCAGCCCTTCCGACGTGGAGTCGCCGATGTGCACCACGGAGGTGCATGAGGTCCGCGGCGGCGGAGTGGGCAGCCCGGGCACCGTCGCCATGGGACCAGGGGGTGCCACCGTCGCCGCGCCGGCGGCCGCGCCCGCGCCCGCGCCTGTGCCGCGGGTGGCGGGCGTCGTCGCCGGCGTCGCCGGCGTGCGGCCGCCTGAGTTGGACAGCTGAGCCCGCACCTGCGAGGCCACGGCCGAGGCGTTCGGCCGCGGGGCTGCCACGGCGTGCGCGCTGGCCGGGGTCAGCCGGATGGCTGTGGTCACGCCTGCGACGAGCAGCGCCGCTGTGAGCAGGCACAGGCCGGCGACCGCCCGCGGCGTCCGCGGCAGGCCGGGCCGCCCAAGCCACCCGCGGCGCCTCGGCCGCTCGCCTCCGGTGCCCGGCCCGCCCGGCCCGCCCGGCCCGCCCGGTTCACCCGCCATGCCAGCTCCTCCTGCCGCGATAGCCACACCGGTCTCGCTCGGACCAGCAGAATTGCCGGTCACGCCTGTTCTAGCCCGGACGGCAAGCCGCGGCCGTGAGCCACGCCGCACGGGCTCCTCGATGAGCCGCCAGGATACCGCCGCGACGGTCACGGTCGCGGCGACGAGGACCACCGCCAGGCCCGGGCTGACCGGCGCTCCGGCGCTGCCCGCCGCCACGGTCAGCACGATCAGCGGGTAATGCCACAGGTAGATGCCATAGGACCGGACGCCGAGCCAGCGCAGCGGCCGGATGCCGAGCGCCGTGCCGAGCAGCGACCCCGGCGTCACCACCGCCGCTACCACCGCCGCGGTGGCCGCGGAGAGCAGCAGCAAGCCGCCGCGGAACATGAAGTCCGAGTACTGGTTCGTCCGCAACACAAGCAGTCCGATGACGGCGAGCCCGGCGACCCCAGCCGCGTCGAGCAGCCACCGCGCGGCGGCGGGCACCGTCCGGCCACCTCCCGTCCTGCCCGTCCCGCCCGTCCCGCTGGCCCCGCCCATGCCGCCCGTCCCGCCCGTCCCGCCCGTCCCGCCCGCCCCGCCCGCCCCGCCGCGCGCAGGCCGCCTTGTGGGCCAGGCCAGCGCCAGCGCCGCCCCGATAAGCAGCCCGAACGCCCGAGTATCCGTCCCCTCGTACACCCGCGTCGGGTCATAGCCCGGCTGGTAGAGCAGGGCCATCAGCACCGCGGACGCGGCGGCGAGCCACAACGTCGTCTCGGTGAGCGCCAGGCGCGCCCGCGCGCTCAGGTACGGGCCGCCCGCTCCCCCCGCTCCGCCCGCTCCGCCCGCTCGCCCCGCCAGGCCGCGCCGCCGCCTGTCCGCTAGCCCGGCGAGCCACACGAGCAGCAGCACCACCCAGGGCCACACCAGGTAGAACTGTTCCTCGACCGCCAGCGACCACAGGTGGTCAAGCGGTCCCGGCGGTGCGAACCGTGCGTAGTAGGAGGAGTGCTGGCCGACATACCACCAGTTGCTCACGTACAACACGGAGGCGATCACGTCACCGCGGAACCCGGGCACGAAGGACCGCGCCAGCGCGTACACCCAGACCGTGACGACCGCCAGCATGACGAACAGCGCGGGCAGCAGCCGCCGCGCCCGGCGCAGCCAGAAGTTCGCCAGCCCGATCCGGCCGCGCGCCGCCCACTGCCCGACGAGGATGTCGGTGATGAGGTAACCGCTGAGCGTGAAGAACACGCCGACTCCGAGCAGTCCGCCCTGCGCCCATCCGTAACCCAGGTGATAAGCGACCACGGCCGCCACGGCAATCGCGCGCAGGCCGTCGAGCCCAGGCAGGTACTTCTGGTCGCTCCCTACTGGTTCCGGCATGATCAGCGCCCTCTCGCAGCTCCCATGATCGTTACTCATAGTTACCATGCAGCTACGGAGAGAAACCAAAATCGGGCTTAGCGGTGCGCCCCGCCCCGCTGCCGCCGTCCAGCCGCCGGATAAATGCGATTATCCCGAACGAGTGCGGGCTACGCCAGGAAGCTCGCCAGATCCTCGTTGCGGCGGGCAGGCCGCTCCAGGTTGAGCAGGTGGCCCGCTTCCTCGGCGATCAGCTCGCCGCCGTCCGGTAAGCGCGATCTCGTACGGGCCGCGTGACGTCACCGTCATGCCGGGGCGCGAGACGGGTCGCGGAGGACCGGGACGATGCGGCGCTCGCTGATCCGCCAGCGCTCGTCGGCGCACCAGGTCAGCACGTCGTGGAAGTCGGCGACCAGGTAGACGCCGACGTCGTCCACCGGGGCGGGCCGGTTGACCGCGAAGTTGACCCAGGTGGACAGGGCACGCACCCGGGCCGGCCGGGCGCCGTGGCCCGTGCCGGAACCGGCGACGGTGCCCGTGCCGGACGGGGCGCCGTCGTCCGCGGCGCTTACCCGCAGGCCGCTGTACGTGTGCCTGGTAGTTCTCACCTGCTCTCGTTCGGTATACCGGTTCTCGATCGCGGACCTGCCGCGCAGCTCGACCGCACCGGTGACGAACAGGGCGTCCTCGGTGAACAGCCCGGCCACGGCGGCGAAGTCGCCGTGGTCCAGGTGCCAGGCCCAGTCCGCGAGCACGGCGTCGATCTCCGCGCGGAGCAGCGCCGCCGCCCGCGGGTCGGTCACCGGACCTCCACCGGGTTGCTGAGGGTGCCGATGCCGGAGATGGTGACCTCGATCGGGCCGCCGAGCTCGGTCAGGTTGACGTTCTGGACCGCGCCGCCGCCGGACGAGGACGCCTTGAGCGCGGTGCCCATGGCGATGATGTCGCCGGGCTCGAGCGTCTGGTAGCCGGACATGTAGGAGATCACGTCGGCGACCTGGTGCGTCAGGTTCCGCGTCGAGTCCTCGGTGATCAGCCGGCCCGCGTGCACGCAGCTGACGGTGAGCGCGTGCGGGTCGGCGATCTCGTCGGCGGTGACGATCCACGGGCCGATCGGGCCGAACCCGTCGCTGCCCTTGTACCGGCCGGAGTAGCTGACCCAGGTGTCGACGTACTCGATCCCGTCCGCGCCGTCCTTCCTCGGGTGGATCGCCCGGTAGTGGAACGTGTCCTCGGCGCGCATGGTCGGCGAGGTCAGGTCGTTGATGATGGTGTAGCCGAAGACGTGGCTCATCGCGTCGTCCCTGCCGATGTCCGCGCCCCCTGTCCCGATGACCACGGCGAGTTCCGGCTCGGGGTGGACGCGGCCGAACTCCTTCTTCAGCCGGATCGGCTGGCCGTGGCCGAGCAGGGAGCTGGTCGGCTTGTTGAACGTGGCCGGCGTGCCTGGCCCGCTCATGATCCGGTCGGCGTTGGCGCTGTTGTTGAGCGCGACGCAGATGACCTTGCCGGGGCGGGGCACGGGGGGCAGCCAGGTCAGCTCGCCGGCCGGGACGGCCTTGGGCGCGCCGTGGGTGGCCGCGCGGTCGACGGCATCCCTGGCCGCCGCCCAGTCCTCGATCAGCTCCGGCACGGTCAGGCCGGGATAGAGCACGACCGCGCGGTCGTCGTTGACCGCGACCGCGACCCGCTGCGCGCCGTTCACGCTTACCGTGCCTAGCTTCATGAGCTCGCCTCCGTTGGCATCGCACCGGGCCCGGCCATCACCAGCGCCCCGCACCCGGTTATAGCGGGGAACGCCTGAAATGCATAGACGGCCGCCGCGCCAGCGCTCGTTCCGCGGTTGTCCTGCCGTTCGCTCCGGTGTCTAATGGAGCCACCAAATTCTAGAATCGCCTGTGCACCGTGGCGGGCGGTTGGAGGAGCGAGATGACCGAGCCGGCGGGCGGCAAGATCACCGAGACAGACATCGGCCGCTACCGCTCCACCCGCGGCCTGGACTACGAGTCGGTGCCGTGGAAGCTGTGGGAGAAGTCAAAGAAGCTCTTCTGGGATCCCGCCGACCTCGACTTCTCGCAGGACGCCGTCGACTGGCGGGAGATGACGGACGAGGAGCGGACGCAGGTCGCCATGTCCGCCCGCGGGTTCATGGTCGGCGAGGAGGCCGTGACGCTGGATATCGTCCCGCTGCTGCGCTGCATGTCCGACCTTGGCCGCCTCGAGGACACGATGTACCTGGCCATGTTCGCGATGGAGGAGGCCAAGCACACCGAGATGTTCCGCCGCTGGTTCGACGCGGTGGGCATGGACCCGGCGTCACTCGACGACCTGGTCCGCGCGCAGCAGGCCGCACTCGGGGAGCGCCGCACCGGCGTCTTCGACGGCGCGCTGACCCGGGTGATGCGCCGCCTCGATACCGACCAGTCGCCGCAGGCCATACTCGACGCGTCCCTCATCTACAACCAGCTCGTCGAGGGCGTGCTCGCCATCGCCGGCTACCAGCGCTGGGATGAGGTGTTCCGCAAGATCGGCAAGCTACCCGGCCTCGAGGCAGGCCTCAAGCTGACCCAGCGCGACGAGCGCCGGCATATCGCCTACGGCACGTACCTCGCCAGGCGCGTCCTCGCCGAGAACCCCGAGCTGTGGGAGTGGTTCGAGCTGCGCTGGGCGAAGCTCACCGCCAGCTTCAACAGCGGCTACGGCGCGGCCGGCGCGCAGGACGCGCGTGAGCGCGACGCCGCCGAGATCAACGAGCGGTACCGGCGGCTGGCCAAGCGCCGCCTCGAGGCCCTCGCCGTGGCCCGCACCATGAACGTCACCGAGGTGGACACCAGCGCGGTCGAGTCGTTCGAGCCGGAGGAACTCCGCCACGTGGTCTGAGCGCCTAGGCGAATAGGCGGGTTAATGGGCAGAGGGGAAGCGGGGCGGGCGCTTCTCGCGCAGCGCCGTGTAGCCCTCCACGACGTCAGGTCCGAGGAAGGTGAGCATCTCGTAGGCGGCGGACTGGTCGAATGTCGGCCCGGCGGCGCGCAGCCAGTTGTTCAGGCTCCGCTTGGTCAGCCGGATGGCCTGCTGCGCACCCGCGGCCAGCAGGTCGGCGACCCGGAGCGCCTCATCGAGTACCTGGTCGCGGGGCAGTGCCTTGGCGACCATGCCGATCCGCTCGGCCTCCGCGCCGGTGATCATCTCGCCGGTCAGCAGGTGATAGCGGGCCTTGGCCATGCCGGCGAGCAGCGGCCAGATGATCGCGGCGTGATCGCCCGCCGCCACGCCCAGCTTCACGTGCCCGTCACCGATCCGCGCGTCCTCGGCGGCGATGGCGATGTCCGCGAGCAGCGCCGCGACCGCGCCGGCGCCGACGGCGACCCCGTTGATCGCCGACACGATCGGCTTGTCGCAGTTGATCATGTTGTAGACGAGGTCGCTCATCTCGGTGAGCATGTGCGAGACGCGGGCGTAGTCGCCGGCCATCCGCTCGACCATGGCGAGGTCGCCGCCCGCGGAGAACGCCTTGCCCGCCCCGGTGATGACCGCGACGCGGGTGCCTGGGTCGGTGGCCACGTCTTTCCATACCCGGGCGAGCTCGCCGTGCATCTCCTCGTCCGCCGCGTTGTACTTCTCCGGCCGGTCGAGCGTGATCAGCAGGACGCCGTTATCCCGGCGGGAGAACTTGAGCTGGTTGTAGTCATCGAGGCTCACCGTGGTTCCTCCGGTCAATGGTGGGGACGCGGGTACCAGCCCGCCGGGCCCTCTCCGACCGACCGTAGCTCAGGCAGCGGACCCCGCCCGTTGCGGGCGGGGTCCTGGTGCTTCAGCTGCCGATGGCCGGTGACCTCACAGCGGGGGGCCGCCGGTCTCCCTGCAGTCCGTGCCCTGGTTGTTACACCAGATCTTCGTGGTGTCGAACTTGCCGAGCCACTGGACGGGCTGCTGCAGCGCCCAGCTGACCCTGCCGTAGTAGCTTGAGGCGTCATCGACGTTCCCGTATCCCTTGTAGGCAGGCAACTCCGGATACGGGTAGATGTTGATCTGCCGCACCTCCGCGGTGGCGGAGGGCTGGCCAAGCGCGGGAACGACGTCGGTCAGGTCGCTGGCCGGCGGCGCGGGCGGCGGGCCCGACGGGCCGGGTGCCGCCGCGTACTGCGTCGCTACCAGGGCGTTCGGGGCGGTGCCCCGCTCCGTCCACGAGACCACGGCGCCGAGCCCGTTGTAGGTGTCTGGGCCGTTGCCGCCGCAGTGACCGACGCTGGGCAGCGCGTAGTAGCGGGCGAACTGCTCGGTGGCGCCGAGCCCGCCCATCGCCTGGACCACGGCCTGGTAGTAAGCGTCCGAGGTGATGAACGGTATCGAGAAGTCGGCCTCGCCCTGCCACAGGATCAGCTTGCCGCCTGCCTGGTCGAACGCCTGCAGGTCGGGGTCGGTCGCGTCCCAGAACGGCGCGAGCTTCTCGATCTGCTCGAAGTAGCTCTGCGTGAACGGCTCGTTGGTAACCGCCGTCGCGCCGATGTCGGTCTCGAACGTGAGGTACTGCAGGTACTCGGTGATGAACGAGGCGGGGGTGACCGTGCCGCCCGGCGTCAGCGGCAGGTTGACGCTCGTCGGGTTGCTCCAGAGGTACGCGCTGCTGAGCGAGTACCCGCCCGGGTACAGCAGCTGTCCCTGGGCGTCCACCGGCCCGGCCAGGACCTTCCGCACGACCGCGAGCTGGGCCGCCGTCAGGCAGTTCGTCTTCAGTGTGGCCGAGCACTTCACCGAGTTGAGGTTGAACTCCCGCTCGCAGGCCTGGTTGTCGAGGATCAGCCCGGTTTTGGGGTCGCAGGCCTTGATCGCCGCGTTCAGCAGGATGGTGGCCTCCGGCTGGTCCAGGATCGTGCTGCCTGAGTAGCCGGGCTTGGTGTAGTTCGCCTCGAAGGTGTACTCGTGCAGGACCGAGTTGAGCTCCGTGGTGATCGACGCGGGCGCCCCTGCCAGCACGCCGTTGAAGTCGGCCGGGTACCGCTGGATCTCGGAGAGCGCCTCGTTGCCGCCCTGCGAGCAGCCGTCGAAGTAGGAGTACCTGGGCTGCGTGCCGTAGAACACCTGGGCCAGGCCCTTCGCGACAAGCGCGACGTCATGGTAGGAGAGGTAGGCGAAGTCGACGCGCTGCTGCGCGTTGCCGTACCAGCTGATGCTGTTGCCGTTGTGCCCGTCATCCTCGGCCGCAAGCACGAAGTCGCCGTCCGCCAGCGGCTTGTACCCGGTGGTCTCGGCCGGGCTGATGCTGATGCTGCCGCACAGGCCGCCGCACCCGACCTGCAGGTAGCGCTGCCGCCAGGTGCTGACAGGCAGCAGGATCTCGAACCCGATGTAGGTATTGACGTGCCCGGTGACCGCGCAGTACGTGGGTGAGCTTGCCGACGCGCTTGCCGTCTGGTACTTCACGATGTCGATCTTCTGGCCGCCGGCGCTCGTGGTCTTGGCCAGCTGGGCGCAGGATATGCCGGCCGGGATCACCGGCAGGTTCGCCATGCCGGACGTGTCCTGGCTGGACAGCGTCGGCACGTCCGCGACGCTGCTCGCGAGGGCCCGTTCGCCGGCCGCGGCTTGGGCGGTTGCGCTGGCGGCGGTGGCGGCCTGAGCGAAGGCCGGCACGGTGATGGTGGCGGCAGCGGCGATAAGAACCGCGAGTGCCGCGACGAATGCAGGGATGTGCGTGCGCCCTCGATGGCGCGTGAACGGCCGCAGAGCGATCATGCCCACAGTAGAGAACTCTTCGCCCGGCGTGATCAAGGAGAAGCAGCGCGGATTGTTGCCGAAATTGTCAACATTAGATTGATGAAATGGCGACGCGACCTGAGCCGGCACTTCTGCCTGGGCGCCCACCAGCGCGGCATCAAGCGCCTTCCGGTGGCCTGGACCGCGCAACGGTAGCGGCCGGGACGCAGGAGGGCCCCGGGGGGACCGTTGCGCTGAAGATCCTGGGACGGGATGCTGGCACTGTGACGTTCGCCGCCGTGTCTACCGGCCAGCCGGTGAGGGCCGTGCTGTTCGACGTGTTCGGCACCGTGGTCGACTGGCGGACCGGGATCGCGGCAGCCGTGCGCCGCTTCGCCGGCGAGCACGACCTCGAGCTAGACGCCGACGCGTTCGCCGATGCCTGGCGGTCACGGTACGTGCCGGGGATGCGGCGGGTCAGTGCCGGCGAGCGGCCCTTTGCCCCGCTGGACGTGCTGCACCGGGAGAACCTCGGCGGCGTGCTCGGGGACCTGGGGCTCGATCCGGGGCGCTTCGGCCCGGCGGCGCTCGACGAGCTCAGCCGCGCCTGGCACTTCCTGCCGCCCTGGCCCGACAGCGTCCCGGGGATCACCGCACTGAAGCGGGGCTACATCGTGGGACCGCTATCGAACGGGAACACGTCCCTGCTGCTTGACATGGCGAAGGCGGGCGGGCTGCCCTGGGACGTGATCCTCGGCTCGGACGTGTCACGGGCCTACAAGCCGGCCGTGGAGGCGTACCTGCGGCCGGCCGCCATGCTCGGGCTTGAGCCGGGGCAGGTCATGCTTGCCGCGGCGCACGAGGCCGACCTCGCCGCCGCCCGCGAGGCGGGCCTGGCCGCGGCGTTCATCTCCCGGCCGCTGGAGCGTGGACCAGGGATCCCCGGGGCCGGCGTCGCCACCAGGCCGTGGGACCTGTCGGTGTCGTCCATTACCGAACTCGCCGACCAGATGTGATACCGGCCGCGTTCCCGTCCGGGTCCCCGACGACGGCGTACCGCGCTCCCCAGAAGGCGTCAAACGTGGGCTGCTGCCCCCGGTACCCGGCCCCGGTCAGGTCCGCGTAGATCTCATCCACCCGCTCCCGGCTGCCTACCTAGAAGTTAAGCACCCCCATGCCGCCCCGCCAGCCGCGGTTCCAGTGCCGGGTGAACTCGCTGCTGTCTAGGTCCGGTACGGGTCCTTGCATGCTTACCTCCCGGGCACATCGACGTGACCGCCCCCTACACGCTAGGCGCCGCACGAGGCCGTTCGCGGCAACGGAAGACACACCGCCCGGCAGGCCGCATACCCGGCGGCCCGTCACGAGCTCTCATGACCCATGAGGGCACGCCCGCTGGGGTCGGCGGAGATGCCTGGCACCGTGGTCATCGAGTCGTCTGGCGCGCCTGGTGATAACGGTGGTCTTGCACGATCAGCCGCTCGAGTTCGGCACGCCGGCCGGCCTCAAGGGTAAGCCGGGATTCTTTCACGGCACCGATAACCCAATCCATGGATGTGGCTACGTCAACGGTCAGGTTCCTGGTGGTGCCAAGCTCCGACCGCTGATGGACCAGGATTACCGCACGCCGTACGGACACCGGCTGGCGGCGGCTCCGCAGGAACTTCTCAAGCTCATCCGCTGGCTCGTTGACTTCCCTGCTCGGAGAGCGCCCGCTTCTATCCGCAAAGCGCAGCCCTTGCTCAACCAGGTTGCCGTAGCGGTCGTACTTGTCGCACCACCAGTTATCGCCGTCAACATGAACCGTCGCGTTGCGGTTCTTAACTTCCATCGCGAAAAGACCGCCTGGCCCTAGAAGCACGCTGTCAATCTCGCCACGGCGATTCTTGTAGCCACGGAAGAGCACCCAGTCGTCACCAAAGGCAGGTGCGAGCCGGTCCTCAACGTAGAGTTCCCCCGCCACTCCCGCGGCAAGAATCTCCTCCTGGTCGGAGCGCTCCGTCGACGGACCCGGCCGGTGCGGCGCGTCCACCCCTGTGAACAGCACAGACAAGCCCAGCCTAAGCCACGTCCACCAGCGGTGCCGCGCCCTGGCCTCGGCCCGCTCGCGACGGATCTCCGCGACGAGCGCTTGGTGCTGCGCTACCGCTTCCCGGTAGCGGGCCATCTTCTGCTCTTCGGCTGCCCTGCGCTTTTGGCGAATAGCCTGCAGCTTCTCGCCGGGGTGATTCGACAGGTAGATGATCCGCATCAAGCCTCCCGTGCACGGCCATGCCATAGGCCGGTCCGCCAAATCCAGCCGGATCAAATTATTTGGGCATACGGGATGATACGCGGTATTGCGGAGCATGGGAGACTGTTCAATAAGATGATCTTGCTCGAAGCTATCGTCCAGCTTGTGCTGACAATAATGAGCGGAAAGGCGCCGGGGCGCGCATATCAAGGCGGCAGGCGCGATGTGCCCCGGGCGGCCGTCAGTCGCGGTGATCGGATCGGATGTGGAGAGCCGGTCACTCCCGGTCTAGTTCAGCCAGTCGGTGGTATCGATGCCGAGGTTGTCACGGAGGCGGCCGGCCGTGACCCTGGCCAGGCCGGCCGGCCAGGCAAGGTCATGGGGCTGGAACAATGGCCGGCCGCGCTCGACGATCAGCTTGGCGACAGCGAGCCCGAAGGCGGTGAGGTCGTCGGCGGTGGCCCGAACGGAAGGCAGGCTGGCCACCGCGCCCAGTTGCTCCTCGGTGTACGTGAGGTTCCAGAGCTTCGCCGGCGGAGCCTGGCCGGTCTCGGCGAGGAACACCGTCGTCAGCAGCCCGAGCACGTGGGGGATCCCGGTGAGGTGCTTCAGGTGCTCGCCGCGCCGCAGGAGGCTGATGAACGGCCCCGCCAGGCCGCGCAGCTGCTCGGCGACCGCGTACTCGAGGGCATCGCGGATGTCGCCGAACCTGGCCCGGGAGATCATCCCGACGGCGTACCCCGCTGGCGGCCGGGACACCGGAGCCTCACCGGGCCAGCTGACGAAGTCGACCGTCAGCCCGTCCTCGGTGACGGTATTGACGATGAACGGCGCTATCGGGGTCCTGGCGAACACCGTCGGCGTGATCCGCCCCACCCAAAGCGGCCACTCCCTGACGAACTCATCATGGTGCTGCGGGTCGGTCACGATCGCGACGTCCAGGTCGCTCCAGCGATCGGCGGTCCCGGCGCCGACCGATCCGCCCGCCCCGACCGACCGGACCCGGTCGTCCTCGGCCAGGACCCGCCGAGCCCGGGCCAGCAAGGGCCGGTACCGCGGGTCAACCGCCTCGATGCCGCCCATGTCCTCTCCTTCAGCGTCGTGAACACCAGAAACCATTGCAGCCGGCCCCGGGTGCTGGGAAATGCCGGTTCGGGGACAGGTCAAATTTAAGACATTTCAAGGACAGGTGCGCGACAAATATCCAGGAGCTTCGAAGTAAAGTCACGTCTGCCGTGCCAGTCCAACATATTTCCAATGCCTGCTGTCCCGTTCTGGGCCAGCTCACGCTCCGAGGAGGCGCCCCGCGATGCATTTTGCGCTATCGGCTACGCAATCTACGCGAGCCGTCATGAGTAAGTGAAATTTGCTTCACCGCGCACGCCGTTCATAATCTGCACCTTGATATTCCCGGTGCGATCGATCCCGGAACAAGCAGGTTCTCGAGGGGGACATGATGGAACGTAGCCGCAAGGTGGCGCTATGGGCCTGTTGCGCGGTGGCAGCCGTGGTCGCGAGCGCGGCAGGAGTGGCCGCCGCGGCGCCGGCCAGCCTCAAGCTTCATGGAAATCAGCATCCAGAACGAGGGCGTGACTTCGTCTTAACCCCAAGCTACTCAACATCGCGCTGAAGCCTCAGCAGGTCAGTCGAACCATCGCTGCGAGTAGTGAATGTCAGACTGTAACGGCAAGATAACGCAATGCCGTCGTCAAGCGTGTTGTCCGGTTGCCAGATGGGGCTGCAGGTGCGAAGGATGCGGCGCGACTGCCCTCCGTTCCTCCATTGAGACTGGCCAAGGAATGATCATGAATACTTTTCCGTGTGATCACGCTAAAAACCCTTCATAACCACAAAAGCCTTCGCGATCATGGAGCTGCCAGGCATAGGTGGCGTTCATCTTTCGCCTCACAGGCCTCACTAGAGGATCAGCGGGGGCAGCGAGACGGTCCCACGCTGACTCCGCCAGCGGCCAGGCACGCCGACAGCGCCCCGCCGGACTCCGGCGGGGCGCTACGGTAACGGGTCGGCTAGAGCTCGTCAGGCTCTTCGCCGGGGAGGATCCAGGTGACCTCGGCGGCATGGCCGGGGTCGTAGGTCTCCTGGACGCCGGACGTGCTTGCGGCGCCGCGGAAGTGACGCCACCGCAGGCCGCGGTCGGGGAAGATGGCGACCATGGCGCCGCACCGGCGGCACACGGGGACGGGCTCTTCCTCGTCCGGGGTCTCGTCGTCGGCCGTGGTGACGGCGGTGAACGCGATCTCGAACGCCTCCGGGTCGATCATGCTCAAATAGGCGAGCGCCCTCTCGATCTGCCCGGGTGTCGCCTTCGCGAGCCGGTCCGCGCGCTGCCGCGCGGCCTGGTCGGGGTTAAGGTGCGCGTCGTGGCCGGGCTGGGTGATGATGGGTTGCATGGCTGCTCCTCCAGTTCTGGCTGGTGGTGTGGTCTAGGGTCGCGTTCGGTGTTCCTGCACCGGCGCGGCCCGCCTGGTTTCAGGCTGTATGGATAATATTAAGGGAATTTGAGTTCGGTGTCAGTGGGCAACACGGTTTATTAATCGAGCAAGATTTTTATCTTCTGGCGGTCACCGGGTGCCTGGCAGTGGCTGAGTCAGGGCAGCGGCAGCATCCGCTCGACTCGCCAGCCGGTCCACCTCAAGCTTCACTGAAATCAGGATCCAGAACGAGGGCGTGACTTCGTCTTAACCCCAAGCTACTCTCGCGGCGCTGAAGCCTCAGCAACTAACCCCTCACTCACCCAATGGATTCCGGGCGTGGCATAAAAGGAATAGCAGGAGGAGACGCCAGCGGCGTACCAGTTCTGACCCGTGCGACAGGCCGCCGTTGTCCCCTACGCTACTGATGCATGGAGCTGAGCGGGCAGTCGCAGCGGTGGCAGGGCCAGCGCTCCCCTTACTCCTGGGAGCAGTCAGCGCTCGATCACATCAGGGCCCAGATGCCGGACGCCGAGCCGTACCGCGCCTGGCAGACCTTCACCTTCACCACGGACAAGGGTCACGTCCGCGAGGTCGACCTGTTCATCGCGACCCCCGGCGGCCTGTTCCTCGTCGAGATCAAGTCCCACCCGGGCACGGCCACCAACTACGGCTCGACCTGGCTGTTCCGCGACGGCGACACCACCAGGACGATCGAGAACCCGCTGCACTTCACCGACCAGAAGGCCAAGGAACTCAAGAGCCAGCTGGAGCGGGCCGCCAGGAAACTGCGTGTCAGGGACCCGCTCCCGCGCATCGAGGCCGTCGTCTTCCTGTCGGCGGAAAACCTGACGTGCCGCCTGGACGAGTTCCAGGTCCAGCGCGTCTACGGCAGGGACAAGCTCGAAGGCAGCACCGGCCTGCCGGGCATCTGGGCCGGCTTCCTCAACCAGCCGCCGGCCAGTGAGCGCAACCGCGTCACGCCGACCCTTTCGAGGCAGCTGCCGAAGCTCCTGCATGAGATCGGCATCGCCAGGCTGCACAAGATCGGGCGCGTCGGCACCTACGAGCTCAGCGAGAAGTCCTACGACTCCGGCCCGACCTGGGAGGACTACCTCGCCACCAACCCGTCGCTGCCGAGCGACTACCCGAGAAGGGTCCGGGTCTTCCTCACCGAGCGCACCGCGACCGACGAGGACCGCAGGTCCGTCCAGCGCGCGGCCCACCGTGAGTACCTCGCGCTGCAGGGCATCTCGCACGACGGCATCGTCCGCGCCGAGCAGTACAGCGACGAGCTCCTGGCCGGCCCGGCCGTGGTCTTCCGGCACGGCGCGAACTGGCAGCGCCTCGACCATTTCATCGTCGGCAACCCCGGCCTGCCGCTGCACACCCGCCTGGAGATGACCCGCCAGCTCGCCGAGGCCCTCGACCACGCGCACCGCCGCCACCTCTATCACCGGGCCCTCGCGCCCCGGTCCGTCTACGTAGAGCTTGACGGGCGGTACCCGCGGCTGCGGATCGCCGACTGGCAGGTCGCCGCCCGCCCGGACGTCACCACCGGCGGCACCGCGCGCACCCGGCAGTCCTCGCAGACCACGGCGGCCGGCGCCGCCGCGCTGCTCGCCCATGTCGAGCGATCGGCCGGCGCCTACCTGGCCCCCGAGTTCGCCTCACCGGAGTCGCCTGCCCTGCTTGACGTTTTCGGCCTCGGCGCGCTCACCTACCTGATCCTCACCGGCCAGCCTCCGGCTGCCACCCGAGGCGAACTGGCCAGCAGGCTCACCCAGGCGCACGCACTCCTGCCGTCGACGGTCATCGACTCCGTCAGCCCGGCGATGGACGCCCTGGTCCGCGACGCCACCCAGCTCTCCCAAGCCGACCGCACCGAGTCGGTACGGACGTTCCTGCGCAGCCTCGACAAGATCGAGGAGGAGCTCACCGCCCCCGAGCCCGGCCCGGAGCAAGACCCGCTCACCGCGAGCGCGGGCGACGAGGTCGCCGGCTGGACGGTCGTCCGCCAGCTCGGCACCGGCTCCACCTCCAAGGCGCTGCTTGTCGGCAGGGAGGGGTACCCGGACCGCGTCTTCAAGGCCGGGTTGAACGACGCCGCGGCGCGCCGCCTGGAACGCGAAGCACAGCAGCTCGGCCCGCTCAACGACTCGCACGTCGCCCGGCTCCTCGACCAGCCCTTCCAGGCGGGACCGCAAGACAGCCGCCGCACCCTCATCGGCGTCGAGTACGTCGGCGACCACACTCTCGCGGAGGAACTCCGTCAGCACGGCCCGCTCACCATTCATGAGCTTGAGCGCCTCGGCGAGGACCTGTTCCAGGCCATCGCGTTCCTCGACAAGCGGGGCATCTGGCACCGCGACATCAAGCCGGACAACCTCGCGCTCAGGGAACTCGAGCGCAAGGGCCGCGAGCTGGTCCTGTTCGACTTCTCCCTGGCGGGCATACCGGAAACCGACCTGGTCGCGGGCACTCGGGGCTACCTGGACCCGTTCCTCGGCACCCCGGCCAGGCAGCGCTACGACCAGGCGGCCGAGCTGTACGCGGTCGCGGTCACCCTCCACGAAATGGCCAGCGGCGAGCTGCCGGCCTGGGGTGACGACATCCCCGACGGCCGCTTCATCGACCCGAGCGAGGAAGTGCAGCTCGCCGAGGACCTCTTCGACCCGGTCGCCCGTGACGGCCTTGTCGAGTTCTTCAAGGTCGCGCTGCACCGCGACGCCGCCAGGCGGTTCCCGACGCTGCACGACATGACCCGCGCCTGGACCGACATCTTCCGCGACCTCGACGCGGTACCGCCGCTCACCACCGCCTCCACCAACGGCGACGGCGAAGAGGAGGACGAGACGGCCGACCGGGCCGAGTCCGCCCGCGCCAAGCGCACGGCCGCGGCCGCCGCGGCCATCCCGGCGACCCCGCTGGCCGCGGCCGGCCTGTCACCGTTCGCACTCTCCATCGCGCAGCAGAAGCTCGGTGTCGACACCGCCGGCGACCTGGCCCGCGTACCCGCCAAGCGGATCACCGCGCTGCGCGGCATCGGCTCGGTGCCCCGCTACGAGCTGGTCCGGCTATCCCGCGAGTGGCGGCAGCGGTTCGCCGCTCCCGAGCCCGGCCAGCCCCGCGCGGACGTGCAGTGGAGCGAGGCGGAGAAACCAGCATCCGTTCTGGATAAGAAAGAACTTGATGCAGAACGGACGCGGGTTACCCTCGATCCGCAGCAGTCTCCCGAGACACCGGACGACCTGGAGCGGCTGTCCGTCGATGAGGTCGTCCGCCGCCTGGTCCCTGACTCACCGGAGCTGGCCAGGGTCACCGGTCTCGCCCCCGCTACGGAGGGAGCACCCCCGGTCTCCCCGTGGGCCGCCCCCCTGGAGATCGCCCGAGCGGCCGGCCTGCCCGAGGCCGAGGTCGCCGCCCACCTGGACCGGCTCCGCAACCGCTGGCAGAAGTCGGTCAAGGCCCTCACGCCGGTCCGCGATGACCTGGCGGACATCCTCCGCGCCCACGGCCGCGTCCTCGGCTGGCGGCAGCTCGCGGCCGGCCTCCTGGCCAAGCGCGGTGCGGGCAGTGACGACCCAGGGGAGCGGCTGTGCCTGGCCGCAATCTGCGTGCGCGCCGCCGTGGAGACAGAGGAACGCCGCGACTCCGCCCGGATGGTCGCCAGGCGCCTCACCGGGTCAGCCGACCAGGACCGGGTGATCATCGCGCTGACCGACACCGGCGAAGAGGGCACCGCGCCGGCCGCCGAGGAGCTGTTCATCTACGCGGAGCTGCTCGGCTTCGAGGCGGACGCGCTGGCCGCCCGCGACCCGCTCTCCGGGGTGACCGAGATCAGGCAGGTGCTCCGTGAGGTCGACACGGCGACTCACGCGCTGCGCCTGTCAGACACCGACCTGGTCCTGCTGGCCGCGGCCGCATCGCAGCAGTCCGCCGCGACACCGCGCCTTGAGCTGTACCCGAGGAACCTCGCGCCCGAGCGCGCGGTGAAGATCTCCCAGGTGGGCTCGGTCGCCGAGGGTGCGCTCGCCGACGAGATCGTCCGCCGCGTGCTTGCCAGGTTCCCCGACCTGTACGAGCAGAATCGCCCGACGACCGCCAACATCCAGGGACTGCTTGAGGGACTCGGCTATGACGTCACCAGGGGCTCGGATGCCCGGCTCCACCTGTGGCCCTCGACGCAGGAGTCAGGATCGGGCTCCCGTGGCAGGACGAAGGCACGCCCCGCCCCCTCCACCGCGACCGCCGAAGCAGCCGACCACGCCCGAGCACGTCTCGGCCAGGCCCGTCAGCGCGGGGGCTTCATCGCGCTCAAGGCCCCGATCCGCGACGCGGTCGCGATCCGATACGCCGTTGCGGCCCTGGACGGCGTCACCAGCGTCAACGTCACCAGAGAGTTCGTCAGGACGCTCCGCGCCATCGTCGCCGAGCGCGGCCGCCCCCAGTGGAAAACGGTCCTGGACGCCGATTCCCCGGACGCCTCCCCGGCTGCCAAGACAGGCTTCAACCAGCTACTCAACGACACCTGGGTAAGGCTGGAGGAGCACATCCGCGCCGCGGGCAACGGCGGTATCGTGCTGCTGCACGACGCCACGCCCCTCGCCCGGTACACCGGCGGCCCGGAGCTGCTCGGGAAACTCGTGGTGGCCGCCAGGGATTCCGCTGAGTCCCCGGTGGGCCTGTGGCTGCTGTGCCCCATGGAAGACCCGCAAGCCCCGCCGCGCCTTGACAGGGAAACGGTCGGCGTGCTCCCCGGCGACGCGGAACAGCTCTACATCCCCGGCGAGTTCGCCGGCAGCGGCGGGAAGGACCAGAAGGCCTCATGATCGACCTCAAGGCGCTGCAGAAGCAGGTAGCTCTCCTCGAGGCCGACCTGAAGCCAACGGGCCTGGCCAGCGACCGGCTGAGGATCGAGTGGCAGGCCGCGCGGAACGCCGACCGGACTGCGGCTACGTTCGAGACCTGGCTGGGGGAGCGGGTGACGCAGGTCGCCGTCGCCTGGGTGCTTGCCACGGTCTTCGTCCGCTTCTGCGAGGACAACGGGCTGATCGAGTACCCGTTTATCGCCGGGCCTGGTGACCGGCTGCAGCTCGCCCAGGACCTGCAGGGCAAGCACTACGAGAATCACCCGGAAAGTGATGATCTGGGCTGGCTTAAGGCGGCGATTGAGGCGCTGTCTGTCTCTCCTGTGGTTAAGGGGCTGTTTGACCGGCGGCACAACCCGATGTGGACGATTTCGCCGTCGCCGCAGTCGATCAAGGCGCTGCTGGCGTTCTGGCGGGAGCCGGGGGAGAACGGGCAGGTCCGGTGGGACCTGACCGATGAGTCGTGGGACACGCGTTTCCTCGGTGACCTGTACCAGGATCTGTCCGAAGCGGCGCGGAAGACCTACGCGCTGCTGCAGACGCCGGTGTTCGTTGAGGAGTTCATCCTCGACTACACGCTCAAACCGGCGATCGAGGAGTTCGGGCTTGAGCCTGCGCCGCCGGTTGGGCACGAGGACCTGCCGCCGGGGCTGCGTCTCATTGACCCGGCCTGCGGGTCCGGGCACTTCCTGCTGGGTGCGTTCAAGCGATTGCTGGGGGCGTGGGAAACGCAGTCGCCGGCAGCCGATAGGTACGAGCTTGTCGCCAAGGCTCTGTCGTCTGTGCACGGCGTGGACAAGAACCCATTCGCCGCCGCGATAGCCCGTTTCCGGTTGCTGCTGGCCGCGATGCGCGCCGCGGGCATTGACCGGCTGTCGGAACGCGTCGACTTCCCGATCAACATCGCCGTCGGCGACTCGCTGCTGCATGGCAAAGGTGCGCCCGGTCGGCAGGGTGAGCTTTTCGGCGGCGACACCGGCGCGTGGGCGTATCGCACCGAGGACGTGGAAGACTACATAAAGTCCTGCCACATCCTGGAGTACGGCTCGTACCATGTGGCAGTCGCGAACCCACCATACATTACTGTTAAAGACGAGTCGGAAAATGAGACCATCCGTAATAGGTATGAAAAGAGTTGCTCGGGAAAGTATGCTCTTTCGGTACCATTCGCTGACCGAATTTTTGGACTTGCCGTTCTAGGGACTGGCTATACTGGTCAGATTACGTCAAATTCTTTTATGAAGCGAGAGTTCGGAAAGAAGCTGATTGAGCAATTCTTTCTGTCGGTGGACCTGACCCACGTCATCGACACCTCAGGCGCTTACATTCCGGGGCATGGAACACCAACCGTAATACTGATTGGGCGCCGCAGAATTCCACGCTCCAACTCGACGATCCGTGCCGTATTGGGAATTCGAGGTGAACCCGCTCAGCCGGATGATCCAGCGCACGGCTTGGTGTGGCAAGCGGTCGCCCATCAGACAGATAAGCCGGGAAGCGAAAGCGCTTGGGTTGGCGTTGATGATCTCACGCGTGATCATTTCGCGAGGCACCCATGGAGCCTAAGTGGCGGCGGGGCGGGCAAAACAGCGGAATTGATCGAAGGAGCTTGCAAACGACTTGGTGGGATCGCAGAGTCCATCGGGATCACATCTGTAACTGGCGAAGACGACCTCTATCTCTTGCCTCGAAATGGCGCGATGCGACGCCTACGAATAGATGAAGCATGGCTTATGGTCACGGGTGAAGTCATCCGCGAATACGTCCTAGCGCCAGAATCCGACTCCATCTGGATGTACGATCAGGCATTCAAGGTTCGACCGCTCTCGACCATGCCAGGTACAGCTAAGTTCTTGGCTCCATACAGGGCAGCGATTTCCCGCCGACGACGTTTCGGTACCCCCATGGTAGAACGGGGCTTGACTTGGTACGAGTGGCAAGAGCTGTACTCGAACAAGCTTCTGACGCCCATGGCAATCGCGTTTGCCGAGGTGACTACGCATAACCAGTTTGTGTTGGACCGGGGTGGTAAGGTATTCAAGCAGACTGCACCGGTTATTAAGCTTCCAGAATCTGCGACTGAGGATGACTATCTTGAGCTCCTCGGGGTTCTAAACAGCTCAACCGCATGCTTCTGGCTTAAGCAAGCTTGCCACGTAAAGGGAGGTAGCGGCATCGGCCGAGGTGTTCAAGACGAAAGGTGGGAAGACCGCTTCGCCTTCAACGCGACACGGCTGGAACAGGTTCCGCTGCCTGCTGACCTGCCATTGGTGTTCGCGCGTCAGATTGACTCCTTGGCTCAGCAAACCGTCACTGCCCACTCGAGAGACGAAGACGAGCGCCTCCGGGGCCGGATGATTGCGCTTCAGGAGGAACTCGACTGGGACGTATACCACCGTTACGGCCTACTCACGGACGAGCAGGCGGCTGAGCTTGTGGCACCGCCCGCCACCGTTCCGAACCTTGTTCTCGGGCAGCGGGCGTTCGAGATCGTCATGGCGCGCCGGATGGTGTGCAGCGAGCTGGAAACTCAGTGGTTCGCCCGGCACCGTTCGATCCCGGTCACCGAGATCCCGAAGGACTGGCCGGAAGAGTACCGGCGGGTCGTCCAGCGCCGGATTGCGGTCATCGAGTCCAACCGCAACATCGGCCTGATCGAGCGTCCCGAGTGCAAGCGCCGCTGGCAGTCCGAGCCGTGGGAGGTGCGGGAGGCCAGGCGCCTCACCACGTGGCTGCTCGACAAGTGCGAGGACCGCGCCCTCTGGTACGACGGCGACCAGCCACGCCCGATGACGGTGAACCGCCTGGCCGACCGGCTCCGCGCCGACGCCGAGGTGGTCGCGACGGCCCGCGAGTTGAAGGGCGCCGACGCCGACCTGGCCGACGTGCTGAAGGAGATCATCGCCGAGGAGCACGTCCCCTTCCTCGCCGCCTACCGCTACAAGCCAAGCGGCCTGGAGAAGCGCGCCCAGTGGGAGCGCACCTGGGACCTCCAGCGTGAAGAAGACAGGACAGGCAAGCGCCTGGACATCCCGGTCCCGCCGAAGTACCAGGGCGCCGACTTCCAGAAGCAGTCCTTCTGGCGGCACCGCGGCAAGCTCGACGTCCCCAAGGAGCGCTTCATCTCCTACCCCGGCGCGAGCCCGAACAGCGACAAGGACTCCCTCCTCATCGGCTGGGCAGGCTGGGACCACAAGGACCAGGCCACCGCCCTGATCAACCTCATCGACGACCGCGCCACCACCGACGGCTGGGAAACCGACCGGCTGATCCCCCTCCTGGCCGGCCTCCTAGAGGTAATGCCCTGGGTCCGCCAGTGGCACAACGAGGTGGACCCGGCTTTCGGTCAGAGCCCCGCCGCCGCCTACGACGCCTACCTAGCCACCGGACGCGAGTCCAGGAACCTCACTGAAGCCGCCCTCCGCGCCTGGACCCCGCCCCAGCCCCGACGCGGCCGCCCCAAGCAATGATCCGCTGTTCCTTAGAGCTTCGTGGGTAGGATGACGACGATGTTCACTGAAATCAGGGCAACTAATTTCAAGTCCTGGGCCCGGCTCGCGCCAGACGGCTCAGCAAGCGGGCTTGCCCACATCAACTCTCCCGGTCTGTCCCTGGGCAAGGTCACGGGTCTCTTTGGTGCGAATAGCTCCGGAAAGACAAGTATCCTGCAGGTCCCTCTCCTCCTCAAGCAGACTGCGGAATCAGCCGATCGTAGATCACCTCTTGACCTGGGGAATGCTCGCTCTCCGATTCGTCTCGGAACCTTTAGAAACATCCTACGTGATCATGACACCTCGACTTCGCTTGGTTTTGGCCTTAGCTGGGAGGTCGGGGAGCCGGTTCGCTTTATTGATTCAGGTAGTGGGCAGATAGGTGTCTTCGCGGACGGAGTCCTGGCTTTCGACACTGAAGTGATTAGCCGGGGCGATGTAATGGAGGTCAACCGCTTTCGCTATTGGGCAGGAAATAATGAAATCTCCTGCCAGCGCGGATCGGGTTCACCAGCAGCGTACACAGTTGACGGTACGATTGATGACGCGACACGCTTGCTACGCCGTACCAGCGGTTCTGATGCCAAGGTAATGGCGCCTGTTAAGTGTTACGGATTCCCGGAAACGTATAGCTCTAGCCCGCAAGCAGGTATTTTCAGAGATCTCGAGTTCTCGCTTGAGGAAGCAGTTCGCCGCATTTACTACCTCGGTCCACTCCGAGATGCGCCACAGCCAACTTACACTTGGAGTGGTGCCCCTACTGCGGATGTTGGCTTTAACGGAGCCGCAGCGATTCAGGCCCTCCTTACAGCGCAGTTGGGAGGCTACCGGCAGAACTTTCGAGTGCGATCGAATAGTAACATGTCCAGAGGGCCTATAGGCGTTGAGCAGCACGTCGCGGAATGGCTTCAGGAGCTTGGCCTCGTCCATTCATTCCGTGTTGATCCGATTCAACAGGACACCAACATCTACCGTGTGTATGTAAGGCGGTTCCAATCGTCTCCTGAGGTGCTCCTAACTGACATCGGTTTCGGAGTATCACAAGTACTCCCAGTTCTGGTACTTCTCGCTTATGCTCCTGAGGGCTCTACCGTTATCCTCGAGCAGCCGGAAATTCACCTTCACCCGGCAGTTCAGTCTAGCCTCGCTGACGTGATCCTCGAAGCCGCCTTGGTACGTAACGTGCAAGTCCTCGTCGAAAGCCACAGCGAGCACCTGCTCAAACGCATCCAGCTCCGTGTCGCAGAGCAGAAGCTCACGAGCGGCACGCCAGTATCCGTCGATGACGTGCGTCTTTGGTTCATCGATCAGCAGGACTCGGTCTCGCAGGCCAAGGATCTGAAGATCAACGAATACGGTGAGATCGTCAACTGGCCACCCAACTTCTTCGGCAACCCGCTTGAGGAGACTGCCAAGATGGTCAAGGAAGGCCTGCGCCGTCGCAGGAACAGCGCAGGCTCATAAGCACCCAAGCATGGGTGGCCGAACGCATAGTGGGGAGTCCCGGCATGCCAGCGCGCGAATGGGCCGTGATTGACTCGAACGTCCTTATCGCCGCGAACGGCAAGAGTGACCAGGCCGACGACGCCTGCATAGATAAGTGCATTGACATCTTGATGGGTGTGAGCTCCAGCACGTCGCTAGCCTTGGACGACGGCAATGAAATCCTGTCCGAGTACTCCCGCTACTGCGACTACAGCGGCAAGCCGGGCGTTGGCGACCTCTTCTTCGCGTGGGCCGTCAATAACCAGTACACAATGTGCCACCGCGTATCACTGACCCCAGACCAGGACCGAGGCTATGCGGAGTTCCCTGAGAGCCCTGACCTGGCCAAGTTCGACCCCTCCGATCGCAAGTTCGTCGCCACTGCCCTACGTGCTGACCCGGCGGCTAGGATCTACAACGCGGTCGACAGCGACTGGCGCCAGTTCGCTCAACCACTTGCCAGCGCCGGTATTCGGGTAACCGAACTCTGCCCCGACTGCCTGAAGCCTGGCGTGAGGCGTCCGGCCTTAAGATTCCCAGTTGAGGCCAGCGGCCTAATACTCCAGTCGCACCTCGTTACCGCCCATGCCGGCACCGGTTGACGGCCGCCGCGCGCACCCGTGCGAGGCGGTCGCCGCGTGCGAAGGCTGCCCGTGCAGGCACTCAGGTTCCCCGCTGAAAACAGCAGTCACGGGAATCACTATGGCAGCGCGGTCGGCCCCGGGATCAGCCGCACGAGGATCCTTACGTCGACCGACGGATAAGTTGCCCGCAGGTAGCGCTTTCCGTCTTCAAGTTCAACGGTCTCTGGTTCTGTTCCGTTGTTGAGGATGGCAGCAACGATCGGCTCGTAGTAGGCCGCGGTCAGGAGCGCGGGATCGGAACCGGCGGTCTCCTGGCTTTGGCGGCCTGGAGGAGGATCGACTAGGCGTGCGCTCCACTCTCCGCAATTGAAGTAGGCGACATGCGCATACCTGATCGGGTCTGCGTAACCCGCGATCGGAGGGAGAGCAGCGACTTGTTTCTTTGCGGAATCGATGAGTTTTTGAGTCCAGAGATCTGAACGGCCCTTCGCCTCGACCGCGATGGCCATGCCTCCGCTTCTGAACCCGATAAAGTCAGGCCGTGTTTTTCGACGCGGAATACCTTTATATTCTAGATACTTGTCATAGTGGATAAAACGACTGACTCGAAAGAAGTCATGAGCAAATAGTTTGGCCTGGGCCTGTCCCAAGAAAAAGCTGAGGGCTCCCTTCTCTGAAGCATCGAGACGTCGATAGCTTGGAGAACGGCGGAAGTGCCCGCCTTGGCGGCTGAGCGACGCACGCACCATAGCGGTACGCCACTGAATCTCCAGGGGACTCGTGATCCTGCTGGCGGCCGACCCATACGGTGAGTAGCCGACAGTGGCTGCTGCCCAGGCCACCCGCGCCGGACGCACGGAAAAAGAACCAGCCCTCACCGTTGTCAGGCCAGGCAAGGAAGTCGGGAAGCCGATCATCTCGTATTCGATGCTCGTCAATTTATTTAACCTCGGCAGTCGACAGGGGGCGCCGGCGACGAAAGCCCTAGCCCACGGAGCAGCTCCTCGCCTTCCTGAAACGGGAGGATCTGCGGGCCGTGGCTCTTCTGAGGCGCTCTCTCCAGCGACCTCTGCGCCGCAAGGACCTTCGGGGTCAGCGTTGGATCAAGCAGATGATGTCGCCAGAGCGGGCGTTCGGGGCGCGTGGCGTCGATGACAACCAGATCTGGGCGGTGCCAGACCAGCAACGCCCACCGCCCGGTCTCCGATGTCGCCCATGAACCGACTAGGGCCATATCTTGTACCGTCCCGATCGCATCGAGTGCAGCTAGGACCGGGTTACCGAACCTGCCTGTTACGTGCAGCAAGCTTGCGCCGTGGGTATGGGCTTCCTTGCCGATTTCAGCCAGTGCCCGGATGCCGTCGGCAAGGGGATCGTCCTGGACCACTTCGGCAGCGATGTCGAGCACTGTTTCCGGTAGCACAGCGAATCCCAAGGCGTCGCCCAGGTGCTTGCTGTACTCATCGATCAGGTCCAATTCGGCGGCAGGAAGCAGGTGCGCGACCGCACGCGCAGCCCTCCGGTAGGACAGCGCCTCACTGGTGCCTGCGTAACGGGGCGCGTGCGCGCGTAGGACACTCAATCCTATTGCTGCCAGGCTGGCGGCCTGCGGTTCTGCCTCGACCGGCAGCTCATCTGTGGTCGGGTCGGTAACCGGCTCGTCGTGGAGCCTGTCCTCATGGGGTAGCACGCGGACGCTTTCCGCGAGCGACGGGAACCAGCCGGTGCTGTCTTCGTCCCAGGCTCCAGCGGCAATAAGAAGAAGCAGGCAGCGGACCCGGGCAAGACGGCCCACGGCCGTATATCTGGCCTCGGCCAGGCGAGTAGCCCACCGTCGGTACCTGCGCCGCACGTGGTCTGTAGCTGTACTGAGGTCGGGTGCCGAGGTGACAGATGCATCCGCCCCGGTCCCTGTTTCCTCGGAAACATCTTCTGCCGTGTCGTCGTCGAGCCCAGCTTCGGTGTCGTCGGCGAATTGCTCATCCCACGGCACACGGAGCATGTCGCTGTCCAAAGTTGCGTTACCTGTGGGCAAGCTGGGCAGCCCGAGCGCAAAGCGCAGCAGCGGCTGCCCGACGCGGCCAGCGCACTTATCGAGGTATTCGTCCCAAGTCTGGGGTGAGCCGGATGGCTTCCTGCGATCGAGGTCCGAAGCGCGCTGGCCGCCGGGCGCTCTTTCACTGACAGATGGCGAGACGTCAGAGCTCAGTTCCGCCAGTGCCGCGAGGAATTGCTCTGCGGCTTTCGGGTCGAGAAACAGGCCTTCGGGCTTGGCACTCGGAACGCGCTCACGCCATGCGCCGGGACGCCGCAGCACGCGTGCTGTATCGACGACGAGGACGACATTGCTGAACTGGGACGTACCGTTGGCGGTCGGCGTTACCAGGCGGACTCTGCTTCCTCCTTCGGCATCCCTGCCCACCGTGAACTCCGCGGTCCCCGCGTCCAGGGCCGCGATTCGTTCCCAGGACTCAGGCGGCGCGGTCACGGGAGACAATTCCACGTAGCCCGCGGCAGTGGTTGGCCGTGCGAAGACGATATGGAGATGCCCATCCACCTGGCTGGCGCCGAGCAGGAGAGGTCCAGATTCGCTGCGCTCTTGCGGAGCAAGGCGAATCACTCGAACCGCGGACGGAAGGACCAAGCCCCCCGTGGGGAGTAGCGAGACCGCTACCGGCGTGATGAGCCCGACCTCGACGTTGCCGCCATCGGCAAGCCCTTGGAGCAGGGCGGCAGCGGTCAGGTTCGGGCTCCCGGTCAGCGCGAACCGTTGCCCGTTAGCCGCCCACTCGATGAGCTTGCCGTGCCGGTAACGCATTTCGTCGTCCTGGCGGATCTCGGTGCTGACCTCGGCCGCGAGTGCTGCCAGCGAGGGACCGTCGAGTTGGGTCATGCCAGGCTGGTAGGTCACAATCAAGCGTTCCGGCCGTAGTCGACGCACCAGCGCGCGCAGTGCCAGGCTTCCTGGCCCGAAGAAGGGCGCGCACACAGCGAGTTCATCGACAGGCCCCGAAGGCAGCTGCATGACGATCGGGCCGTTGCTGGTCGACACAAGCCGGACATCCGGATCTGATAGCTCACGTGCGCCCGCGATAAGCCCGTCGAGTTGGTCGGCCACCCGGTTGAACGCCTGTGGCGCTCCGTCGGAGAAACGGACGTGCTCGGATTTCCCCAACGTTCGCAGCCATTGCGCGATCTCGTCGAAGACTATGGGGCAACGTTCGGTGTCCGCTTTGAGCACCGTCCACAATTCGGAGTTCGCTTGCCACCCTGCCAGCGTGAGGTTGCCAGATCCGATCGCCATTGTCGCCCGCTCGGGGCCGACCACGACCATCATCTTGGGATGGAATGCGCCAGCGCATGCGGCCAGTCCAGGCAGGTAGCTGCGTCCTCCACGTCGAACGGCACGGGGATCGAGCGTGGCCATGCTGGCGTCACCCACGACCGTGATCAGCGCCCCGCACGCCTGTGTCACCCCTAGCACTGTCGACTCGAAGAAGCAGAGGTTCGCGGTGTAGCTGAGGAACAAGGCCTCTCGGGCCTGCCCGTCGCCGTATGCCTCCTCAGCGCTCAAGAGCGCCAATGGCGAGGGAATGCCGGCCTCAGCGGTTGAGCCATCCGGTGTCGCAAGATCGTCAGTCAACAAGGGCCTGCCCTTGCGGGGTGACCTTCCATAGGCCGTCGGCCCTGCGTAGCACGCCGGAGCCGGCTAGAACCATGATGAGCTGGTCGATTCGCAACCCGACGTCACCGCTGCCTTCCCTACTTCGGGTAAACAGGTAGCCGCCGCGCTCCAGCAGCCGGGAGGGCAGCCACAGAGTGCCGTCAGCATTGCGTATGGCCTTGGACAATGCCACCCGCTGGCTACGGGCCAGCAGGTCACTGGCAAGTGCCCGTGCGAAATCCCGCACGGGTAGCGGTCGTGCCGCGTCAAAGCGGAGGGCCATCCATTCAGGCCCAAGCTCAACGCCCCGTTGTCCCAGGAAGGCGCCCCTGACCGGGCCATCGAGCTCATCCACCCGCCTGGCCCCGGCCGCGAGGACTTTCAATTCGCGAACAGGAATCGAATCGTCAGACTGCTCACGCAGAGCCCGCTCGACAGGCCGAGGCGTGCCGGTGGCCGTGCTGGTGGCAGGTAGCGAATCCAGGAATGCGGCGACGCTGCAGTCAGGCATCTGGGCAGCCAGCATGTCGGAAAGATCCTCCATGCGGACACGGAAGTCGCTTTGGTACACCTGTTCTACCAGCCATGCCCACAGGCGCCGCCACGCACCGACCGCGTAATTCCTGAGCACTACCCCGCGCCAAACGGGTGCCACCGCGAGATCGGAGGCAACCCTATCGGTGGAGAGGAAATCCCCGTATGCCAGCACTGGAGTTATGTCCCAATTCGCGCAGCTAACCTCGTGAGTATCGATGATGCGGGTCATCAGCCGGATCGTCTCCCGCCGTGTCGCGTCTGGCGATTTCGGACTCTCTGCGGAGCGGTCATCGCCGCACAGCAGTCGCGCAAGCCAGCGGCCGTCCGCCGAGACCGCGCCAGCGCACACGCACAAGTGTCCGTAGCCGCGAAGGTCATCAGCAGTTAGAACTGGCTCGCGCGCTAGCTGTAGCAGGTCGCGCAGGCCAGCGCGGAGCGCGGTCTCGTCGCAGGCTTCGCCGGGCTCGGGCGCACTGGTCCGCACCTGAATGCGGAGCCCGACCTCTGACGCGGCATAGGGGCCCCAGAACCC
>Ga0335078_10000748_pt1 | contig 49659 bp, 43 predicted proteins | sample Lox_Sample_32_FD_206711 | JGI IMG/M metagenome (GOLD analysis project Ga0335078, IMG submission 206711) | Soil microbial communities from Loxahatchee National Wildlife Refuge, Florida, United States - Lox_Sample_3.2 | ecosystem: Environmental > Terrestrial > Soil > Wetlands | place: USA... | reverse complement strand
TGTGGAGGACGCGCCCGGCGGCGGCTGCGTCATCAAGATCCACATTCCATTCCGCACTTATGCCGAGGAGGTCCCGATCCGCGATGCCCATTCGAGTGTTGCTTAGCGACGATGAAGCCCTGGCGCGTGAACGCCTGCGCAGCCTGTTGGATGACGAACCCGATCTGGAGATCGTGGCCGAGTGCGGCGACGGCAAATCGGCCATCGCACTGATCAAGCGCGAGAAGCCCGACCTCGTCTTCCTCGACATCCAGATGCCGGAGATCGACGGCTTCGGCGTGGTCGCCGCGCTGCGCGATCAGGCGACGTCATCGACAAACGGCGCCGGACTCAATGGCACATGGATGCCGCTGACCATCTTCGTCACCGCTTACGATCGCTACGCCATGAAGGCCTTCGAGGTGCACGCGCTCGACTACCTGCTGAAGCCGGTCGCCAAAGACCGCTTGTCGGAGGCGCTCGGCCACGCCCGCAAGCAACTCCAGCATCCCTCGGAGGCGATGTTCCAGCGCCGCGTGCTCAACCTGCTCTCCGAACTCGACTCGCGGCAGAACCCTCCGCAGCGCATCGTCATCAAGGCCGACGGCGAGATCGTCTGCCTGAAACCGCAGGAGATCGATTGGGCCGAGTCGGCCGGCAACTACGTCTGCCTGCACGTGGGCGCGGCCACGCACATCCTGCGCGAGACCATCACTTCGCTGGAGACACGCCTGGGCCATCGCCAGTTCCTGCGCGTCCATCGCTCCACCTTGGTGAATGTCGACCGCATCAAGACGTTGCGACCATCGCTCTACGGCGACTACGCGATCCTGCTGCGCGACGGTACCAAGCTAACCCTAAGCCGCGGCTTCCGCGAAAACGTCCTGAAGCGCCTGGGGACCGCGTAGAAGTTTCTGCTCCAGAGCCTGCCGTGAGCGAAGCCGAAGGGTTCGCCTCCGTCTGTTGGGACGCTAACCTGGATGCCGCTGTTCGCCATTCGGTCTTCGCCAGAGGATGCCCCACTTAAGCGTCTTTTGCTTGGCGGGGACTTTCGTGTGGATCAGAAGAAGTCCGGCAACTTAGGGTTTGTATCAGGGCACGACTTCCAGCCGTGCCGAAAAGTCCCCATAAAGACCGGGCTTCAGCCCGGCAGGGTGCTTCACCCAAGCTTCAGTTGCCTGGGTGGGGATTTTTCGTTGGAAGTAGAGTGACCTCGCCTAGCGCGGAATTCGAAGGAAGCCGTGATTCAATCCGATGTTGTCGGCATAGAAACCGGCGGTGACGCCGCCGGGAGTCATGCCGACTACCACTGTGCCCTGGTAAAATCCGGTGCCGGCGCCCGGGGCATCGAATTGTGTCACTGTGCCGTCGGTGTGCGCACAAAGCCGTGGTTGACGCCATATCCGTCATTCCGGTATCCGGCAATTGTCCGATCCGGGCCGATGGCGGTCGGAAACGTCCAGACACAACACGGCGGATAATCGGCAGCGTAGAAGGTGTCGAAGGCAGTAGACCGAGCTCCCCAGCTCGGGCGGCAGACCGTTTCATGCCACTCCGAACTAGGGTTACCTTCGTTTTCTAAAGTCCATTATGTTTTCGGTTCCATAACATTCCGACGACTAAACTGGAAGTGCCGGAGGTGTGGCTTCGGTGCCCTGCCCCGACACGCGGTGCTTCTACGCGTGACAGGGTGACTGCGTGGCTGTGGTCTTTGACAACTGGGAGTGGTTAACTTGTGAGTTAACTTATGGCGTCGTGTGGGTGGCAGATTTGCGTCCGATAACGGGCTGCGAAACTCCGATTTGCGCGATTTGTGGCCTATAAGTCATTTATAACTTTTATCTTACGTGTAAGTCTCACGGAATCAAGTTTTTACGCATGGTTCGGTATTGGAATCAACCAGTTACGGGTGAATTGGGGGAGGGGGAGGAATATCTACCTGGTTATTCGTGGCGAACAGCAGATTCCTCATCGGGCTAAAGCCTTCCTCGTGATGACAATTCGTAGTCAGCCGATATCGACGAAGTGCCGGATTAGGAAGTCCGGCAGGAAACACCGGAGCTTCGGTACAAATTTGGCAATTCGGAGCGATCCGGCCGTCGGCAAAAAGGGCGCCATGTAACTTGACGTCGGGCACCGTGCTCGCGCATTGATGGACGGCGGGCGAGAGCATGAGATGCTGCAAGCGGCCTTTACAATAGGGCAATGACAAAGAGTGCGCGCTACACGCCGCAGCACGCCGCGTCGGGCCTGAACGCCAAGTTTCCCGAGATCGAGACCTGGCCCAACCAGTTCCCCAATTACGAGATCGTCATCGACATTCCGGAATTCACCTCGGTCTGCCCCAAAACTGGCCTGCCGGATTTCGGCATTTTGTGGATCCGCTACATGCCCGACAAGGACTGTCTGGAGCTGAAGTCGCTGAAAGAATATCTGACCTGCTATCGCAACCTCGGCATCTTTCAGGAGAACGTCGTCAATCGCGTGCTAGAGGACGTGGTGCGCGCCGCCCGGCCCAAGTGGGCGGAAGTGAAAGGCGAATTCCGTCCCCGCGGCGGCATCGGGACGGTGGTGGTCGCACGCTATCCCCGGCCGAGAAAATAGACGCTCGCCGTGGCCTCGCGGGCCCGACTCCAAATCAACGACCAGCGTGACAATGCTGGACCATTGGCATTGGGATCAACCTAGGAGCTCTCGTTTGCTTCTAAGATAGAGACATGGTTTTTCGTTCGTGTCTGATTACCGTTCTCCTATTTACTGCGACCTTTCTGCCGCTGAAGGCCTCCGCGGATGCGGCTGCCTTCGACCTGCCCGGACCGCGGGTGGAAGTGCGCGTCAGCCGTGGCGACAAGGAACTGCCGGTTGCCGACGTCCCCAACCTGCAGGTGGGCGATCGGTTGTGGGTGCATCCGGCGTTCCCGGAAACTCAGAGTGCGCACTATTTGCTGATCGTCGCGTTCCTGCGTGGCACTACCAATCCTCCGCCGGAAAACTGGTTCACCAGAATCGAGTGCTGGAACAAGCATGTGCGGCAGGAGGGCATTGTGCTCACCGTGCCCAAGGGCGCCGAACAGGCGCTGATTTTCCTGGCTCCTGAAACCGGCGGCGATTTCAGCACCTTGCGCTCGAATGTGCGCGGCCGTCCGGGAGCGTTTGTGCGCGCCTCGCAGGACCTGGACCGCGCCAGCCTCGACCGCTCGCGCCTGGATGCCTACCTCGCAGCCGTGAAGCAGGCTTCCGCTGCCGATCCCGACCAGTTAAAGCAAGAAACAACGCTGCTGGCGCGGAGCCTGAGCATCAAGCTGGACGGCGATTGCTTCAAGAAGCCCATCGACGAGCAGGCCTCCTGCCTGACACAGAACTCCAACAACATGGTGCTCGACGACCCCCACAGCCAGTCGATGGTGGCCGAGCTGACGACGGGCGCGACGGTTGACCTGATCGGGCAGATCAGCAGCACGCCATGGGCCGGTGCAGGCTATTACAGTCCTTATGTCGGCGCGGTCGTTGACGTGGCGCACTTGCTCACGTCATTCCACACTGCCGATTACCAATACATCCCGGCGCTGGCGGTGCCGAAAACCGACCAGCTCAATCTGCTGCTGAACGCGGCGCCGTCGTTCGAAAAACCAAAGTCTGTTCTCGTGATTGCCTTGCCCGCGGTCGAGCCGGTGCAGCTTCCGCCGCTGCGCGCGGTTGATGTGAAGGGCGTCTACTGCGCCACGAACCCGTCGCTCGTGCTGCCCGCCGACGGCGCTCCGCTGGTGTTCTCGACGAACCTGGGACACGATTGGGTGCTGCACCTGTGGAGCAAGTCCGGCAGCTCGATGGATGTTCCCGTCAAGCCTGATGCGGCGCGCGGAGGCTTCGTCATTGACAAGCGGGCACTCGACAAATCGAACGGCGATGGCCAGACGGTCGAAATGCAGTTGTCGAAGCTGCCCGCAGAGATCAGCGGAACGCTGCGCGGCCAGTGGGGATTCGACGCGTTCGAAGGACCAACGTTTCATCTGCGTACGGCGCAGGCGGCCACCTGGACGGTGGTTTCCGCCGACCAGAGCGCGCTCATTGTCGGCCGCGAGGACACGCTGCATCTTAAGTCGGACGCGGCAGTCTGCGTGGATAGTGTCAGCGTGACCGATCAGAAGGACAAGCAGATCAAGACCACGCACAAAATTACCGAGCCGGGCGAATTGCAGGTCACGGTTGCGTTGAAGGATGCCGCACCGGGGCCGCTCATCATGGAGATCAAGCAGTTTGGATCGCCAACTCCGGAAAAGTTGGCGCTTCATTCGTATGCTGAAGCTGGCCATCTCGACAGCTTCTCCATCGATGCCGGAGATCATCAGGGCGTGCTGAAGGGAACGCGGCTCGACGAAGTTGCCGGCCTCGATCTCAACGGAGTTCACTTCGCTCCCGACGGGCTCACTCGCGCCGGGGGCGTGGACCAACTGCCGATGTCTGCGCCGGCCTCGGCCGATGTCAACGGGCTGCACGCGGGCGATTCGCAGACCGCCCACATCACTCTGAAAGATGGCCGGACGATGAATCTGGCCGCGACCATTCAGGCGCAGCGGCCCAAGGTCACGCTCATCAGCAAGAGCATTCTGCCGGAAAGCACGACAACGGCTTCGCCCATCCAGTTGGCCAGCCAGGACGAGCTGCCGGTCAACGCGCGGCTGGCGTTTTCCCTGAAGACGCAGGCGCCGCAGAGTTTTCCGCATGACGAGAAAATCGAAGTCGCGACCCAGGACGATTCCGCGCATGCGACATTAGACATCGCGAGCGGCGGCCTGATGTTGCAGGATTCGCAGACCGTGCTGGCGACCCTCGATCCGCACAAGGACCTTGGGCCTTCAGCTTTTGGCCCGCTGCGCTTCCGTCCAGTAGCGGCCGATGGCGAGAAAGGCGACTGGCAGCCGCTGGTAACGCTAGTCAGGCTGCCCACCGTGCAGCAGCTTCGTTGTCCCAATTCGGCCGATCAGCAATGCACGTTGCAGGGATCGGGGCTGTACTTGCTTGACGCCGTCTCCAACGACCCGCAGTTCCAGCAGAGCACGCCGGTCCCCGATGGCTTCGCCGGCTCAGAATTGAATGTGCCGCATCCCAACGGTCAAGACCTCTACGTCAAGCTGCGCGACGATCCCTCGGCGGTAAACCGGCTGGAATTGCCCGTGGTGCCGCAGCAGCCGTAATCTAGTAACGGAAGTATGTACTTTACGCACAGGCGGGAGTTCGCGGGAAGTCGCGGGATGACGTAAAGTCTAGGGTAGCACAAGCTGCTTCGCAGGTGTGCGGACTGAAGCAGCCCGCTTTTTCAGTGTGCTGTCAGCATTTCTTGTCGGCGGGCGATCTAAGGTTTTGCCGCTGAGCAGTTCGCCAACGGTAAGAATTTGAAGCCGGGGATGTTTGCCCCATGCGCTCTGATAGAACCCCGCGGTTGCCGCTTCCCGCTGCATTTCGCGGGTTGGGTCGGCCATCGTAATCAGCGCGCCGATTTGTGCCCGCTCTCTTTCCAGCACCCCACGAAGATCACGCACGAACATTGGGGTAATGTGACCGCCAGCTTTGACGGAAAAGATGATCTGCTTTGTGACGCCCGTTTCATCGTCGAAGAAAAACAGCCGTCCGTCGATGCCTTTATCGGCTCCCTTCTTCTGCTCCGTCGGGCGTGCGCCAACCAACCCGAGCGCCCAGTACTGGAATTGGTAAGGATTTTCACGCGCCAGCACTTCAGCATCGGAGAGAGTAACGGGCTCCCCGATCACTTCGTAGCTGCGCCTGATTTGGTCTCCGAAAGCGTTTTGCAGGCGGTGTTTTATGAGAGCAATGGCCAGGTGGGTTATATCGATTCCAATCCACTGGCGACCACCGACGTGTTCCGCAGCCTCTACGGCTGTGCCACATCCGCAGAACGGGTCGCAAATCACCGCACCCTCATAGCTGCTGGCCCTGATGATGCGTTCAAGCAACGCCTGAGGCTTCTGGGTTGGATAGCCTAGGCGCTCCTGCGCCTGCGAATTCAGCGGTGAAATATCAGTCCAGACGTTGCCCATCAGAACGCCGGACATTTCATCGAGATAGCGCTTGAGGCGTGGCCTTTTGCTCTTATCTTGCGGATACCAAATTCGGCCCTCAGCGTCGAGTTTTGCCATCGTCTCTCTGGAATAACGCCAGCCACATGGCGGTGAGGAAAAGCCTTTCCACTCATACATCATGTTGGGCCGTGGTTTCGGGCTGGTCATGTTGTCGAGCGTGAAGCGTCGCCCGTTACCATCTCGATTGCGATATTTGTCCGCAATGTAGGCATCGGAGTGGGGAATGAACGGCGGGTTCCAAGTTGGGGTGTTTCCTTTGGAGTAGTACAGCAGCGTATCCGCCACGGGACTCCAGCGCCTTGCATCACAGTGCGTATTGGTGCGCTTCCAGATGATCTCGCTACGAAAGCACTCTGCGCCGAACACGGCATCTAAGAGAAGCTTCAAATGGTGGCTAGCTGTCGGGTCACAGTGAAGATAGAGTGAGCCGTTCCGCTTCATTATTCGGCGGAGTTCTTTCAGGCGCGGAGCCATCATTGACAGATACGCCATCATGTCGCTGTTGCCGAGAAACGTTCGGAATGCCCGCATGACTTCCGAGAGCTTGCCGCCGCCTTCGACAACTTCTTCGTACTGGCGTTCGGCCTCGGTGTTCCATTCCCACGTATCCTCGAATGCGAGAATCTGTGCTGCCGCTCTCGTGCCGTCGTGCTCTTTAAAAAGGACGTTGTAATCTTGGTCGCTTTTGAACGGGGGGTCCAAGTAGACGAGATCGACACTTTCGCTGTCCACATGACGACGCAACACGTCGAGATTGTCGCCATAGAATAAGCGGTTCATTGTCGGCCACAAAACTGATGATTTGAGTTGGCAGCAAGCAGACTGGGGGCGTCAACGCTGCGGTGCTGGCGCTACGTTACGATAGTCACGGTTGTGTCGTGTGACCATCGGGCTGCCCAGAATGGGAGCGCCCGCTAAAGCGGAGCTTGGCGGTTTTCAGTGGGTTGCGTAATCTACATACTCCCGCCTAGTAAACGCCAATTCGGGTATATTGGCATTCAACTACACTCATGCGCGAAGTTCGCTCGCGTTGGCGAAACTACAGGTCTAAGCTTGCCCTCAGCAAATCAATTTCGTCCGACGGAGCTGCGCTATCGCCTGGCAGATTTCATCAACGACCGGCTGAAGGTTGTCCCCGGAATTCATGCGGCGGCCAAGGCCGCGATGGCTACGCTGCTACAAGGCAGCGCGGCGCGGCGTGTAGACGCACGTGCCGCTTCCGTGGCCCAAGCAGCCGCGCCCAAACCCGTATCCGCGACAGAACAGCCGCCTGCCGTTGCTGCATCGCCGTTAAACGACAGCGGCGTCACGGCCCCCGGCAAAGTCGAGATCGAGCACGGCGCTGAATTAGCCCAGGCTGCGTCCGCACAAATTTCGCTGGACAACTTACCGATTCCGCCATTCGAGATGCGGGAATTGGTCGGACCGACGGATTTGGTTGCCTTCGATAATCCAACACACGCCTTGGTGTACAGCTATCTCGAGCCGAAGCTCTACGAGAAAGTCTTCGATTTCGGCTGCGGCTGCGGCCGGGTAGCGCGGCAGTTAATTCTTCAAAATCCGCGTCCGAAGCTGTACGTCGGCGTGGACCTTCATGCCGGCATGATTCGGTGGTGCCAGCGCAACCTGCAACCGGCTGCGCCGAGTGTTTCGTTTCTCCATCATGACGTCTTCTTCGAGCGCTTTAATCCGAACCCAAACAGCCCGTCGGTTGCGAAGTTTCCGGTCGGGGATTCGCAATTCACGCTGGTGAATGCGCTCTCCGTCTTTACTCATCTCAAGGAGGAGCAGGCCGTCCATTATCTTAGAGAGTGCGCCCGGATTCTGACTGCGGAAGGCGTCCTGCATGCCTCCTGGTTTTTCTTTGACAAGCGGGAGTTTCCCATGCTGCACCCCGAAGACAACGCCCTTTATGTCTCCTATTTGCATCCTGGCGCCGCTGTGATCTTCGATCGTAATTGGGTGCGGGCGACCGCCCGGCAGGCTGGATTGAAGATAGGCGGCATTGTTCCCCCGCAGATCAGGGGCCATCAGTGGATTGTGATGATGACCAAGCAACAAGTCGACGAGCCGGAATTTCCTCCCGATACGGCTCCCTATGGAGTGGCGGCGGCACCGGCTGGGGCGCGTTGGGACGTCTCGGACATGGGATTAGAACCAGAATGAGTGCTCAATGCAGTAGCCAGTAGCCTGTCAGTAGCCAGTTGTCAGTTAGCTTTCGCTGGCGGCTGACCACTGACTACTGCGGTTTGCTATCCTGAGCCGTTCTCCGATGTCCTACAGCCGCAGAGCGAAAATCGCGTTCTTTGTCACCCTGGGCGTGTGTATCGCGGTGGCCGCGGGCGTGCTGAGCACCAGTTGGGTCATCATCAACTGGCGCCAAGTCGTTCCGCTCATACTGGGCGTCATCTTTTTCGGCTTCATTATCGCCGGCATTATTCTCAACACCATCTTCCTGGTGCGCGAGGTGCGCCGCAACGAGCAGCAGGACAGCTTCCTGAATGCCGTTACCCACGAATTGAAGACGCCGATCACCTCGATTCGGCTCTACCTGGAAACCTTGCAGAAGCGCAGCGTGGACGACGCGCAACGGCGCGAGTTCTATCAAGTCATGCTGGAGGACACGCAACGGCTGATGGGCACGGTGGAGAGCGTGTTGCGCGCGGCGCGCGTGACGCAGAAAAACGCGCCGTTGTCGCGCGCCGAAGTTGCCGTCGGCCCGCTGGTGCAGGAGTCGATGGACTGGGTGCGTTCGCGGCATCATCTTTCGACGCAGGTTGTGGACTGGGCGGCCGATGGACAGCCCGACCCGCAACTCAGCGTGATGGGCGATCGCGAAGAGCTTTCCACTGCAATTTCCAACGTGCTGGACAATGCGGTGAAGTATTCGCCGGAGGATCCCTGCGTTCGCGTGCGGGTCATCACGCCCGATCTGCAGCGCATCCGCATCCGCGTCAGCGATAACGGCATCGGCATCCCGCATGGTGAAACGAAGCGCATTTTCAAACGCTTTTATCGGGCGCTTACGCCCGCGGCGGGTACGGTAAAGGGGAGCGGGCTCGGGCTGTTCATCGTGCGCGCCATCGCCCGCCGCCACGGCGGCAGCGTTCATGCGGAGAGCGAAGGGCCGGGTCGCGGAACCACTGTTACCATTGAACTGCCGAGGAACCCCCAGTGAAAGACATCCTGCTGGTGGAAGACGAAGAGCACCTGGCGCGCGGTCTGAAATTCAATTTGGAGGCGGAGGGCTATCGCACCCAGGTTGTGGGGGACGGCGAGACCGCCCTCGAGCTGCTGCTGCAGCAACGCAGTGAATTCGATCTTCTGGTGCTCGACGTCATGCTGCCCGGCAAAGACGGTTTTGTGGTCGCTAGCGAACTGCGCAAGGCGAGCAACTACATTCCGCTGCTGATGTTAACCGCGCGCGGGCGTCCGGAAGATGTGCTGAAGGGCTTCGCCTCCGGCGCCGACGATTATCTGCCCAAGCCCTTCGATCTCTCGATTCTCCTGGCCCGGATTCGCAGCCTGCTGCGCCGTCGCGATTGGAGCCGAACGCTGCTTACCGACCCGCCGGCGGAGGTCCGGGTCGCCGAAGCTCGCGATGCCGACTCCGTGCGCGAGTTCGATGTGTACAAGTTCGATGGCAAGGAAGTGGATTTCGGCACGCTTGAGCTGCGGGCGCATGGCAAGATGGTCCGCCTGACGTTGATGGAGGCCGAGCTCCTGCGGCATCTTATCCGCAACAGCGGGCGAATCGTTTCCCGCAAAGAGATCCTCGGGGAAGTTTGGGGACTGCACGAGGATACCGACACGCGCGCGATCGACAACTTCATCGTGCGGCTGCGGAGATACATCGAGGAAGATGCCTCCCACCCCAAGCACCTGCTCACGGTGCGCGGAGTCGGGTATCGGTTCCTTCCTGAGCCGACAGCGAAGTCCTAAGCCTCGGCGTCACAGCCGCGAGTGCTCTGCATCACTGAATCAATGTGACACGAGCGATACAAAAGCACTAGCCCGCTCTTCCACCCCATCCACGGGGACCGGGGCGCGGCCGCAGGTGCTTTATGACCATTGCCCTCCTCACGTTCGCGCTTTTCATCCTGCCACTGTTCTTCATCGGGGCGTTTCTGGTGACCGGCCTGCCCATCGCGCTCAGCCTGCAGAACTATTATCAGAACCGCGGGCGTCAGTCGGTGACCTGCCCCGAGACCGGGCGCTCGGCCGACGTTGAGGTCGATCGCAAGTTCGCCTTCTGGATGGCTCTGCGCGGGCAGGAGCATTCCCGGGTCGACTCATGCTCACGCTGGCCGGAAAAGGGCAACTGCGGGCAGGAGTGCCTGGCGCAACTCGACGCCTCGCCGGAAAATATCGATCGCCTGCTGACCACGTGGTATGCGGGCAAGGACTGCGCGCTTTGCGCTCGCAACCTGACGCCTGCCGATTGGCAACGCAGTCGTCTGGCTCTGCTGGATGGTAATCACAAGCTCTTTGAGCTGCGCGGGATCACGCTGGAACGCTTGCCGATGATTTTGGATACGATGCGTCCCCTGTGCTGGAGCTGTCACCAGCAGGAGCGCGCCCGTCAGGCGGTTCCCGTGCCAGCTTTGAAGGGTGAGCGCCCAGTCATCCGAGTGGAAGAACTGGCGTAGCCATCCGGTGGGTTAGCACCTTCTGGTATCGCCCGATCAACTGCGGGTGAACGCCTTCACCTTTCGCAACACCGACTCGGCCGCCTGTACATCCAGCTCGACGTACCCGTCGCGGTACTCGCGCGCGAGGATGTGCGACTTGGCGTCGAGCAGCGCCAGGGCCTTTCCCTCCGATTGCGGTACTCGTAGGCGCGCACGCTGAACCGGATCTTCCGCTACCTTCGCGTCGATGGCCGCCAGTAATGGCTCCAACCCCAAACCCCGTGCGGCCGATACATGTACCACATTGTCTGAGTCGCGCAGGCTCTCCCGCTTTTTCTCCGGTAGCAGGTCTACTTTGTTCCTGACATACAGGCGCGGTCTGTCCTGCGCTTCCAGTTCGCCTAAGACCGCTTCCACCTGTGCCTGTTGCTCCTCGGCGGCGGGGCTGGTGACGTCGGCCACATGCAACAGCAGCGAGGCGCGCTGCACCTCTTCCAGAGTGGCCCGAAAAGCAGACACCAGGGTATGCGGCAGATTGCGGATGAATCCTACAGTGTCAGAGAGCAGCACTTGGCGCTTGGACGGCAGAGTGATATGCCGCAATGTGGGATCGAGGGTGGCGAACATGCGCGGACTCTCCAGTACCCCCGCGCGGGTAAGAGCGTTGAAGAGCGTGGATTTTCCGGCATTGGTGTAGCCAACCAGCGCCACCGTAGCGATCGGCGCCGACTCACGCCGCTGGCGTTGCTGGCCGCGGGTGCGGCGCACGTTCTCCAGTTGCTGCTCCACATGACGAATGCGGCGATAGATTTTGCGGCGATCGGTCTCCAGTTGCGTTTCGCCCGGACCACGGGTACCGATTCCGCCGCCAAGCTGCGACATTTCACGGCCATGTCCGGCGAGGCGTGGAAGCAGGTATTGCAATTGTGCGAGCTCCACCTGGAGCTGCCCTTCGCGCGAGCGCGCATGCCGGGCGAAGATGTCAAGGATGAGCTGGGTGCGGTCGATGATGCGCACCTCGAGTTCGCGTTCCAGATTGCGCTGCTGCGAGGGCGTCAGCTCGTGGTCGAAGATGGCCAGGTCAGCGATGGTGGAAGCAATGGCACCTTTCAGTTCCTGCACCTTGCCGCTGCCGATCAAGGTAGCGGGATCGGGCCGGTGCCTCTGTTGCAGCATTTCGCCCACGATCGCGGCGCCGGCGCTGATGGTAAGCTCGTGCAGTTCGGCCATTGATTCGCTGGAAGAAAACTCTTGTGAGTCGGCAGCGTCCATCGCTGGAGGGCCCGATGCGGCGTCCCGCGCGGCCTTTGCCGCAAGCGGGACCTTGCTCGAGGTGCGTGAAAGACGGAGAGCAGCGGGTTCGGTTTCACTGTCGGTTGGTCCGTCCATCCGGCTGGCCTGGCGCCGGCTGGCCGGGGCAGAGGAGAAACACACTCCAACCAAAAAGGCCCGTTCCTGCCGGTCCGGGCCCCGCGATCGCGAGTTCGCAGCCTCAATGCCGATAGGTTAATTCTCCACAGTCCCGGTGATGTTACCGGCGGCAACCGGAGCGGCGCTCTCGGAAGTCGGTCGGGATTCGGCGTGGCGCTCGATGTGCGCCGACCGCGCCATCACCACGGTCGAGATCGCATGTTTGAAGATTAATTGCTCCTGATTATTGCTCTCCAGCACGACAGAATATTTGTCGAATGAGCGAATTCGCCCGGTTAGCTTCACACCGCTCAGGAGATAAATGGTGATCAGACATTTGTCTTTACGGGCGGTGTTCAGGAACGAGTCTTGTATGTTCTGTGCTGGCTTGCTTTCCATGGGCCCCTCCCGGCGATCTGCAAGAAACAGCCAGCCCCAGGGTTCGCGGCCCCGCACGAACAGGGGTCTGTTCATCAATAATGGCCGCCGCAGAAGCGCATGCCGCCCCACGGCTGGTCAGATTATAGCCAATTACGATAACACCTCTAACGCAGGACTTCAGTGACATTCGGCACACTCCAGAATGATTTAAAATTCGCGCACCAGAGTGTGATGCGCACGCCAAATCGCGCCAATCCGACTGGAGAAAACCATGACTCTCAATCTGGTGGCTTTGTTCTTCACCCCGCAGTTTGAATTTCCGGGCGCCACGGAGACGCTGCTCATCGCATTTCGCTGGGTGCATTTTGTGGCGGGGATCACCTGGGTAGGGCTGCTCTACTTCTTTGTCCTAGTGAACGGCCCGTTTCTGCAGGGACTGGACGCGCAACAGCGCGGAGTGGTTGTGCCCAGGCTGATGCCGCGTGCCCTCTGGTGGTTCCGATGGAGCTCGGTTGTGACCGTTGTCGCGGGTCTCGCCTATTGGGGGCACATCGTCGGCAGCGACGCCCGTGCGGCCATCGCTGTCGGCGAGCCGGCGTCAGTCGGTCGCGTAATGGGCAGTTTCTTCGTGATCTGGACCGTCGCCTTCGCCATCGAGATGGGTATGCTGATGTCACCTGCTGAGGTGCTGCGCAAAGGCGCAGTGTTGGGCGTGGTCATGGCCATTGTGGTGATTGCCGCGGCTTACATTTTCCTGGACCTCAATCAGCAGGGATGGCAGAGCAATCGCCTGCTGGCCATCGGCATCGGCGGAGGAATCGGATGGTTCATGATGCTGAATGTTTGGGGCATCGTCTGGCGCATGCAGAAGCGCATTATTCGCTGGACGGAAGAGAGTGCGACGAAGGGCGCGGCGATGCCTGCGGAGGCTGCCAAGATGGCGCGGTTAAGCAGTCTCTGCGCCCGGGTAAACTTCTGGTTATCGTTTCCCATGCTGTTTTTCATGGGTGCGGCCAGCCACTATGCGTTGTTTGCGCCGCGATGAAGCCGTTACGGCGCTGCTAGAATCATAGCTTCATGTCGCTAGATACGGCACAAGACACCAGTAGCGCTCCTGCTGCAGGCCGGCTCCGGTCCCTGCCCATGCTCGATTTGAAGCGGCAGTATGAAACCATCAAGGCCGATATCGATGCTGCGGTTGCACGGGTTCTGACGTCACAGCACTTCATCGGCGGTCCCGAGTTGGATGCTTTCGAACGCGAGTCGGCCGAATACCTGGGCGTGGGGGCGAGCGTCGGCTGCGCCTCCGGTACCGACGCCCTTTGGCTCGCCTTGCAGGCCTGCGGCGTAGGCCCGGAGACGAGTGTCATCACCACACCATTCAGCTTTTTCGCAACCGCCAGCTCAATTGTCCGTTGCGGCGCGACACCGATTTTTGCCGATATCGATCCCGCAACCCTGAACCTCGATCCAGCGAAAGTCGAGACTGCCCTGAAGCGCGGTCACCGGCAAAACATTCGCGCGGTAATGCCCGTGCATCTGTACGGCCAGTGCGCCGATATGGACCGCTTCCCGCAGCTCGCGCACGAGTACAAGTTCGTGATCGTCGAGGACGCGGCGCAGGCGTTCGGGGGGGCGTGGAAAGGAAGAAAGGCTGGCGCGCTGGGGAAAGCGGGAGGCTTCAGCTTCTATCCCACCAAGAACCTGAGCGCGGCGGGCGACGCCGGTTGCGTTACGACGGATGACGAGGATTTCGCGGCCCAGCTGCGCCGGCTGCGCAATCACGGAAGCGATCGCCGCTACTTCCACTCGGAGATCGGCTGCAACAGCCGCCTGGATGCGATGCAAGCTGCGATCCTGCGCGTCAAGCTCCGGCACGTCGATGACTGGAACCAGCACCGCCGCCTGCTCGCCTGCCGTTATCACGGGCTATTCACTGCGGCGGGATTAGTGCAATCGCAAGCGCAAACCGTGACCCGGCAAGCTCCCATCGCACTGCCGGCGTCATTGACCGCTGCTCATCACATCTACCATCAGTTTGTGGTGCGGGCCATGAACCGCGATGAGCTGCGAAAGTTCCTAACAGAACAGCAAATTGGGACCGAGATTTACTACCCCTTGCCTTTGCATTTGCAGGAATGTTTCGCGTATCTGGGATACAAAGCCGGCGACCTGCCGGAGTCGGAACGAGCAGCTACGGAAGTGTTGGCCCTACCGATGTTCCCGGAGCTACGCGAAGACGAGCAGCAGCGTGTGGTCGCCGCGATCGCGGAGTTCTACTGCGGCTTTGAAGGGGCACGCCTTCACAGGCCGCTGAAAAAGTCGGATTAGGGCTGCTTTGAAGGGGCGCAGCTTTAGCTGCGCCGTTCTAAGCCCTTTATTTTTGCCATCCCGAGCGGCCTTCAGGCCGCGAGGGATCTGGGTGCTCGACTTTTTCAGTGGCCTCTTCAGGCGTGCCGCAAGAGCGAGGAATGAAATCGGCTTCAGCCGCTGGGGCGAGGTCCCTCGGCGTCTAAAGGCGGGAGCCATCTGTGTTTCGCGACGGCACGGCTGAAGCCGTACCCTTTCAAAGCGCTTCACTTCTGCCGCACGTAGCTGTACATGTAGTCCGTGAGCGGCGGATCGTTGGTGATGGGCACTGAGGTCCTCAGCGAGTTTGTCAGACTCGAGGGCGCTTTGTCGGGCAGGGCCTCGTTCGTCAATAGATAGCCACCGGGTTTGATCATGGTGCCCAGGTTTGCCCGCGCCAGAGACTGATCCAGACTGTCGTAATAGACGAAGATATTGGTGCCGATCACCAGGTCGAATTGCTTGTCCGGGGGCAGGGCCACCGTCTGAAAGACTACATTCATGTCCACCGGCGTGATCCGCTTAACCACGCTGGGCCGAACGCTAATGGCGCGGTTCCAGATATCCGATGCTTCCTCCGGCACAGGAATCGCGGTGGTTGGTTTGCCGATCTGCTTGCCCAGCTTTTGCCAGAACTCCAGAAAGCCTTCGTGATAGCTGTTGCTCCATCCGTCGGAGGGGCTGGCCAGAAGTTGGATGGTGTACGGCTTGCCGGCAGCAGCTTCGTGCCGCGCCCGCTGCAGATGCTGGTTCACGCGCTCACTGATGTCAAACGTGTAGACCTCGACCTTTTCCGGATCGGCGAGTCCCAGGCGGGCCAGCGTATCGATGACGGCGAACGGCTGCGTGCTCTGTGGCGGATAGAAGTCGGAACCCGATTTCTTATTCACGAAGTCCAGCCCCGGGCCGACTATGGCTATACGATGCACGCTGCCCGGCTTCAGCAGGCCCTGCTCCATCATGTGCCGCAAGTGCAGGTCGAGGGTGTAATCGGGATAAAGATTGCTGTCAGTAGAGATCCCGCGGTCTTCAAATGCCTGGTACTTGGCGGTCTTGGCCCGCTGCGCGTCGCGGGCGACAACCTCGCGCAGACGCGCCAGATTGGCGAGCAGATAGGCTTTGACCCTCTTCTGGTCCTCCGGAGTTTTCAGGCTATAGCCCTTTTTCTCCAGTAGCGCCTTCATCTCCTGCATGCCTTCGCTGAGGTGAGGCGCGGACAGCGCGCGGATCAGGTCATTGGCACGCTTGTCAGCAAGGGAATCGACAAAGCTGCTCTGCCCGAATTCTGCCAGCCGCTCATAGTCGATACGCGGTTCTTTGGTGTAGGTGACACCCAGACGGAGCAGGTTGGTCAGTGTATTCACTTCGCCTTGCTCGATGCGCAGGCGAATGTCTTTGTCCTGCTCGCGCACCCATTGGTCCCAGGCAGCAGCCGTGAGCCTGCCTTGCGGCTTAAGCTCAGCGGGCAAGGAACTCAGGTAGGCGCTCAGCACCGGTTGCGCGGCGGAGAACGGCACGAACTGCGGCGTCTGGGCACTTGCGAAGCATCCGGCCGCAAGGCAAACAAAAAGCACGGCCGCACAATTCCTCTCGCGTTCACTTCTGCCGAGCATAGGTGTACATGTACTCCGTGTCTGAGGACGTAACCACGATCTTGGTCCGTAGCGAATCCACTAGTTTTGTCGGGGCCTTGCCCGCCAGGGCTTCACTGGTAATCAGGTAACTGCCGGGTTTAATCATAGTCGCCAGATTGGCCCGCGCCAGCGACTGCTCAAAGCTGTCGTAGTAAACGAAAATATTGGTCCCGATCACCAGATCGAATTGCTTCTCAGGTGGAAGCGGTATCGTCTGGAAGACGACATTCATGTCCTCAGGGGTCACCCGCAATACCACCGCCGGACGCACGCTGACGGCACGGTTCCAGATGTCGGAGGCGGCATCGGGCACGGGCATGCGCCGCGCGGGCTTGCCGATCTGATCTCCCAGCTTCTGCCAGTACTCCATAAAGCCAGCAGCGTAGTCTGCGCTCCAATTGTCGGACGGACTGGAGAGCAACTGGATCGTATACCACTTGCCGGCCGCAGCCTCGGTGCGGGCGCGCGCCAGGTGTTTGTTCACCCGCGAGCTGATGTCGAAGGTCGTCAATTCGACGCTTGCCGGATCGGCTAACTGCAATCGTGCCAACGTGTCGATGACCGCAAACGGTTGCGTCGATTGCGGCGGATAAAAGTCGGAACCGGAATTCTTGTTCACGAAGTCAAGTCCCGGCCCCACGATTGCCACGCGACGGATGCTACCCGGCTTGAGTAATCCCTGTTCCATCATGTGGCGCAGGTGCAGCTCAATCGTGTAGTCCGGATAAAGATTACTGTCGGTCGAGAGGCCGCGATCTTTGAACTGCCGTGACAGGTCGGCGCCTTTCTTGTTGTACAGTTCGGCTTGGGCCTTGATCACCTCGTCGCGCATGCGGGCCAGATTCGCGAGCATGTAGTTTTTGACTTTCTCTTGTCCGCCCGGAGTCCTGAGGTTGAAACCCTGTTTCTCCAGGAAGCTGCGCATCTCGGCCACACCTTCGGTGGCGTGCGGTGCAGCCAGCGCACGGATCAGATCCTCGGCGCGCTTGCTGGCGAGCGAATCGATATATTTGTTCTTGCCGAACTGCTCCAGGTCGTGAAAGGAAATGCGGTCCTGCTTGGTATAGGTGACCCCCAGGCGCAACAGATTGGTGAGCGTGTCCTCCTGGCCGCGCTCCAGACGCGCGCGGATTTCCTGATCACTGCGGTGCACCCATGTATCCCAGGCCGCCGCGGTCGGCTGGCCTGCGGATTTCAGGTCCGCAGGTAGGGAGTTCCAGTACGCCTTCAGAATTGGCCACGCGCCAGAAAAGGAAACGAACTGCGGAGCCTGCGCCCATAGCACGCGTGACGAAACACAGACTATGAATAGGCCGAGTGCTTTAACGAGTGCTCTTTGCATATGGGGAGAGGCGGCTTGGATTACTCGGGCATGCTCCGAGGCAACAGACCCTGGTCCTCGTCGTCGACCGCAGGTGCTATATGACCAGGGACGGGTCTTCGCAAGCGTGACCAGTAGAAGACCGGCAGGCCCGCGGCAATCAGCAGACAGCCCAGCAACGCGGTTTTCGGAGCACCCCAAACCGTGTTTCCTACGATGGCGGCACATGCCACGACAAATATCGCGGGCGCGATCATGCCCAGCCAAAGCTTCGGTTGCGAACGCAACTCCCGGCGGCGCGCCACAAAAAGACCTGCTGCCGCCGCTCCGGACGATAGCAGAATGGTGAAACCGGTGTAATTAAGAATTTGTTCGAAGCTGCCGGTCATCACCAGCACGATGCTCCAGCAGGCTTGCAGCGCGATTGCCAGCGCCGGTGTTCCGAACCTCGCGCTGGTATGCGCGAAGCTGGGAATGAAAGCGCTGTCCCGTGCCATGGCGAAGTAGACCCGCGGCCCCGCAATCGTCATGGCACTGATGCATCCCAGCAGCGCGATAATGGTGAACGCTGACATCACGGGAGCGATGACATTCCCTCCCACGCCGAACAAGGCTCGTGCCGCCACATCGCCAACATTCAGCGAGTTCTTGATCTCCGCCGCCGGGACGGCGTAGAGATACAGCGCGTTGAGAACCACGTAGAGCGCAACCACAACGCAGGTACCGACCAGCAGCGCCGGACCGATGGTGCGCCGCGTATCGTACATTTCCTCCGAGATGTAGCATGCCGCATTCCAGCCGCTATAAGAAAACATGATAGGAAGGAACGCCAACAGCCAGTTGCTCGGCTTCCAGGCGAACGGAACCGCGTGGAAGTGGGACCACGAACCTGTGCCCAGCGTGAACCCGAAGATGCAAAACGCGCCGATGATGAGAACGATGAACAGCGCCAGCATGTTTTGTGTCAGCTTGCCGGCGCCGATATTGCGGGCGTGCAGCAGCGCAAACACGAGGATGACGAAGGCCGCCCCCAGCGCGCGTGGCGAAACGGTGAAGCTGCCAACGTAGAAATTAATCGCGAAGAGACCGTGCTCCGAGGCCAACCTGGGGAAGTATCGTCCCAGATAGGCCACCAGGCCGACGGCATTGGCCGCAACCGCTCCGGAAAATCCCGCAATCAGCGAGGTCCAGCCGGAAAGAAATCCGGCGGTGGGACCGTAAGCACGGGCAAGATAAATGTACTCGCCTCCGGCCGCTGGCCACCTCCGGCCCAATTGCGCGTAGGACATTGCGCCGGCCAGCGCGAGACATCCGCCCACCAGCCAAAGCGCCAGCATCATCCCCGGTTCGGGAACCTTCCTGGCGATGATCGCCGGGGTGGTGAAGATACCGGCCCCGATCACGTTGGAGACGATCAGGGCCACGCCATCGCGCACGCGAAAAGAGCGGCGAAGTTGGTTCACCCTGGCTGGGGCGGCCGCCGCATGACCGGCGAGGGAAACGGCTCGTTTGACAAGGATTGGCTGGCTGTTGCCGGGCGTTTTCGACATGCCTTGCACTGCGACCCAGGGACTGTCTTCCTCGGTGCCATCCAATGTACAACACTTCCACGCTTTGACCTAACCGGGCGCGCCGGGAACGCGAGACGCAGGCGGGTACGTGTCGCGCAAGGCTTGCGTTGCGGGTGCCGCCTGTATTCGTGGTTTCCCTCTCACACAACTGTGTGATTGCGGTCACAGCAACCGTGTGCTTGCTCTGGCATAAACGACAACATGACCAATGTGGGAGCCCAATGCAAATTCCTCAGGGCCTCAGCCGCCTTGAAGACCTATCTGGAGGGTGCGGGCATACAGGAGCGTTTCTCCGCAACCCAGAACCTGTTCCGGGAAGAGGACACTAATAGCGGGGTCTTTCTTCTGCTGAAGGGCCGAGTGTGCATGAGCGTGCGCGGCCTGTCCAAACTCGACCGCCTGTTTTCTGCCGGGTCGCTTTTGGGCCTGCCATCCACGTTCACCGGGCATAAGTACAGCCTGACGGCGCAGGCCCTGACCGAAGTCGATGCGGTCCACGTGGACCAAGCCACTTTTCTGCAGATCATGCGGGAACGGCCCGAGCTCTGCCGCGAGGCGACCGATATGCTGGGCCGCGAAGTTACGTTCATCCAGGGAGCGCTTGCCGAACGGCGCAAACAGGCGGCAAAGAACAAGGTTTCGCCAGCCGAACTGGGTGCTCTGATCTAGTTCGGATTCACTGTACCGTGGCCCTGCACCGCCCGGTTTCCCGCGCTTTGGCCGCAGAATCCTCCTCGTCCTGCTGTATCCAAATTGGCGCTTAACCGGCTGCCGTCGTAGGCCCCGCGCTAGAAATCGCATGCACCAGTGGCCCGCTTGCTTGTACCATGCCATGAGGTGAGTGGGCCATGACACGCGGCCATCGCAGCCTTGCAGCTATCGTCTTCGCAATCGGAACCGCGCTGGTGTCGTACGCACTAACCCCGCCAGACGCTTCCAACATTTCGATCGGTGGGGAACCGGTGGTAATCCTTCGGCGCCCACCAGTCACCGACAAGAACAAGCCACAGTTCCTCAGCGCGACCATCCTGCCCGGACGCGGCATGGCCGTTCTGCAGATCACAGCCTATTTGCCCGGCAGGGGCGAAATCGATCTACTGAATTCGCCGCCGCTACCACAGGCCGAGCAATTGCTCGACAAGCAGGACGACGAGTTCGGCAATCAGGTGTTCAAGATCGGAGGCGCGATTCTGCTGCCGTTTGCGAATCGGATTCGCGGTAAAGTCTCGCCCGATGGCAAGACCATCACCGCGACCGTCGCCGGGCACACGCTCACTTTGCCGGCAAATTGGAGCGGCGATGAGCCCGGCGCGGAACGGCACGCGATCCACGGCCTGATGCGCCGGTCGCAGTTCCATGACGTCGACGTCCGTAACGGGCCGAAGGACTCGACCGCGACGGCCGCGTTGCATGCCGGCAACTTCGAGGGCCGATGGTTGTCCGACACCGATGTTCGAGTCCAGGTCGTGCTGACCCATGATGCCTTTGAGATGAGCGTGACCGCCAGGAATGTCGGCCATCAACCGCTGCCCATGGGAATCGGTTGGCATCCCTACTTCCTGCTTCCCGGAGGCGACCGTCAACAGGTACGGTTGCATCTGCCCAGCGACACTCGCGCCGTGATGAACAATTATCAGGATTCCTTTACCACCGGCCAGCGCGTGCAAGTGCAGGGAACTCCTTACGACTTTTCCGCCTCTGGCGGGCGGCCGCTCGGCCAGCAGTATCTGGACGACAACTTCTCGAATCTGCAAAGCAGCGCCGACGGGAGCACGGTCTCCGAGCTAATCGATCCGGCGGCGAACTATGGACTGCGTCTCATCACCCTTTCCCCGGAAATCAAATCCATTCAGGTGTATGCCCCGCCGAAAAAGAACTTCGTTGCTATTGAACCACAGTTCAATTTGCCTGATCCTTATAACAAGAACTGGGGAGATGTGGACACCGGGATGGTCTTGTTAAAGCCGGGACAGTCGGTATCCTGGAAGGTACGGCTTGAGTTGTTCACGCCGAACTCGGCGTCCCCGCCGCCCCCGGGAGTTGCCGGAGTGAAAGATCCGGGGTCCCCGATCGGTCGCGATTTTGGACGGGTTGGGGTGGAAGAGTAGGTGCCTATGCATCGTCTCGTAGTGAAGACTCATAAGAAGCGCGAGATCGTCGACATTACGCAGAAGCTGGAGGCCATTCTGTGGAAGCACTATGCCGACAAGACCGGCATTTGCCACCTTAATCTTCTGCATACGACTGCGGCCTTGACTACCGCTGACCTCGATCCCGGCACCGATCTCGACATGCTTGACGCCTTCGACATCATGGTCCCCAAGCTTGACTATCGCCATGAGCACAACCCCGAGCACGTGCCCGATCACATTTTGTCGGCCATGATCGGCTGCTCAGTGAGCCTGGCGGTAGAAGCCGGGCTGCTTCTTCTGGGCACCTGGCAGCGCGTCGTGCTAATCGAGTTGGATGGTCCGCGCGAGCGCGAGCTGGTAATGTCGTTAGCGGAGACGATATAGTTTTCCTACTATGGCGCGCGTGAAAATAGTGAAATCGGAAAAAGTCGGATCCGCCAGAAAGCCAAAGCGGCGTCCGAAGAATGTCGATGACTACGCGGACGGTCTCCCCAAAGCTGCCCGCGAGAGTTTTGCGACGCTGCGTGCCGCCATTCGTTCCGCGGTGCCGGCGACCGCGACGGAAACAATCAGCTATAACATTCCCGCCTTCGCTCACGATGGCGTGCTCGTCTGGTTTGCCGCCTTCTCGGACCATTGCAGCCTATTTCCGACAGCCTCGGTTATTGACGAGTTCCGCGACGAGTTGCAGGAGTTCAGGGTATCCAAGGGTACAATCCACTTCCCACTGGATAAGCCGCTCCCGACCGCTCTCATTAAGAAAATCGTAAGACGGCGAGTAAAGCAAAAACAAAATGCGAAGGCGAAGTGACGTGTTGGAAATCTGTGGTTCCACCTTAACTCCGTTTCAGCGAATTTCTTACACCAGGATGGCCGTCGTCTTGGGCTTTGCTGCCGGATTTCTTCTCTCCCACAGATTATGGATTAGCTCCCGGTCCTACCCGCTAATTCCGATTTTCCATGGCTTGCATCCCATTCCATATCCCCTGGATTATGTCTGTGCCGGCTTTCTGTTTTTTTTTCTGTGCTCCAGCGGCTCCGCTTCTAAACCTCGGCCATACATCATCAGTTTCGCCGGCCTGCTGGTGTTTCTAGCGATATTTGATCAGACTCGCTGGCAGCCTTGGGTTTATTTGTACTTGTTCCTGTTGTTTGCGCTAAGTTGCTTTTCCTGGACACAGGAGGACGTTCGAGGCCAGGAAAATACCCTCAACATCTGCAGGCTGCTTGTAGGAACGACTTATTTCTACAGCGGTCTGCAGAAGATGAATGCTCATTTCGCCGCGGTTGGGGTGATCTCAATGCTGGGCCGCAGGGCCGCACGCCTACCGCTATTGCATGTATGGCCGTGGATTATGGCGGCCGCCGAGATGAGTATCGCGATCGGTCTCCTTACGCGCAGAAACAGAAATATTGCGGTGGTTGCCGGTATTGGTATGCACGTGTTCATACTTTTTTCCAATATCATCATCCATGTCTGGAACCCGGTTGTCTGGCCATGGAATGTAACCATGATTGCACTGCTTGTGCTGTTATTCTGGAACGCCGATTTTTCATTTGCCGAGGCAGTGTGGCGGAATCCCATGCCTCTGCACAAGGTGGTTCTGGTTCTTTTCGGCATTCTGCCGTTTTTCAGCTTTTTTGGCTGGTGGGATTCGTATCTATCGGCTTCGCTTTATTCGGCAAACGTGCCTGAAGCGCGCGTATTCTTTCGCGGCAAGGTAAAAGACCAACTGCCCGGCCGCGTACAAAGATATGTGCAGGTGCTTCCTGCGGCTACTTACATGCTGGATGTCGGAAAGTGGTCACTAGGCGAGCTCAATGTTCCACCCTATCCCGCCATGCGGGTGTATAGGGCAGTAGGTGCGCAGATTTGTAAGTACGCGGACAATTCCCCCGACATTTTGCTTTTGACGCAAGATAAAGACACCTGGCTGGCGAAGGGCCGCCCGACCCAGGATACCTGTCTGAGTACGCTGCTCGTGAATAAGTGGTGAGCGGTCTTGCACGACGAATGGCTTTGCAAAAGAAAAAGCGCTCCATCGGCGAATGGAGCGCGATGTAATCGCAACGGTGCTGCTCAGTTCACGCTGCTGGTCGCGGTGACGCTGTCGATAGCGGCTGGCGAGCTGGCAACATTGGCCGGCTGGGTGTTGCCGGCATGGGTGTCGGCCTTACGGGCAGTTTTCGCCGAAGCCTTTTGTTGCGGCTGGTAATAATCGAAGCACTGGTACTCGGGATACGAGGTACAGCGCTGGGCGTAGTCTTGCGCCTGGTTGTAGGCTTGAAGCTGGCAGGCTCGCAGGGCAGACAGGCTCGACCAGCAAGCGTCGTCGTTCGGGTTGGGCAGGGAATTCTGCGCGGCTAAGGTTGCAACCGATACCAGCAGCAGGATTCCAATCGAAGCAAAAGTTCTGATCTTCATAAACCATCCTCCTAGCTGGCATATGAGATTGAGCACTCCGGCTGCTCGCACGGACAACTTTCCCTCAATTTCTGCCAATCCTCGCTTCACCGGATATTCATGTAACCAGGACCGTGTGTTCATCATCTTGTTCGTATGGGCGCGAAAAGTTCGAACGGTAACGATCGCTTTACGACGAAGGAATGGCCGACCCGACGAGTAGCTTTGTTGGTGCTTCCGGGCGTCCACTTGACGAGCATTGCGGGCCCGATTGACGCGTTCACGCGTGCCTCGCTGGCGCTTAGTCGTTCGAGAACGCGGCGCACACCTGCTTATGAGATCCAGTTATTGACCGCAGATGGAGACCCGCTGCCGATGTGCTGCGGCCTGTCCTTCGCCGGCGGTGTGAGCTGGAGAGAAGCGCGCACTCCATTCGATACTTTATTGGTGATGGCGAGCGCTGATGTGGCCCGCTTGCAGATCGATCCGGAATTACTTGCCTGGATACGTGCCCGCGCAGTAGACACACGCCGCATTGGGTCTGTGTGCTCCGGAGCTTTTCTTTTGGCAGCGGCAGGTATCCTTGACGGACGTCAAGCCACAACCCACTGGCAAATGGCCGATGAGTTGGCCCGGCGCTATCCTAAGATTTCGGTGGACGGCGATCGCATCTACACGCAAGACGGGAATGTCTGGACCAGCGCGGGTGTCTCCACCGGCGTGGATCTTGCGTTGGCCATGGTTGAGGAAGACCATGGCCATGCCCTCGCGCTGGAGATTGCGCGCCGTATGGTGCTGTTTATGCGTCGCGGTTCAGGCCAACGCCAGTTCAGTTCTCAACTGGCGGCCCAGGCCGCAGATCGTCAGCCCATCCGCGACCTCATCGCGTGGATTTCGGAGAATCTCGATGCCGATCTCTCGGTGCCGGCTCTGGCGCGGCGGGTGGGAATGAGCGAGCGTAACTTTAGCCGGGTCTTTACCCAGCAGGTTAGTGCCACGCCCGCGCGATTTGTCGCGCGCCTGCGGACCGAAGCTGCAAAGCTAAAGCTGGCGGAAACGTCGCACAACGTGGAGACCGTGGCGGAAAGTGCTGGATTCGGTGACGGCGAGACCTTGCGTCGCCATCTGCGCGCCCAGTCTGAAGATCGCAGGGTACTACGCGCCTAATAGGACTGGCCGAACAGAAGGGCTGTTGTCCAGGTGCGGCCAAGCGGCTTCCGGCGAGGCGCCAGGTTTTCCTACACCATCATCTCCGCCGGCCGATGCTCCAGCTCGTGCGCCACGGCGATCGACAGCCGACGGATGCCTTCGCGGATCATCTCCGGCTGCGCGTTGGAGAAGTTCAGCCGCATGTGCGACTGCCTGTCGCCGTTGGGGAAGAACGGTTCGCCCGGCACAAACGCGACGTCCTGCCGCAATGCGGTATCCAGCAGCTTGCCGGAGTCGATTCCCGCCGGCATCGTGACCCACAGGAACAGCCCGCCCTGCGGATGTGTCCACGAAACCTCGGGCGGAAAGTAGTCCTGTAGCGCCTGCAGCATCGCATCGCGCCGTTCTTTGTAGGTCTTGCGAATCAGCTTGACGTGCTCGTCGATGAAGCCGTCGCGGGCGGCCTCGTAGATCACCATCTGCGCGAACGAACTGGTATGCAGGTCGGTGCTTTGCTTGAGCTGCGACAGCTTGGCGATCACATCCGGTGGCGCCACAATCCACGCTACGCGCAGACCCGGGGCAAGTACCTTCGAGAACGTGCTCAGGTAAATCACATTGCCGAGCTTGTAGCCGTTGTCGCGCGCCAGCGTCGTGCGGTCCAGCACCAGCAGCGGCGGCTGGTGCTCCCCTTCGTAACGAAGCTGTCCGTAGGGATCGTCTTCAATGATGGGGATGCCGTACTTGTCGCTAAGTGAAACCAACTCGTCGCGCCGTTCGCGCGCCAGCGTAACCCCGCCAGGGTTCTGGAAGTTGGGCAGGATATACATGAACTTCGGCCCGGAGCGCAGCGCCTGCTCCATCTCGCAGGTTTGCAGGCCGTCGTCATCGACGGGCACGGTCACGTACTCCGCCCCCATCAGATCGAATGCCTGCAGCGCGCCGAGGTAGGTGGGCGATTCCACCAGAATGCGGTCGCCGCGGTTGATGAGCAGTTTGGCGATCAAGTCCAGCGCCTGCTGTGAGCCGGAAGTAACGAGCACGTTATCGACGCCAGCGAGAATGCCATAACGCGCCATGTGCTCCACAATGAGTTCGCGCAATGGACGGTAGCCCTCGGTTGGACCATATTGCAGAGCGGTCGAGGCCTGGGTCTGCAAAACTTGCTGGCAGGCTTCCTGGAAGCGCGCTACTGGGAAAACTTCGGGGGCCGGAAGGCCCCCAGCAAAAGAAATCACCTCAGGACGCTGAGTGAGCTTGAGTAGCTCGCGGATGATGGAACTCTTGGCGGTCTTTGTCCGCTGCGCGTAGCGATGTGCCCAGGGCGCTGCCATCACACACCTCCGTGACAACACACCAAGCTAACTCCAAAGTTAATGGCTGTCTGTGATGAGCGACACGAGGCAACGTTAGGTGGGGCCGGCGTCAAGCGGACGGATATAGAAGAGTGGAAGTGGTCGTTCCCGAAGACCAACCTCACGGCAATCGCGGGCACTGAATACGGCGCGAAAGCGCCGCGCGATCTAGCTCTCCCGCTGCACCACAAACTCGGCGACCCACAGCAGCACGCGTTTGATCTCGGAATCGGGGAAGGTGCAGATGGCTTCACGCGCTTTGTTGGAAAACTCGACCGCCCGCGCGTAGGCCGCGTCAATCGATCCGCGGCGTTTCAAGATGGCGACGATATCGCTCGGTGTGATTCCATCAAAGCCGCCATTGCTGAGCACGGATTGAATCATGGCACGCTCCGATGCGCTGGAGTGCTGCAGGGCATGCAACACGGCCATGGTGGCCTTGCCCTCGCGCAGATCGCTGGCCACCGGCTTGCCCAGCACCTCCTCGGAGGCGGTGAGGTCGAGCACGTCATCCACGATCTGAAAAGCCATGCCCAGATTGCGCCCGTACTCAGCTAGCCGTTGCAGGTCGCCATCGCCGGCGCGACCGAGAATTCCCCCCAGCTTCATGCAAACGGAAAACAGACAAGCCGTCTTGCGGTAAATCAGCTCAAAGTGCTCGTCGAGCGAGATCGCTTTTCCCAGCCGCTCGATCTGCAACAGCTCGCCTTCGACCATGGCCTGGGTGAGATCGATCAGCGCGTCCAGGATCGGGAAATTGCGCTCCTGCACGGCAATCTTAAACGCCTGCATATACAGCCAGTCGCCCGCCAGCACGCATTTAGCATTGCCCCACTGGGTGTTGGCCGCCGGGCGTCCGCGACGTGTTTGCGCCTCGTCGATGATGTCGTCATGCACCAGGGTGGCCGTGTGGATGATTTCGACCACTGCGCCCAGCTTGATCGCGCCCGGGCCGGTGTAGTTCATCAGCTTGCAGGAGAGAAGCAACAGCGCCGGACGCAGCCGTTTGCCGCCGCCAATGCGAAGATATTCGCCGATCTCGGTGATGGCGCGCACCCCGGAGACGGTGTCGCGTCCGAACTCGCGCTCAATGGCGGCGAGGTCATCGTGCAACAGGTCGAAGACTTCTTTGGCGTTTCGGATTACCGAGTTCAAGCGTTCGTTCTCCAGCGCTCTTCCACGTCTATCAATGATTTTCACCACAGAGACACAGAGGCACAGAGAAAATTTCGAATAGCCAATAAACGATCGCGGCAAGGCTTCAGATCAAAAACCCTCTGTGTCTCTGTGGTGAGCCCTTACTGCTTCGCGCCTTAATTGCTGCGGTAATTCGTGAACTGCATGTCGATGCCGAAATCTTGTTGCTTAAGCAGGGCGATGATCTCCTGCAGTGTATCGCGGTCTTTGCCGCTGACGCGAACCAGGTCGCCTTGGATGGCCGCCTGCACTTTCTTCTTCGAGTTCTTGATCACCTTGACGATGTCGCGCGCTTTCTCGATGGGAATGCCTTGCTGCATGGTGACGCGCTGGCGCACGGTCGAGCCCGCCGCCGGCTCGATGCTTCCATAGTTGAACGCTTTCAGCGGAACGCCGCGTTTGACCAGCTTGCTCTGCAGGACATCGTTCACCGCCTTCAGCTTGAACTCGTCGGCGGAGGCGAGCACCAGGGCCTCCTTGCCGTCCATCTCAATCGAGGACTTGGAGTCCTTCAGGTCGTAGCGCGTATGGACTTCCTTGAGCGCCTGCTGGATGGCATTGGACACTTCCTGCAGGTCGACTTTGCTGACGATGTCGAATGATTCGGCCATAAATTCAGTGTAACAATATTCGCCGCCGAAGCCGTGCCGTGCGCCTATCTCGTGTCGCACGGGGCGGCTCGTTACCAGGCAGGAGCACGTTTTGATTCACGAGGAATTGAAAAGGGAGCGCTTTCCGCTCCATTGTTTCCGGGCTGAAGCCCGAGTTCTGGTGTAGTTCGGTGACGTCAAACCGGCCCGGCTCAATGATGCTTGAAATATTGCACCGCGCGCTCGTGCGCTTCGGCTTTTTCGCGAGTTGCGAATGTCCCCAAATTGCGGCGCTTGCCGGTCTTGGGATCTTTCTTGCGAGAGTAGAGCCGATACTTCCCGGATAGCAGCTTGCGAATCATAGACCCTTATTTCGTTGGATGATGGCAAGAGGCGGATAGAGGCTTGGGCTGCGCTGTTGCCCCAATAGAGGCTGAGGGTGTGCGCGCTTGCCCGGGATAAAAGTGTTTGCTAAACGTTTACAGTTTTGTTGTTCTACTCTGAGACAGTGTGGTACTCTCCGCGAAAGAATCTTGAAAGGAATTGAGCGTGCCAATTCCGTCGGATGGGCGTAAGTGGACAACAAACGAGTGTCGCATCAAGATGGATCCTCCAGGACTAGATCCGCAATGGAGGCCGACAGTTTTGGCCGCTGCGGATATGTGGAATGCGGCGGGAGCAAACTTTCGGTTCGTGGAAGACAGTGCGTCCAGCAACCACGTCGCTGCTTACGATCTGGGGAGATGGAATGGCTGGATTGCGTTAACACAAACCCGACCCAAGACCCCGAACTCGGCCTTGACAAGCGCCACCGTTCTCGTCAACTTGCACTACGGCTGGAATCCGTCGCATCCGTCAGTTCAAAGCAGTCCTCAAGGGCAGGCATACGACTTGCAAACCGTAGTGGCACACGAACTTGGACATGCATTACACCTTGGAGACGACAACTCTCCTGGGTCAACCGCCCTAATGAAGGGAAGCATCAAACCCGGAGAGGTTAGGAATCTGAGTCGGGACGATACTTCGGCAATCAAATTGCTGTACCCTTGAAGAAGGGAAGCACTTTTCAGAGCGGTATCAGAACGGTATGAGAGCAAACACAAAGACCTCAGGCATGCTCGCGGAATTCACGATGGAAGAGCTATGTCAGCAAGCGGACTTGATTGTGGAGGGCCATGTCAAAGACACTAACATCAGCAAAGGGAGATTGATCGTGGCAGACGATATTAGTATCGCCTGCTCAAGACATGTGGTGGTTATTGATAACATTCTCAAGCGTCCTAAGTACCAAGTGGCTTCGCAGATCTTCGTTGTGACCCTTGGGGCAACCGGCGACAAGATTTCCGAAGAGGTTGAGGGGGAGGCTAAACTCGAGAAAGGCAAGGATGTAATACTCTTTCTTTCGAAAGACTTCCCGGTTGGACAGGCGGAATACACGATCTTTGGGGGCTTCCAAGGTAAGTATGCTGTAGTTGACCTCCGACATGACCGATACGTATTTGGAGCTTTGGTCGAAGACGGGACTACTCTGAAGAATTTTCGGAGGATTGTAAAGACTAACCTCGGGCAGGGGACTTTGACGGCGACCGTCTGATCTTCACCTCTATGGCGGTCCCGAGTTTCGCATCAGCGACAAAGTAACAACCTACCTCAGAATCCAGGCTGAGCTTAAGCGTTATCTCGTCAACCTCGTAACTGCCCAGTTCCTTGGCAGCTGTCTGCAGAAGATTTTCAGCGAACCGTATGCAGCGTTGAAACCCTGCCTGCGCCTTATCTACGGGAACTGGATCACGAAAAATAACACGACCGCGTTCGTCGGCGTCAACGCGCATGGCGTCACCGGGAGGTGCTTCCCCGGCATGCCCCATTGATGTGACAACATATACAACATCCTCGGACACTGTTACTCTCCGTCGCCAGAACTCACAAACGGGACGTCAATATTCTGGCACGGCGGCCACTCCAAACGTCAATAATCTGGCAGCCGCCTGAAACTAGAGACGACGCAAGTCTAGTTGCTGTACAGCAGCACGCCTTCGGTCTTCTCTTCGCCGACGGGGCGATAGAAGAGCTGATCGCCGGCGAGGTAGACCTCGATGAAGGCCGGGCGTTGCTGGAAGGTGCCCTGGATCAGCGCCTCCGATAGCGGGTCCTCGATGTACTTCTGTAGCGCGCGCCGCAGCGGCCGTGCGCCGTAAGTACGGTCGACGAGTGTCTTGTCTAGGATCCATTTGCGCGCTTCTTCGGTCACCGTGACGGTGATCGAGCGCTGCGCCAGGTTGGCGTTCAACTGCTGCACCATCAGCTCCACAATCTGGATCAGGTCGGCCTCGGTCAGCGCGTTGAAGATGATGACTTCGTCCAGCCGGTTGAGAAACTCGGGGTTGAAGGTACGCTTCACTTCGTTGCGCACCATGTCCTCCACCTTTGACGAGATCGTCTCTTCGTGCTCGGACTGGAAGCCCAGGCCGGTCCGCTTCTGCAGGTGCCGCGCGCCGATGTTCGAGGTCATGATGATGATGGTGTTCTTGAAGTCCACCGTGTTGCCCAGCCCGTCGGTGAGCTGGCCGTCCTCGAAGACCTGCAACAGGATATTGAACAGATCGGGGTGCGCCTTTTCGACTTCGTCGAGCAGCACCACGGAGTAGGGCGCGCGCTTCACCCGCTCGGTCAACTGCCCGCCCTCTTCGTAGCCCACATATCCCGGAGGCGAGCCGATCAGCTTCGAGACCGAGTGCTTCTCCATGAACTCCGACATGTCGAAGCGTACCAGCGACTTCTCGCTGCCGAACATGAACTGCGCCAGGGTGCGGGCAACTTCGGTCTTGCCGACGCCGGTGGGACCGAGGAAGAGGAACGAGCCGATGGGCCGGTTGGGGCTCTTCAGGCCGGCACGCGAGCGGCGAATGGCGCGGGCCAGCGCCGAGATGGCGCGGTCCTGCGAAATCACACGCTTGTGCAGCTCTTCTTCGATGCGCAGCAGCTTCTGGCTTTCTTCTTCTTTGATCGAGGCAATCGGGACGCCGGTCCAGCGCGACACCACGTCTTCAATATCTTCGCGGCCGACCACGCCAGTGGAGGACTCATCGAGGTGATACTTTTCGCGGAGGGCGCGCAGGTTCTCGCGCTCCTTGCGCTCCTCGTCGGAGTAGAAGCGGGCCTTCTCGAACTCGTGGTTCGCGATAGCGTTCTCCATGCGATGCACGATGAACTTGATCCGCTTCTGCACCTCGGTGATGTCCTCGGGCAGGGAGGTCTGGCGCAATTTGACGCGTGCGCCCGCTTCGTCGACCAAGTCGATGGCCTTGTCCGGAAGGAAGCGGTCGGGCAGATAACGATTGGAGTGCGCCACCGAGAAGGTGATCGCGTCATCGGTGTAGCTCACGGCGTGGAACTTCTCGTAGCGCTCCTTGATGCCGAAGAGAATCTTGACCGCATCGGCTTCGCTCGGCGGCGGAACCTTGACCGCCTGGAAGCGGCGCTCCAGCGAGCGGTCCTTCTCGATCGACTTGCGGTATTCGCTGGGAGTGGTGGCGCCGACGCACTGAATTTCGCCGCGCGACAACGCCGGCTTCAGGATGTTGGCGGCATCGAGCGAACCTTCCGCCGAGCCCGCGCCGACGAGCGTGTGCAGCTCGTCAATAAAGATGATGGCGTTCTGCGACTCCATCAGTTCTTTCATGATGGTCTTCAGTCGCTCTTCAAACTGGCCGCGGTACTTGGTGCCGGCAACAATCAAGGAAAGATCCAGTGCCAGGATGCGCTTGTCGGCCAGGAAGGAAGGCACTTCGCCGTCGGCGATGCGCTGCGCCAGCCCTTCCACGATGGCGGTCTTACCCACGCCGGGCTCGCCGATCAGCACGGGATTGTTCTTGGTGCGGCGGCAAAGAATCTGGATGACGCGCTCCAGTTCGCCATCGCGTCCCACCAGCGGATCGAGTTGATTGTCGATGGCGGCTTGCGTCAGGTCGCGCGAAAACTCCGACAGCAGCGATGACTCGCGCGAGCGTTGCGACGGCTGCGCTTTCTCCTGCGAGGTGCGCGCCAACTCTTCGCGGATAGTGGAAAGCCGCAGACCGCGTTCGTGCAGAATTTCCGCCGCGAAGCACTTCTCTTCGCGCAACAGGCCCAACAGCAAGTGCTCGGTCCCGATGTGCTTATGCGACAGCCGCTCGGCTTCCTCAGCCGCGTAGGCGAGCACCCGCTTGCACTCATTGCTCAGGGGCAGGTCGACTGAAGTCGAAACCTTCTCCCGAATCGTGGTGTGGCCCTCAACTTGTTTCCGGATCGACTCCACCGAAGCATGGGACCGAAGGAACCGATTGGTCAGCGCTTTGTCTTCACGCAGAAGCCCCAGCAGCAGATGCTCCGTTTCGATATAAGGAGAACCGAACTGGCTGGCTTCGTAGCGGGCAAAGAAAATGACGCGCCGGGCCTTTTCTGTGTAGCGTTCAAACATTGAAACTCTCCCGGGACGCGGCGCCGGACTTTTTTCTCCTGCCGAATCCCATTGCAGACTCTCCCCTGTCACCGCCGGTCCCGAAATCAAGCTGGGACCGATCACCTCTTTTTATGGTTGGTGCCCCACGTTCGCGGCCATCCTTTGGAGGCTAACGTGGGCCTCGTAGAAGTGGGCCCAGGTTAGCCAAAAGAAGGCCAACCTGGGGCACCAACCTCGAACTCATTCCCTCAAACTAATAACCCGCCCCTAATAACTAGGTTTCCTATGCCCATAGCGATTGCGGCGACACCTCGGTCACCCTGCCGCGCTCCAGCCGCAGAACGCGGTCGCACTGCCGCGCAAACCCAAGATTGTGAGTGACAAGGAGCGAGGTCAGGCGATAGTCGCGATGTAACCTGGCGATCAAGTTGAATACCGCATCCGCTGTCCGGTCATCCAGATCTCCGGTCGGCTCGTCGGCCATCAGGATCTTCGGCCGGGTGATCAGCGCGCGGGCCAGCGCTACCCGCTGCTGCTCGCCCCCCGACAACTCGCCGGACCGATGAGTGGCACGGTCCTGTAATCCCACTTCCTGCAACCAGCGCAGGGCCTGTTGTTCCGCCTCTCGCCGCTTTACCCCGCGCATCCGCAACGGCATTGCGACGTTTTCTGCTGCGGTGAACTCCGGCAGCAGATAATGGAACTGCCACACGAACCCAAGCTCGCGACTGCGGAACTCGGCGGCGTCTTCCTCGGAGAGACTGCTCAACAGCAATTGGGCGAAGTATACGTCACCTGCGGAAGCGGTATCAAGCGCTCCGAGGATGTGCAATAAGGTACTCTTTCCCGTCCCCGACTCGCCAACAATCGCCAGCATCTCCCCGGTCTCGATCTGCAACGACAAGTTCTCAAAGAGCACTAAATCCGAGTCGCCGGAGCGGAAAACCTTTTTGAGATTGCACGCTCGCAACAACACGTCTTGACCGTTTGGATGCAGGTGCGCTCCCAAGGGACACAAATTCGGGCCTGCGGCGGGGCCGGATGCAACCCGCCGCCGAGGCCTAATGAGAATTAGAGCATGTCCGGGGTGAGATGTCAGCGATTTTGGTACGAGGGCGGTGACCAAAGTGGGGTTACACCATCGCGACGCACATTGACACTTGTATTCCGACGACACGCTGTGCCGCCGTGAATCCACCTGACTCGGAAAAAGCCAGCGTTCTGTCCTACCAAATCCGGACCCGCTGATCGGGAGCCAGGTACAGTGTCTCGCCCGGTTGCACATCGAAAGCCGAATACCAGGCATCGATGTTGCGCACCGTATCGGCGCGATACTGCGCCGGCGAATGCGAATCCACCATCACCTGCTGGCGCAGCGCCGCCTCGCGCCGCTTCGACGCGTAGTTCTGTCCGAAAGCGATGAAGAACTGCTGGTCGGCGGTGAAGCCGTCCTGCACGGGGGCGGTCTTGCCGTTCAGCGACGCGACGTAGGCGTCATGCGAGGCGGCTATGCCACCCAGATCGGCGATGTTCTCCGCGATGGTTTGCTTGCCGTTCACATGCACGCCCGGGAAGGGCTCGTACTTGTCATACTGCTCGGCGAGCTTATTGGTCGCCGTTTCGAAGTGCGCGAAATCGGAGGGCGTCCACCAATTGCGCACGCGACCTTTGGAGTCAAACGCGCTGCCTTCGGTGTCAAACGTGTGGCTGATCTCGTGGCCGATGACGGCCCCGATGGCTCCATAGTTATGCGCCGCCGGCGCTTGCGGGTCGAAGAACGGCGGCTGCAGGATGGCGGCGGGGAAGTTGAGCGCGTTCTGCAGCGGCAAATTCACCGCGTTCACGGTCTGAGGATCCATCGACCACTCGCGCTTGTCGACTGCTCCGCCCAGACGATTCACGTTGCGGTGATACTCAAACAGCCTGCCGCGCCAGACATCGCCGAAGATATCCTGTGGCTTGACCTCGTAAGCCGAGTAGTCGATCCAGGTCTCGGGATAGCCGATGCCGACATACAGCGTTGTGAGCTTCGCCTGCGCCTCAGCTTTGGTGGAAGCTGCCATCCACGGCAGAGCGTCGATGCGCTTGCGGTAGGCTGCGATGATGTTGGCGACCATCGCCTGCACCTGCGCCTTGGCCTCGGGCGGGAAATAGCGCTCGGCATAGAGCTTGCCTACGTCGTCGCCAAGATAGTCATTGACTACCGCGACTCCCCGCTGCCAGCGCGGTCGCTGCTCGGTGGTGCCCTGAAGCACGCCGCCGAAGAACGCGAAGTTCTCGTCGTCCAGCGCCTTCGTCAGATACGGCGCGTACTGCTCGATGAGGTGGTACGCCATCCAGTCTTTCCAGGTCTCCAGCGGAGTGGACTCCACCAACGCCGACTCTCCGGCGAACGCCGTCGGTTGCCACACGATGAAGCTGGCTTGCTTGCCAAGTCCCGCGCCGCGGAAGTATTCGGCCCAATCCAGACCGGGCGCCTTGGAGTTGAAATCCGCCTGCTTCCAGGTGTTGTTGGCCTTGTGGACGTCCTCGTTCTCCGCCAGGCTGATCTGCTTCTCGGCGATCGCGTGTTCGAGCGCGGTGATACGCTCGGCCCGAGCGTCGGTGTCGTCGAATCCCGCCAGCTTCAGCATCGCCGAAACGTGCGTCTGATACTGCGCGCGGACGTCCTTCATATGCTCGCTGTCGCCGAGGTAGTAATCGCGCGTGGGCAGCATCAATCCGCCCTGCAACAGATACGGCGCGTAGTGCTCGGAGTCGTTGAATCCCGGCGCGACCCACAACCCGAACAGGTTCGGCGTACGAAAGTTGGTGTTGTTCAGCGCATCGACGTCGGCGCGCAACGTTTGCCCTAGCGCGAACGCCAGCTCCTTCTTGTTCTTGATCGCCGCGACCGCCTTCAGATGAGGTGCGAGCGGCGCAAGACCGGTGTTCTCGATAGCGGCCTCATCCATAAACGAGTTGTATAAATCGGCGATCTTGCGATTAGCGGAACCGGCTGGCGCATTGCTCTTGGCAACCTGCTCGATCAGCGCTGCCGTCCGCTTGTTGCTCAGATCGTCGAGTTCGGAGAAGACGCTGAGGCCCGCGCGATCAGGAGGAATCTCTGTGCGCTTGATCCAGTCGCCATTGCAGTACAGATACCACTGATCGCCCGGCGTGAGTGAGCGATCCATGTTGGCCACGTAAATGCCGTGGTTCTCGGTTGTCGTTTTCGGGTCAACCGCGCTGATGACCTGACCATTAGGCGCTTGCTGCCCAATGGCCGGGAGCAGAGCCAGCCCCACAGAGCTGATGGCAGCGGCTTTCAATAGCAAGCTCAGGTGATGAGAAAGAAATGTCATGTCTATGTCTCCGAGGAAGGTAGAACGCAAAGCGGCAAGCAGGAATAGACGTGAAGCAAAGCTACAGGGTAGCACGACGAAGGAATAGTCGCAGGTTGTATGTGACAAAGCGCAGCCAGTCATTGATCGCGGCGTGATTCGAGACGACGACCTCGAGCTACTCGCGCTATTTCTATTGGACGATGCCCTGGGCCGAGGAGGACTTGAGCGCGATCCTACGAGGGTCAACCGATGGCCGCGAACCGGCGCACAGGCGGGGGCGGCCGTTCGCGGCATTACTTGCTTTACAACATATCTGCATCCTTTGCCGCAATGCGGACGGATCGGTATAACATTCCCATGTCCAAAACGTCACCGTCCGACCCGCAGGAAAGGACATCGTCATGACGTATCCAGCCCAGCGTTTCCCATTCCGTTTCAACTACAGTCTGCCAGCGCCGAGGTTTGCGCTTGCTCTGTTCTGCGCGCTAACCCTAGCCACACTGCAACCCGCGTACGCCCAGAGCTTCAGCGTCCTGCACACCTTCATGGGATCGCCTGACGGAGCCCATCCCGGAAACGGAGTCGTCATCGACCAAGCCGCAATCTTTACGGCATCACGTTCGACGGGGGCATAAACGGAAACGGCTGCACTGCTTTGGGAAGTGGGACCGGATGCGGTACGGTTTTCAAGCTGATCAAACACGGCTCCAACTGGCTCTATTCGACGCTGTACAAATTTCAAGGGCCGCCCGACGGAAACTATCCTGCGGGAGTGGTCATCGGCCCTGACGGTGCTCTGTATGGAACGACCATCGGTGGCGGCATCGTTAACAACGCCGCTTGTTCGCAATACGAAAACGGTTGCGGCACGGTATTTCGGTTGAGGCCCCCGCCGACATTCTGCCCAACCCCGCTTTGCCCGTGGAATGAAAACCTGCTGTATACATTTGCCGGCACTCCTGACGGAGGGAATCCGTACAACGGCGATCTCGTCTCCGACAGAGCAGGAGACATCTACGGCACCACGGTATACGGCGGACCCTACGGCTATGGTACCGTCTACGAGCTTGCGCCATCCCAGGGCGACTATGCGGAGAGCCTTATATATAACTTCGATAAAGATCCGGACGGCTTTGCCAGCCCGTATAGCGGTCTCCTCATGGACCTCTCCGGAAATCTCTATGGCACTACCTCCTTCTCCAACGCTCAGGTTGACGGTACCGTCTACCAACTGACTCCGTCGCAATCCGGCTGGACGGCGAACATCCTGCAGTCGTTCCAATGTATCAGTGGTTCCAACCCGGGCTGCTTTCCCCAGGCTTTGCTTTTCGATTCTGCCGGTAACCTTGTTCTAGGAAACTACGACGGCAGTTTCGATGACCATGGCACGGTGATTAAGCTGCTGGCCGCCAATGACTGGAGCATCGACTTGCTGTATACGTTTACAGAAAGCCAGGGTGCGGTAGAGAACCGTCTCACCATGGATGCGGCGGGAAATATCTATGGAACGGCATTCATTTGCTCCAACCTCTACGGCTGCGTTTTCCAGCTGACGCCCTCCCTCAATGGCTACAGCTACAGCGAACTGCACGATTTCAGCGATGGCGCAGACGGAGCCCATCCTTATGGTCCGGTCGCCATCGATGCTCAGGGCAATCTCTACGGCACCGCTGAAAATGGCGGCAATCTGAATGCCTGCCGCGGCCAGGGCGACGACGGCTGCGGCGTGGTTTGGGAAATCTCGCCAGAGTAGCGGCGCGCAGTCTCGTCGGCCGAGTTGCGATGTCGCCCTTTTCGCTGACGACCGGATCGTTCCGAATTGCCAAATTGATTGTCATATGCCGCAGAAAATTGGCTTTAGCCGCGGTAGGCCGGGGTGCCCGTTTTAAGCTCAGTCTTGCTGTTTGTGGTGCTTGTGCTTGGGTGTCTGATTGGGATGCTGCGCGCGGCGCGCGGCCAGCTCCTTCATGCGGGCTTCGAGCGCTGCCTGGTGCCTCGCTTTCTCTAGCGCCTGTTCTTCCGGCGTGAGCACGCGGCGCACGATGGGACCGTTCAGCTTGTAGGTCAATTCGACGATCTTCCCATCGTCTTCCATCTCGCGGATGGTGAAGGTTGGCAAGTCGCCTTCCTTGCCGAAGTCCTGATGTCCGACCTTCACCGGCAAGTAGCCCTCGAGGTTGTGCTCGCGGTAAGCCGTCTCGTACCGGTGACGGGGACGATTGCGGGTGAAGACGCGAATCTGGTTGTAGTCGTAGGCAAGGCCGTCTTTGGGCTCGTTGAGCAGCACCAGGTACTGCGGTTGCGGCTTGCCGTCCTCTTCCACCGTGTTCAGCACGAAGTAGCCAATGATGCGCTGGCCTTCGGCGTACTGCGCGATATCGAGCGGAATGTCGAGGTCGATCATCCGCAGCAGCACCCAGCCCACGTGCCCGGATCCATCGCGCACCAGGTACCAGTCTTCCATGATCGGCTTAGGCGGGGATGGTTCGTCGGCCGCATGAGCAGCGACGGCAGTCGGCTTCATCGGCGCCGCCGCTGTTGAAGTGGCAGGCTCACGCGCGTTTCTTGCGATTGCAGTTGGGGCTGAACTCGCCTTCTGCGTCGTGCCCGGTTTCACCTGCGCGACGACAGCAGGCTTCGGCGGCTTCGGTGCGTTCTTCTCAGCCGTAGCGCGGCGCAGAATCTCGACCTTGTCGCCGTCCTTGAGCTGGTAAAGGTGATCGGCCTCGCGCGAGGGCGTCAGGTGCATGTTGAGTTCGGCACGGGTGGTGCCGCGGGCCTGCACCGGAGTCGAGGCATTGTCGGTAGCCAGCTTCTGGAATTGGTCGTACACGTCCTGCGGGATCAGGCTGCGCTCTTCGATCCATCCCTCCTGGCCTGCGTCGGTACGAACTCTGAGGAAGCGCCGCTGCTTTTCCAGCACTTCGACGCGGTCGCCGTTGTGCACGGTGCCGACCTTGCTGTAAAGCGTGGCGACGCGATCGCGCAGGCTGGTCTCGACCGTGGAGACATACATGTATTCATGATGGGCGAGGGTTTTGCGAGTGCACGCGGCTGTGAGCGCGAGCAAAATCAGGACGAAGATCGACAGGCTTCGGCTGGAAACGGAACGGAGGGATTTCACGGCACCACAGAACACTATAAACCAGTGGCTTGTGGTCAGTGGCCAGCAGGCTAGTGGCGAGAGAGATGCGGGGAAAGTCCCCGCCGGGTATTCGGGACCAGGAATCGGGTATTAGCGGAACTGCCCCGCCCTAGCGCTGGTGCCCCAGGTTCGCCCGTCTTTGGGGCTAAGCTGGGTCGTCGTTAAGCTGGGCCCAGGTTAGCGTCCAAGGACGCGAACCTGGGGCACCGACTGTTCGCTATCCACTAACCACTCTCCACGGCCTTACCACGTTCTGCACACGGGCTTGCGCACCATCGGCGCATCGGCTTTGCAACTGAACGCCTTCTGGAATTCCGGCATGTTGCCCACTACCCCATTCACGCGGAACCTGCCTAAAGCGTGCTCGTTGGTTTGCGCGATGAGGCGGGCAAATTCCGGACGTTCGCTCTCGCACCAGATCTGACCCCAGCCGACGAAGAACCGCTGCTCCGGAGTAAAGCCGTCGGTCGGCTTTTCCGGAGTATTTGCCAACACGTCGAGCAGCGCCAGGTGCGCGATGCGCAGGCCGCCGTTATCAGCGGTGTTCTCGCCCAGTTCGAGCTGGCCGCGCTCGTGCACATCATCGACGGCGACGAACTTGTCGTACTCATTGACGAAGCACGACTCGAGACTGTCGAACTGCTCGCGATCCTTCGGCGTCCACCAGTTGTGCAGGTTGCCGTCGGCATCGAACTGGCTGCCCGCATCGTCGAAGCCATGCGTCAACTCGTGACCAATCACCGCACCGATGGCGCCGAAGTTTACGGCAGGGTCGATCTTGGGATCGTAAAACGGCGGCTGCAGAATTCCCGCCGGGAAGTTGATGTTGTTCTCCAAATCGCTGTAGTAGGCATTCACCGTCGGCGGCGTCATGCCCCATTCCTGGCGGTCGACCGGCTTGCCGATCTTCTGCAACTGGCGGTCGAACTCGAATTCGTTGGCGCGTAGCAAATTGCCCAGCGCATCGCCACGAATGATTTTGAGCTTGCTGTACTCCCGCCACTTGTCGGGATAGCCGATCTTGTTTTCGACCTTGGCCAGCTTCTCCAGCGCCTGCTTTCTCGTCTCAGGCGTCATCCACGACAGCTCGGTAATGTCGGCCTTGAGCGCGGCTTCCAGCTCGTGCACCATCTTCAGCGCGGCGGCCTTGCTCTCGGGCGGAAAAACCTCGGCCACATACGATTGCCCCAGCGCCTCGCCGAGATCGGCGTTGGTGAACCGCACGCAGCGCTTCCAGCGCGGCTGGAGCTCCTTGGCGCCGGTCAGCGTCTTGCCGAAGAAAGCGAAGTTCTCTTCCACAAACGGCGTCGACAGCAGTTGTGCAGCACTGTGCACCGCATGCCAACGCAGGTAGGTCTTGATATCGTCGAGGCTCGCGGTCTGTACGAGTTGGTTCATGCCCTGCACGAAATCAGGCACGGAGACGTCGAGGCTGGTAAAGCTCGGCGTATCGATGTTGGCGAAGTACTCTTTCCAGGTAAACCCCGGGCTCAGCTCCTGAAGCTGCGCCGTGGTCATCTTGTGATAGACCTTGTTGGGATCGCGACGCTCCACGCGATCCATCGAGGCCTTGGCCAGCTCGGTTTCAAGGTTCAGAACGGTCTTCGCGTCCGCTGCGGCTTTGTCGGGCGCCTCGCCGAGCAGGGCAAACATTTTGGTCATATGGCCGACGTACTGATTGCGCAACTCAACCGACTTCGCATCGTCCTTCAGGTAGTAGTCGCGATCGGGCAGGCCCAGGCCGCCCTGGTCGGTGCCGGCAATTTCCATGCGTGAGTCTTTGGCGTCAGGCTCCGAGCCGAAGTCGAACAGCGCATGAACGCCGTTGCTGTGCAGATATCCCATCAGCGCGGGCAACTGCGACTTGTCGTTCAGCGCGTCGATGCGATCCAGCAGCGGCTTCAACGTCGAGAGGCCCTTGGCGTTGATTCCGGCTTCATCCATGCAGGAGGAATAATAGTCGCCAATCTTCTGCTCGTTGGAGCTCCGCTTGGGATCGTCCGGCGAGTACTTCTCCAGAATGCTGCGCAGCACGAACTGGTTGTGCTCGTGCAGTTCGTTGAAGCGTCCCCAGGCAGGCTGATCAGCGGGAATGGGGTTGTTCTTGATCCAGGTGCCGCAGGCGTACTGGTAGAAGTCGTTGCAGGGATCGACGGACTTGTCCATCGCGTTGACATCGAAGCTGACCATCGGTTTCGGTTGATCGGCCGCAGGAGGATTGTTCTGGCTTTGGCCAACCGCCAGCACCGCCGCAACCGACAGGCAAATCAGGAGAGAGAGTCGTCGCATCAAATGAACCTCGCGTGAAGTAACCAGTAATGCTAAAGCAGAATCGAAATCAACGCATCTGGAGTTGGCAAGAGGCTGCGGGCTGTCGGCGTTTAGCATTTAGGGAGACTCTGATTAAGCCCCAGGTTTTGAAAGGGCACGGCTTCAGCCGTGCCGGAAGTTCAGCAAAATCCGTGCGGGCTTTAGCCCCTGAGGCCGACCGATCCACTTGTTCAGAGTCTCCTTAGCAATTGGTTGACAAGTCAGTGAGACGAGCACCGTAGGCGCGGAAGACGGAATGGTGAGAGTTCCGTAGGGATGACAGGTTCTCGTAGCGTTCCGTCCTGGCTATGCGGACTCAAGCGATATCGCGGAAACGCCTGCCATCCCCGACGGGACTCGGGATCTTTTTCATGCCACCCAGCCTTGGAAAGGCTAGGGTAACCTCTTTCGCGACTACGGCGCTTGTTTCCACTGCCAAGGAGAGAAGCTGGTTCAGTACGCCCTTATAACTAAGAACCTTCTCTATTCATGACCTCCGCCATCCACCACACGCTGTCCCACGCGCATATCGTGATTGCGTGGATTATTTTTCTCGCCAGCTATCTCGTGTTTGCCATCGGCAGGTTGCCGGGCACGAAGATCGATCGCCCCGTAATGGCGGTCATCGGTGCGGTGCTGATGTTTGTGTTCGGCATACTCGAGCCGAAGGAAGCCGTCGCCAGCATCGATTTCGCCACGTTGGTGCTGCTGTTTTCGATGATGCTGATCGTCGCCAGCCTGCACCTGTCGGGCTTCTTCGAGTGGATCACCCGGTTGGCCATGGAGCACCTCGGTCCACGCCGGCTTCTTCCTGGAGTGATCTTCGTCAGCGGAATTTTATCGGCGTTTCTGGTGAACGACATCGTCTGCCTGGTGATGGCGCCGCTCATTCTCGGCCTCTGCAAGCGCATGCGGCTGCGGCCGCTACCGTTCTTGCTGGCCCTGGCGACGGCATCGAACATCGGCAGCAGCGCGACCATCACTGGCAATCCGCAGAATATCCTGATTGGCTCGGTCTCGGGTATTCCCTACCGCGATTTCCTCGCGCAGCTCGGTCCGGTGGCACTGCTTGGCCTGTTCCTCGACTGGGCCGTGTTGCATTGGATTCACCTGCGGAACGGCAACGAGGTCGTAAGCGAAACCGAGGCGCAAGAGACGGCCACCGCGCGAGGACCCGAGATGCATCCCGCGTGGCCCGTCGCCGTGAGCTTTGGTGTGCTGATCGGATTTCTGGCAGGATTTCCTCCGGCGCTGGTCGCCGCAGCCGGAGGCGCGCTGCTCCTGGTGCAGCGGCATCGCTCGCCCAAGGCCATCTATGGCGACGTCGATTGGTCGTTGCTCGTTTTATTTCTCGGGCTGTTTCTTATCGTCGGCGGCGCAGAACAGGCGGGTATCAGCCAGGAGTTGCTGGGCGCGGCGGAGCGCCTGAACCTGCACAACAGCGCGACCTTCACCATGGTTGTTGCCGTGTTGTCGAACATCGTCAGCAACGTGCCGGCTGTAATGCTGCTGAAGGGGCTGGTTCCGCAATTCCGCGACCCTCAGGCCGCGTGGCTCGTGCTTGCCATGAGCAGCACACTCGCGGGAAACCTGACCATCACCGGCTCGGTCGCCAACATCATTGTGGTCGAGAAAGCGCGCAGTGCGGCGCACGTCGGCTTCCTCGAATACATGAAGATCGGGGTGCCGGTGACCGTCCTGACGCTGGGCTTGGGATGGTTGTGGCTGCGCTTCGTGGGTTAGGGAAGATTGCACATCCAATCGCAGCCGCACCGCCCGCTCTACCCAAAACAACAACGGGAGGAATCGAGGCCCCTCCCGTTCGCGCGCGGGCGACAACGCCACAGCAACGAGGAACTACTCCCTGTAAGGTTCCCAAGGGCCGTCATTGGCCTTCACGAGAACAACGCTGGCCTTTGCCGGCGCGGCGCTGTAGAAGTCCACGCCGTAGGATTTAATCAGGACCGACCGCTCCCATGTGCTGAAGCTCTGTATGAGTTCGCCAGAAGCGTCGTACTCGCGCCCCAGGCGGTTGGGCACCCACTTCCAGGTGTAATCCACCTTCGCCAGATGGGGCTTCAGCAGCACGATGTGATCAATCGACACCAGCTTACGTTCCGCCAGCGGGAGCGAGTAGGCAATATTGCCACTTTGCTTCTTGACCTTCTGAACGCCTTCAATGTTGCTCAACAGGTTCTCGCCCGGACCGGTGATGCTAACGAGGAGCGAAACCGGGGCCTTCGGCTTCGTAAGGACGACACCGGCTTTCGACAGCAGCTTGTACTGTGGGTCCTGCTGGCCGTTGTCCGGATCCACCGTTCCAGTGGTGAAGTGAGTGATGGCTGGCCCTTGCGCTCGAAGTATGTCGTTCACCGTTGCAGTGGCCTCGGGCACCGACAACACTTCACGTGTGGTCTGGATGAACCAATACACAAAACCGCCCACCACTAGCACCAATGCTGCAATCAGCAACACGGGGAGAAAATTGAAGGAGCTCTTTTCCATCGCAATCTCGGCGGCGAAGAGCTCCGGCTCAGCCGGTTCGGGAGTCTCCACTTGCGGCTTTACTTCTTCGTTGGTCTTCGGTTCACTGACGATTGGCATAAACATGACCTCCGCTCGAACCTGCGGCCGGATTGCCTCTGGCCGGATGCTCGGCGTAGCTGCCGCAAAGTGACATCTCGACCGCCGGCAGCCGCGCACATCTCCAGTATCGCCCCTGCGAACTAAGACGCAGTGAGCGCGGTCACGGGGCGATGTGAGCAACGTCAGTGGTCCGGGGTTCGTGGATAGTGATGATGAAAAACTGAGTGCACCAGTCTCGCGATTTCGAGGCCTGGGCGACGGCTACTGCACGCGGGGTACCCAGGTCTGGAAAATCGGCAGACCCTTCGAGAGGCTCAGGGCCGGCCTGGGGCACCCTCGTCGCTAGTGCTGCCATCCTCTAACCACTAACTACTATTCACTGCCTTGCCACACCTGGCAGGAGTACGTTTTCACCACCAGCCAAACTGCACTGCCCTCGTGCAGTCGCAGAGATTCGCGGGCCGCCGGCGTGATGTGCACCTGGAATCGAGCCCCGCAATTAACGTGGGCGATGACCTTCACGTCGCGTTGTTGTAGACGCTCGATTGTGCCGCAAAAGACATTGCGGGCGCTTAGTCCGTGAGGCGCTGACGATGCCAGGAGAATATCGCCCGCACGCATCCCGACCCGTAGCAGCCGGGCCCCGTCCACCCGCGAGAGCGGCACCTCCAGGTCGAGGTTGGAGCCGACGATGCGGCAGGTCATGGTTCCTTGTTCACGATGGCTGGCGACGAATGCACACTCGAGGATGTTTTCGAAGCCCGCCAGTTGGGCCACCGTCTCCGATGGCGCGCGTTCGAGAACGTCGTGCGGCGAACCCTGGGCAATGATGCTCCCGGATTCCAGCGCGAGCACGCGTTCTCCCAGCGCAAAGACTTCCTCACGCTGGTGTGTGACGTACACGATTGGAATCCTGTGCCGGTCGTTCCAGGCGCGAAGATCGCCGACGATTTGCGACTTCACCTTGGCGTCGAGGGCAGCAAGCGGTTCGTCCAGCAAGAGCGCACGCGGTTGCAGCACCAGAGTCCGCGCCAACGCGACCCGCTGGCGTTCGCCGCCGGAGATTTCTGCGGGACGGCGCGCCGCGAACGCCGCAATACGAAAGACTTCGAGTACCTCGCGACTGCGGCTCTCACGCTCGGGGCTCGCGACAGAATGCAATCCGTATTGCACGTTTTGCCGCACAGTCATATGTGGGAACAGCGCGAGGGATTGCAACAGATATCCGACGCTGCGGCGGTTGGGCCGCAGGCTCAGGCCCGCAGTTTTGTCGAACAGTGCGTCGCCTGCGATGGCGATTCGGCCTGCATCGGGAGTTTGCAGTCCGGCGATGCAGTCGAGCAGGGTCGTCTTGCCCGCACCCGACGGCCCGAAGAGGATCGTGAATCCCGGAGATACGGTGAACTCCACGTCCAACGCAAATGAGGACGCGGCCCCCTCGGTTGCGGCGAAACTCTTGCGAATGCGGACGCTCAACTCTTCGCCGGGTTGGGACGCTTCGGCCGCGGTCATCGCCACTCCCACAGGTTCCACGCTGCTTTTCGCCGCAGGCCATAGAGCGCCGTCAGCACGGCAAAGCAGAGGCCCAGCAGCAGCAACGCGGTGCGATTGGCAGCCGCGTAATCCAGCGCCTCGACTTGGTCGAAGACAAGGATGGAAATGGTACGGGTCGCGCCGGGAATGTTGCCGCCGATCATGAGCACCACGCCAAACTCGCCCAGCGTGTGGGCGAAGCTGAGGACAAAACCGGTAAGCACGCCCGGAAATCCCAGCGGCAGAAGAATGCGCCAGAACGTGCGCCAGCGCGTGGCGCCGAGCAGTGCGGAAGCCTGTAGCAGTTTGCGATCGACGGCGGCGAACGAAGTCGCCATCGGCTGCACAGCGAACGGCAAGCTGTATAAGACCGAGCCGATCACCAGGCCGGCAAACGTGAAAGCCAGAGTATGTCCTGTGATCGCCTGATAGCAGCGACCGACAGGGCTAAGCGGACCGAGGGCGACGAGAAGGTAGAAGCCCAGCACCGTCGGGGGCAGCACAATGGGCAAAGAGACCAGCGCTTCGACAAAGAACTTCCAGCGCCGTGCCGAGAACGCCAGCCAGTAGCCAAGCGGAACACCGATGACAAGGAGGATGAGCGAGACGGTTATGGCCAAACGCAGCGTTAGCGTGAGCGCCTGAAGAATCATTTCTGCGGCACGCCGAAGCCGTACTGCTGCAAGACGGATGCGCCTTGGGGTGAGCGAATGAAATCGAGGAAGGCTTCAGCCGTCTGCTTGTGCGGGGACGAGGAGATAATGCCGGCGACCTGTTGCATTTTCGGGTATGTACTGGAAGGCAGCTCCCAATACTTGCCTGCATTCTTCATCGCGGGCGAGGCCGCCAGCGAGAGCGCAATCAGGCCCACTTGCGTGTTGCCGGATTGTACGAATTGCGCCGCCTGGCTGATGTTTTCGCCCAATACCAATTTGCCGGCAACTTTATCTTTCAGTCCGAAATGCGCCAGTGCAGCTATGGCAGCGCGTCCATAGGGCGCATGTTCGGGATTAGCGATCGCAATCTTCTGCACCGAAGGTTGCAGCAGCACATTCATCTTGAGCTTCTGCGGATCGAGTTGTGAACTGTTCGACACCCATAACACCAGGTGTCCCACAGCATAGGTGCGCAGTGAAGAGCTCTCCATCAGGCCGGCAGCCGCAAGCTTTTCAGGGTACTCGGCGTCGGCGGAAAAAAACAGGTCGTAGGGAGCGCCGTTTTCGATTTGCGCGTAGAAGTTGCCGGATGCGCCGAAGGAGAGCGAAACCTTGTCCCCGGTTTTCTGCTGGAAACGGGCCCCTAGATCTCTCATCGCGTAGTTCAGGTCTGCGGCCGCCGCGACTTTGATATCTTCGGCGCGCGCCGGCGTCAGGCAGGACAGGAGCAGCACCAATAGCAGAATTCTTCTCATACTCTGAGCTGACTAAAGTCCATTGGGCAGAGCTCTCGCAAATCAGTCTACCCAAAATCGAGAGAATGCGGCGATTTTATGTGAATTCGCGAACCTCCTGTTCCTTAGAGGTTTACCGGTAAGCACTAAAGAGCTATAACCGGTTATCTTTTCGTGCTTTTGCCGCTTGACCCGGAGTGGCCTTTTCTGCCAGAGTAGCGTTAGACGGCCTCTGCGGGGAGCTTGCCATTTCGCGCCCGCCCCAGGAGGAATTGCTCGCTCCAAGCTGATGATACGCATTGAGGTCACGCTCAACGCCGATCCTACGACCATCAGTCCGGTGGTGGAAGGGATTATGGAGATCGCGCGCCGATTGGAATGCGCCGCCGGCAAGGAGTTTGAGGTTGAGACCGCGCTCCGCGAGGCGCTGGCCAATGCCATTGTCCACGGCTGCAAGAACGACTCCACCAAGAAAGTCCAGTGCTGCGTAGGATGCGATGAAGAGCGCGGCATGTTGATCGTGGTGCGCGACCCCGGCGCCGGCTTCGATCCCTTCAAGGTCCCCGATCCCTGCAATGGGGAAAACGTCTATTCCAATCACGGCCGCGGCATCTACCTGATCAACCAGTTGATGGACGAGGTGAAGTTCGAAAAAAACGGCGCCGAAATCCACATGCGGAAATACTGACTTCCAGGCGTACAAATTCTGTCCTGCCCCGGAGAGACACTTTCGCTGATTGTGGAGTGTCATCCCCAACCGAATGGCCGCGCAACCTGAGGGAGATGACATATTGGCATAACGTGACACTGCCGCAGCGCGCCTACAATTCGCGATGGAACCAAGGGTGGGTGATCAGCTCGGCGGCGACCAGCAGCAGGGTCAGGATGGCAAGGATGAGCTGCAGCCGGCGACGGCGGCGCTGTTTGGTTGTGAGAGGACGAATGCGCCAAGCCGCAGCCGGATTGCGGCGCAGCTTTTCTTCATTCCACAACAGGAGCAGGCTGAGCAGCGCGCCGACGGCGCCAAGCGTCAGCAGCGGTATGCGGATGGCTTCGCGATGCCAACCCGTTGCCGGGCCGGCGGCACCCGCCGCCAGCAGCGAAGTGAAGCCGAGGGCGACGCGCACTCCGCTCAGTCCCACGGCGGCCACGCACAGGCTTTCCGCCGCAGCCAGCGCCAGCGATCCCCAGGTCAGCAATATGCGGCCGGGACTGGTGCGCGGCGCTTCCGCGGGGTCTGGCTTCTGCAAATCCGTCGGTTCCAGTTCTTGCGTACTCATGTTGACGCTCATAATGCTATAACGAAACGCCGGCGGTTTTGGAGGGCATGTAACCTTAGACGGCGTCGCGACTCTAATTAGCTACGGTGAAGCGGAATAGGCACGTCGGAGGAGATTGATGTCAGAGCGGGTTTTGCGGATGGGTTTGGCTGGGCTCATGATGCTGGTCGTGGCCGGCTGCTTTATGCGACAAAATGTGGCCGCCAGTGAGAAGGCGAGGCCGCTGCCCAAGCCCGCAGTCGATGAGACGCTGACCAGTTCGCCGGGGCAGGAGACGGCGGTCATCGCGGGCGGCTGCTTCTGGGGCATCCAAGCCGTGTTCCAGCATGTGAAGGGCGTGGTGAGCGCGACCTCCGGCTATTCCGGAGGCTCGTCGAGCACTGCGGAATACGAGATCGTGAGCACCGGCACGACAGGCCACGCCGAGTCGGAAAAGATCGTGTACGATCCGTCAAAGATCACCTACGGCCAACTGCTTCAAATTTTCTTTTCTGTGGCGACCGATCCCACGCAGCTCAACCGGCAGGATCCGGATGAGGGCACGCAGTATCGCTCGGTCATCTTCTACGCGAATGACGAGCAGAAGAAAATCGCCGATGCCTACATTGAGCAGTTGAATCAGGCGAAGGTTTTCAAGCACAAGATCGTGACCCAGGTGGTCCCGCTGAAGGCGTTCTATCCGGCGGAGGGCTATCACCAGAACTACGCGGAGCGGCATCCGGACAACCCGTACATTGCACGTTACGATCTGCCCAAAGTGGCGGCGCTGCAGCAGATCTTTCCGCAGTGGTATCGGAATCAGTAGTCAGTTGCCAGTTGTCAAGGGCCAGAGGCGACGCTCAATTGTTTCGATGTTGAAGCAATTGTTAGTGGGGCGAGTATTTCGAATCGCGCGGGACTAGCCGCGAGGCGGCGACATTGCTGCACATCAGGTGATTTATGACCAATCGCAGAGACTTTATCAAAACCAGTTTTCTATCGCTCACAGGAGTTGCTTTCATGAGTGTGTTCAAAGATACGGAGGCCGTGGCCGCTTCCACCACCCCGAGCTACGTTGAGGTCATCGAGTTCAAAGACGATGGCGAAAAGATCGGCCCCAAGCGCGTGGCGAAAGTGGTGAAGACGGACAGCGAATGGAAGGCGCAACTGACACCCGAGGAGTTCGATGTCACCCGGCGTGCCGGGACTGAGCGCGCTTTCACCGGTCAGTATTGGAACGTACACGACAAGGGCCTGTTTCGCTGCATTTGCTGCGGCAATGCGCTGTTCAGTTCCGAGACCAAATATGACTCGGGAACGGGCTGGCCGAGCTTTTGGCAGCCCATCGCCAAGGAGAATGTGAAGACGTCGGGCGATATGAGCCTGGGGATGATGCGCACCGAAGTACGCTGCACCGAGTGCGATGCCCATCTGGGCCATGTGTTCGACGATGGACCGCGGCCCACCG
>Ga0335078_10000747_pt1 | contig 49711 bp, 37 predicted proteins | sample Lox_Sample_32_FD_206711 | JGI IMG/M metagenome (GOLD analysis project Ga0335078, IMG submission 206711) | Soil microbial communities from Loxahatchee National Wildlife Refuge, Florida, United States - Lox_Sample_3.2 | ecosystem: Environmental > Terrestrial > Soil > Wetlands | place: USA... | reverse complement strand
AAGACGAGTACATCCGAGAATACATTTCGTAGCAGAGTTGACGCCGCAAGCGAGGTTGCAGGTTCAGGATTCTTTGGCGCGCGCGGCGGGCACTCGCACGGGATGAGGTTCAAGCCTGTTCAACCCGACAATTACGGATGGGTCTCCCTCTCCAAAACGCTGCGCTTTCGTCGAAAGAGTTGACTTCGAGGATGGCGACCCCGAAGGCTCCGCCTGTTGCCATGACGGGACCGTAAAGAAGGAGCCTGCCCGCCTCAAAGTGCTGTTGAAAATAGCGGCCATGATCGTCCATCAGGCGTGTCTCTTCGTCGGTGATGTCGTGCGGGAAGGTAGGGCGCGGGGAAATCAGCTTGAAGAAATAGTGTTGCTCGGCCAAGACAGGATCCTTTCCAGCTGCACGTTCTGTTCGGCGTTGGTCTCTACTTCTCTGCCATCGTCTTTTCTACATCTTCAGCCTTAGATGGCAGCGCGGCACTCAGATTGATCAGATTGCCGGCGGCATCGACGTAGAAATCATCTTCGATGCGCACACCGATGTTCTCTTCCGGGATATAAATCCCCGGCTCGATGGTGAAGGTCATTCCGGGACCGAGCGGAACGGAGTAGTCGTCGGGATCATGCACATTGAGGCCGATATAGTGGCTCAGACCGTGGATGAAATATTTATCGAGCGGCTGGCCGTGGAGATCCTTGCCGTGCGCCCTGATGTATTCCTTGGCAACCTTGTAGAGAGACGCGTCAGTGTCCCCATGCAGCGTGGATTTTCCGGAGTGGAAAGCGGCGATAGCGGCCTTCTGCGCCCCCAGCACGATATCGTAAATCTCGCGCTGGCGTGGGGTAAAGTGGCCCCCAATGGGCAGCGTTCGAGTGATATCAGCGGCGTACATGGAGTATTCCCCTGCCGCATCGATCACGACGACGTCGCCGGCTTTCATGGTTTGGTCGTTGTCGGAGTAATGGAGAACGGTGGAATAGAAGCCGGAGCCGACAATCGGGGCGTAGGCGGGCCGTTCGCAGCCGCGCTTGCCCCATTCGTATTGCATGAGCGCAGAAATCTCGCGCTCACTCACATTTGGCTTCACCGCCTTGAATGCCGCAAAGTGCGCCGCGACCGAAGCGTCAATCGCCTTGCGAATCAGATTTATCTCGCCCGCATCTTTGACGGTTCGCAATGAAGAAAGCGCAGAATTGACATCGAGGAAACTCAGAAACGGATTCGTGCGCTTCAGAAAAGCCAGCGGGCCGGTGCTGGCCGAAGGATCGGCTTCGGATCCGACATCGGTGTAAATCGAGGAACGCGCGCCGGCGAACAGGCTGTTTATTTCTTCCGGGAGCTTGCCCAGTTCTTCCACGCGATCAAACCCGGTGATCCTGGGAGCATCGGGATTCTCCGGACCGAGCTTGGGACCGGTCCATTTTTCCTGAATCAGATTACGCGCCGGTAGAAAGAGTATTTCGGTATACGGACGGGCGGAAGTGTCGGCTTTGGCCTCGATGGCGGGAGCGACCAGCAGCGCCGAGCCGGGCTCGCTGATTCCCGAGAGATAGTAGTAGTTGTCGTCCTGGCGGAACCCGTACAAGTCATTTGGGCCTTCGTTCTCCACTCCAGCGAAGAGCACAACGACGCCACCAACTTTCTTGACGAGCGCCTCGCGGCGTGCGTGATAGTCGGTGCCCGGCTGGCGATCAAGAGCGTTCGCCGCCACTACCATCACGAGACTAAGAAAACAAAAAGAAAGCTGCTTGCGCATGAAGACTCCTTAGATAGGGATCTGATTGTTGGGGAGATTTTGCCCTACTTCGGCGATGCCAACTTTTTCCCCGCCTGCATGAAGGCATCGACGTTGGACTTGTCAATCAAACCCGATCCAGTATCTACAAAGCTGGGGATCGACGCAAAGCTGTCTTTCGACCAGTCTTCTTCCAGGGAGGCTGGTTTATGGTGATAGAGATTATCGAGCATCTGCATGCCGACGAAGGCCATGGTGTAGGGCTTTTGCGCGATGGTGGCGGCGATCATGCCCTTCTGAATCCAGTCGAGGGTCTCCTGATCGGTATCCATCGCCATCACGACCTTCCCGGTCACGTGATAACTATTTAGGACGCTTGCGACTTCTTTGCCGGATTGGGCTTCCAGGCATACGAAGGCGTCGACCCGATCACGCTCTTTGCCGATGATTTCGGTCGTTGTGTCGAAAGCGATGCGGGGATCGCCCTGAATGTCGACCACGCGAGTGATCTTGATATCAGGCGTACGAGCCAGAGCCTCTTTGTATCCGCGTAATCGGTCTTGAAGGTTGGGCTGATCCGGCATGGTAAAGACAACAACATTGCCTTTGCCTTTCAGTTCCTGGGCGAGACGCTGTCCACCGGCGAATCCCGCTTGATAGTTGTTGGTGCCGATGAAGAAGAGGCGTTTACTCGAAGGGGCGTCCGAATCGACAGTAACGACGGGAATGCCGTCGGCGATGGCCTTATCGATGCTGTCCTTCAACAAGGCGGGATCTGTTACGTCGAGCAGGATGCCGGTCGCTTTTTTCTGCACGGCCTGATCGAGAGCGTCGCGCTCGGCCTTGGGATCGTAGGTCTGGGGGCCGACATAGTCCGCGCGAACCTTGAGCTGGGCCGCGGCGTTGGCGAAACCCGTACCTGCCGTCTTCCAGTAAGGGACCTGCCAGTTGGCAGAGACAAAGACAAAATATTCGTCGGAACTGTGAGGAGACCCGCAGCTCAATAAGAGGGGCAGCAGAATCGCAAGGGTGGAAGAATGGGAAATTCTACGCGAGAGGAGCACGGCAGCCTCCTTGGAAACGATCGCTGCGACAAGCCGGAGTGTCTTGTCCGATGAGAAAGGTCAGCGACAGAGGATTGTAAACGAGCGGCAGGATGAAGGCTAGAACGCAACAAGAGCGATGCCGCGCCGCGAAGAAGGTCGAGCGTTCTAGACTCCGACGGGAAACGGCTTGGTATGCGTGGTCGTGCGCAACGACGCGGCGCCGAAGCGGCCTTGTAGCAACGACATCAGACCGGTATACCAGTAGCCGACAACAAACAAGACCAGGAACGGAACCGTAATATAGTTTTCGTTATCGACAGCGTAGTAGACAGTGAGAGCGAAATAGGCTCCAATCAATAATTCGATCCACGGCACCCAACCCAGTCGCTTGCGGTATTTGGTGGCGCCGACCTTGTCGTGCTTGGATACCACGCTGTACTTGGGAGTGCGCGCGAAGGCACTCTGCTTGCCAATGAGAGCCTCGATTACGGCCTTGGTGTTGGTAATGGTCAAGCCGATGCCGAGCGCCATGAGAAATGGCAGAAATAGAAGGGCGCGCGGCCAACTCCTGGGAAACAGTTCGCGTTGTGAGACGAGGTAGAAGCTTGAGATGGAAAACGTCGACGCCATAAAAAGCGGCAGATCGATGTAGAGCATCTGAAACCATCCCTGATAGAAACGGATGATCATGGCGGGCAGCAGCAGCACCGAGAGCATGATCATGAGCGGATAACTGATGTTCGCAGTCAGGTGATACCAGGCTTCAATCTTGGCATGGAATTTCGCGTCGCTTTGCAGAACGCGCGGGAGAATCTTCTTTCCCGTCTGGATCAACCCCTTGGCCCAGCGAGCCTGCTGGGTCTTGAAGGCAGTCATCTCCACAGGCAGTTCGGCGGGGCATTCGACATCCTGCAGGTAAATAAACTTCCATCCCTTGAGCTGGGCGCGGTAGGAAAGATCGGTGTCTTCGGTGAGCGTGTCGTGCTGCCAGCCTCCCGCTTCGTCGATCGTGCGGCGGCGCCACAACCCGGCGGTTCCATTGAAATTGAAGAACAAGCCGGTTCGTGCACGGCCGGAATGCTCGAGAACAAAATGACCGTCGAGTAAGATCGCCTCGACTTCGGTGAGGAAGGAATAGTGACGGTTAAGGTGAGTCCAGCGGGTCTGGACCATGCCGATCTTAGGATCGGTGAAATGGTGAATAGTTCGCAGCAGGAAATCTTCGGGCGGAGTGAAGTCGGCGTCGAAGATGGCGATGAATTCTCCCTTTGCGGTGTTCAGTCCCTCCGCGAGCGCACCGGCTTTGAAGCCGGAGCGATTGGTGCGGTGATGGTAAGAAATCGGATTTCCAAGCGCCGCGTAGCGCTCCACGAGGGCGCGAGCCACGTCGACAGTCTCGTCGGTGGAATCGTCGAGCACCTGTATGTCGAGCTTGTCGCGGGGATACTCCAGCTTGCAAACCGATTCAAGCAAGCGCTCGACGACGTATTGCTCGTTGAAGATTGGAAGTTGCACCGTGACGCGCGGCAGATTGGCAAAGCGTGCGGCAGGTTCGGTGGTTCGGTTTTGTCGATGTTTGTAGTAGAGATAGACAAGAATGTAACGATGCACACCATAACCGGCGAGCAGAATCAGAACGACGAAATAAGGAATGAGAAGGGCAAGATCGAATCCATTAGCATGGTAAAGCCCGCGAAACGTGGTGTCGAGAAAATGCTGGCGAATGTACGGACCGATGCCCCGAGGAGCGGCCCAAAGCGCCAGGTTGGCTGTTGTGTCGGCGAGGATGAGATCAGAAATCAACAGCAGCTCCGGTGAAAACCCTTATTTTACCGGATTCTGAGGCTTGTTCGTCGTTCGAAGCTGAATTAGCGACCGAGAGCGGCCACTTCCCGTGCGGGGTTGCCCGCGATTCCTCGCTCAGATACAAATAGACCTTCATGGAATCCAGATCAGGGACGGTAGAGTACGCAGGGGCTTTTGCTAAGATCTGGGCGCACGCGCGTGCGTCGCAGGCCTGGATTGTAGGGATTGCACTGCTGCTACGCGTCGGCTGGATCGTTATCGGACACACTTATAAGTTCAAGAGCACAGACGATAACTTCGGCTTCGGTTTTGAGATGGGAAGGATCGCTGCGTCGCTGGCCTCCGGACACGGCTTCGGCAATCAGTTTGGACCGGCCACGGGACCGACGGCGTGGGAGCCTCCCCTTTACCCATATTTAACCGCGGGCGTCTTTCTAACCTTTGGAATCTATTCGAAAATGTCGGCGTTCGTGCTGTTGACGATCAACAGCATTTTTTCGGCGCTGACTTGCATTCCAATTTTTCTGATCGCCAGGCGGATGTTCTCCGAAAAAGTAGCAGTCGGATCGGCCTGGGCATGGGCCTTCCTGCCGAACGTAATGTTCTGGTGCACGCGCTACGTGTGGGAGACCAGCCTATCGGCACTACTGCTGGCGGTGATTTTCTGGTTCTCGCTGACACTTGAGGAGCGGGACGGCTTTGGGCCATGGTTGGAGTTCGGCCTGCTCTGGGGCATCACGGCGCTGAACAGCCCATCGTTATTGTCGTTCTTGCCAGCAGCAGGATTGTGGGCGTGGTATCGACGCGCCAAACTCGGCAAGCGTTCCGTGGCCGGAGTTGTACTGGCGTCGGTGGTCTTCTTTGCTTGCATCACGCCATGGCTGCTGCGGAATCATGAGACTTTCGGCAAGTTCATCTTTATTCGCGACAACTTTGGCGCCGAGCTGCGTCTGGGCAACGGACACGGCGCCGACGGCACTTTGATGCTATACCTGGACCCGTTGCACGACGTCTACGCGATGCGGCAGTTCCGGTCTATGGGCGAACTGGCATACATCGCAATGCGAAAGCAACAGGCGATCGATTACATCAAAGCGGACTACAGACGGTTTGCGGGCCTGTGCGCAAAACGGTTCATCTATTTCTGGGCAGGTCCACCGAAAGAGACGGAACCGTGGTGGTTGAGCCAGGCGAAGAATTCGCTATTCCTGGCGTCGTCGGTGCTCATGTTCTGGGGATTGGCCCGCGCGCTGTGCTTGAGGAAACCCGGAGCGTGGCTGATGTCTTGGCTTGTTTTGCTTTATCCGGCGATGTACTACGTCGTCTATACGATCTTGCGCTACCGCCATCCGATCGAACCAGAAATGACGATCTTCTGCGTTTTTCTGTGGACCGAGGCGACCAGAAAAACTACGGTTTCTGATCCAGTTCGATCTTCAGAACGTGAATCCGGCTGAGCTTGGCGTCGAGAACGCCGCTGATCCGCACCTTCTGCCCCTCGAAACCGTGCACCAGATCAGAGCGATCGAGGCGATAGACGTTCTTTCCTGCGGCAAGCACCAGATAGGCGCCGAAATGCTTGAGACAGTAGACGGCGCAGGTGTTCGACGATCCCGTTTTCGATTTCGACTTGAGCATTTCCTGGTGAGAGGTGGCGAGCGTGGGCGCTTTCGACGCGCACTGGCTGTCGGAAATCTCTCCCTGAAAAATATGGGAAGTCTGGCTGTTGCCCAAAGTCCAGAAAGCGAGCAAGCCGGCGGCGCAATAAATGGATCGGCGAAGAGTGAATCCCATCATCATGTTCTGTGCTCGATCAAAAGTGAGAGAGCACGAGCTCCCGCAATGGCGTTTTGGGGCATGGATATGACAATATAACTCCACCAAAGCCTTGACGCGACTGTCTTTGACTCAGCTAGCCGGGCGGTAGCAGGCGGGGCAAACGACTGTCGCACCCCGCAGTTTGGTAACGGGTTGGCTCGACTTGTCACCTCACCAATTCTGAGGCTGCCCGTCTAAGAGGTTGAAAAGGAGAAAGCCATGAACCGCCGCCGCCGATCCGCTACATGGTTGGGAGCCATCCTGGGAAGCGTTTGCGCTCTACTTGCTCTTGCCGCGGGGGCGCATGCGTCCGACGAGCGCGGAGCGTTGAGCGAGGAGTTCCATCAGACCTACGTCCTGACGCCCGACGGCCGAGTTGAACTGGACAACATCAACGGAGCGGTGCATATCTCGAGTTGGGATCGGAATGAAGTGAAAGTGGACGCGGTAAAGTATGCCGATACGAAGGAACGGCTCGATGACGCAAAAATCGAGATTGATGCGGGAAAAAACTATCTCTCGATCCGAACGAAGTATCGCGATCACGATCAGACATGGAATTGGGGTGATGTGCGGCGCAATAACCCCGCGAGTGTGGAATACACGCTAACGGTGCCGCGAGCGGCCAGTTTGGATGAGATCAAGCTGATCAACGGCGCGCTCGATGTGACGGGGTTGAGGGGCGAAGTGCGGGCGTCGTGTATCAACGGACGGCTGGAAGCGAAAAATCTGGCCGGACGTGCAAAACTTTCGACCATCAACGGCCATTTGGATGCGGAGTTCGACGGCTTAGCGGGGCAGGCGATCGAGCTGAGTTCGGTGAACGGTTCTGTGGAATTGACAATACCATCGGATTCAAAGGCGAAACTGGAAGCCACGACGGTTTCGGGCGGCATCGAAAACGACTTCGGATTGCACGTGAATCATCACCGATACGTGGGACACGACTTGCGCGGGGAGCTGGGTGACGGCGGCACGGACATTCGCTTGGAGAACGTGAACGGAAGCATCGAGATACGTCATGCGCAGGATGGGCGAGCAATGAGTCCGGTGAAGGACTTAAGCCACCATGGCGATGATGACGATATATAGCTCAGTAAATCGTGTATCCCGGGGCAGGCGTGCGCAGATCAGGCTTTGATGCCGTCAGCAGAAGCGCTCCTTCGCGCTTGAAGGCACGCAGGTCCTCGATGCTGTGAAAAGACTTCGTCTTATAGTCGTCGGGAGTCGGCGTGTCGTCCGGAATGCGGCGCGCCTCGACTTTCTCGAAGGCATGACTCTTGAGGAGCTCGGCGTATTCCGCCGCGGAACGAACATGCACCGGAACCTTCAGCTTGTCGACCCACTGCAGGGAGTACTGGTTGTCTTGGTAGAGATTGATCAGAATGAAGAGGCGCCCGCGTGGCGCCATCACACGAAATAACTCCATGAGAGCGCGGTCCTGGTCGGGATAGTAATAGAAAGACTCCACGGACAGAACTTTATCGAAGAAATTCTCTTCCCACGGAATTTGCTGGGCCGATCCCCAGACGTAAAGAATGTTCTCGAACTCTTTGGAGGCCTCGCGCGCCTGGCGAACCATCTCGTCGGCGACATCGAGGCCGACAACCTGGCCGAAACCTTCGGGACCTTCCCCGACCAGACGAGCCAACAGGCGCGTGGCCCATCCTGAACCGCAGCCGAGATCGAGGACACGCTCGCCGGGACGGAGATTCATGAGGCGAATCGTTTTTTCGGTGATGTCGAGATGATGGCGCTCCATCTTCTCGCCTTCGCCGGCGGCGGCCCAGCGGTTGAATTCCTGTTGGAGCTTTTCGTCGGGATTGAGGAGTCTGTCGGGCATGGTATTTGCATACCTTCGTTGCTTATGACTGCGACTTAAATTGTATAACCAGGAAGGGAGGAAGAGAGCACGAAGGAAGAGGACTTGTGCTACAGTTTTCCTCTCTTATGGCGACGCCGCCACAGAATCCAGCTCCGCAGCCGGGACCGCTGTACTGTCCGAATTGCGCCGAAGAGGTCACGGACCCGCTGACCTGCGGAGATTGCTCGTCGGTAATCTGCCGACGATGCGGGACGCCCCTGGAATCGCCTGACGAACTCGGAATCGGATAAATGGAAACCAATCCTGTCCTGCCTGCTGTGGATCGTCAATCGCCTGATGAGACGCCGACGCTGGTGCGTGGACTCGGATTGCTCGACTCCGTACTGCTGTTGGTAAGTGGGATCATTGGCTCGTCCATTTTTCTGACGGCGAAAGATATTGCGGGGCCACTACCGCAGCCGGTTCTTTTTCTGCTGGTGTGGGTGTTGGGAGGCTTGATCTCCTTGTGCGCGTGCTTTGCATTTGCCGAACTTGGCTCGATGTTTCCAGACTCCGGCGGGCAGTACATTTATCTGCGCGAGGCATATGGGGATCTGGTTGCGTTTTTGTACGGCTGGATGCTGTTCAGCGTGGCCAACGGCGGAACGATCGCAGCGCTCTCGGTAGCTGCAGCGGCGTATACCGGACAGGTGTTCCCGATCGTGGGACAAGAACACGTTGTATTTTCGATTGCGGGAATCGCCGTCACCCGTGCGCATTTGTTCGGAGTGGTGCTGATCGTGGCACTGACGTACGTGAATGTAGTGGGATTGCGTTGGGGGACGCTGCTGCAGAACGTCTCTACGTGGACGAAATTTACGGCGATGGCAGCTTTCGTCGTGTTGGGATTAGTCATCGGTAAGGGGAGCTGGTCAAATTTTCACACGCATGGCGTCGGATTGACGATGGGGCTCGGACCGGCGCAACTGATTTCTGCGCTGGGAGTGGGACTGATCGCGGTGTATTGGGCGTACGACGGATGGGTGTACATCACGTGGGTGGCGGGCGAGGTGAAAGAACCGCGGCGAACAGTTCCGCGGGCAATGATTTTGGGTGTGCTGGTCGTGGGATTGATTTACGTCGCCATGAATATGACGTACATGTATGCGTTGCCGCTCAAAGAAATCGCGCAGCATGAAACGATTGTGTATGCAGCGGCTGCGGTATTGTTTTCTCCGCGAGCCGCGGTGTGGTTATCGCTGATGATCGCGGTCTCGTGCTTCAGCGCAGCGGCCACCTGTACGCTTTCGGGCGCTCGCGTTTATATGGCGATGGCGCAGGATGGAGTGTTCTTCAAGCGCATGGCGGAGGTCCATCCGAAGTGGCGCACGCCGGCTTTCAGCCTGATTGGACAGGGCATCTTGGCTGCAGCGCTAACGATCAGCGGGAGATACGATCAGCTCTATACATATGCCATTTATGGCATGGTCTTGTCTTACATGCTCACGGTGATTGCCATGTTCTGGTTGCGATGGAAGCGGCCGGAAATTCCGCGGCCTTTCCGGTGTCCAGGATATCCATGGCTGCCCGCGATCTATGTGCTCATCGGTTTCGCCTGGATTCTGAATACGAGTATTCGCAGGCCAATCGAAAGTTTCGGGAGTATAGCCATCGTGCTGATCGGCGTGCCAGGCTATCTGTACTGGAAGCGCAGCGGTGGGAGAGCTGCGGAGTAGATAGCCCATCCGTCGCGCCATTCTGCGACCGCTTTTCCCCGTCCGCCGAGCCTGCATGGACAGCGCCTTTGACTACGCACAGGCCAAGCTTGGAGGCTGCCCCTACGTCAGTTTCCGCTAGACCGGGCTCGCTGTTTTGCGTGAAGGGTTGAAGAACGGCAGCGCGGTCACCTTTGCATTCGTCTTTAGGCGGATCGCCTCAATCGTGATTTCCAGCTGCAACGATGTGCCGGCTTTGGAGTGCTCGGTTTGGATGCTGGCTAGCGCGATCATCTTCTTGAGAGTTGGAGACCATGAGGTGGTTGTGGCCTTGCCGACCTGCTTTTCACTGGAATACACGGGAACGGCGACACGCGAGGCCTGCGCAGGCGCGGCGGGAGTGAGGCCATAGCGTTCGTAAAGTTGTTCAACGTCGATCCAATCGACTTCGAGACCGACGAGTTGGCGCGGTACGCCGTTTTTCGCGTCTTGCTCAAGGGGGCATTTGCCGATGAAGCTTTCTTTTTCGAGGTGGACCATCTTGGCGAAGCCGAGTTCGTAGGGCGAGAATTTCTGCGACGCGATCAGGGCTTTCTTGGAACTGGTGTAGTCAACTTCGATGAGCAGGAGACCGGCCTCGACGCGGGCGACGTCGAGCGCAAGCATGCCGGCGGCGTGAAGATCGAATTGTTTACCTTTTTCGGCGAGTGCGTCCCAGACCTTGACCGCATGGTTCCAGGGCATCCAGATTTCGTAGCCGAGATCGCCGGTGTAGCCGGTGCGGGAAATGTCGACGGGAATTCCGGCGATCTCTCCGCGAGTGACTCGGAAATACTTCAGGTCGGCGATGTCAGCTTCTGCGGCGGCCTTCAGCAGCTTAGCGGAAGTGGGTCCCTGCAGGGCGAGCGCGGCGACTTTCTCGGAGATGTCTTCGATTTGCACATCCATGTTCAGGCCGTTTTGCCGGAACCAGCGAAGGCTGGGATCGGCCGCCGTCCAGCGATAGACATTTTCCTCCAGCCGAGAGATAGTGCCATCGTCGATGACCTTCCCGTCTTCATCACACCAGCAGCAGTAAATGACCTGGCCGACTTTTACTCTGTTGATGTCGCGAGTGATGACACGGTTCACGAGGCGTGTCGCGTCTTTGCCCGTGATCAGGTACTTGTAAAGCGGTGAAATGTCGATGAGCGCACAGGCGTTGCGAATGGCGTTGTACTCGTGCTCGTGATGAACTTCGTAGACGCTGACGGTGTAATATCCCGACCACTCACGGTAGCTCAGGCTGTGGCAGAGAGGAAAAGTGCGCTCGTGGAATGCGGTTCCGATGGGCAAAGGAGGTTCCTCGTCACGACGCTTTGCTTTGCGCTTCACTCCGCAGGAAAGCACTCACGACAATGGACCCGAAGGAGCACGAAGGAAACGTCGTCGTGGGATTATATTCAGCGGCTGCGCATGCGGCAATGGCATCGTTGTGACTTGCGATGAACGGTTCCGCAAAGTGCAGACAAAAGCTGGCCTTCCCGATAGAATGGCGCTTCGCTTTCGACCCGATATGCGCGTCATCCAGCCATTACTGTCGAGCATTCTGAGAAGGTGGTCGGTGCTTCCCAGCGGGCTCTGAGCCAGCTATCCATACGATTCCCTGCACGAGTATTATTGCGTTTCCCTACACGCGAACGTTAAAGCAAAGAGCTAGGAGCGAAGAGCGAATGGCTGGTTCTAATTCGTATGACGTGATCGTCATCGGCGGCGGGCATAACGGCCTGGTGAATTCCTCGTACCTTGCACGCGCAGGCAAGAAGGTGCTGGTGCTGGAGCGGCGCCACGTGCTGGGCGGCGCGGCCTGCACGGAAGAAATCGTGCCGGGATTCAAGTTCTCGGTTTGCTCTTACGTGGTGTCACTGCTACGGCCAGAGATTATTCGCGACCTCGATCTGCCGCGACATGGGCTGGAAATTCTTCCGCTCGACGGCACGTTTACGCCCATGCCGAGCGGCGATTACTTGTGGCGTGTCAACGATCATGGCAAGACGCATCGCGAAATCGCTCGCCATTCGCGGGTCGACGCCGAGGCTTATGACGAATTCGGCAAAGCGATGCAGGCGATGTGCCGCTTCGTAAAGCCGATTTTGAGCATGGTGCCGCCCGATCCGACGACACTGAATCCGCGCGAACTGATGAAACTGCTGTTTATCGGGCGGCGTTTTCAGGGGATGTCAAGCTACGACAAATACAACCAAGTGCAACTGATGACGATGAGCGCCATTGATTTTCTGGATCAATGGTTCGAGACGGACGTGCTGAAGGCGACGATGTCAGCTTCGGGAATTATTGGTACGTTTCTGGGAGTGCGGTCTCCGGGGACGGCGTACGTGCTGCTGCATCATTACATGGGGGAGATCGACGGGGCGTTTCGCGCATGGGGATTTGCACGGGGAGGAACAGGCGCGATTTCAAACGCGATTGCTGACGCGGCGCGGGAGGCAGGAGTCGAGATTCGAACGCAGTCTGGCATCTCGCAAATCATCGTCAAGAACGGCAAGGCAAAGGGCGTGGTGCTCGCGAATGGCGACGAGATTTATGCGGACGTGATTTCTTCGAGTGTGGATCCACGACTAACTTTCACGCGATTCATTGAGGCCGAGCATCTTCCGGGAGATTTTCTGGAGGAAGTGAATCGCTACAAATTCCGCGGTTCTTCGGGCAAAGTGAATATGGCGCTGGGTGCGCTGCCGAACTTCAAGTGCATGCCGGGCCCCGGAGCGCACCTGCGGGGGGCGATTTCGATTTCGCCTTCGGTCGAATACATGGAGCGGGCTTACGACGACGCGAAGTACGGTAATTTCTCGAAGCGTCCGTACATTGACATGGTCATACCGTCGCTGACCGATCCTTCGGTTGCGCCAGCAGGGAAGCATGTAATGTCGTGCTTCGTGCAGTACGCGCCATACAAGCTGCGGCCCGGCTTGAACTGGGATGATCAGAAGGAAGCGTTCGGCAACACCGTGGTCGATACCATCTCGGAGTACGCACCGAACTTGAAGGACATCATTATTGAGAAGCAAGTGGTCACGCCGCTGGACCTGGAGCGCGAGTGGGGGCTGAGCGAAGGCAACATCTTCCAAGGCGAGCTTTCGCTGGAACAACTTTTCTTCCTGCGTCCGGTGCCGGGATGGGCACAGTACCGGACACCCATCAAGAATCTGTACATGTGCGGGTCGGCGACACATCCGGGGGGCGGGATCATGGGTGCCAATGGGCGGCTGGCAGCACTGGAAATTCTAAAAGACATTAAGGGAGCGGCCTAGCCATGTCGGGTCATGCGGGAACTGGGCAGCGCGATGTCGTGATCATCGGCGGCGGCCACAACGGGCTGGTGACGGCGTTCTATCTGGCGAAGGCGGGATTCAAGCCGCTGGTGCTGGAACGCAACGCGCAGGTTGGCGGCGCGGCGGTGACCGATGAATTTCATCCGGGCTTTCGCTGCTCGACGCTGGCGCACTCAGCAGGACCTCTGCGTCCGGAGATCGTGCGCGACATGCAACTGGAGAAGCACGGGCTGAGGATGATCACGCCGGACGCGTGCGTGACAGCGCTTTCGCCGGACGGGCGCGCACTGACGCTCTATCAGGACGCGAGCAAATCGGCCGAGGAGATAGACGCGTTTTCCGGGAAAGATGCGATGAAGTATCCGCAGTTCGAGGAATCGCTGGGAAAGATCAGCAAAGTCATTGGGGAAGCGCTGGCAACTACTCCGCCTGACATCGACCACCCCAGCGGCGGCGATCTGTGGAGCATGCTGAAGACCGGGCGCGCGATGCGGGGATTGGGAAAGAAAGACATGTTCCGGCTGCTGCGCTGGGGTCCGATGGCGGTAGCCGATCTGGCAGCGGAATATTTTGAGACGGAGCTTTTGCGGGCGGTGATCGCGGCCCGGGGCATCTTTGGGACATTTCTTGGGCCGTGGTCTGCGGGAAGCGCTCTGGTTTTGTTGATCCGAGCCGCGGGAGATTCGCATCCGGCAGGAGGGGTCTTCGCCGCGGCGGGCGGCCTGGGTGTGATGACGCTGGCCATGGCAGCGGCGGCGCAGGCGGCGGGCGCGGAAATTCGCACCGGAGCCGAAGTGATTGAGATTCGCGTACAGAACGGCGCGGCTGCTGGAGTGCTGCTTGCAACTGGCGAAGAGATTCACGCTAAGGCGGTCATTTCGAATGCCGATCCGAAGCGAACTTTGCTCAAGTTGACCGATCCCACGCATCTATCGCCCGACTTTGTGCAGAAGTTGCAGCATTACCGAGGAAATGGCACGGTCGCGAAGGTGAATCTGGCGCTTTCGGGTTTGCCCAAGTTCAGCGCACTGAAGAATGGGGAAGGCAGCGTGCTCAAGGGACGGATTCACATTGGCAACGAAATTGATTATCTGGAGCGGGCGTTCGACGAATCAAAGTATGGAAACTTCTCGCGGCAGCCGTATCTCGAAGCTACGATCCCGTCGTTGACAGACCCCACGCTGGCCCCCGCAGGCAGCCATGTGATGTCGATTTACATGCAGTATGCGCCTTACAAGCTGAAAGGCAATTGGGACGAACAGCGCAAGGCGCTGGGGCAAACCGTCGTGCAGACGCTGGCACAGTACGCCCCGAACCTGCCGGAGTTGATCCTGACCCACCAGATCATCACGCCGCACGACCTGGAAGAAAAGTATGGGCTCACCGGCGGGCAGATTTTTCATGGCGAGCTGGCGCTCGATCAGTTCTTCACCATGCGCCCGCTGCTCGACTGGTCGCGCTACCGCACGCCGATTGAGAACTTGTATCTGTGCGGGAGTGGGACCCATCCGGGAGCAGGGTTAACGGGAGGATCGGGCGCGAACGCGGCGAGAGAGATACTCAAGAGTTTGCGACGATAAGCTTCGACAATGACGCCGTGGTCCAGGTTTCGCGAGATTAAGTCAGCCCTCGATAAAGAGGACATCGAGGGTTTGCTGGCGCTAGAATGCCCACCCGACGAGTACGATGGCGAGGCTTCATTGATTGAGAGTGGAATTGCAAGAGCCACCGACTTTGGAAAAAACAAAATAAACGCTGAGACAGTCCAAGCTATCGTTGCCGAAGTGTGGAACAGCCAATTTGGACCATTCGATCCTGACGAACTCGAAAAACGGCGGTCGGCCTTTCTCGCCGTTGCGCAGGAAATCGCGAAGTCGCTATGAAACCCTCCGCCATCCTGCTCATTTCGTGCCCTGACCGTAAGGGCGAGGTCGCGACCATTGCTGACTTTGTCTACCGGCACGGCGGCAATATTCTGCATGCCGACGAACATGCGGATGAAGAGTCTGGACTGTTTCTGATGCGGGTAGAGTTCGATCCCAGCGACTTCGACATCGATCTTTCCCAGGGAGATCTCGCCGACTTCACCCTGAACTTAATGCCCATCGCCGAAGCCTTTCACATGAAGTGGCGGCTGGCACAGTCGTCGCACCGGCAGCGGATGATCATCTTTGCGTCGAAATTTGACCACTGCCTGGTCGACTTGCTGTATCGCCACAAGAGCGGCGAACTGGCGTGCGAAATTCCTCTGATCATTTCCAATCACATGGACAACCGGGCGATTGCCGATTTCTACAGGATTCCCTACGCGGTGGTTCCGGTCACGAAAGACAACAAGAACGAGGCTGAGGGACAAATCCAGGGGCTGATTGACGAGCACAAGCCGGATTTCATGGTGCTGGCGCGCTACATGCAGATTCTCTCGAACGAATTCGTGAACCGGTATCCGCAACGGATCATTAATATTCACCACTCGTTTCTGCCGGCTTTCGTGGGAGCACGGCCGTATCATCAAGCGTTTGAACGAGGGGTAAAACTGATTGGCGCGACCAGCCACTACGTGACCGAGGTGCTCGATGATGGTCCCATTATTGAACAAGATGTGGTGCGGGTTTCGCACCGCGATACGGTCGACGATCTGATCCGGAAAGGGCGCGACCTGGAGAAAGTGGTGTTGTCGCGCGCAGTGCGCTGGCATTTGGAAAACCGCGTTTTGGTGTACGGGAATAAGACGGTCGTTTTCTGATCGTTCTCTCTCAAAGGGATCGCTCAACCTCGTCTCCTAACGCCGCCGTTCTCTGAATTTCTCATTTTCCCGCCAAACCTCCTGCGCAGAAGTGCATGTACTTCAGGAAGCGGTATGGCAGCCTGGAAGCGACGCTCCCGGTGGTAACTTGCACCGTTAGTAACTTTTCATTTTTACTTAGACATCGGTAAGGTTTTTAAGGAGAAATCTCGCTCTCGGGGGGCTTTTTGGCCGAAGATCTTCGGTTTGAACTGGCCATTCTGGCGACGGTGCAGGGCTTCTATCAGAAGCTCATGGTAAGCCCGTTGGGTGGAGAAGTGCCGGTTCCGAGCGGTCTGGACGAACATGCGCTTCGTCATTCCGAGGGGGAACTTCCCAACACTCTGACGAGGATGTATCGCTGGCTGCACCTGCTGGATATGGCAATTTCGCCTGCGATGCTGCGGCGGGCGCTGACTCCCGAAACAGATTCTGAAGTGGCCGAGGCGCTGCTGCGGTATTTTGTGCGGCGCCGCGAACCGAGCGATGTCAACCGCGACAAAACGGACCTGATCGCCACCTTCCTCTACCGCCATCCACGCGTTCCGGGGCAATGGGAGCAGAGCGGCTACGGACTTGATGGAGCGTTGCCGCTATCCCCGTTTGAGATCGCGCTGATTGAGATTCTGGCGGATACCGACGTCCCCTCGTTACCTGAAGAGCACGTGCAGTTGCTGCGGCGCTTCGATCCGCTGCTGGAAGAAGTTTCCCGCTTGCGCGATTTCAACGCTCTGATCGATTCCGGCATCATCGGGCGCGTACGCGAGCTGAAGCAATGGCTGGATTCGTCGTTTTATCATCCCGGAGTGCTGGCGACGGTTTCGGCGTATAACGCGAACTTCGGAAAAAAGTTTGATGAGCTGTTCGTGAAGGCGCTGACCGAGATCAAGACGTTTGGACAAGCTCTTGAGGAAATGGGCGGAACGATTCTCAGTACCGTCGACGGAGTGGAAGTCACGGTCGAGCACGTAGCGGCGATCGAGCAGAAGCAGATGCTGCAGGCCGACTACGGCAGCACGCTGGAGAAGTTCCGGCGAGTTTCCAAATTGAAGAAAGAACTCGACCGGCGGCCACCGATCCGACGGTCGCTGATGACTCCGGCCGCGCAGCCGACGCGAACAAGCGGAAACGGCGCGGCCGCGGCAGCCAAGGCCGCCAAGGCAGCGGGTACGAAGGCACCTGCTGCGCCCCCCGTATTCCATCCCCCTGCAGTCACGGCCCACCAGATCTCGGCCGAGGAAAGCAAGCTGCGGCGCGTCGAGGAATCGATTCGCGTGTTCGTGCGCGTGGCGGACCCGAAGTACCGACAGGTCGTGCCGATGCGGTTCTTCAACCTGACGCTAACCACGCCGGAGGCGGATGCGTATGGGGCTGCCTACCTGGAAGAAAAGAGCTTGCGTGCCGACGTCGCGAGAATGCTGATTCGGCTGGTTTCGATTTCGGCGCGCATCAGCACCGAACTGGAAGAGCTGAAGCGCAGCCAGAAGATGTCGTCTCTCTGGAAGTTGCACGCCGACTCGGTGGTTGTTCTGCTGGATATGGCGAGCACGGCAACGGAAGAAGCCGGCAGCGTAGCCAAACAGGCCGAGCAGAGCGGGTCGGGTGTGGCGGGGCGGGCGATCCACGAGTCCGCGCAGAAGCTACGCAACCAGTCGGATGTCGCGGTCAAGACGCTGGCCAATGTGAGCTAAAGGCGCGATCCTTCGCCGGATTCACAAGCAACATTCCCTATCCAATTGGCGGGCAGAAGAAACAACGGGCGGATTCCGCCCGTTTTCCATTGAGTCTAGGCGGGGCGGTCAAGGTAAATGGCACAGATAGTTGTCGGGGCTTCGCCCGGTGGACAACCGAGGGCGGCTGTTTCCACCCGTGCCATCGACCGCGTCAGTTGATATCGAACTGTTCTTGATGCACAGCCGGATCGCTTTTCACGATGATGGTGCGTTTGGTGAGTTCTTCCATTTCGTTGAGCAAGCGACCATTGTTGGATTTCAACTCCTTCGCTACATCCGGATGAACCCGCAGCATGACATCTTCGTGCTCCAGATGCTTTGCGATCTTGCGCATTTCGACGTAGATCTCGTTACAGACCGTAGTCACCGATTTCACGTAGCCGGTGGACTGGCAATATGGGCAAGGCGCGCCGATGGTCCGTTCGAGCGACTGCTTGACGCGCTTGCGAGTGATCGCAACGAGTCCGAAATCGTTGAACTGCAGCGTCTTTGACGGGGCCCGATCGTGGCGAAGCTCCTCCTCGAGGGCCTGCATGACGCGTTGGCGATTGCGGCGCTCATCCATGTCGATGAAGTCGATAATGATGATGCCCCCGAGATCGCGCAGGCGAATCTGACGCACGATTTCTTTGATCGCGTCCACGTTGGTTTTGACGATCGTGTCTTCCAGGCGTTGCGTTTTGCCCACGTACTTGCCGGTGTTGATGTCGATCGCGACCAGCGCTTCGGTCTGATTGATGACGATGTAACCACCGCTCTTCAGCCAGACTTTGGACTTGAGGGCCTTGTTCATCTCCTCGGCGAGACCGAATTGCTCGAACAAAGGCGTTTCTTTGGTGTAGAGCTTCACGCGCTTGACCAGCGCCGGTTGGAAGCGGTTGAAGAAGCGCAACACGCGCTCGTATTCCGGCTCGGTATCGACCCAGATCACATTGAAGTCGGAAGTGACCTGATCGCGAAGCACGCGCTCAACCACATTCAGATCGTGATAGATCAGAGCGGGCGGCTTTGAATTTTCCGCACGATTCTTGATGTCCTGCCAAAGGCCCTTCAGGAAGCGGATGTCGGCGCGGAGCTCGTCTTCGCTGGCGCTTTGTGCGGCGGTTCGAACGATGAAGCCTCCATGGCCGTTTTCACGCTCGCTCAGGATGATGCGTTTCAGGCGCTGGCGCTCTTCCTCTGAAGAGATCTTGCGGGATACGCCTGTGTGGTTGACCGTGGGCATGTAGACGAGGAAACGTCCGGGCAGAGCGATGTGACTGGTGATGCGCGCGCCCTTCTTGCCAATGGGTTCCTTGGCAATCTGAACCAGGATCTCCTGTCCTTCTTTGAGCAGGTCGCTGATCAGAGGTACGGGCGCGGACTCGCGGCGCCGGAAGCGGCGTCCGCCACCTCCGCGGCGCTGGCGGTCACGCGGGCCACCCTGGCGGTCGTTGCCGGGACGATCGTACGAAGGGCGCCCACGCTGCTGACGTTGGGTATAGCTGGCGGTACCGGACGGAGCGCGAACTTCTGCCCGGGCGTCGACGGTGCCGTTGCCGCGGGCTTCGGCGTCGAGCATGGCTTCGGCCTCGGCCTGCGCTTCCTCCAGTTCGAGTTCTTCGCTGTCTTCTTCGCTTTCGGCCGGAGCACCCTCGGAAGCATGGGTCTCGCTCGATTCGGCCAGCGAGGCCATGTGGATCTCCGATACCGCCTCACGGGCGTCGCCGTTCAAATGACCGGGCTGCCCCGCAGCTCGAGTTTCCTCTTCGAACTCTTCGTAACCATCGTCAGAAGAAGCCTCGTAGTGGATCGCATCGGCTTCTTCTTCATCGATGGTTTCTTCCTCCATCGTGCCGGGGGCGGCAAAGACCGGGTGCTCTTCGCGTGGCGGATGCACCGTCTCGCTGGCGGGCTCGACAACGGGAAGGTTCTCGTGATGAGCACTCTCTTCGGGGGCTTCTTCGTGCTCGGCTTCATATTCCAACGTGGCCATGGACTCGCCAGGCCAGCCCAGTGCGGGCGGGGCGGCAGATTCCTCGCGGCGGAACTCCTGGTTCCACTCCGCAGAAGTTGAGGCGGATTCGGCGGGCTCTTCGAGGCTGGGTCGAAAGTCCTCGTGCTTCTCATGGAGCGGCTCTGCCGACTCGCTGGCCGCAAAAATCGGCTCATCTTCAGGAAAGGTTGCAGCAAGAGGCACCGTTGCGTCGGTATGCGTTTCCAGGGCCTCGTCGACTGCGGTTTCGTGGGTCTGGGGCGCCTCGACAGAGGCTGGCTGCGACCAGCGCTGATATTTGGAAATCGACTCTCCGGGCAACAGAATGGGCTGGTAGCCGGGAGGTGGGCCCGAGGGCTGGTTTCTGCCCGAATCAACCCGGGAGGGGGTCGAGTCGGCAGGGCGGGCGAAACGAGATTCAGAGCTCCGGTCCGAACTGCGATCGGGGCCGCGATCACGACTGTCGCGTCCATCGCGGCGGCCCCCGCGGCGACGTCGGCGTCCGCGCCAGCTCCCGCGCTCGCGACTCTGGGAATCGCCGCCACTGGCGGGTTCCGCACCATCGGTGGAAACCGGCCGCCGTAACTCGCTGAGAGTATCCGCCTCATTGGTTCCTTCCTCTGTAACAGGCGCCAGTTCGCTTTCGGTGCCAGACCCCTGGCCAGGTTCAGCGACGCTCGCAGATTCGGCGCGCGCCGCCAGCGGGTGCGAATCCTGCACTGGGCGATTCGCGGGAACAGCGTCGGTTAAGTCTTCGTCCTGCTCCTCCAGTTCCATGAAATCCGAAACATAGAGGAAGGCATCGCGTTCCAGACCTATATCGACGAAGGCAGACTGCATGCCGGGAAGCACGCGAGTCACGCGTCCTTTGTAGATGGAGCCCGCGAGGGTGTATTCGTTTTCGCGCTCGAGGTAGATCTCCGCGAGCAGATCGTCTTCCACCAGACCCACCTTGGTTTCGTGAGGGGTGGAAGAGACAAACAATTCTTTGTTCATGCAACACTCCGGTCCCGCACCCGAATCAGGGGGCGGGCTTCACCGGCGCGACAGTGAGAAAAGACACGGGAGGATTGAGCGTCGCGATGAGCCCCGCATGGGGGACGGCTGAGGCCAGAGAATTCCTCTCATAGCCGAATCCGCTGCACAAGTATGGGAATCTTTTGCATGTATCGCTTTAACTTCAGCCGGGGTTGTGACCGCACTCTCAGACCCGATTGAGTCGGGGGGCCGTTCCCTGCCCGGCTGACTGCCTAGCTTCAATCCTGCCCGGCCTTGGACTCCCGTGGCCGGTAACATGCCCTCTTTACGCGAGGGCGATCGATATTTTTTAGGCCGCGCCGAAAAGCGCAGCAAACTACTCCCTGCCTTCTTCCCTGTCCGTATCTAAATGTTCCTGAACCTGTTCGCTCTAGACCGTTCGTCCTGTTTTTGCTCACCCAGTCAGTTTACGAAGCGGCGCATGCGAACATTCATTACCATCCCCAGCGCCAGGAACATGAACAACACGGAAGACCCACCATAACTCATGAGCGGCAGGGGTATTCCGGTGACCGGCATAAAACCAACCACCATGCCGACGTTGACCAGGATGTGGAAGCTAAGCACCGCGACCACACCCATAACCACGAACGTGCCAGCGCGGTCGGGCGCTGTTTGCGCGTTCTGGGTCAAACGCATCAGCACTATGAAGTATAACAGTAGAACCCCGAGAGCGCCTACGAATCCATGTTCCTCGGAAAACGCCGCGAAAATGAAATCCGTTTGCGGAACAGGCAGGAAAGCACCGTGTGTTTGCGAGCCTTTCCCGCCCCAGATGCCACCAGAACCCACGGCAATCTTGGATTGCTCAACTTGGTACCCCGAGCCCTGGGGATCGAGTTCGGGATCAATGAAACTGGTCAAACGCTGTTTTTGATACGACTTCAAGACGTGGACGCGGGGCACAAGAAAGACCGCCCCGATGCCGACAGTCGCCAGGAGAGCCACTGCCAGACCTTGTTTCCATTGCAAGCCACCCAGAAACACACCCATGACGGCGATGGGAACGTAGGTAAGAGCGGTTCCAAGATCCGGCTGGGCAAGGACCATCAACATGGGAAAGCCGACAATGGCGCCCGCTTTCATGAAGTCGGACCATGACAGTTCCCGCTGGCGCATATCGGCAAAATACTTCGCCACGGCGAGGATAAGGATCAGCTTGACCCATTCCGAAGGCTGGAAGTGATTGCCGCCCGGCATCTTGATCCAGCGGCGCGCGCCAAGGTATTTCTGGCCGAAGACGAGAACAGCCATGAGCGAGGCGGCGGCGGCGATATAGAACCAGTGAATTTTGTCGAGCAGGGTTTGGTAGTTGATGAGGCTCATCAGAAACATTGCGCCCACGCCCGCAAGGACCCAGTAAACCTGCTTCATGTGCGAGCCGGCGAACTTGGTGTGTGCTGTGGCGCTGTGAATCTCCATAACTCCCAAGCCGCAGATCAGCAGCACAAAGCCCAGCAAGATCCAGTCGAAATCGCGGAATGAGACGTAGCGTGACATAGAACGACTCTCAGCTTGTGGCCCTTAGCCCGTGACACTCCCATTGGTGACTCGGAAGCTCGAATTGCTTCTTGTGCAAAAAATCATGGATGCATTCCCGGAGCGGCCGTCGCCAGCGCCAAGGGCTTCTTGGGGAATTCAAGGACGAAGCGACCGCCCTGCAGCGTGTCTTTATCTCCGACGGCATCGGGCGCGCTCCACAGGCTTCCAATGTCGATCTTGTTGTCGGTGATCGGCTTCGCCACCATCTTCGGGGGCATACGCTGTTGTTTCTCAACGTATGCCTTGATCACCTGTGTGGCCAGCCGTGCCGCCAGTTTTCCGTGCTCGCCGCCCTGGAAGAGAACGCAGACAACGATGTCAGGATTGCGTCTCGGCGTGAATCCTACAAACCAGCCGTTCTGCGCGAACTCGCTGCTGTTCTTCACCTTAGCGCGCAGCGCCAGAGAGACCACCTGGGCGGAGCCTGTCTTTCCGGCAATATCGATCCCCGGGATATGCGCGGAAGGTGCTGTGCCTTCCGGCTGCAGGACGCGGGACATGGCGTCGGTAATGTAGTTCCAACCCTCAGGATCAATGGGAATCGTCTTGACTTCAGTGTAATGTGCGGCGTCGACAAGACCGGGCGGCAGATCCGTCGGATTGGTCACGTGCGGAACAACCATCTTGCCGCCCATCGAGATCGCAGAAATTGCCCGGATTAATTGGATCGGAGTCACCGCGATCGCGCCCTGGCCGATACCGACAGAAATAGTTTCGCCGGCAAACCATTTCTGCTTGAAGTTCCTGATCTTCCATTCTTCCGACGGCATTACACCGCTGACTTCATTTGGCAGGTCGATGCCTGTTTTCTGCCCTAATCCCAGCATCGAGGCATACTTGGCGATTCGGCCGATCCCAAGCCTGTCGGCCAGCGTGTAGAAGAAAACATCGCACGACTGGTAAATGGCTTTCTCCAGGTCTACCTCCCCATGTGACTGATGCAGGAAATAAACCCAGCACTTGTAGTTTCGGCCGTAGAAATCGGCGCTGCCGGCACAGTGGACATGCATATTCTGCGCAATGCCTTCCTGCCAGCCGGCGGTAGCCATGATGATCTTGAATGTCGACCCGGGAGCCAGTTGTGCCTGAATCGCTTTGTTGAGCAGCGGCTTGTCGGGATCTTCAACCAGCTTGTTCCATTCGTCGCGTGACACGTGCACTGCAAAATCATTGGGATCGAAGGTTGGCCCGCTCGCCATGGCGAGAATTTCGCCGGTATGCGGATCCATGGCAACAACGGCGCCGTTCTTGCCTTCAAGAGCTTCTTCCGCAGCAATCTGCAAATCGATATCGACCGTCAATTTGAGCGGCTTGCCGGGGATGGCTTCGGTCTCACCGAGACGTCCGACTTCGCGCCCGTGGCTGTCTACCAAGGCCTGCCGCGATCCATTCGTGCCCATCAGCAAAGTGTTGTACTGGCGTTCGACTCCGGAAATACCCACGACATCGCCAGCGCTGTACAACTCGAACTGTGGCTGGTTCAGCATATCTTCGCTGACTTCACCGACGTAGCCGATCAAGTGCGCCATGAAACCGTTGCGGGGATAAAGGCGACGATGGGCCATGATGGTATCGAGTTCGGGCAGTTCGTTGCGGTGTGCTTCGATGAACTGCAGCTCATCGGGAGTGATGTCTTCTTTGAGAAAGATCGGCTGGTATTGCGGCAGCGAGGCGAAGTGGCGGATTCGGGCCCGGACCTCGTTGGGATCGAGATGCAAACCTTGCGCGATAAGGTCGGCATCCGCGGCCAGGTCGCGCGAAGAATCACGAAGAAGAAGTGCTGAGAACGAGGGGTAGTTGTCGACAATCGTGCGGCCGTAACGATCGAGGATCTTGCCGCGAGGCGCGAGCACAGGAACGTTGCGAATGCGATTCTTTTCCGCCGCCAGCGAGTAGTAATCGCTCTGCATCACCTGCAGCCGCCACAATCCGTAGGCGAGCACCAGGAAGATGGCGAGGATAACGTACTGCGCCGCCGTAAGACGGATCGCGGAAACTTTTTCGTCGCGGCCGAACATAATCAGTACTCAGCACCGAGTACCCAGTACCCAGTGGCTCTCACTTGATCGCTCTCACTGCGGCAATGTTGGGTGAATCTCGTTGGGCTTGATTCCATTGTAATGCTCAGGAAGTCGCCCCGGGGAACCGAGGCATAACGAAGGTCATGGTCGTTTTGTGTGCCAAATCCCAGATCGCTGCGTGCGAGAAATGCTGAGTACTGCATGCTCGGTACTGGCAATTGTTTTCACGTTCTCTGCTTAAACTTATCGAGGAAGTAATAGAGCATGACTCCAAGGGCAGCGTTGGCCAGGCCGGCCAGAATGCCCCGCCCCCAACTCCAATTCTGTGTCATGTTGACCAGCCCGCGGGCTACGGCAACATAGACGGCGGAATGAACCAAATAGAATCCCAGCGTGACCAGGAAACGGGCACCGGCGTTTTCCACATCGAGCTTCACGCCGAGGGAAGACGCCCCGTAACCGACGACAGTTTTGGCTATCCCATAGATTCCGATTGGATTGTGGCCCAGCATGTCCTGGGCAAGGCCAATGACGGCTCCGGTGAACAGGCCGGAGATTGGGTTGCGGCGGGCCATCGAGAAAAAGATGGTTACGAGCAGCGGCAAGTCAAAGTACATGGCAAACCGTGGAAAGCGCAGCGGCACAAAGGCCTGTACAAACAGCGCCAGCAAAGGGATGCCGATCGTGACCGGAATACTGAACCGGTAAACTTCAACCTGCTCCCCCGATGTGTAGGTGATGGGCACGCTAGTGGGGATTAGCTTCGTCGGTGGAAGGCTGCGAGGTGGATGGCGGCGCGGATGGCTTTCGGGGTTTTGGCTGTGCGGTCGGTGGCTTAGCCGGGAACGCTTCCGGTTTCGACGCTGTCGATGTGCCGGCGGTGGTGGATGCCTTCGTCCCGGTCGAAGCCGATCCCGTCGAAGCGGGCGGGATGGAGGCCGAAGTCGTGGAGGTGCGGCTCGGCGTTTTTGATGGCTGCGATGAGGTCGATGTACCGTTCCCAGTTCCAAGGTCAGACGAGTCTTTGGCGGCTGGCGAAGCGGCTGCAGCAGGCACAGGCTTCCCGGTTATATTGGCGGCCGGTTTCAACGAGCCTTGCGGCTTTGCGAATCCCTGCGCCTTGGCAGAGGTTGCAGAAGCCGCAGCAGCACTAGTTTCGGCAGCAGGTTTATCAGGTACTGAGGGCAGGCGCTGGGCAAGAATGTCGGCGGCGCGAACCCGAACGTTGTCATCCGCCGTCGCCAGCCTTTCCTGCTTTTCGACCAGTACCAGGACTTCTTCAAGTTTGCTCAGATTGGCCGCGGGCTTGATTTTGATGTTAAGAAAAAGATCCTTCCCGTTACCCACTTTACTTACGGTGCCCACCGGCAAACCCTTGGGAAAAATCTGATCGCCCCCGCTGGTAAGCACGGTCTCGCCGACCGCCACCTGCTCGTCGCTCATCACCCGCTCGAGCACCACTTCGCCGTTGGAGGTACCGCGCAGCACTCCTTGCAGCCGTGATTTCTCCAGGATCACGCCCACACCGCTCGACTGATCGTTGATCAGCAGCACCTGCGATTCCGAGGGATACACGACCAGGATCTTGCCCACAATTCCGTCAGCGGTGATCACGGCCATGTCGCGCTGCAATCCGGCATCCTTGCCCTTGTCGATATAGACCGAAAGGTCGCTGCCGCTGGTGCCGATCACCTGCGCAGCCACAGTCTTGGCGATGAACTGCTCTTTGAAAGCGAGCAGCGTTTGCAGGCGATGCGCCTGCGCCGCGTCTTCCGTGAGCCGCACCTGCTCCAGCCGCATCTGCTCGATCTGCTCTTTGAGTTGGCGATTCTCGGCGCGCACACCGCGCAGGTAGAAGTAGTTGTGCCAGATCCCGGCGCCACTGTTTTCGACCCAAATCAATCCGCGCTCGAAAGGAGAGAGGGCCTCGACCGCCCAGATGCGGATCAGGCGCGTGTCCTGTTCATCGCTATTGTTGCTGCTGCGCTTTACCTGCACCGCCAGGCCGAGTACCTGTAGAAAAAGAACTCCCACCAGGATGATCAGATTGCGGTAGCGGCCGAGGACAGATTCCATGTCTCAGTTCAAGTTTCTGGTTTCAAGCTTCGAGTTGGTTCCGGCACTCCGGAAACCAGAAACTGGAAACTCGAAACTGTTTCTATTCGATCGAAATCTTGCGCAGCAGCTTGAAGTCGGAGAGCATTTTTCCGGTGCCCAGCACCACGCTGCAGAGAGGATCATCGGCGATGGAAACCGGCAGCCCGGTTTCTTCGCGGATGCGCTTGTCGAGATTCTTCAGCAGCGCACCGCCCCCGGTCAGCACGATGCCGCGATCGCTAATGTCGGCGGAAAGCTCGGGCGGGGTGCGTTCGAGCGCAACGCGGATCGCATTCATGATCGTCGAAACGCACTCGCTTAGCGCTTCGCGGATTTCGCCGTCGTCTACGGTGATCGTCTTCGGAACACCCTCGATCAGGTTGCGGCCCTTAATTTCCATCGTCATCGGCTTGTCGAGCTGGTGCGCCGATCCGATTTCCATCTTGATCTGTTCGGCGGTGCGTTCACCGATCAACAGGTTGTATTTCCGCTTCAGATAATTCATGACGGCTTCGTCCATCTGGTTACCGGCCATGCGCACGGAACGCGAATAGACGATGCCGCTCAAGGAGATCACTGCGATGTCAGTTGTGCCGCCGCCGATGTCGACGACCATGTTGCCGCTGGGCTCGGTGATCGGAAGGCCTGCGCCGATGGCCGCCACCATCGCCTGCTCGACAAGATGCACTTCGCTGGCCTTGGCGCGGTAGGCGGAATCCATAACTGCGCGCTTTTCCACCTGGGTGATTTCCGAAGGCACGCCGATCACAATGCGCGGATGTACAAGCATCTTGCGGTTGTGCGCCTTCTGGATGAAATAGTTCAGCATCTTCTCGGTGACTTTGAAGTCGGCGATGACGCCGTCTTTCATGGGCTTGATGGCGACGATGTTGCCAGGGGTGCGGCCCAGCATCTCTTTCGCTTCCTTGCCGACTGCCTCCACTTCGCCCGTGTTCTTGTTGATCGCGACAATGGAGGGTTCGTTCACCACAATGCCTTTGCCGCGTGCATACACGAGCGTATTAGCGGTGCCGAGGTCGATTGCCAGATCACTGGAGAAAATGCTGAACAGCGACCGGAGGTTATGAGCGCGCGTGCCGTTGGAGTATCCGTTGTTTGACATGACGAAATGTTCTTCCTAAAACGCTACTTTGCCCGGAATCTGCCCCGGACTCTCTTTTCTTTCTCTTTAATCGTGCTGGGTGGCTGGCTGCTCCTATTCTACGGGAAGCCCGCCGCACTACCCAACTGCAAAGTCCCTGATTCCAAAGAACGCTGCCAGAACTTCTGGCGCGGTCTCGTTTACTGAATAATTATTTTTTGCTGCTGCGTATTCACTCCGCCCTGCGCAGTTTGCGCCGTCACCGTAATTACCGCCTCGCCGGTGGGCAAAGGCGGCGTGAAGTAATGGAACGAGCCGTCGCCGGCGACCATCGGCACTTCGCTTCCGTTCACCATGACGCGCGCGCCGGTCTGAGTTTTCCCCGTCACTTCGATCACGTGGCCATGCTGGATGAACGGGTCCAGCTCCAGTTCAATGGCCTCCGTTTGTTTTCCCTTAGCAATAATGGTGAAGCGATTCTTCTCGCTCTCGACCGATTCTTTTCCTCCCGTATCGTAAGACTGCACCATCCAGTAATACGCGCCTTCCCCGAGGCCGGTGACGGTCACCGCTGCCGTATTGACCTTCTTGTCAACCAGTGTAGAAGAAAAATATGGGTTGCGGGATATCCGCAGACGGTAACCAACTGCATTCGCCATCGCTGTCCAGGAAAACTCGACGTCCTTGGTAGCCTCGCCGGAGGAAAACAGCGGCGCCATGTTGGCTGGTGCAATCGGGGTAGGTGGTCCGATCTCCTTTGCCTTCTCCAGGTGTGATTGTTGGCCTTTGAAGGTCACCTTTTCCCAATTGGCTAACTGGACGGTTTCTCCGTTGCGAGTGACCTCACCGGTTCCTTTCTTCATCAAGATTTCGTGCTGGTCGGAGGTGGGATCGTTGTGCACCTGAGCCGCCGATTCCGGCGCCAATGATGCGGTTGCGCCCGCCACTATCACCTGCGACTTCGAACCCTGACTGTAGGTCGCGGTCGAAAGATCCACGGTTCCGGTGCTGACCGCGACAGCTACGTTCGTTTGCTGCTGGTCATTGGCCGAGTTCTCTTCGATCACGATCAGCGAATCCTGTTTCACCGTGTAGCTAGTACCATCATTGAAAACAACCTTCGCCATGCCTTCCGAGCCGGTCTGGACGACATCGCCCTTTTCGAGCGGAATGTTGTACGCGGCCGACACCCATGTATTGGCGTTGCCCTTCTTCACATGCACGGTGCCGTCGAGCGCGGTGAAGTGCGCCTGCTGCGCGGTCAGAGTTCCGGAGCCGACTGCCGGAGCCATTCCGGCTACGCGTTCGAGAAGCTTGCCGGCGACGTTGTCTGCCGTCTTGAGGGTGCTCTCTGTAAATTGCGGAAACGCCACCCGGATAGCGATGAAAAACACGGCGGCAGCCGCCAGGACGAGCAATGCCACACTGCGGTATGTCACCGTCGTCCACGCAACGTGGATCCCCGGTTTGCGATTGGCGGAAGACACTTTGCCTGAAACCTATTCAGCCTTTGCGAATTAGCGCTAAAAGAAAACGGTAGCACAAGGAAAAGAGTGCCAAGAACACGGAATCAGGTTGGGACGTTACCTTGGTGACTCGGAGTCTGATCCCCGAGGTTTGGTCCAAGGCGAATCATCCAGGAACCAAAGTTTGAATAGCCCCAAGGGGTCGTGTCTTCAGCAAGAAAGCAGGTTTCGGCTTAGGTCGGTTATCCTTAGAGTCCGTCATGAGCAGGATCGCTACCACCGGCAGTGCCGGCACTCGAAGCCGACAATCTTTTGTCGAGAACGGCATGGCCGTGATCTGGGCGATCGCTCTGGCAAAACTCATTTTTCATATCTATTTCAACAATCGCTACGGCTATTTCCGCGACGAATTCGACTACATGTCGTGCGGCGATCATTTGCAGTGGGGATATGTCGACCAGCCTCCGATGATCCCGTTCCTGATTCACGTCTGCCGCGCCGTGCTGGGAGACTCGTTGCGGAGTATTCGCTTCATTCCGGCATTGGCGACGTCTTTGCTAGTTGTGCAGGCCGCAGCGATCGCCCGCGAACTCGGCGGCCGCCGCTACGCGATGGTGCTGACCGCAGTTTGCGTCGTGATTGCGCCGCAATATCTCTCCAACGGGAGCCTGCTTACGACCAATTGCCTTGAACCAAGTCTTTGGATGGGATGCGCCTATTTCGCAATTCTTGCCATCAAGCGAAGCGACCCGAAGTATTGGCTATGGTTCGGCGTGATTGCCGGCCTCGGCTTGGAGGAGAAATACTCCATCTCGGTCTTTGGTTTGGGAATCGTCGTGGGACTTTTGCTGACCCAACAGCGCCGCACTTTTCTAGGCAAATGGATTTGGCTGGGCGGGCTCGCAGCCTTCCTGATTTTCTTGCCGAATGTTCTGTGGAATGTTCACTACGACTGGCCCTTTGTGCAATTGATGGACAACATCCGAGCGAACCACCGCGATGTTGTGCTCGGCCCCGGGGAGTACTTCTTTCAGCAATTGTTCTTGACCCATCCCCTGACAGGACCCATCTGGTTGGCCGGGTTGTTTGCGTTGCTGTTCTCCGCAAGACTCAGACCGTATCGCCTGCTCGGCTGGTGCTATCTGGTTTGCTACACCACTTTCTTCATGTTGCACGGCAAGAACTACTACCTGGCACCTGTCTATCCCATGCTAATGGCCGCTGGAGCGGTGGTGATCGAGGCCGCACTGGATAGCCCTGCAAAGCCGCGGTTGCAATGGCTGAAACCAACCATCGTCGCTACTCTGCTCGCTGCTGGGATCTATCTGGCGCCAGTAGTGATTCCCGTGTTTTCTCCTGAGCGATTCCTCGCGTACACGAAAGCGTTGCCATTCAAACTGCCAGTAATGGAACACTCACACGCTAGAGCGGCGCTGCCGCAATGGTATTCGGACCAGTTCGGATGGAAAGAAATTGCCAATGAGGCGGAGGTCGCGTGGAATCAAATTCCCGTCGACGAGCGTTCCGATTGCGGCATCTTCGCGCAGGATTACGGTCAAGCCGGCGCGGTCGATTTCTTCGGCCGCGAACAGGGGCTGCCTCCCGCTCTCAGCGGTGACCGTACGTATTTTCTATGGGGACCGCGCGGGTATTCTGGCAATTGCCTGATTGTGCTCGGCGACCGCACGGCGCGATTGGAAGAACTGTTCCAGAGAGTCGATTACGTGGGCACCTCAGCCGACAACCAGTGGGCGCTTGAATCCCAGATCAGCGTCAACATCTGTCATGGGGCAAAATTCGGCACACTCAAAGACTTGTGGCCGCAACTCAAACACTGGCGCTAGAGTCATGACAAAACACTGGACGTGTGCTTTTGTGCAGTAGATTTTCATAGTTCAACCTTGACATCTGATTCCGCGGTCTACCAGAATTACCTGCCCCTGAAATTGCGAACCGTCGATTGGCATTTACTTCCATTCGGAGCACTTCCATGTCTCGCATCAGAACCTTAATATCGATTTGCGTCCTGCTGTTGATGGTAACCACACTCGTCATGGCACAAAGAGTTACGCTTTCGCAACCGACGCTTTGGGCGGCCAAGCCCGATGTTGCTGCCTTCGAGAAAATTGAGAATGATCACCTGGCGGCGGCGCAGCGGTCGATCGACGCGCTTGTTGCGGCAAAGGGACCGCGCACGGTCGAGAACACCCTCGTCCCGTTCGACGAAGCGCTCCGGCAGCTCGACGCTGCGGGGAATCTTGCTTCGCTGATGCAGCAAGTGCACCCCGATGCGCCCTTCCGCGATCACGCCACCAAGATGTTTACGAAGGCTTCCGCGGCACAAACGGCCATTGCGCTCGACCATGACGTCTACAGTGCGCTGGCGGCACTCGATCTTTCGCAATCGGACGGCGCTACTCGATACTATGTGCAACGCCAGCTCTTGGAATTTCGCCTGGCAGGGGTCGACAAAGATGAAGCCACTCGCGCTCGTCTAAAGAAGCTGAATGATCAGGCAACCGAAGAGCAGTCCATGTTTGATCGCAACATCTCCGACGATCAGAAAATTGTGGAGGCTGATCCCAACGAACTGGAAGGTCTGCCGCAGGATTACATCGATCGGCACAAGCTGGGTGCCGACGGCAAGGTTCGAATCACGACTGACTATCCGGATGCACTGCCGGCCCTGAGTTTGGCGAAGAGCGATGCGCTGCGACGGCGAGTGTTCATCGCATTCAGCACTCGGGCCTATCCAAAGAACCAGGAAGTGCTCTCCAATCTCTTGAAGACGCGCCATGAGATTGCGACGTTGATGGGCTATTCGTCTTGGGCGGACTACAACGCCGCCGACAAGATGATTGCCAAGGGACACAACATCGCCGACTTCATACAGCAAATTGATGATGCTTCCCGCCCATTGGCCAAGCGCGAGTTCGAAATGCTGCTCACAGAGAAACGCAAGACCGATCCGGAAGCAACCGAAATCTTCGACTACGAGCGATCGTATCTTTTGGAACTGGTGAGGCGCTCGCAATACGACTTCGACTCGGAATCGGTGCGCCCGTACTTTCCGTTTATGCAGGTGAAGCAGGGCATCTTGGATGCCGCCAGCGAACTGTTTCACGTTGGTTTTCAGCAGGAGATGAACGTGCCGGCGTGGGATCCCGCCGTGGAGAGTTGGATCGTCAGTGACAATGGCAAGCCGATTGGCCGGTTCTACCTTGACATGCACCCGCGTCCGGGAAAATACAGCCACGCGGAAATGGCGCCCGTGCTCGCGGGGATTCGCGGCAAACAGTTGCCGGAAGCGATCCTGGTGTGCAATTTCCCCGCGCCCACCGCGAGTGATCCCGGATTGATGACCTATGACGACGTGCAAACTTTTTTCCACGAGTTCGGGCACCTGATCCATCACATCCTGGGCGGACAGCAGGCCTGGGCCGGTATCAGCGGAATCAGCATGGAAACAGATTTCGTCGAGGCCCCGTCGCAGATGCTGGAGGAATGGATTCGCAGTCCGCAGGTGCTGGCCAAGTTTGCACGTCACTACAAGACCGGCGAACCGATTCCTGCCGACCTGGTTGCGCGCATGAACCGAGCGGCAGCTTTCGGACGGGCCGGATGGGTCTCGCGACAAAATGAGTTTACGGCCATTTCCTACGATGTGTATAAGGGGAAACCGGAAGACGTCAGTTTTGACGCGGTCGTCGATCAGGACACCCGGCGCTACACCCTGTTCACCCCTGTTCCGGACACGCACTTTTGGGCCTCTTTCGGGCATCTCGGCGGATATTCTTCCGCTTATTACACTTATTTGTGGGACAAAGTGATCGCCGAGGATTTCTTCGTGCAATTCGACCACAAGAATCTGCTGGCCGGTGACGCGCCGGCGCGGTACCGGCATTTGGTGCTGGAACCGGGAGGGTCGATGTCAGCTAATGATCTGGTCAAGAATTTCCTTGGCCGTCCGCAAAGCATGGACGCATTGCAGAAGTGGATGGGAGAGGAATTCGAAGGCTCGGGCGAAGGGACAAAGGCGGCGGGAAAATAGGGCTGAGCGTTCGTTCAGCTTGAGTTCGCTCGATAATTCGGCGGTTGATCTACAACTCTCTCGCCCATACTGTCTTGAAGGTCACCCAGAGAATTCCTCGCCTTGCCGCGCCTTCCGTCCGGTTGTAGCATCAATAGGTTTGGGCATTCATTCGGGTTTGCATAAGGAGACAGTATGGCAACCGACACCTTCACCGCTCCCGCCACGCTGAGCAGCAGCCAGACTCGCGTTTTCAAGAATTTCATTGACGGCCAGTGGGTCGATGCCGCGAGCGGAGAGACATTCGAGAATCGCAATCCCGCCGACACGCGTGATCTGGTCGGGATATTCCAGAAATCGAACAAAGAGGACGTGAACGCGGCGGTCGATGCCGCCAAGCAGGCGTTCGCGAAGTGGAGGTTGGTTCCGGCACCGCGACGCGCCGAGATTGTTTTCCGCGCGGCCGAAATCCTGATCGAGCGCAAGGAAGATTATGCTCGCGATATGACGCGCGAAATGGGGAAAGTGCTCGCCGAGACCCGTGGGGATGTTCAGGAAGCGATCGACGCCGCCTATTACAACGCCGGTGAGGGACGCCGCCTTTTCGGGCCAACGGTACCGTCGGAAATGCCCAACAAGTTCGCAATGGCGGTGCGCCAGCCGATCGGCGTCTGCGGCATGATCACCCCATGGAACTTTCCCATGGCGATTTCGTCATGGAAGCTGCTCCCGGCGGTCGTATGCGGAAATACATGCGTCATCAAGCCCGCGCAGGATACGCCGCTTTCCACTTTCAATCTGGTTCGTGCTCTCAGCGATGCCGGCCTGCCTAAAGGCGTCATCAATGTCGTGAGCGGATTTGGCGCGGCGGTCGGAACTCCGCTGGCCGAGCACCCGGACGTGCGGGCCATTTCGCTGACTGGGTCGTCGGAAGTGGGTCGCATCATTGGCGGGATCGCGGCAAAGAGTTTCAAGCATTGCTCGCTCGAACTCGGCGGCAAGAATCCGATGATCGTGCTTGACGATGCCAATCTTGACCTCGCCATCGAAGGCGGACTGTGGGGAGCGTTCGGTACAACCGGCCAGCGCTGCACTGCGACCAGCCGCATGATCGTACAGAAGGGCGTGTATCGCCAATTCGTCGATCGTCTGGTTGAGCGCGCGAGGAAGCTGAAGATCGGCAACGGGCTCGACGAAACCGTGCAGATGGGACCTGCCATCAACGAAAAACAGTTGCAGACTGATCTGGGTTACGTCGAAATCGGCAAGAACGAAGGCGCCAAGCTGGTTTGCGGCGGCAATCGCCTCGACAAGGGTGAATATCAGTATGGCTGGTTCATGGAACCGACCGTGTTTACCGAGGTTGATCCAAAGATGCGAATCGCGCAGGAAGAGATCTTCGGCCCGGTGGTTTCAATTATTCCCTGCGACGATCTCGAAGACGCGATCGAGATTGCAAACGGGATCGAGTACGGATTATCTTCGGCCCTCTATACGAAAGATGTGAACAAAGCGTTCTCCGCGATTCGCGATCTGTATGCCGGCATTACCTATATCAACGCGCCCACGATCGGCGCTGAAGTGCATCTGCCTTTCGGTGGGACCAAAGCGACGGGCAACGGCCATCGCGAAGGTGGCATCGGCGCAATTGATTTCTATACGGAATGGAAGTCGGTCTACGTGGATTTTTCCGACAAACTCCAGAAGGCGCAGATCGACCGAGAAGACTGATCTTCACCTCAGAAACTCAAGAGTCGCGGAGAGGCCCATGCCTTGGTGTTCTCTATGCCTCTCCACCCTGCGTGTCTTTAGTGTCAGAAACTCGCGCCCTTCGTCGTTCTGGATTTCTCTGCACTCTCGGCGCCCCCGGCGGTTAGAATCTCCTCATGCCTTTAACCCAGACCCGCGAAATCGCTGCTGCTTCCAGGCTCGAAAACGTTCGTTATGCCATCCGAGACCTGGCCTGCGTGGCCGACGAAGTTGTCGCCCAGGGGCACAAAGTTCTGCCGCTGAATGTCGGCGATCCGCTCAACTTCGATTTCCAGACGCCAGCGCACATCATCGAAGCCGTCCATCGAGCGATGCGCGCCGGCAAGAACGGATACGCGCCTTCGCCCGGCATACCCGAAGCGCTGGAGGCCATTCGGGGCGAAGCAGCGCGCAAGGGCATCACCACGGTGCGAGATGTGTTCGTGACCTCAGGAGTGAGCGAGACGGTGGATCTTTGCCTCTCGGCCTTGGTGAATCCCGGTGAAGATGTCCTTACGCCAAGCCCGGACTATCCGCTCTACTCGGCGGTGCTCTGTAAGTTGGGAATCAAACTGAATGCGTACGACTTGGATGAAAACGACGGCTGGCAACCGGAACTGGCCGACATCGGCCGCAAACTCACGCCGCACACGCGCGGCATTGTGCTGATCAATCCGAATAATCCTACTGGCTCGCTCTGCACGTGGCAGATGTTGGAGCAGGTTGCGGAACTTGCGCGCAGGCATAACCTGATCGTCTTTGCTGACGAGATCTACGACAAGCTGATTCTGGAAGATACGCCTCACATCGCGTTCGCGGCCGTAGCGCCCGATGTGCCGTGCGTGACGTTTGGCGGCATGTCGAAAAATTATCTTGTGCCCGGCTGGCGGATCGGATGGGGCATTGTCTCGGGCGATGCGGCAGCGGTGAAGACCTACACGGAAGGCGTGCACCGCTTGCTCCGAGCGCGCCTTTGCGCGAATCATCCCGAGCAATACGCAATTAAACCCGCGCTCGAAGGCCCACAGGATCACCTCGCAGAAGTGAAGAACAAATTATGCTCGCGCCGCGATCTGACGCTGAAGTGGTGCGAAGCTACGCCGCGCGTGAGTTGCGTAGCACCGCGCGGTGCTTTTTATGCCTATCCCAAAATCGATATTCCGGAAAGCGACGAGATCTTCGTAAAAGAATTGATCCGCCAGAAGCATGTCATGGTCGTCCATGGCTCCGGCTTCGGACAAAAACCGGGTACGCAGCACTTCCGCATCGTGTTCCTGCCCGATGAGCAGACGCTGGCGAAGGCATACGCCGGGATCGCGGAGTTCATTCGGGCGCGGTACGGAGAGAGATCTTAACCGCAAAGGTCGCGAAGGCTACGCGGAGCGTACAGAATACTAGCCCGCTTTCGCTTTCCTTGCGAATCTGCTTAAATCGAACGAGCGCAACTGCGGGGCGCGCGGCGGGTTCTTAAACACGGCACTGCCAAATCGTGGTCGACATTCATTCGCACATTCTTCCTGAGGTGGACGACGGTCCGAAGACCTGGGACGTCTGCGTGGCCATGTGCCGCCAGGCGGCTGCCGATGGCATTACGCACATGGTGGCCACGCCGCACGCCAACGATCGCTATCACTATGACCGCCCCTATCTGCAAAGCCTGGTTGCGCATCTACAGCAGCTGGTCGGCGACTCGCCCAAGATCAGCCTGGGTTGCGACTTTCACCTTTCGTACGACAACGTGCAGGATGCCCTCGCCAATCCTACACTCTACGTCATCGAAGGCACCCGTTACCTGCTCGTAGAGTTCAGCAACTACAGCATTCCACAACAGATCACGGACTCTTTCCTGAAGCTGGGCGACGCCGGAATCACGACGATCATCACGCATCCGGAGCGCAACCCGATTCTGCGTGAGAGTCCACAGCGAGTGGTGGAGTGGGCCGAACAGGGCTGTGTAGTTCAGATGACCGGTTCGGCTCTGACGGGATTCTGGGGCGAGCGCACGCGCCGGGCCGCGCATTGGCTATTAGAACGGCAGGCAGTGCATGTGCTTGCCACCGATGCCCACGACTTGGAAAAACGCATTCCAGTGCTTTCGACCTCGCGCGATGCCGCGGCTGAAATCTGCGGCGAGGAAGTCGCCGAAGCCTTGGTCGGAGCCAACCCGCACGCGATTATCCACAACCAGCCGCTGCCCTACTTCCCTCGCCCCCTCAAAGGTGACTATCGTAAGAGCTCTTAAGTGCCATATTGTTTGCTGATTTTCCCAAGCTACAATGTCGCGGGGGAATTGCGTGTCGAAGCAAACGGGACGAAAGCTTGCCTTCTTTGGCAGCTGTATCGTTATCTTTTCGATTCTATTTCTGGCGGGTTGCGGCAGTTCCTCGAACAGCTCCAGCACGCCCGCGCCGACCGTAACTCTAAGCGCGAGTCCTACGCCGATTGCCGTTGGTCAGAGTTCGACCCTAACGTTCGCATCCACAAATGCAGACCAAGGCACGATGAATAACAGCGTCGGACCGGTGGGTGTGAACGGCAGCATCCACGTGAACCCGACACAGACAACTACTTATACGATCACCGTGACCGGGCCGGGGGGAAGCGCCATGGCGTCGGCAACCGTGACAGTCGACCCGGCGCCGAGCGTGACGATTTCCGCGAATCCGACTTCGATACCTACTCTTGGACAGTCGACGATCCTGACTGTGACCGCAAGCAACGCGAATTCAGTGGTGATTACCGATAACGCCGACAACAACAGTTACATGCTCCCAGGCGCGGGCGGAACGCAGTCGGTGACTCCGGGAAGAACTGCGACCTATACAGCGACTGCAACTGGTGTGAATGCTTCTACCGCGACTGCCCCAGTCACGGTTACCGTACCTCCCGTGCTTCCGACGATGACCGGCCTCACACTGCTTCCCACGGGACTCTCGCAAAAACCGACCTCCAGCGGCGACGTCGATCCGAACGGTGCGGTCGGCACCAAGCAGTACATGGAGTACGTGAACGTCTTCTATCAGGCCTACGATAAGACGACGTTTGATCCAGTGTGGACGTCGGACCAAGCCGCAACCAATCCCTGGAAGCAGGCGGGCCTTACGGACTGTGCGGACATCTCGCTAGACATGGTGATTCTGTTTGACCGGCTGGCATCGGTTTGGGTCATTGGCGGACACACGACTTTCGTTCCGGGCCACTACTCATACTGCATAGCGGTCTCCAACACGGATGACCTTTCTTCTGCGAGCCTCACGTGGTACGCATATGAATTCCCGCTCGATAGTGTTCTGGGGACGAATGCCGAAGGCGATGTCTACTTTCCCGATTGGCCCAAGCTCGGCACCTGGCCCGACGCGTACTACGTGAGTTTCGATCTCATCGACCTCGACGCGAACAATGCGGAAGTTGGCATCGTGGCGTGCGCATTGGATCGAACCAATATTCTCATTAACGGGACAGCGAATACGCCTCAGTGCTTCAAGCAGAACAGCCCTCTCAGTAACGGTGTATATCTGGCCCACAGCCTGATTCCGGCAGACGTCGAGGGTACGACTGCGCCTCCCGCGGGTCGCGATGAATTCATGGTGAGCATTCAGAACCCGCCGAATGACAGCTCGAGCACGACTTCCAGTTCATTCAACTTGTGGGACTTCCATGTGGACTGGGCAAATCCTTCTAACTCAACCTTCACGAGCTCCTCAATCGCCGAACAGCCTTATACTCCCGGCTGTTACACGGCGGCTTTACCGGCGCAAACGATTTGCGTGCCAGAGCCGGGAAGTGGGTCCGGGCAACATATCGACTCAGTGGGCGACCGTTTCATGCCACGACTGGCGTATCGCAATTTTGGAAGCTATGAATCCTTTCTGGTAAGCCATACTGTGCAGACTGGCGGAGGCAGCCCGAACCCCGCGCAGACGGGAATTCGCTGGTATGAGCTTCGCAGCTATGGCAGTGGGACGCCGTCCCTTTATCAGGACGGAACAATCAGCCCTGACAACACGATGTTTCGTTTCCTGCCCAGCATTGCCCAGGACAAGATGGGAAATGCCGCTGTAGGCTATAGCACTTCGAACACGCTCACGAACCCTGGAATCAGCGTTTCTTATTGGAATCTTCCCGACCCGGGGGCGCCTAACGAGATGTCAATCTTTACGGGAAGCGCTGAGGAGATTACGGCGGGAAATGGCGATGGGAAATGGGGATCTTATTCAAGCATGACGGTAGATCCGTCGGACGACTGCACATTCTGGTACGTCAACGAGTACTTCACCAATCCCACTACTCCGTCATGGCAGACCCAGATCTCGAACTTCAAAATGTCGAATTGCAATTAGGAATTACTGCGGATGGGGCGCATCGTCCGGTGTTGTAGGAGGTGCCGGTTCGGTGTGAGGCGGCTGAGGCGTTGGGTTTGGAGGCCCAGTGGGATCAGCACCGTGCGAAGCAGGCGCGGCCGGAGACGACCGCGGATCCGCAGGTCCGCTGGTCATTGCGCTCTCGGGATTCAGCAGATGGTCGCGATTTGGCCCAAGTCCAAGGCTGATCAACGCGCGGGAGTCAGGGACCGTCTTGCTTTGCCAGCCATGGTCGGCCTGATAGCGGCGCATGGCCTCTTCGCTGGCCTGGCTCCAGGTGCCGGTCGCTTCACCGGTCAGATAATGCTCGCGGATCAGGGCTTCCTGAATTGCCTGGGCTCGTTCGGAGTCGATTTTTTGCTGGCCACGAGCTCGCACTGACCTCTTCTTACGCGAAGTGTGCTTTTCCGTCGATGCGGTGTGAGTTGCGGTCGGTGACTTCGCCGCGCTGGCTGAAGAAGCCTTTTTGTGATGTTTTGGCGCCGTTGACTTCCTGGTGGCCTGTTTTTGTGCGGTCGTGTCGGTGGTTGGATTCTGGCGCGCGCTCGCCCATGGAACAGAGGCCGACAGGAAGATCAGCGCACAGGCCGCACTGAGTACTGACCGTATTCCCGCCCAGTTTTGAATCATCCGTGTACGCCTTGGACCTAAGGAAAGCCGCCGAGTTCGCTCCGAACAAAAGAAAACGCCCAACGGGACGCTGGCATTGTAATCATCCTCGATTCGAGGGTGCAGTGCCAGTTCCCGCGGGCGCGCTGCAGTTACTGAAGTGTCCCGGCCAGGAAGACCGTGCCGTCTTGCCGAGTCGTGCCTCGCTGCCGGACGAGGAAAACAACGTCCTGGCCGGTTTTCAGGCTCGACTCAATGCGGGCAAAATCATCCTCGCTGTTTACGGGCTGTTTGTTGATTTCGAGGACAATGTCGCCGCGCCCCAATCCGACGTCTTCCGCAAAGGAGCCCGGCTTCACATCCTGCACAATCACGCCTTTCCCGGCAGCCAAATCGAGACGGTCGGCCATCTCGGGAGTCACTTTTCGCACCGTCACTCCGAACTTGCTCGGCTTGGGCAAGCTGTCATCTTCGTTGTCCCGGTCATCTCCCAACCGCGCGGCGAATAATTTGGCGCGATCGGCGATGGTTACCGTGGCCTCCTGCGGCTTGCCATTGCGGACGAAACCCAGATCAACCTTCGAACCCGGCTTGCGCGAGGCAATGTCGGCGACCAGTTCGTTGCCTTTGGTAATTTTCTTGCCGTCGACGCTCGTGATGGTGTCGCCGACCTTCATTCCTGCCTGATCGGCTGGACTGCCCGCCACTACACTGGCAATGGTCACTCCACTTCCTGCGCCGTACACTCGTGCAATCGCCGGATTCTCAACCGAGTCAAACTGAATGCCGATGGAGCCGCGCGAAACTCTGTGCTCCGGCCCCGTCAGCTGGTTGTAAACGTCGACGACGGTCTTCGATGGGAGAGCGAAGCCGACGCCCGCATAGGCGTTGGTATCACTGAGAATCGCAGTGTTGATGCCGATGACTTCGCCGTTCAGATTGACCAGCGGGCCACCCGAATTGCCGGGATTGATCGCGGCATCGGTTTGAATGAAAGTCTGGAACTGCCGGCCGGGAACAATGTCACGTCCCTTTGCCGAAACGATTCCCGCAGTTACGGTTTCTGACAAGCCGAACGGGCTGCCCACGGCAAGGACCCAGTCGCCCACCTGCATGCTGTCTGAATTCCCCATTTTTGCCGCGGGAAGTGGCCGATCCATGTCAACTTTGATCACAGCCAGATCAGTTTCCTGATCGGTGCCGATCACTCTGGCGTCATGCTGCACGCCGGGCGGATCGTCCTGGAAGCGCACGCGGACACGGTCGGCCTTCTCGACGACGTGCCGGTTGGTGACAATGTAGCCTTTGGGATCGACGATCACGCCGGATCCCAGCGAGCGCTCGCGAATGGAGCCGTCCCCAGGGCCCGCTTGGCCATCGCCGGGATTCCCGAAGAAGTGGTTAAAGAAGTCGTCCATTCCACCACCGTCGTCATCATCCTGCCCGCCGCGACGGCGATGGACATTCTTGATCGTCGATTCTGTGTTGATATTGACGACGCTCGGTTCCAGCTGTTTCGCGATCTGCGAGAACGTGTTCGACATTTGCTGCGGCGACGGCAAAGTGAGCGGCGTCACGTCGCTCTTCTGGCCTTCTTTTCCTTTTACGCCGTAGGAAATTACCGTGCCGATCAAAATTCCGACCGAAAGCGTGGCCAGAATACTCAGCGTGTAGGCCCAGCGATGAGCCCTCATGCGCATCCACATTGCGCCCGAATCCATAGGTCTACTTCCCTCCGAAACTCACAATCCCCTGCCATTATACCCATTTACGCGATACGCCCGGAACTGGAGCATCTCGATACTTATGCTCAATAGGAAGCCTTGGCTATTAGACGCTGAAACATCGAGAATTGTTTGATGAAGATTCCGGGAATTAAAGAATAAGGCCCATCTCCGTCATCGGCTGGCGACCCTGAGAATTGCCGTCCAAGGGCTCAGTTTGTTCGCAAGAGCAATGCCTTTACTTCGCCTGATACACGGTTTTGCCCCCAACCACTGTGCGCAGCACCTTGGTTGCCAGTAGCTTTTCCGGCGATGAAGCGGTCACATCGCGGTCCAGAACGACGAAATCCGCCAGCATTCCAGAAGTCAGTTTGCCCTTTTGTTTCTCCTCGAACTCGGCGAACGCGGAACCGGTGGTGTATGCGGCAATCGCCTGATCCATGGTAAGGCGCTGCTCGGGAAAATATTCCTGCTTGCCATTCTCGCTCTTTCGAGTAACGGCGGCGTAAAGTCCACGAAAAGGAGTCACCGGTTCGACCGGATAATCCGTGCCGAATGCCAGAGTCACCCCCTTGTTGAGAAAAGATAGCCACGCGTAAGAAGTGACGGCTCTCTTCGGGCCAAGGCGGTCCTGGGCCCACCGCATGTCGGTGAGCAAATGGCTTGGCTGCATGGAGGCAATGACTTTCAGCGCTTTGAACTGAGCGATTTGCGCGAGCGTGGTGACCTGGGCGTGTTCCACGCGCAAGCGGTAGTCATCTCCTCCATTCGCAGACTTCACCTTCGATTCCTTCGCCGCCTTCTCAGCGTCGGCGAAGGCATCCAACGCCATCTGAACGCCCTTGTCACCGATGGCATGAAAGCCGATTTGGAAGCCGGCCATCACCCGCTCTTTGGTCATGTCATTCAGCCTGGCGGCGTCGTAACGCGGTAAACCGGAGTTGGTGAGATCGTCGCTATAGGGCTCCAGCAACGCTGCCGTGTGCGAACCGAGAGAGCCGTCCATGAAACCCTTCAGCATGCCGGTGTGGAGCATCAAGTCCGACTGCGAGTGAGAATCGCGCTTCCGGGTGAGTTCCTCGACGGATTCATCAAATGGCAGCCATTCGCTGATGCGGGCTGTCAGCTTACCTTCCTTTTCAAGCTCTTCGTAGATTTGAAAATTCTCCCAATTGGGGGAGTAATCCTGCGCCGAAGTCACGCCATGTTCAGCCAGGTCGGCAAGCGCCAACTCCAGCGCTTGCCGGCGCTGGTCGTGCGTGGGCTTGGGGATCACCTGCAGAATCGCGGCCTGCGCCGTTTCCCGCAAAATGCCAGTCGGCTCCCCGTTTTCGTTGCGGTCAATGTGGCCGCCCTGCGGATCGCGGCTGGCAAGGGTGACGCTGCCAAGTTGCAGTGCCCGCGTATTGGCGACGGCGATGTGGCCGTCGATTCGTCCCAGAAACACGGGATGCCCGTCGGAGACTTCATCGAGATCCCAACGCGTGGGCGTGACTTTCACAGGCCACAATGTTTCGTCCCAACCTGCGCCAAGAATCCACTCCCCGGCTTTTGCTTCCTCGACTTTCCTGGCTACGCGCGCGCGCAGTTCGTCGAGAGACTTGACGCCGGTCAGGTCGACACTGAGCTTCGTGGAACCCGCGTCATCGAGATGCAGGTGGGCATCGTTGAAGCCGGGCATTACGAAATGGCCGCCGAGATCGACGACTTGCGTCTGGGGGCCCTTTAGTTTCTGGAGGTCGAGGGTCTTACCCACGGCCAGAATGCGGTCGCCCCGGATCGCGATCGCTTCTTCGCGCAGGATGGAACTGAACGGAGTGTTGTCAGGAACTCCAGTGTACACGTTGGCATGGACAAAAATGACATCGGCTTTCGGCTTGGAGTCCGACGACGCCTGAGCACTGCTCGGTGACGGGTTCTGCACCATGCTCAATGTCAGAGCGAACAGCACCATGCACGCGAGAGTCGCGCTCCGTTTCAGACTCATTCCCCCACCCCCGCAAGCGCCAGCATCGTCAACAGAATGCGCTTCAAGCCCAGCTCGCGCCCGTTGGAATCGAACCACTCCTGCAAGGTGTGTGCCCCGCCCCCCGACCCGCCGCCACCAATCGCGATCGCTTCCTGCCCAAGCGACAAGGGAATGTTCGCATCCGTCGATGCGCGCTGGATCTGGGCTGTGTTGCCCAGTTGCGCATCGACCGCGCGCACCACCTGTAAGATCCGCGCCCCCGGCGATAGTTCTCCCGCCGGACGGTTCCCGATGACCACTACTTCGCAGCTCACGCCCGGCCTTTTCTGCGTAGGCGAGCGCATTTCCGCAGTCATGGTCTCGTCTTCCACGGCACGGTTCAAGGCGAGACGGAGCGCCTGCTCCAGGCGCTCCATCTCCGTCATCGAAGTCGAGCGAATGTCCACTTTCATGCTGGCCGATTCGGGAATCGAATTCACGGATGTCCCACCACGAATGACTCCAATATTGAATGTTGTTTTTGGAGTGGTGGGCACCGGGTTGGCCGTAAAAGCCTCGATCGCTTTGGCGAGAATCACAATCGGATTGGGCGCGCCAAAATCGCTCCAGGAATGTCCGCCCGGCCCGCGGACGATGACCTCAAAGCGGCGGCTGCCGAGAGCCTCAGCCACGATCGTGTCGGCGCCGGCCCCATCGAGCACCACGCTATAGGCGATTGAGTCTTTCCAACGAGGTGTCGAAAAAATGTGGCGCATGCCGCGCAGGTCGCCCTCGCCTTCTTCGCCGACATTGCCGATGAATACGAATGGCAGCGCGTGACGGATGCGCACTGCCCGCAACAAGGCGGCAATCCCCAACATGGATGCGACACCGGCCCCATTGTCGGAGACGCCGGGCCCGTACATGCGACTTCCCTGCTGGCGGATATTCAGCGGCGTGTTCGCGGGAAACACCGTGTCGATATGCGCGCTCAGTGCCACGTAACGGCGTCCAAAACCGGGGTGGGTGCCAAATACGTTTCCCACGTCATCGATGCGAACATCATCGAGCCCAACTTCACGAAAGCGCTCAGCCAGCCAGGCCGCACGAGCGGGTTCGCCAAACGGAGGAGCCGGGATGCGAGCCATCTCCATTTGCCACTGCGCCAGTCGCGGCTCCTGCATGCGAAGCCAGTTGAAGGCGGAACGTACTTCGGGCGAGGCTGCCAAACGCGCCACCTCATGCTGCACCGCAGCAGCGAGGTCCGGCATGTCCGCGCGCGGAGGTAGGGGGCTCATGGAAGGTTATTGCGTCAGTTTACAACGCAAAGGAGCGAAATGGGGATTGGCTAAGGCGGGAATTTGAGTTACGGAAGATACGTAGTTTGAACTGGACGATTTCCCGGCGCTTTCAGCGGTGCGACAGGCCCGCTGCAGAGGCGACTCTACCCTCAACGGCCGCAGCTAAACTCGCCGTTGCGGGAACCGCGATTCCGTGCCGCTGGGCGCCGCGCAGGATTGGTCCCGCAATGGCATTGAGTTCCGGCGGCTTGCCCTGTGTCACGTCTTTTTGCATGGAGCTCCGCATATTCCCGGGCATTTTGATCATCGCCGCAATGACGGCATCTGCATTCACTTTGGCGCCTTCCGCCACCCCCACGGCACAGGCTTCGCGCACGCAGGACTCTAAACGTTTCCTCCAGTCGGGATCGGCGATGACCTCTCCCGTGGTTCGATCGGCGGCACTCGTGGTCAACGCGAACGGTGCGAGGAAGACGATCTTGCTCCACATCAGCGTCGCTTCGTCGTCGATGAAGCGGCACTCGAATCCGATTTTCTGTAGCTGATCGAGTGTGTCGGCGAGGAGACTGCGTCCTGACGAAGAAACATTCAAACGGGCAAATGGAGAACGATGGATGACGTGCCCCGGCGCAACGCGTTCCGATTCAACTGCAATCGTAGCGGCAATCACTTTTTCGTTGCCATACCTTGCGCGCAGCAGAGCAAGATGATCAATGCCATTGAGCAGCGGAACGATCGCAGTGACTGATGCAGAATTGGTAAGCGCGGCCAAAGCAGCCTCGAGTTGCGTCGCCTTCACGGTCAGCCAGAGCACGTCGGCCGGCGGCACTTCGGCAGCGCAGGACACTTCCACCTCGACCCTGCCGAAGGGACTCTCTAAGAGTAACCGCCGGGGATATTGCAAGAGCGACTCATGCCTTACCACCAGCGTAACCGAAGCGCCAGAATGCGCGAGGCATGCCGCAATCAGGCCACCAACTCCACCGGCCCCGAGAATCGCATGTCGTACTGGATCAGCCATGCGGGGTCATTTTCTGCTTGCCGACGAGGGCACGCACTCCAGAATTTCCGCTTCCGTCAGCGTGTGATCGCTCTGTTTGGCGCGGGAATAGATTCGTTCCACGACGCCATCCGTCACTGCAATTCCGTGACGCTCCAACCAAAAGAGCACATTTGACTTGCCGCTCATCGGACCAATATCAATCACCTGATCTAATCCAAACACGTGAGAGGGCACGCCGGAATAGACGGTGTTGGCCAGCACAACGTCGTCTTTGTGATACGCCTTGATGATCGCCGCCGCGTGGACGCCGGTCGCCGTGCGAAAGGCATCATCGCCCACCACCGGATAATTTTTGGGAATGGGTACTCCGGTCGCGCGCGAAACGGCCTGACAATATTGCTTGAGCTTGGTCAGGTCCTGCTGATCCCAGGGAGCAATGCCCATCAACTTGAGATTCACCAGCATCTGATCGATCTGCGTGTTGCCGACTCGCTCGCCCAGGCCGATTGCGCAGCCGTGTACGCAATTCGCCCCAGCGATGACAGCTGCCATGGAATTCGCAATCGACAGTCCACGATCACTGTGACCATGCCAGTCGACGCGAATCTTCTCGCCAGACGGCTTCACCACTTCTTCAATCACGAACCGAACCAGCGCCAGAGCGCCCATCGGGGTGGCATGACCCGCGGTATCGCAAATACAGATTGCGCGTGCGCCACAATTAATTGCGGTTGCATACAGGCGCTTCACCGTCTCGGGATCGCACCGGCTCGTGTCCTCCGTCACGTACATCGCGTCGAGGCCGAGCGAGACCGCGAACTTGATGGCCTTCTCCGTTGTGCGCAAGAGGAATTCGTCCGTCCAGCCCTCGGTGAATCTTCGAATCGGACTGGAACCGATGAATGTCGCGGCTTCGATGGGCAATCCGGTGTTCTGGACAATTTCGGCGATCGGGCGAATATCATTCTCATGCGTGCGCGCGGCGCAGTTCGCACGGATTTTCATCTTGTGCGCCACCATCTCGCGGGCAAGGGCGGTAACGGCCTCAACCGCACGCGCGCCGGCTCCGGGCAGACCGAGATCGAGGGAATCGATCCCCAGCGCTTCCATCAGGTGAAGAATTTCAAGCTTCTCAGGGATCGAAGGATCGCGAACCGAAGGCGACTGCAGGCCGTCGCGCAGACTCTCGTCGTTGAGCAGCACGGGGCCAGGCGGTTTCAGGCCCGGCGGGTGGTTCTTGTTCCAATCGTAGATCAGGTCGGAAGTGTTCACAGAAAAAGCTCTGGCTTATGAACCCCGGTAGAAGCTGACGACTATGCTCCTCACGTGAAACCCCACTCGAAAACCGGCACAGAAACCGGATCAAGCTAAAATCCTATTTTTCTTTAGGCGGTAGGGTCAATCCAAACACCGAGATCATTCCCTTCCCAGCTACATTCACCTTGGTGTCCCCAGGCGTCGGCAAATAGAGCGCTTTACAGTTCTCGCAACGATACACTTCGGCCTTTGGTCCCCACGCCTTCTCGACGTCGCCACACTCGCGCTCAACGGCGTCGGTCATGTAAGGCCACAACTTCAAGTGGCCGCCGCAGAATTTCCCTTTCGCATCTTTCTCGTTGCAGGCGCGTTGCCCAGCTTTCTTCACCTTGACTTTATGATTGGGAAGTTGCTGGACGTTATCAGAGCCGGAAGTGGTCACTTCGCTGGTCGCCAAAGCACGTACCCCTCATTTGGAGCGGCGCGAACGCCGTCAGAGTCGGCCTTACGCGGCCATTGTAACCGAAACTGCGAGGCCCATGCCTCTGCTAGTCTGTAAGGGTTGAAGTACGTTCGCAGATTGGTTTTCAAACTCGCACACACAGGGAATGTATGATCACGATTGTGTCAGGACTCCCGCGCTCGGGTACGTCCCTGATGATGCAGATGCTGGTTGCCGGAGGGATGACGGCGCTTTCCGACGGGGAACGCGAGGCGGATTCCGACAATCCGCGGGGATATCTTGAGTGGGAACGGATCAAACAACTTCCAAAAGATCCGAACTGTATTGCCGAAGCGGAAGGCAAAGTGGTGAAAGTGATTTCGTGGCTGCTGCTTTCGCTTCCCCCGGGTCACGAATATCGCATCATCTTCATGCAGCGTCCGCTCGCTGAGGTGCTGGCATCGCAGGATCACATGCGCCGCCGCCGCGGAACTTACAAAGAGGGCGCCGACCTCTCGCCGACGTTTGAGAAACACCTGCGCGAAGCATACTCCTGGCTTGAGGATCAACCGCACGTCAAAGCGCTTCGCGTTCCGTATCACGAAGCATTGAGCAAGCCGAAGCAGATCGCGCAACGGCTGGCACAATTTCTCGGGATCAATCTGGACGTCGAGGCAATGGCTCAACAGGTAGACGCCTCCCTGTACCGGAACCGCTCGTCTGGTTAGCAGATGCCTTGCGACTAGAACTCCAGCTTCGGTTTGGGCTGATCGGCTCCTACGTGCCCCGTTTCAATCTGGGCCGCGAAGTAATTCTCACCTTTTACGGGAACTCCGGCCATCCGTCGCAGGATGGCGATCTGACCAACGTGCGTGAGGGCATCGGCAACCGGACCTTGAAATAATTTCTCCAGCGGAGCCTGCACCGGTTCGTTCGAAGCCAGAAGGTCATCGAACTTCTCGAGTGCCGCGAAGAACCTCTTCTCCTCCTGCTCCCACATCAGAGGCTCTGAGTTGTGCCACCTCTGTTGGCCGATGGCGATCGAAAAAGCCCAGTCCAACAGATCGCCAATATGAGCCAGGATCTGTCCGGGCGTGCGTAAGCCTTCGCCCGCTCGAAACTGTGCGAACGTCGCCGGAGCATTCCGCAGAGCTTTCCCGCCTCGGTAGGCGAGAGTCGCGAGCGTGTGTCGAAACAGTTCCCGCTTGGGATCAGAGGGAGAGGATGGATTCATGCGGACAGATTACACTGATCCGCGGGAGGCGAAAAGCATGGCTAGGAAAGTTGGATCACCTTCTGCCCGACGAGGCGATATCGAGGCCAACTCTGTCGCACCCGGTCCAGTGAGCCGGGAAAACGCCGAGCATTATCGCTGGGGAGTGGATTGCGACGCCTGGTATCTGGTCAACGACGAACAACTCAGCGTGATCGAGGAGTTCATGCCGCCGGGCGCGGCCGAAATTCGCCATCATCACAAAAAGGCACAGCAATTCTTTTACATACTCTCGGGCGAAGTGCTGATAGAAGTGGAAGGTCACACCACGCTGTTAGCGGCCGGAACCGGAATTCGTGTGCTGCCCGGAAAGCGTCATCAGATTCGCAATCCATCATCCGTTCCCGTGCGGTTTCTGGTGGTCTCTCATCCGCGGAGTCACGGTGACCGATTCAACGACTGATACTCAACTCGCTTGAGGAGGCTGCCGTCTAGAGCTGCCCTTTGCGTCCCACGACACCAACGGAGCGCAGTGCTCCCCGCAGCCGCGTCCCCAGTCCCCGCGCGAACTGCATATCCAGAAAACCTTCCATCTGTCGCCGAAAACTCTCTCCATAACCGTGCCACCAGACTTTCTTCATCCCCGGCAAGCGGTCGGTGTCCAGATATTTGACGCGGACCATTTCGTCGAGCCCGAAGCGCCCGTGGGTCCGCCCGACGCCGCTGGCTTTGACACCGCCGTGCGGAGCTTCGCTGATGCCGAAGCAGGAAATCACGTCGTTCACCATAACGGTGCCCGCATGGATTCGTCTGGCCAGCCGTTCGCCGCGCTTGGCATCGCTTGTCCAAACGCTCGCCGCCAGGCCGTACTCGGAGTCATTGGCAAGCCGCACGGCTTCGCTGTCGTTGGCGCACGACATCACGGGCAACACCGGACCGAACGTTTCCTCGCGCATAATGCGCATGTCTTGCGAAACGTCAGCGAGCACCGTGGGAGCGTAAAAATTCGGACCAAGCTCCGGCATCCGCGTCCCGCCCGCCAAAACTCGGGCACCGCGCGCCTT
>Ga0335078_10000746_pt1 | contig 49718 bp, 41 predicted proteins | sample Lox_Sample_32_FD_206711 | JGI IMG/M metagenome (GOLD analysis project Ga0335078, IMG submission 206711) | Soil microbial communities from Loxahatchee National Wildlife Refuge, Florida, United States - Lox_Sample_3.2 | ecosystem: Environmental > Terrestrial > Soil > Wetlands | place: USA... | reverse complement strand
GAAATTACGGGCGTGACCTCAACCTCGGTGGCAGTGGATGCGGGGACGGCTCCGCTGGCGGGAGGAGGCATCGAGGTGCGGCGCAGCGACCTGGGCTGGGGGCCGGACAATGACCGTAATCTAGCGGGACGGTTTACGACGCAGACTTTCACCTTGGACAGGCTGGCACGAACGCAGGGTTATTATCTGCGTCCCTATGACGGTTCGACGCCCCCGAAATATTCACGTTACTCAGTGGCACTGTACGTTGACTATCCCTTATGACGCAGCTGGATGATGAAATTCTGGGAAAGCATTCGCACTTGAACCCGGGCAAGCAGCCTTTGGTGGTGCGTGTGACCGACAGCGACTTTCAGGCGGAAGTGCTGGAGAAGCTGGCACGGCTGGAAGCAAAAATGGACATGCTGGCCGGGAGCACGCAGCCCGGGCGGATGAAGCTGGCGGAAGACCGGATCATGGCGTTGGAGCGAAATGACATCCGCCGAAGCGTTTACGAGCGCCTGGTGAACGCGGCGATAGCGACCGCGGTCAGCGTGGCGATTGCGCTGCATCAACGGTGGGGGATCCGGTAAGGTGCGGCGATGTTTTGCTCAATTGGTTTTGCGTGAAAAGCAGTTCTCAGATCTCAGTTCCCCGTTATTGGCTGGGGGCACGATGCTTCTTTCGATTTCATTTCACAACAACTTCCCTACAAGAACTTCATAAAAGGAGAAATAGTCATGAACTTTTTGGCAAAGCTGCTACAGGTAATTGCGCTCATTCCGTCGGTGATCAACGGGATCGAGGGGATATTCGGGAACCGGACGGGGACGGACAAGAAGAATGCGGCGATGTCATTCGTCAAGGCGGCACTATCCAGCTCGGAAGCAGTCGCGCAAAAAGAGGTCGCTGACCCCGCCAAATTCCAGGAGGGCCTGGAGAAGATCATTGACGGCAGGGTAGGTTGCCTGAATGCTTCGGTGTGGGCGAAGAAGCAGGCGGCTTCCTAGATTCGGAGGACGCCAGTCTAACGGATCACGGTCAGGTAAACCACGGAGGTGGTGGCTGCGAGTGCAAAGCCGGCGGTGTTTTTGGTAGCCGCCAACACGCCGCTCTTGGTGGGAACGAAGAGAATGTCATCGGGCTCCAGTTTCACATCTGGAGCCTTGGCTTCAAGAATCTTCTTCAGCTGCAGCGGAGTTTCGGTGGTTCCGTTGGGGCCTCTGTGGACGATACGAGCGCCGTTGAGCTTGGCCTCGTGGGTGGCGCCGCCAGCCATGGCCAGGGCCTGGAGGACAGTCAAGTTGTCACGATCCACGTAGATGCCGCTGGGGTGGGCAACATCGCCGACGACGTAGACCACATCCGCTTTTTGCACATAGATGATGTCGCCCGGGAACACGGGAATGTTGCCCTCCGAAGAATCAGCGACATTACGAGCAAGAACGATAGTAATCGGGGCGTCGGGCTGGCTGCGGTGAGTAACGGTAACGGTGCGGCCAGCATCCGGGGCAAATCCTCCGGCAGAGGAGATCACGTCGAGCAACCGCTGATCCCCGACGACCGGATAAACGCCAGGCTTCGACACCGAACCCAGGATATTGGCGCCCTCTGAAGCCGAGGAATCCACGAAGAGGGCAACGTGAGGATCTCTCACGAAACCGCCGTCAGAGAGGCGCTTCTCGATAATTCCCTGCGCCTCTTCCGGAGTAAGACCAGCGACATGAACGTAGTCGATGAGGGGCAGGTAAATATCGCCACTGTCTCCGATGCGCGCCTTGGTGGAGAGGTCAGGAGCGTTATAAACGCTTACCTCAAGCAGGTCGCCAGTGCTAAGGCGGGTGGCGACTTTGGCAGGAGGAGCCGTGGGTTCATCGGGTCCGAACTGAGTCGTCTGAACCTTTGGCTTGGCGGTTGGCTCGGCAGGCTTATCGCCGGATTGCGGCGGCTGATTTTGTGCACCCGCCAGCGTCACGAGAACGGCTGATAAGACTACCCCAACAACAAAGGCTCTTCCGCTGCGGATGCAGGAACTCAAGTACATCAAAAGCAACGCTCCCCCCGAATTATTTGCGATGAAGAAAGAGTAGCACATTCAGGGGTCAGACGAGGCAGAAAGGTCCTGCTGAACGGGGTCCCTGGGAGATTGGGTTCAAGTCTTCGAGAGACGGCGGTCCGCAGTCTGGAGCAGTACGCCGGCGATTACGATTCCGGCCTGGTCCCAGGAAAATTTGTGGGTGTAGTTGACTTGGTCGCGGTTGTCGCGGCGATCTAAGCCGCGATTGTAGGCGGCTTGAATGGTGGTTGCGATCGCGTCCACGTTGTCAGGGTCCACGAGCAGCGCGTATTTGTCTCCGACTTCGGCCAGGGCCCCGCCCGGGGAAGAAATGCAGGTGGTGCCGCAAGCCATGGCTTCGGCCAGTTGCATTCCGAAGCCCTCATGCCGCGAAAGTTCGAGATAAAAGTCGGCGGCGGTGTAGAGATCTGCCAGGTCGCGAAAGCGATCGCCACCGAGGAAGCCTTCAAAGACAAAGTGGCGTCCGGGGGTCAATCCCAGCCGAAGAAACTCGGCTTCCAGCTCTGCGGCATAAGAGCCCAGGTGGCGGCGGATACCGGCGACTAGCAGGCAAGTGTCCACGCCCAATACCGCCAGCCTGGCAGCGAGCGCGGGGAAGAGACGCGAGTTCTCCCGCGGGTCGCCGGTGGCAAAGGCCAGGATGAACCGGGCTACGCCATAACGTTGGCGCACCGCGGCTGAGTCGGCGAGACGGGAGAGTTCGTAAAACCGGGGATCGATAGCGCAGTAGGCCACGGCAGTGCGCGCGAGAGGAATTCCGTAATGTGAATGCACCGCGGCCCGAATGAACTCGGAGTTGCAGACGACGCACTCACTGCGCTGCAGAGTTTGGCAGCGAAGGCGGCGCCGATAGGCGTTGACAGCTCTACGAAACAGGCTGAGGTCCACTCCCTGGGCCTTCTCGATCAGCTTGTCCACATCGTGGCAAACGGTAACGGTGGGGAGTCCGCGGACCGCACCCGCGGATTCGTCGGTCTTCAGCATGATCTGAGGCTTGAGGCGGCGGACCTGACGGGGAATCTCGAACAGAGCATAGGCAATTTCCGTCCGGTGGGGAGCAGGGACGAACTCTGCGCGAAATCCGGGCGGGAACAGGGAGATATTCTCAGGGTGGACCAGGACTTGAAATGGCCAGTCCTCCGGCAGACGGTCACGGAGCTGCAGGCAGATGTGGTAAGCGTAGCGCCCGACGCCTTTGGGGTCGCGGATAACCGGCCGGCCATCTATAAGTAAGCGGGGCATTGCTCAGTCAAACGGGCTCATGAAGCCTTGAGCGCTTCCACGTACAAACTTTCAGCTACACGCTGCGGTTCGCTGCGGTCAATGCGCAGAAGCGGGATGGGGCTTTGATTGACCTGGCACTCGCGCACTTCAGCGAAGCCGGCGGTTTGCGCGACATACTGCAGTTGGGAGAAGTCGTAGATGCCGCGGTGCTGGCCGCCCCAGTTCAATATCTGGTAGAGCGCGTCGAAGGGCCGCTCTTCCCAGGGATGGGCAAGGGCGAAGAACTGAGTATCGCCCTCGAGGTACTTCTTGGCGAACAGTATTCCCGCCGGCACAACGATGCGATATACGCCGCCCGGTTTGAGAACGCGATGCACCTCGCGCAGGTGGGCCAGAGCCTCGGACGGTTGAAGGTGCTCGAGAAAATGCTCGGAATAGCAATACTCGACGCTGGCGTCGTGAAAAGGGAGACGGCGGCGCAGATCAAGTAGAAGGTCCACGCTGGGATGGCGGAAGCAATCCACGCCGATCCAGCCGGGGTAACGGGTGGTCCCGCAGCCGAAGATAAGGCGAAGCTCGCCGGATTTTTCCAGGGCGCGAATGCGGCGGCGGCGGAAGGGAGTGGTGAGGCGGACGCCCGTCATGCGCGCTTCGAAGGCCACTTGATGCACAAAATAGCGCGGAATGCCCGTGCCATCGGCAACTTTCTTGGCCCACTCCCGGAAGGTCTGGCTCAGGGTCGGCTTCGCTGACATAAGTTTTGTTCGGGACTGAATACGATCATCTGAACATATATCACGACAGGCCATCAATTCGAGTGCGGCCGGGGATTTGACAAAGAGGGCAGCGGAGCGCTTCCGGGATTTACGGAATTGGCGGCCGCCAGTTGGGCACTGGCGAACCGCTCGCCCGCCAACCGCTCTAGTGTGAGCCGTTCTCCTGCCAATAATGAGCGCAATACATCCGGAGGAAGTGGAGTGACCAACTTCTGCTGCACGCCCGCAGGTATCTCGTAAGCAGCGAGGCGCTGGGGAACGGAGGCCAGGTCATCAGGAGCTTCCAAGCGCTGGCCGACACGGAAGCGAGAGAACTGCGACACGTATCCGCCGTAGGGGGTTTGCAGCCAGGCGCACAAGAACGTGGGGATGCCGAGCATGGTGCATTCCAAGGCAACGGTAGATTGCACAGTGATGGCGGCGCGAGTGTTCTGCCAGAGTTCGGGCGCCGGAGGGCCGGAGATGACCTGGACTTGGCGGACCTGGTGAGACGGCAGAAGACGGGCCAGCATTTTCCAGTAGCCTTTGGGGCTCTCGAAGGGGTGGAGCTTGAAAACCAACTTGAGTTGGCAGGACTCCGCTAATCTGCACAGGCGCGGGAGCAGATCTCGGTAAACTTCGTCGTAGCGTGAGCCTTGCACCTCGAAGGGTTCGGTGAAAAACACCAGCCAGGGGCGCTGGGAAAGAGGCGGGAGATTGGGAACTGCAGGCACGTCGGCAGATCCAGCGCCGCCGAGCACGATCTTTTCCGGTTGGATACGGCAAATCCTGGCGAGATAGTCGTACTCCATCTCTCCTTTGGCAAGATAGAAATCTGCTTCGTGCGGCTTGAAGGCGAGAGGAAAGGCGAGCGCGCCGTGGTGGCAGGCGGCGGTAGGAATGCCTTGATTTCCGGCCAGCAATAGAGGAATACGGCTGTAGGGATTAAAATCGTCGGCGCAGAAACAGGCTGTGATTCGCTCAGAGTCAAATACCTTCTTCCAGGCATCTCGAACCGCGATGCCCCAGGGCAGTAGCTGCGCAACCCTTGCCAATATTCCCGCGGCATCGGCGGCACGAAACTCTTCGGAGCTGGAGACCAGGTGGGTTTTCAGCTTTTCCCACTCGCGCCGTAGATCGGCCATCTCCGCGTGGTCTTCTGGAACAAAATAAGAGTCCAGGGAACTCATGCGAACGTTGTGGGGCAATGAATCCAACTTCCCATTGGGGCGCGAGACCATCAGCAAGAACGGCTGCTCAGGCAGCAATTTCGCGAAGCTCACGGCCGTGCGCGAAACGTTGATGTAGGGGGTTGGAAGGAGGACCATGGGTACACTGGAACTTCGTGGCGGCGGGGCGAGCCAACTGCGCAACCGGTGCCGCGCATCGAACTTGTCCTGCACGATGTGAAACAGACGGGTGGCGTCGAAGCGGGAGACGACATCGGAGTAGTGGCGGGCGCGGTCGAATAATTGTTGCGGGCGGTTGCGCAGGATGGTGGCTTGGACGCCAAGAAATGATTGCAGGGCAGATACCCGAGGATCGGGCCGGCTGCAGTAGAGCTCGCAATGCCGGCCGATCTGGCTGGCCAAGCGGCCGGCTTGGATTACATCGAAGAGGGCGCGGTGACTGAGAAGGGCGGGAACATCCCACCAGTCGATTCCGCAGGCGTCCACGACGAACCCCCGGCCATGTTGGAAAAGCGCGCGCAGGCGGTAGAGGTCTTCGATTTCCTCTCCGAAGCTGTACAAACTGATGACGGGACAGCCCAGGCGACGGCTCCATCTTTCGTAGGTGGCGGCGGGAGCGCATTCCAGATCAACCACCAGATCCCAGCGGCCGGGAGGCGGATCGTTATCCTTCGGATGCAGGAGCAGTACCTTCATCGGCAGCGGCGTCCTCGGGAATTGGGGAAAGTGGCGAGATCACGGTTCATCTTTGGCAAATAGGGCGATCTGGCAATCAAAAGGAGATTGGAAAGCAGCTCAAGTGCCATAAGCAAGAGTCATTTTGGCATATTTTGGCGCCATGATAGGGAAGGAACTCCTGTGTAGAATGCTGATTGCCCAGGCAAATCTCAACTGTTATAGTTATTTCTCACTTCCAGTGTAGAGGAAAGTGGGCATTTGCAGTTTCCTGGCGATCTCGTGTAAGGCCTTGTACAGGACAACTACTTACCCGGTGTTTGTTGCTGTGGTGGAGCCTTCCTCTGGCCGAAGGGTGCAAAAGTGACTGCTCTCTACTTCGGCATTTTCCTGGCTTCGGTCGGCCTTTCCTTCATTCTGACCCGGTACGTGCGCAATACGGCGGTAGCGCGCGGCTGGGTCGCCGTACCCACTTCTGACCGGCATATGCACACCAAGCCGCTGCCGCGGCTGGGCGGCGTGGCGATCTTTTTTGCTTTTTCCTGCGTCATCGGCTTGACGATGCTGGTGAGCTGGTGGCGTCCGACTTTAATCAGCTTTACCCCGGGACTGCTGGAAGGAATTCTGATTCCGGGAGTAATGATCTTCCTCCTGGGGATTTATGACGACCTTCACGGGCTGAATGCCTATGTGAAGTTCGCCGTGCAGGCGTTGGCGGCGTGCCTGCTGTTTGCCTTTGGTTTGCAGATTTTTGATCTGCCCGTGCTTCTTGGCGCGCACCACCACTTCCCCTGGTTTGTGAGCCTGCCGCTCACGGTGCTGTGGGTGCTTGCCATCACCAATGCCTTCAACCTGATTGATGGGTTGGACGGACTGGCGGCGGGCTCGGCTTTGTTCTCGACTTTAGTGGTGTTCGTCGTGGCGCTGCTGAGCAAGTCCAGCTTCATGACGGTGTGCACGCTGGCGCTGGCGGGTGCGATCCTGGGTTTTCTGCGCTTCAATTTTAATCCTGCGACCATTTTTCTTGGCGACTGCGGCAGCCTTTTCATCGGTTTCATGCTAAGCGCCCTGGCGTTGCGGGGCGCGCAGAAAGCGCCGACGGCGGTGGCCGTGGCCATTCCGGTGGTGTCGTTCGGCCTGCCCATTCTGGAGACCACGCTTTCGGTGCTGCGGCGTTTTATCAGCGGAAGACCGGTATTCACCGCGGACCGCGAACACATTCATCATAAGCTGCTGCAGTTGGGGTTTTCGCACCGCCAGGTGGTGGTGGTGCTTTATGCGGTGTCAGGAATTTTCGCTCTGCTCAGCCTGTTTCTGCTGTGGCCGACCGGCAGCACTCTGGGACTGATTCTCCTGGTGCTGGGGACGGGCATTTGGGTGGGAGTGCAGCACCTGGGCTACCTGGAGTTCGGCGAGTTGCGGCGAGTGGCGCAACGCACCATGGACCAGCGGCAGATATTTATCAACAATCTTTCCATCCGGCGCGCCATGGAAGAACTGAAGGCGGCGCACAGTTACGAGCAGCTTTGCCGGGTGCTGGTGGCAGCATTCAACACCAACGACTTCGATGCGTTTGATCTGTCTTCGGATCTTCTGCCTCTCGAGTGCCCCGAGGTTGACAGGGTGCAAGTAAGTTCATTGCAGGGAACGCCGTGCATACGCTGGACGAAGCCCGGGCTGTTCCTGGCACAGCAGGAGGGCGGAACATGGCGGCTGACGCTGGATCTGGTGACCAGCAACAACCATCATCGCGGCTCCATGAACGTTTACCGGTGCTACATCAATCGCGATTTGCAACTCGACATCAATCTGCTGACCAAGGATTTTCCTGTGATCCTGGCGCATGCTCTCGACCGGGTGCTCACGCCGCCGGTTGCCCTGGTGACCAGAACCGGAGGCCGGGAACTCAGCGCCGCGGAAGCGGGCTGAGCCGGGTTGGTCTCCCAGTTCGTAATGCCTGTGACCTTGTAGAATTCTGATTCATACCTATCATGCACATCATGCACGTGGTCGGGGCGCGCCCCAATTTTATGAAGGCGGCTCCGGTGCTTACCGCATTGGCGCGGTCTCCGCAGGTGCGGCAGACGCTGGTGCATACGGGACAGCATTACGACGCGAACATGTCGGACGTTTTCTTCCAGCAACTGGCGATGCCGGCGCCAGACCTGAACCTCGAAGTGGGGTCGGGAAGCCACGCCCAGCAGACGGCGGAGATCATGAGCCGGCTGGAACCGGTTTTGATCGAACGCAAGCCAGACTTACTGCTGGTTTATGGCGACGTGAACTCCACCATGGCCTCGGCGGTGGTATGCGCGAAACTGCTGGTACCAGTGGGCCATGTGGAAGCCGGGCTGCGATCGCGCGACCGCACTATGCCGGAGGAAATCAACCGGCTGATTACCGACCAGCTGGCCGACTTGTTGTTTACGCCATCGCCGGATGGAGATGAAAACCTGGTGCGCGAGGGAGTGGCGCCAGAGAAAATTCATCTGGTGGGAAACGTAATGATTGATACGCTGGTGCGGCTTTTGCCCAGTTGTGCGGCACACAAGCCGCCGGGGCTGCCGGAGCGTTATGCGCTGGTGACGCTGCACCGGCCATCGAACGTGGACGATCTTCCCTGGCTGGGATTGCTGCTTCGCGCGCTGGCAGAGGTGAGCGACGAACTGAAGGTGGTGTTTCCCGTACATCCGCGCACGCGGCAACGCATTGCGGCATTGGGACCGGGGACGCTTCCTTCCGCGCTTTGCCTGATGGAGCCGCAGCCATACTTGAGCTTTCTGGCTTTGCAGAAAGAAGCCACGGTGGTGATTACAGACTCGGGCGGGATTCAGGAGGAGACAAGCTTTCTGGGAGTTCCCTGCCTGACGTTGCGGGAGAATACCGAGCGCCCGATCACGATTACGAAGGGCACGAATGTGCTGATCGGACGCGATATTGCGTTGATGCAAAAAGAAGTGGGCCGGGTGTTGCGCGGTGAAAAGAAAAAAGCTGCAGCGATTCCGCTGTGGGATGGACACGCAGGCGAGCGTATCGCTAAGATTGTGCAAGGATGTGCCTAGTTGTAGCAGCCCGGAAAGACTAATCCCTTTGTGTCAGGCCCGGATTAGGATGGTTAGACCATAGCGGTAACCTCCTTGATTCGCTCTGTGCTATTTCAATGACACTGCATTAATATGAGACGAAACTCCACTTATGAGAGCTTGGGGGGCGAAGTTGATTCCTGTCCGTTGGGAATTAGAACGCGGGGGCCGCGAGCGCCGAAGGCGTGCTCGCTGCAGACTGCAGACTCCTGCGTTCATGGGAATGAACGCGAATTCCACAGGCGCGTTGCTGGATCTCTACGAGATTCTCGATATCCACGAAGAGGGGATGGCGTTCCAAAGCGCGTCCCCGATGGAGCCGGGCGAGAGTTTCAGCTTGTGCCTCGACCTAACACAGCCAGCGACTTACATTCATACCTCCGGGCGGGTGGTTTGGTCCGATCCTTCAGGACGCACCGGGCTGCGCTTTCATAAGATGCCGGCGGCGGATTTGGGGCGCTTTCAGCAGTGGCTTTCCGGCGAGGCGGTGAGCCACGATCAGACGGTGGGTGAAGGCGTGAAGGCGAATGGTGCACCTGTCGCGCATGCAGAAGGGGCATCCGGCGCGCAGGCGGAGTTGAATGAAGATGAAGGTCGGCTGCTGGGATTGCATCCGGTCAACCCGAATGGGAGTGGCCTTCACGTGGTTAGCTCCACAAAATTCGACTTTGGACAGCCGGCCGTCACGGAGTTAGATGACGAGCCGGGCTTTGCCCAGCCGGGTTACGTTGAACGAGGTTTTGACAGACCAGCGTTTGTTGAGCTGGTGTTCACCCGCAGAGATTCTTCTACTCGAGGTTCTTCTAAGCCAGCCTTTTCTACCGGTTCTTCTGCGCCGGTTCTTGCCGAGCCGGATGTTGAAGCGGGCTTTGTCGAGCCGGCTTCTACAGACCGGAGTCGAGATCAAGCCGCTGAAGAAGTGAGTCCGGCGGGCGTGAAGCTCAATCAACCTCACCCGGTTGAGCCGGGAGGGAGCGAACCGGACCAGAAGGAATCGATCTCCGCCCCCGCAGTTTTGGACGAGCACGAGCATGGTTCGGCCGCCGCTGCGACGGCTGAAGTGGGGCGTGAGATTGAGAACTACTCGCTGGACCTGGATGCGGCGCTGCAGATTATTGCCGAGCGCACGCTGACGCTCACGGGGGCAAGCGGAACGGCCATCGCACTTTTGACCGGGGAGCAGATGATATGCCGCGCGTCGGCAGGGCAGGATGCTCCTCCGCTGGGCGCGCGATTGCAGACGGGCTCGGGCTTTTCGGGTGAGTGCATCCGCACCGGATCCTTGCTGTATTGCGAGGATTCGGAGACCGATCCGATCGTGGACCGCGAGAGTTGCCGCGCGTTGGGCGTGCGCTCCATTCTGGCCGCGCCCATTCATTCGCCTCATGGGGTGGTGGGACTGGTGGAGGTCTTCTCGCCGCGTCCGTGTGCGTTCGGCGAGCAGGACGAGATCATTCTGCAGAGCCTCGCCCGGATTACGTTCGAGGCGGCGGAGCGCACCGTGCAGTCTTTGCCGGTGGATCAACCGGCTGACGCCAAGAGCGAGCATGCGGGCGGGGCGGTGGGCGCAGCCGGGGTCTCGGAGCCAACAGCCGTGTCTGATCCCATGGCTGATTTTTCCGGGGAGGACATTTTCCCGAGCGATGGGCCGGGCGAGAGGATGCGTCCGTGGCGGAAGCCGCGGCTGCCGGTAATCGCGGGAATCGTGATGGTCCTGCTGATGCTGGCTTGCCTGGTGTTGCTGAAAAGCCACAGCCGGCTGACAGCCCAGGCGGCGCAGGCGCCACAAGTTGCCGCGCGATCGAACTCGCGAACGCAGGCGCAGATCGCCAGCACCGACGATTTACGCAAGCTGGCGATGGCTGGCGATCCGGATGCACAATATGAGTTAGGAGTGCGCTACGCCGTGGGCGCCGACATGCCGCAGGACTACGATCAGGCGGCTCACTGGTTCCTGGCGGCCGCGGAACAGGGCCACATTATGGCCGAGTCGAATCTGGGCGCCTATTACTGGGCCGGGCGCGGCGTCCCCAAGGACTTGAACCGCGCCTACTTCTGGGCGCTGCTGGCACAGGCGGGCGGCGATGAGGCCAGCCGGGTACGGGTGCCGTTTCTGGCTTCCCGGTTGAGCCCAAGCGAGATTCTAACTGATCAGCAACAAGCCGACGAGTGGTTTCGAAATCACCGGCCGCACGGCAAGCCCTCTCCTGCCAAGTAGTCGTCCGTCTTCAGTCGTCAGCCTTAAGCCATCAGTCTTCAGACTTCTCGCAGGTTTAGAATGTGAGTAGAGAGTGCTGCCGTGTCTACCTTGCGCGAAGTTCTTTCTGAGCACGTCCGCGAAGGCGATCTCTACGAAAAATTAGACCGCAATCGCGTGCGCTGCTATGCGTGCGGGCATTGCTGTCCGATTTCTGAGGGGCAGCTGGGAGTTTGCAAGGTCCGGTTCAATCAAGATGGAAAGCTTTATGTGCCCTGGGGGTATGTGGGCGGGGTACAGTGCGATCCCATTGAGAAGAAGCCTTTCTTTCATGCTTATCCGGGAGCGCTGGCTTACAGCTTTGGCATGCTGGGATGCGATCTGCACTGCGGGTATTGCCAGAACTGGGTGACATCGCAGGCGCTACGCGATCCTAATGCGGTTTCTGCACCGCTGGAGGCTTCGCCCGAAGCCTTGGTGCGCGACGCCTTGCGGCAGGGCGCGAAGGTTCTGGTGAGCACATACAACGAGCCACTGATTACCAGCGAATGGGCAGTGGCAGTGTTCAAAGAGGCGAAGGCCGCAGGCTTGCTGACCGGATTTGTGTCCAACGGAAATGGAACTCCGCAGGTGCTGGAGTATTTGCGGCCCTGGGTTGATTTGTACAAAGTAGACCTGAAGAGCTTTGACGACCGGCACTATCACGAGTTGGGCGGGCGGATCGGGCCGATTCTGGAGACGATCCGGCGACTGCACTCTATGGGCATTTGGATGGAGATCGTTACTCTGTTGATTCCCGGCTTCAACGATTCCGATGATGAACTGCGGAGATTGACTGATTTTCTGGCGGGAGTCTCTCCAGATATTCCCTGGCACGTGACCGCGTTTCACAAAGACTACAAGATGGACGACCCGGAAAACACTCGCCCGGAAGACCTGCTGCGCGCGGTGAAGATCGGCAAGAACGCCGGACTGCACTACGTATATGCGGGCAATCTGCCGGGCCTGGTCGGCGATTGCGAAGATACGCGTTGCGCGAAGTGCCAGACTGTGGTCATCAAGCGCTCCGGGTATTTCATCGAGGACTACCGGTTGACCGGCGAGGGGAGTTGTCCGTCGTGCGGAGCTTGTGTCCCTGGCCGCTGGCCCACGAAATTCGAGGGGCAGATTGCGGACCGCCCTTTCCTGCCACGGCGTGGCTCGCGATTGGTTACAATCCTCAACTAGATATGATTTGAATGGAGCTGGTTTGATTCAGGGCCGAGCGAGCTGTTCCTGTCTCTTTTGGTCGGGGGCTGCGGCCCGCTTTTGGTCACGATTTTTTTGTGTGAAAACCAGTTCTTAGTTCTCAGATCGCAGTTCTCAGTCTTTCTTGTTCATGCGGACAGTACGCGTCATTTTCGTCTTGGGATTTCTTTGTCTTGCCGGCTGCTCGCCCCGTGAGTTTCTCACGCGACGGTTGGCTACAGAACTCATTTCCAACTCGGACGCTTTTCGGGCGACGCAACGCTTTTGGCTGCGCACTGGAGTGGTTTCGAACAAGGACTATATTTCTCCGGAATATCTGGTGATGCAGCGGCGCGGCTGGATCAACGGGTCGAATGCGCCTTGCCCGCCGGAGATCACCCCGCCTCCTTGCTGGGACGTTGCCATGACACCGGCGGGAGTAGATGCCTTCCGTGATTTGATCCAAGGAAACGCGGCGGAATCGAACTATTTCAGCGTGCCGGCTGCGAAGCGGCAATTGGTGTCGGTGACCGGCATAAGCAAAGGCGATCAGTTGGCGCAGGTGGATTTCGTGTGGAAGTGGTCGCCGCTGAATTCCGTGGGCGAGGCGCTCTACGCGGGTGATGTGCAGTATGCCTCGACTGTGGGCTTCCGGCATTATGACGACGGCTGGCGGGTGATTGAGGGCAATGCGGCACGGCCCGATCAGAGTTTGGATGATGCGCTGCGAACAGCACAGCCGGCGCAATGAATCTATTCCGCCCCTGACTCAGGGTCAGTCACTTTGCGCGTGAGAATTGCGCACTCCTCACTTTGCTGTATATCTTCAAGTTCTAACTATGACCACTACGCGGAAGGTTTTGCCTGCCTTATTGTTCGTCCTGTTGAGCCTGACGCTTGCCTTGGCGGCCGACAAGCCCAAGCTCACAATTGATGAATTCTTCAACTCGGTTGATTTCACGGCGGTGAAGCTGTCTCCGGACGGCCAGTCGGTGGTGATCGCTACCGACCGCGCCGACTGGGAGCAGAATATTTTTCGCGAGGACTTGTGGCTGTTTCGCGATGACAGCCATGGCGGAACGCTGATGCAACTCACGCGCTCTGGTTCTGACCGCAAGCCGCAATGGTCGCCGGACGGGCGCTGGATTGCGTTTCTCTCCGAGCGGAAGTCAGGGGCCTCAGAAGCGGAGTGCAATGGGCCGACGACCAGGGATGTGGAAGGCTCGCAGCTTTACGTCATCTCGCCGAACGGGGGCGAACCGGTGCCTGTAACTTTGGGGCAAGAAGAAGTGCACTCCTTCGCGTGGTCGGGAGATTCGCACACTTTGTATTTCGCAACGAGGCAACCCTGGAACAAAACCCAGAAGGACACCTACAAGAAAGAATGGAAGGACGTCTGCGAGTATCGCGGCTCAGAGCGTGGAGATGCGATCTTCAGCGTGAGTGTTGCGGATGCGATTGCGCGGGCGGCGGCGGCCGGAAGCATGCCCAAAGAGGATGCGGATGAAAATCCCGACATCACGCCGGGCGCAACGCGGCTGGCGGACACGCCCTTGCGGGCGGATGAACTGGTGGCTTCGCCGGATGGCAAGCGGTTGGCGTTTGTCACAACGTCAGTATCGCAGCGGCAGGAAAAAGTCTCTGAGTTCGAGATCTATGCAGTGGATTTGGCCGGCGCATCTCCAGAGCGGCCACCGCGGCAGCTCACACACAATGAAGCGGTGGAAGAAAGCGCGCATTGGGCGAAGGACAGCAAGCACGTCTTCTTTCAGGTGGATGTGGGATCGGTTGAGGGCAAATATAAAGACACGCAGAAGCGGCTCTACTGGGTGGACGCGAATACTGGCGAAACCCTGCGCTGGGCGAGCGATTTCGGCGGGGCGGTGAATGCTTATTCGGTCGCTGCTGACGGCGGAGTTCTGGCCACGGGACGATTGGGGACTGAGGTGCAGATTTATTCGGAGCATGGGAACGCTGAACGTTTGCGAAAGGAAGACGGCTGGGCCGGAACCTACGATGTGGTCGCGGCAGCGGCCGATTCGCCGCGTGTTGCGTTGGTGTACTCCAGCCTGGAAAAGCCAACTGAGGTTTATCTCGCGGAAAACGCGGAAAAGCTGCAGGAAGCGCGGCCCATTACATCCTTCAACAAGTTCTTTGCCGAGCGCGATCTGCCGCAGGGCAAGCCGTACCAGTGGAAGGCGGATGATGGTACGGCAGTTGAAGGCATGCTGATTTATCCTCCGGGAACATTTGAGGCAAAGAACCTGCCTATGTTTGTGTTGATTCATGGCGGTCCGGCGGATGCGGACGGCAATCATTTCGAGGCTGATTGGTATCAGTGGGACCGCCTGGCGGCGACGCAGGGTTGGCTGGTGTTTGAACCCAACTATCGTGGCTCGGCGGGGTATGGTGACAAGTTTCTGATGGGGATTGTGCCCCAGATTGTTTCGCGCCCGGGCAAAGATATTCTTGAGGGCGTGGACGCGCTGGTGAAAGATGGCATTGCTGATCCGAACCGCCTTGCGGTTGGTGGTTATAGCTATGGCGGCTACATGACCAATTGGCTCATCACGCAGACCACGCGCTTCAAAGCCGCGGTCACGGGCGCGGGAGCGGTTGAACACGTGGCCAACTGGGGAAATGACGATACCACCTTCGATGACGCGTACTTTCTGGGCGGGCTGCCATGGGTGGCGCAGCAGCGGTATCACGACGAGGCGGCGATCTTTCAGATCGACAAAGTCCGGACGCCAACTCACATGGTTGCAGGAGAGGACGACATTCGCGTGGCCGTTCTGGAAGATTACTTGTTGGACCACGCGCTATACGCACTGGACGTGCCCAGCGCGCTGCTGATCTTTCCGGGTGAAGGGCATTCGCTGGACAAAAACCCGTGGCATGGAAGGATTAAAGTGCGGGAAGAGCTGAAGTGGCTGGAGAAGTATGGCGGAGTTCCGGCGCAGTGAAGCAACAGGCGCGCTCGTGCCATTCTCTTCATAAGTTGGCCCATAGCTCCGAGTATATTAGCTATGAGATATATAATAAACCAAGCGGTACAATGCGCGCACTTCAGGGCTAAGGCCTCGCCTCGCGCTTTGCGGTTTGGAAGCCACGGCTCGAAGCCGTTCCCTTCCCAAAAGCTTTTAGCTTATCCTAGCTGTGCTCTCCGGGCGCAGTGTCTTTGATATGAGTGGCAATATACCACTGGTTGCCGAAAGGATCGGTGACGGCGCCACTGCGGTCTCCGTAGGGCTGGTCCACCGGTTCGTGCAGCGAAGTTGCTCCAGCGGTGAGCGCGCGGCGGTAGATGGCATCGCAGTCCTGAACATACAAGTAGAACATCGCGGGAGTGGGCTGATACTTGCCGTGCGCCTCGCCCATTTCCATCAGGGCGTTGCCGATCTTAACGGTGGTGTGGTGGATCACACCATCGGGCGTGGCATGCCGTTCCAATTCTTCCGCACCAAACGCCCGCTTCAGAAAATTGATCACCGGCTCGGCACGCAACGGATGCAGGTACGGCTGCAGCGTTGGGGCACCCGGCCATTTGTAGTTTTCACCTTTGCGCGTGGCGATGTACCAGTGGTCACCAGCGGCATCTCGCACCGAAGCGGAGCGCTCGCCATAGAACTGATCTTGGGGCGGCTCAACCGACTCCGCGCCCGCCTGCAGCGCTTTTTCGTAGGTGGCGTCGCAATTGGGAACGTAGACGTGGAAAGCGCCGAGCTTCGGCGTCCCGCGCCACTTGAAGCCCGGGCCACCGCCGCCGACCATCAGCATGGAATCTTCGAGGCGGACCTCGCAGTGCATGCCGCCTTCCGAGCCGGGGCCGCTGCGGAAAGTTTCTTCTGCGCCGAAGGTCTTCTTCAGAAATTCGACCAGGGCGTCGGCGTCCTGCGCCACCAGATACGAGGTCAGAGTGCTGAAGCCCCTGGGGATTGCCGCTGCCGCTGGCCGCGGAGGCTCCATGCGTTCCATGCGCCGGTGCATTTCCTCGACGGACATAGGTTCGGTAACCGTGAATATGTTCCAGGTGTAGCCGAAGGGATCCACAAAGCTGCCTTCGCGATGCCCATAAAACTGGTCCTTGATCGGGCCCAGGGGTTTGAGGCCGGCGGCCACGGCGCGCGCGGCGAAGTCGTCAACATTTTCCACCTGCAGGCTTAGCTGCACGGGAGATTGGCCGACGGTTTCCGCGCTGAAGCGGCCGCCCTCGGGCCACTCTCCCGCCAGGGCGATGACTGACTTTCCGATCACGATCTCCGCATGCGGGATATTGCCCCCGACTTCAAAGCGGAACATTTCCCTGGCTCCAAAGGCTTTGGTGTAGAACTCGATCGCTTTCGCTACGTCTCTATAGGCCACGCGCGGAGACGCGACGACGCGGCCGGTTTGGGCGGAAGGATGCGCTGCGGTTTCATGTTCCACCGGCTGGGGAGCTGGTGATTTAGGCATAGTTGCCATGTTACTTCTCCCTTCTTGTAAATCGGATTTCAGGCGAGCCTTGAATTCTTCGCGAGGAAGATCGAGCAGATCGGCAGCGATCTTCAGCAGGGGCCCGATTTCGGGATCCGTTATGTGTGCGCGGACACCCTCGCCCTTGCCCGCCAGCAAGGCCGAGATCGCCTGATCGAGCTGTTCTGATTTCTGTGGACTCGGCAGAGAGCGCTTAGGCATTGGCACCCTCCATGTGCGAGCGAAGATTCTTCAGCGCTCGGAACTGGAGCTGCTTTACCGCACCTTCAGTCTTGCGGATTTCCTGCGCAATTTCGCGAATACTCTTCTGCTCCACGAATCGCATTATGACTACGCGGCGCTGATCGGTGGGGAGCGCCTTCACCAGTCCATAAAGAGCAGCGCATTGTTCTACATGCTTCATGGACTTCTCGTCCACTTGCTCCGGTGGCGGATCACTGCTTTCGCGCGCGCTGCGTTTCCAGCGGTCGGTCAGGGCGTTACTGGCAATGCGAAACAGCCAGGCGGCAAAGGGCGCGCCCCGCCATTCGAAACTGTTGATCTTTGCCAAAGCCTGGTAAAAAACGTCGGCGGTAACGTCTTCGGCTTCTTCCCGGCTATAGACCCGCCGCGCGACGTAGGCATAGACGCGGTGGAAATGCAGCTCATAGAGCTCGGCAAAGCGGCGCGGATCGCGCTGCGCAGCCTCCACCAGCAGCCGCTCGTCTGGTTCTTTCCTGAGAGCCTTCAACGGATTCTCCGCGCGGGTCTGAATCTCTCAATAACATAAACGTTCGAGGCGCGGGAAAGGTTACGGGAATGTTGGTTTTATTTCCAGTCGCGCGGGCAAAGTGTGGACACGGAGTGGGCCTCAAGTGTCACTCACCCCAGAACAAGATCTTGATATTCCGGATGTTTCACCAGGTATTCCTGAACGCTCGGACAAACAACATCTACCTTGAAATTGCGTTCACGTGCCCACAAAAGGGCAGTTTCCGCGAGCGAGGAGGCAAGTCCTCTGCCCCGCAGCTCCTCCGGAACCTCGGTATGGACCAGTTCGAGTACGTTTCCCGCCAGGTTATATTCGAGGTAGGCTACTTTCGCGTCGCGTTCAATCTCGAAGCGGCCGCTGGTTACCATTTGCGGGCTTTCAAGCTTATCGCCAGGGAATTTCCACGTCAATTGTCCGAGTCCTCGCTGGGTTTCATTTAGGAGCCGCTTGAGCACAACACATCGCCTGTTTCTCTCTCTAGGATGCATCCGGCAACTCCCTACGCGGTTGGCGCTGGGCCCTCGTAGAGGGATTCCAGCGCCTTCTGCACTCTCGCCGAGAGTGCGTCCATGTCGTCCACGGTGAGGCCGTCGGTCGTAATAGGATCTCCCACGCGCATTTCCACCGGGCGGCACTTAATGTGATAGGTGTCCATGGGAAGAAGTTCGAAGGTCCCCACCAGAGCGATGGGAACGATTTCCACCTGGGCCTTAATGGCGAAGAAGAACGCTCCCTGCATGAAGGGCTTGATTTCGCCATCCGGCGTGCGCGCGCCTTCGGGAAAAATCACCAGCGGCATTCCGTTTTTGAGGGCTTTGAGGCCGGAGCGGACAGTGCGGATGGAACTCGCCGGGTTCTGCTGGTCAACGCAGATTTGGCCTGAACGCTTCAGATGCCATCCAACGATAGGGTAAAAGAGCAGCTCACGTTTGTGAATGATGCGGAATTGGAAAGGGAGATTAGCGTAGAGAATCGGAATATCGAGCGCCGACCCGTGATTGGCGGCGTAGATTCGCGGCCTGGAAATGTCAATTTTCTCCAGCCCGGTCACGGTTACCGGCGAGAAGATGGTTTTTAGAATGCACTTTGACCAGAGGCGCGCAAAGCCATGCAGGATGCGGCCACTTCGGTCGAAGAAGTCAAAGGGCAATGAGGCAGCCCCAAATACAAAAGTGTAGAGAAACACCAACGGATCAATAAACAAATACGAGCGCAGGCGGCTGAGCAGCCCGTATTTTCTGGGAACATGGAGTTGGTTCGCTGGAGCGGTCGCGCTCTCTTCTCTCGGCGCCTCCGTATCTGGGCTTACAAATGGATTCACGTGACTCTTCCAACCACCGGCCTCTGAGTCCCCTGCGATTATCCGGAGCGCCCGGATAGAACCACCGAGGACACTGGGGCGGCGGAGGTTTGCACTGACAACGCCGGCATCGCCTCTCCCACAATGTAAATCGAGCCGGTGACGACTACCAGTCCCGCTGGCCCTAGGGCAGCGGCGGCCTTTTGGAGCGCTTCAGGCACGGCCGCAGCTAATTCGATCTCGAGCGGAACTCTGCCTGCAGCATCCCGAATCTCTTCGGGCGTTGCCGATCGCGGATTCTCTGCCCGGGTAGCGATGACGCGGTTCGCCAAGGGAAATAAGATCTCGGCTATTTCCGCGATGGCCTTGTCGCGCATTGCTCCGAAGATCATTGTGAAAGGCCGGTCGCCACAGCAGGCTGAGAGGGTGGACCGCAGCGCCCATGCTCCAGCGGGATTGTGGGCAACATCAAGAACATATTCCAGCGAATTCGCCGCCCCGGAAATCACCTGAAAACGGCCCGGCCAGCGGGTCGTGCGGATGCCGTGTTCGATGCTTTGCGGAGTCACGTTCAACCCCTGCCTACCCAATTCTTCCGCAGCAGCAATGGCCAGAGCGACATTTCTTAGCTGATGGCGTCCCAGCAGAGGCGTCTCAACCAGAATCTGCCTGCCCATCACTTGCAACGGATAGCGAGAGACCGCGACCGCATGGCGGCCGGCAACGGTGTACTCCTTGCTCGCCGGGGAAACCGGCGGCACGTAAGGCACAGCGCTGACTGCCCTGGCGCCGAGTTGCAAAATTGCATTGCCAATAACATCGTTGGCCTCGGGATGCTGTGGCAGGGTCACGACCACTCCGCCGGGCCGAATAATGCCGGCTTTTTCGCGGGCGATCTCCGTTACCGTGTCACCCAGGAACTTCTGATGGTCAAGAGAGATGTCAGTGATTATGCTCACGCGCGGCTCGACCACGTTGGTGGCGTCGAGGCGTCCGCCCATACCGACTTCCAGAACCGCAATGTCAAGCTTTCGACGCGAGAAGTGCTCGAAGGCCATGGCGGTCAGCATCTCGAAGAAGCTGGGATGCCACGGCAGTTCGCCTTCGTTCACCAGCCGCTCCGCGGTGCGATCCACCACATCGTGAAGAAGGGCGAATTCGTCGTCGCTGACCTCCTCGCTATTGATGCGAACGCGCTCGTTGATTCGCACCAGATGCGGCGAGGTGTAGAGGCCGGTGCGCAGGCCAGAAGAACGCAAGATCGCGTCCAAAGTTGCGGCGGTAGAGCCTTTGCCGTTGGTGCCTGCGATCAACACCGCAGGGAATCCGCGCTCCGGATGGTCGAGCGCTTCAAGCAGCACCCGCATGTGCGCCAGGTCAAACTTGTGCGAGGGCGTGTGCGCCAGTTCGTGCCCGAGGGCATACATACGCGAGATGGCGGCTTGGTAGGAAGGCATGAAGGGAGTCGCCGGTCTTTAGTTCAAGGCTCTAGGGTACCAGCTTGCCGCACAGCCTTCGAGTTTGAGGCATCGGAATGTCGCGGAAGGCGGCTGAAGGGGGAAGAAAACGATCCGGGGCGTTTGCACTTACTCTCGGCTGACGGCCAACGGCCAAGCGTCAAAGACAAGTCTATGCTGACGACTGACGACCGACGACCGACGACTGATCCATAAATTCCAGCGCCCTGGCGATATAAGACTTCATTTCTTTGCGGTGGACTACGGCATCGAGCATCCCGTGCTCGAGTAGAAATTCGCTCCGCTGAAATCCCGGCGGGAGTTTTTGCCGGATGGTCTGTTCGATCACGCGAGGCCCCGCGAAGCCAATAAGCGCACCCGGTTCGGCGATGTTCAGGTCGCCCAGCATTGCAAACGAAGCAGTCACGCCGCCCGTTGTGGGGTCGGTGAGCACGGAGATGTAAGGCACTCTGACCTCATCCAGGCGCGCCAGCGCGGCTGAAATTTTCGCCAGCTGCATCAGGCTGACGGCGCCTTCCATCATGCGCGCGCCGCCCGAGGCCGAAACGATGATGATCGGCACCTTTTTTTCGGCGGCCTGCTCAATGGCCTGAGTAATCGCTTCTCCGACGACCGCCCCCATGCTCCCGCCGATGAACGAATACTCCATGGCGCTCACGATCACGGGCCGGCCGTTCAGCTTGCCGCTGGCGTTGATCACGGCGTCGCTGAGGCCGGTTTCGGCCTGCGCCTGCCTGAGGCGCGAGGAATAGGCCTTCAGATCCACAAATTTCAGAGGGTCGGTGGAGACCAGATCCGCGCTGAAAACCTCGTATTCATCACCATCCAGAAGTTGTGCCAATCGGGCGCGGGCGTCAATGCGGAAGTGCTTGTCGCACTTGGGGCAGACGTTGAGGTTTTCTTCCAAATCTTTTTTCCATATGATCTGCCGGCAACCCTCACACTTCACCCACAAGCCCTCGGTGCGGACTTTCTTCTCGCCCGAAGTGTCCAGCTCACCGGATTGACGCTTGAACCAAGCCATAGAATTTGTAATTTGTAATCGGGTAATTTGCGAATTAAAACCACTGCGCTTTTAGATTACAAATTACCCGATTACAAATTACAAATCAGTATTCGATTCCCCTCTGCGCCATTACGCCTTTCTCGTAAGCATGCTTTACCTGGCGCATTTCCGTGACCGTATCGGCCAACTCGACAATTGTCGGATGCGCGTTGCGTCCCGTCAAGATCACGTGCACCATTTCGGGCTTATTCTTCAGGCTCTCCGCGACTTTTCCGGGATCGAGCATGCCGTAGCTGATGGCATAATTGATCTCATCGAGAATGACCAAGTCCCATTCGCCGGACTGAATGGCCCGCGCGCCCTCGGCCCACGCCTCTTCCACCATTTTCACATCTTCGGGATCCGGCTTCTCGGCGCCCACCTTCACGAAGCCGCGCCCCATCTGCTTCATAACGAATTTGTCGCCGAAGGCCTGCACTGCGTCCAATTCGCCGTAGTGCCACGAGCCCTTGAGAAACTGGAGCATCAGGACGCGCATTCCCTGGCCCACGGCGCGCAAGGCCGTCCCCATGGCAGCAGTGGTCTTGCCCTTGCCAGGGCCTGTGTTCACGATAATTAAGCCACGACGAACATCAGCCATAAGCGGGGAACTCGCGGATGGGTACTATAGCATTGCGCTTTGCACCTTTCGCGATCCTTTGGGGATAAAGATAAACCGCAAAGTGCGCTAAGGACGCTAAGAGAAACCAGTGCCCCATGAACCATAGAGGACAACTCATTTGGCTGCCGGGACTGCAGTGGCTTCGATCAGCTTCTGAATTGGCGATACTATCGGCAGTTCCACCTGCGCCTGCGGTTTGCGCGCTTGCTGAAGGAATGCAAGTTGCTGCATAACCCAGTCCTGTGGCGCCGTTTCCCCGCGATCGAGATAATCGAGGGCTTGCAGCCCTGCTGCGCCCAGCGCCGAGAGATTCTGCGAGAGTGGCAGAACATCCTGCAGCAGGAATGACTGCGCCACCATGGGCTGAATATTTAGTTGCGCGTCCCGCCAGCGGAGGAGCGTTGTTCGAATTTGCGCCTCAACCCCCGGCTTGATCTTGCCGCCGACGAATTCGTCCACAAGGCCAGCAAATTGACGCGCCTCGATACTCTCCGGCCGCGCCGCATCCACCAGCCGATTGAGGGGCATTAGGCTGGTTGGTTCGGGCGTAGACGAGTCGCCGCGCTCATAGTCCTTTACCGGTTCAACCACGTCGGCGAGCGTGCGCAGTGAGGCGATATCCTCACTTCCAGCAATGCGGCGAAGCATGGGCGCGTAATTTGAATTATGCGTAAGGCCCAGCCAATCGAGCTGCCGGCTTACCTCACCCATGCGCGCGTACATCGAGGAAACATCGTTCACTTCCTGCGGCGACCACAGGCGCTCGGCAATCGCTGCGGCGCGGGGCCAGATGCGCGAATCCACATTCTCGGGAGAAACGAATTCCGCCCACATGCAGGCTTCGCCGCCAAGAATGCGTTCCTTGTCTTCCGCGGCGAGGCTGGCGGCAGCGCCGCTCATTGGGTCTACGGCATAGTGCTTCCAGGCGGGCCAATTCAAATCCAGATAGTAGCCCGCTGAAAGCAGGCCACTGTAGCCCTGTTTGGCGGCCTGGGCAAGCGAATCCTGGCCGCGCCAGGACTGAATCACAACGTTCTTGGGCGAGTCGGACTGAAGAATTTCATCCCAGCCCATCATGATCTTGCCATGCTTGCTCACGATTTTCTCGATGTGCTGATTGAAGTAGGACTGAAGATCGGCGTTGCTCTTGATGTCGTGGGCGCGCATGAATTCCTGGATCTTTGGGTTGGCGTCCCACTGCTTGCCGTTCACTTCATCGCCGCCGATATGGAAATACTGATCGGGAAAGAGCTTGGCCATTTCGCCGATGAAATCGTCCAGAAACCTGTATGTAGACTCTTGCGTCGGATCCATCGCCGGATCGAACACTCCCCACTTGCGCTCGATTTCATAGGGGCCCGGCGCGCTGGCGAGCTCGGGATATCCCACAAACCAAGCGGTGCTGTGCCCCGGCATGTCGAACTCCGGCACGACGCGAATGCCGCGATCAGCGGCGTAAGCGATCAGCTCGCGAATCTCGCCCTGTGTGTAGTAGAGTCCGTCTGAACCCATTTCCTGCAGCTTGGGGAATTTCTTGCTCTCCACCCGGAAACCCTGATTTTCCGAAAGGTGCCAATGCAGAACGTTCAGCTTCACGGCCTCCATACCATCGAGTTCGCGCTTCACCAGATCGAGCGGCATGAAGTGGCGGCCGGAGTCGATCATCAGGCCGCGCCAGGGGAAGCGCGGAGCGTCTTGAATAGAAATCGCGGGCACAGCAAAAGCGGCTGCAGTGTCGTCAACCAACTGCAGAAAAGTCTGCAGGCCGTGGAGCGTGCCCAGGGTCGTTGCCGCGTCCAGCTTTGCTCCGGCTGAGGAGATTTCGAGCGAATAGGATTCGTCCTCGCCTAACTCCGGTATCTCTTTGCTGGCGTGATCGGTGTGAACCGTCAGGCTAGCCTGCCCGGCTGTCACGATTTTCATGTCAAGAGGAAGCATGCCGGTGCGGCGGCGAAGGTGATCCAGAAAGCGTTCAACCGCACTCTGAACTCGTGCGTCGTTGTGGCCAGTAATGGCGACGGAGAAGGAAGGGTCAATGACGAGCGGTGTGGTTGCAGACTCGCCTGCCACGTGGGCCGGCATCGGCATAAGAGTCAGCAACCGTTTCTCTTCGGCCCTCGCCCCGCCGGCGAGCGCACAATAAAGCCCCAGAATTGCCATTCCGATTCGCATCATTCCCTTTGGTCTATGAATTCGCAACAGAAATACCTAGACCCGGCAGAATAGTGGATTCGCCACCGTACCTGCAAACCATCATGCGCCGAAGGTGAGAACTGCGACCGGTGAACTGGCAACCAGGACTCACGTCAAAGTGCTTTGGTTCTGAAAGATGAAGAACGGCGCTGACGGGTTTGGGCTCGGCAGATGAATTACTCAGGAGCTTGGACCGGATGCGACAGCCTCAGGGTCAGCCTTAATAAACGCCGAAGGATTGCTGGAAGGCTTGTTTGGAAGAAAACCGGTTCTCAGTTCTCAGATGGCAGTTCTCAGTCACCTTTCAGCTATGCGGCCTAGCCTCGGCCCGCGATCTGCGTGCAGGCATTCAGGTCCACGTTCCAAATGTGAGACTGCGAGGGCAAATGCTGCACTCCCACCAGGCCTTCGTTGGGCGAGCCGGCTTTGCCCGACCACACCACGCGCACCTGGATTTTCTCCACGCCGTATTGCATCTCGATGACCTCGCCTGCGCGGAGCCTGCGGCCAATTCCCTGCAGGACGGCCCCACTGCTGCTGATGTTCTTTACCCTTGCCAGTTCCGTGAAAGGCAGATAATGCGCATCCACACCCCAAACCCGCACGGGCAGGGCGGTTTCGACTCGTAGTTTCTGGCGTCGATCCATATTTGTTTGTTCGGGGGGATGGTTGAAATCATAGGACGCCGCTGGCCGGAAGAAAACTTACCCCTGTCACACTGGCGTGATGTCCGAAGTTACGGCCCTGACATGCCGGCGTAATCGCCCATTCGTGCCATTGCAAGGGGCGTGCAATAGTTCATTCCCACCGCGATTCACCGTGAAGGCTTACAATTGGCGCGCGGTTTAACGGCTCTCCAAGGAGAGACTTCGAAAATGCGGGCCTCATCACTTCGGTTCACGCGGATGCCGTTCGCTCTGAGCGTGTGTTCTGCGCTCCTCATCCTCGCGTCCGTCCACGCCTGGGCGCAGAGCACGCTGGCGCCGACACCGCCGATGGGCTGGAACAGTTGGGACGCTTACGGCACCACCGTCCGCGAAGATCAGGTGAAGGCCAACGCCGATGTGATGGCGCGTGACCTGGCCAGGTACGGATGGCAGTACATCGTCGTGGACATCCAGTGGTACCAACCCACCGCGCAGGGCCACGACTACCAGCCTGGTGCGGCACTCACGATGGACGAGTACGGCCGGCTCACGCCCGCGCTAAACAAGTTCCCTTCCGCCGCCAATGGCGCGGGTTTCAAACCGCTTGCCGATTACATCCACAGTAAGGGACTGAAATTCGGCATTCACATTATGCGCGGCATTCCGCGCGAAGCCGTCGAAAAGAACCTGCCAGTCAAGGACACCCCGTATCATGCGGCCGACATTGCGGACAAAGACAACCCCTGCCGCTGGAACCCGGACATGTGGGGTGTGGACACCACCAAGCCCGGCGCGCAGGCCTACTACGATTCCATCGCCGAGCTGTACGCTTCGTGGGGCGTGGATTTCGTCAAGGCCGACGACATGGGCAGCCACCTCTATCAACCCGCCGAAATCAAAGCCCTTCGGCTGGCGCTCAACAAGAGCGGACGGCCAATCGTGCTGAGCATCTCGCCGGGCCCGGCACCCCTTTCTGAGGCTGAGTTCTTCGAGAAATATGCCCAGATGTGGCGCATCTCCGACGATTTTTGGGACGATTGGAAACTTCTTCGCCAGCAATTCGACTACACCCGCGACTGGGCGCAGTTTGTGGGCAAGAATCATACCTGGCCGGATGCGGACATGCTGGCGCTGGGCAAACTGCGGGTCGCCGAAAAACAGGGCGGCACGCCCAGCAAGTTCACCCCCGACGAACAGCAGACAGTGATGACGCTGTGGTCTATTTTTCGTTCGCCGCTGATATTTGGGGGCGATCTGCCTAACCTCGATGCAGCAACCACCGCGCTGCTCACGAACGATGAAGTGCTGGCGGTAGATCAGCACAGCGCGGGAGGACATCAGGTGTTGGAGCAAGGCGCCATTCGCGCATGGGTTGCCGACTCCCCTGAGGACGGCGCCCACTACGTCGCGGTCTTCAATCTCAGCCCGGCAGAGGAAAAAATTGATCTCTGCTGGAAAGACCTGGGAATCACGGCCACCCACGCAAGTTTACGCGACCTCTGGCTGAAAAAGCCGCTGGGACAGAGCGACGGCGTGCATGTCCAGTTGCGGCCCCACGCCAGCGCCCTGTTTCGTGTGGGAGTGCGGTAGAGAGCTCATGACGTAGCGAGGGAGCAGCAGTCATCATCACCCCGGTTACTTCCGGTTAGCCTACGCGATAAATATCCACTCGGCCCCTGCAAGTTTTGTTTCCACCCGCGTTCCCTGAACAGGGCGGCAAGTTCGCCCGTGAGAAATACCCAAGGAAATCACCATGAAAAAACTCTTGCCAATTTTGCTGTGCCTGAGCGCAATGGCCCTGGGCCAAGCCAACGATTCCGATAGCACCGCTCCCGCGCTCACCATCTACAACCAGAATTTCTTCGTAGCCCGAGAGCACCTGCCGCTGGACCTGAAACCGGGCATCAACCACGTGGAGTACGCCGGGGTGGCCTCGCATTTGGAACCGGACTCCGTGATTCTGCGCGATTCCAGCGGCCGTGCGCTGCAAATCCTAGAGCAGAACTACCGTAATGATCCAATCTCGCAGGAGCTCCTGCTTTCGCTCTATGAGGGCAAGACTATCGAGTTCATGGTCCAGCCCGGCCAGACTGTGAAGGGCAGAATCGTCCGCAGCGGCTATGTTCCCAGCACTTCGTACTACCCGCAAGGCGAAATCCAACAGAATTACTCTCAGCCCATTATCGAAGTGGACGGCATGCTGCGCTTCGGACTTCCGGGACAGCCGCTGTTTCCGGCGCTGGCTGGCGATTCCATTCTGAAGCCAACGCTGAACTGGTTGCTGGAAGCCAGTGAGGCTGGGAAGTTCGATGTTGAAATCTCCTACGTGAGCGGCGGCATGAGCTGGCAAGCGGATTACAACCTGGTGGTGTCAGACGAGCTCGATGCGGCGGCGAGTGCAAAATCTGAAGCCAAACTTGACCTGCTCGACATGATCGGCTGGATCACCATGCAGAACCAGAGCGGCAAGACCTACGAAGACGCGAGCATCAAACTGATGGCCGGAGATGTGAATAAGATCGAAAGCAACGTGGTGCGCGACCGGATGTACATGATGGCAAAAAACCAGGTCGCTCTGGCCGCGCCCGCGGCTCCCGTGCAGGAGAAGTCTTTCGACGAATTTCATCTCTACACTCTCCAGCGGCCGACAACCCTGCATGACAAAGAAACCAAGCAAGTGGAATTCGTAAGCGCCACCGGCATCCGAGCGCAGCGCATTTACGTCTATGACGGCGCCGATGTCGCTCAATACGGCTACAGCAGCGGCCAGTTGATCCAGGACCCAGGCTATGGCACCACTTCAAATTCGAAAATCCGGGTGATGGAAGAGTTCAAGAACTCCGAGGCCAACCATCTTGGCATGGCGCTGCCCAAGGGCAAACTGCGCTTCTACCGCCGCGATACCGATGGACATCTCGAGTTCGTGGGCGAGAACATGATTGACCACACCCCCAAAGATGAAACCCTGCGCATCTACACCGGTAACTCGTTCGACGTTGTCGGCGAGCGCAAACGGACAGCCTTCCATATCGAAACAAGCCAGCGCTGGATGGATGAGTCGTTCGAGATCCATGTGCCCAATCACAAGAAAGAAGCGGTGAATGTGCGGGTGGTCGAGCATCTATACCGCTGCAACAACTGGAAGCTGACGGAGCAGTCGCATGACTGGCGCAAGAAGGACGCGCAGACCATCGAGTTTCCCATCACCATCGCGCCCAACGGCGAGCAGGTCGTGACCTACACGGTGCATTACACGTGGTAGGAAATTGTTTTTTGATGATGATTGTTGATTGCAAGACCACGAAGGTACACAAGTCATCAATCAATGACTCGGATACTGTGCTTTCCGGTGGGTGCGGTCAAACACTATCCAAAGCAATGCCATCAGGACGAATAGCAACACGCTGCCCTCCGGGCCGGCGGAACCGCCGTTCAACCAGGCCGGCCCGTGGATATGGGACCTGAGAAGATGTCCGGGAGACATTTCCCCGCTGTTGGCCACAGAGTACAGAAAACTTTCTCCCCAATCCCAGGAGGCATGAAAGCCAACCGCGAACCAAAGGTTTCCTGTGCGGCGCAAGGTCAAGCAGAAAAAAAATCCAATGACTCCGGCAGCCACAATTCCGGGGGCAGTTTCTCCCGGGTTATTCAGGTGGATCGCTGCGAATCCGCTGGATAGCAACAAAGCGGACGGCCAGAATCCTATGGCCTTCGTCAGCGTGAACTGGGTGTAGCCGCGCATCAGAAATTCCTCAAATACGCCAACAATCAGGAAGAATCCACCCCAGTAGACAGCGAATTTCAAAATCTTGCCGCCATGCAAGCTCATCCGCTCGATATCGTATGCACCTGTAAGGCGCAAGCCCAGCATCAGTATCGAGATGGCAATTAAACCCCACGCCGCGCCACTCCAGAATAGTTTCCCGAAGAGTCCGGCTGGCGGCAGCCCGTACTCGCCCCAGGGACGCTCCTCGAGGCGGGAAAGGACGAAGGCCGGGGCCAGGGCCGTAACCGCCAGCCCAATCTCTGCAATCAGTCCCAAGCGGATGGGGCTAGCGATCCGCTGCATCAGGGCATACATCAGAAGGTTGAGAATGAAGTAGAGCACGACCGCCATTGCGCCGTATTGGAAAACCCGCCATAGAGCAGCGAGCTGATCGTTCTTGAAAGGGATTTTGGGCACCGGCGTGGCGGGCTGCGGGACCGGGGGTTCAGTATCGGCAGATCGTGGGGTTTCGGCTGGCGCATGCTCTTCTGAAATCGAAGGCCCAACCGGGTTTTGGTCATCTGCCACGAAGGTCGCAAAAAGAGTCATGGACATGGTAAAACACTCGCTCCGATTCGATGAGCACATTCTTCACGCGTGAGCGCTTTGGGCGTCCTCAGTTCCTGGCGGGTTTTCTATTGGTGTTGTTTCTGGGGCAGTGCGTTTGGCTGGGGGCTCATTCTCCTCTGACACCCGGTTCTGGCGCTCTGCTGGCCGCGTCGGAAGGGCTTCAGCAATGGCGAGGCGGCCACATAGCCGGCACGGTGCATCCTGCCGAAACGGGAACTCAGGAAGGTGCTGCTTCGTGGTCTTTCACTCCAGATGGTTACGATCCCAATCATTCTCCGTTGTGGTACCTGGTCGCCTCTTCCCCGCTGGCGGTCTGGCCTGGATCTTTGCAGCAGAACTCGATCCATTATTGGGGATGGCTGGTGCGTATACCGTTCCTTGTGTTCGGCACGTTGCTGGGGGCATCGGTCTGGTATGTTGCCCGCAGGCTCTATGGCAATAGCGGCGGCTTTATCGCGCTGGGGCTTTACTGCTTCTCGCCCCAGATCATTCGATCCAGCTCACTGTCGTTCGCCCGGCCCGAGATGGGGGCGGCCTGGAGCACGTTTGGCGCGGTGTTCACCGCCATTGCCGTAACTCACACGCTTTACGCCCCGCGCGAAGTTGTGCTGTGGAACTGGCGGCGGATTTTGTTGATGGGACTGTCGCTGGCCCTTGCCATCGGGTCACAGTTTTCCTTGTGGATACTGCTTCCGCTGGCGCTGGGCTTTATGCTGTACCTCGCGCCGGAGAGGCGCGGCGCAGCTTCGACTATCTGGGCTGCGGCACTCACGCTGGCAGTGCTGATCATCTTCGCGTCATATTTTTTTCGGCCTGTGGACTTCTGGCATGGGGTGCTTCACGCCAATTTTCTGGGAGAGCTCTGGCGTGCTTACGCTATGCCCGGGGCGTACGGGGATCTTCTGCAGCAGCTCGCCAACAGTGCTCCGGCGCTGCTTGTGACGGCGCCCGTGGCCCTGATCGTTTATTGCCTTTGGGCTCGCTCTCGATACTTCGGCAACACCGCCCCCTTGCTGGTGGCTGGGCTTTTTCTTCTGCTCGCTGTGGGAACGCCGCACTACCCTGGCCTGGGTTTTCGCCTGATGGCAGTGCCTTTCCTGTTCGTCTTCGTCGCAGGCGTGTGCGCCGACCTTATGGAGACCCGCCATAGCAGCCTGATCAAAGGCTGCGTGTGGGGATTGCTCTCAGCCAATGCAGTGTGGAACCTGTTGCAACTGGCGCGAGTCGCGGCGCGCTAGGAACGATCGTCAGGCAGGATTTTAAATTGTGGCCGAAGGCCCCGAAACCGGGCTTCAATCAACGATCAAGAATCAAAATGAACAATTCCCTACTGGACAGGTGGAGGGTTCGGGGCGGGCGGCGCGACGGCCGCTGCAACTACATCACTGTTATTCACCAGGTCCTTCAATTCTTTGCTGGGTTTAAAGAAGGGAATTTTCTTGGCCGGGACTTCCACCCGTTCCCCGGTCTTGGGGTTGCGGCCGACGCGGGGCTTGCGTTGCCGGGTACGGAAACTGCCGAAACCGCGAATCTCGATCTTGTCGCCCACGCGCAGCGAGCGCACGATGCTGTCGAAGATGGTTTCGACAATGACCTCGCTGTCTTTGCGCGTCAACTCGGCCAGCCGGGAAACTTCGTCAATGAGGTCCGCTTTTGTCATTCTTGTATGACTCCAAAATCAAGCTGCCGCTTCCGGCGGCGCCTTTGACTGAGCTGCAAAGGTCCCCATAACCTTCTCAAATTTCAGGGGTTTAATGCAAGTCGGAAGATGTAGGAGGGGTGCCTGGTTCGCTAGTGGGCGTAGATGGGACCGAGGTCCCTCGCTAAACTCGGATGGGAATTCTTAGAGCTATGGGTAAAAACTAAACCCACTGGTGACGGCGGGGTTGTTGGTTGCGACAATCCAAGCTACTTCCACAAATAGTAGAACCCCACATGCTGGTCCATCAGTTTCTCCTTGCTTGGAAGCCACTGGGAAATGTCTCCGCCGAATAGGAGATCGAGCAAGGTTTTGCGGTCTTTCTCGGGACGCACCAGAACCGGCTTGCCGCTGATGCCCACGGCCTTGGCCGTATCGTCCACCGCGGCCTCGAAGTCGGCTATCTGGTCCACCATGTGCATGGAAAGAGCTTCCTGGCCGGTCCAGACCCTGCCGTCCGCGATGGCCTTGATGTCGTCCACTTTGGCGTGGCGGCCCTCCGCTACGGCGTTGACGAACTGGCCGTACATGTTGTCGATCAACGACTGCAGGTACGCCCGTTCCTTCGGGGTCAATTCACGGGAGGGATCGCCGGTGTCTTTGAATTCGCCGACCGTAAGCACTTCCGGCTTCAATTTCGCCCAGCGCATCAGGTCGCCGTAATTCACCCACTCGGAAATCACCCCGATGGAACCCACCACGCTGCCATTGTCGGCATAGATTTTGTTGGTGGCGGAAGAAACGTAATATGCGCCGCTCGCTCCTACTGTTTCAATTGAAGCCACGATGTGCTTGTGCTTTTCATCGCGCAGGCGTTTGACTTCGTGGTAAATCTCCTCCGACGCCGCCACGCCGCCGCCGGGTGAATTCACGTGCAGGATGATGGCCTTGATGGAATCATCGTCGCCGAATTTCTTAAGTTCGCCCACCACTTCGCTGGGATCAATAATGACCCCTTCCAGGTCCACCACGCCGATTTTGTCGCCGAAGCCGGTGAAGGACGCTTCTTCACCGGTATGCAGCGTGAGATACACCAGCGTGAATACCGCCAGCACAAAAAGAAAGAAGGCGCCGCCACCAATCAGCACCCAGAGCCAGACGCGGGAACGCTTTTCTTCACCCATATTTTCAGCCATATCCAAGCGTTTAGTTTAGCACCGGAGGGGGCTGAGGATTATGAATGCGCCGTATTCCCCGCCAGCAGTTGCAGGGCATGAGGGAGGATTCCGACTACCGCTTCCAGTGAGTCTACAGCCCCCTTCAGGCTTCCCGGCAAGTTGAGAATCAAGGACTTATCCCGCACTCCACAGACTCCCCGGCTGAGCGCGGCAAAGGGCGTCTTCTTTGAGCCTGCAGCGCGCATTCGTTCCGCCACACCGTCCAGGAATCGGTCACACACCAGGCGGGTCGCCTCGGGCGTGACATCGCGGGGAGCGATGCCGGTCCCGCCAGTCGTCACAACCAGTCGGGCCTTCTCGGTCAGCAGGGCCAGGGCCTTCTCGATGCTTAACAGATCGTCAGAAACTATCTCCGTCGCCACTATGGAAAAACCGTGTTTGGTAAGAAGTTCGGCCACCGCCGGCCCCGAGGTGTCGTCGCGTTCGCCGCGGGCACAGGAGTCGCTCACTGTGAGAACAGCTGCGGCGAGGACCTCCAGTGTCGCTTCAGCTGTCAAGCAGGACGTCCTCTTCCTCGGACGAATCGCCCTCATCCCTGCTCGCCTCATCCAACAGGCGCAAGCCTTCCATGAGCAGGCCCTGGGTGTTGAGGGTCGTGGTCTGCTGCGTGGTCTTGCCCTCGAAATTTATCTGGAAGTTGCCATCGGTCCAGCGCAGCACTCTGAATACGGCAGCATCACCCACCAGATTGCCGTACGCCGAATGCGTGACTTGGCCTTCGTGGAAGTAAATATCGCAGCGCTCCCCGGCGTTGGTGAGCGTTAGCAAGCAGCTTTTGCGGCCCATCTCCAGCGATTGCATGAGGTCAATCATGTTCATCTGCGCCAGGCTGCCGCGCAGCACTCCGTCGGAAGGCGCAGTTTTGGCCATTTTTTCCAGCGCAATCTTATCAATCACTCGCTTGATGCGCCGTATCGCGTCCTTGAGGAAGAACGGTTTCTCGACGTAATCATCTACCGCATGTTCCGGGCGGGAGAGCTGATCGCTGATGTCGGCCTTGGTGGCCAGCATGACTACGGAGATGGCAGAGGTGGCCGGGCGCCCCCGCAGCTTCTCTACCAGTTGGCGGCCGTCCATGCCGGGCATGCGGTAATCGCTTATCAGCAGGTCGGGAGGGTCATCCACCGCTTTGAGCAAGGCGTCGGCCCCGTCGGTTGCCGTGGATACGTTGGCGAGCGGACTCAATGCTCCCTGCAACATTCCCATGACCATGGGATTGTCATCCACCAGCAAGACTTTGACGTTGTTGGTCATGACCTGATTCAGAGTCAACTGACTTGAGCGTCACTCGACTCAGCGTCAACTGGTTCGGCTTTGGGGCTTTTGGGACCGCGCGTAGTCGCCGCTTTTCCCGCCCGTCTTGCGCTGCAGCACGATCTCCCTAATCTCAATGCCCTTGTCGAGCGCCTTACACATATCGTACACGGTCAGAGCGGCGACGCTGGCTGCCACGAGGGCCTCCATTTCCACGCCGGTAACCGCTGTCGTAGTAACTGTGGAGTTAATAGAGACGCCATTTTCGCACAGCCGCATGCGCACATCAACGTGGGAAAGCGGCAGGGGATGGCACATCGGGATCAACTCCGCCGTCCGCTTGGCCGCCATGATCCCCGCCAGCCGGGCTACTTCGAGCGGGTCGCCCTTGGGATTCTTTGGCAGCGCCTTCAACACCGCAGGCTTGAGCGACACGAAGGCGCGCGCCTCCGCCCGGCGCTTGCTCGGAGTCTTGGACGAGACATCCACCATTTGGGCGCGTCCGGAGCGCCCGTAGTGCGACAATCCTTCCGGCACTGGTTTCCTAGCCACGAAGCGGATATCTTAGCGCATTGGGCGTAAGGTATTATTCGCCGTTTTTGCGATTTGCGGTCAAGAATTGCAACCGCGAAGGCCAGACCGCGCTGCGGAAACGGTCTTTTTGATCGCCAGAGTCGAGTAGAGAAGCAAAGAATGGTCGGCGAAACGATCTCCCACTATCGAGTTCTGAGGAAGCTAGGCGGCGGCGGCATGGGTGTGGTTTACGAAGCGGAGGATCTCAGGCTAGGCCGCCATGTGGCGCTGAAGTTTCTGCCTCCCCAGTTGACGCGTGATGCACAGGCTCTGGAGCGATTTCAGCGCGAAGCCAAAGCGGCCTCTGCTCTGAATCACCCGAATATCTGCACGATCTACGAAATTGACGATCACCAGGGGCAACCCCTTCTGGCGATGGAACTGCTGGAGGGTGAGACGCTGAAACATCGTATCGCCAAGGGAGGCCTCGACCTTGATGAGATTCTCGATCTCGGCGGGCAAATCGCCGGTGGCCTGGAGGCTGCTCACGCCAAGGGCATAGTGCATCGCGATATCAAACCAGCCAATCTGTTTATCACTGCGGGCGGGCAAGCGAAGATCCTGGATTTTGGCTTGGCCAAGAGTGCGCTCGATGCGGCCTCCGACAGCCCGACTATGTCCGAGCAGCTTACGAGCCCCGGCACAACCTTGGGAACCGTGGCTTATATGTCGCCAGAGCAGGCGCGTGGCAAAGAAGTGGATGCTCGCAGCGACCTATTTTCCTTTGGAGTCGTTCTGTACGAGATGGTTACGGGTGCGCTGCCCTTCCAGGGAGCCACGAGCGCCGAGACTTTTGATGCTTTGCTCAACCGCGAACCGCTGCCACCAGTCCGGCTCAATCCTGCGGTCCCGCCCGGTTTAGAACACATCATCACCAAGGCCCTCGAGAAAGACCGCGATGTGAGGTACCAGCACGCCTCCGAAATGCGGAGTGACCTGAGGCGCTTGCGGCGCGACCGTGAGACGGGCCGCAGCAGTGGTCGCGCGGCGACGGCAAAGCCCCGGTCTCAGGTTCTGACGTTTGCTCTGACTGGCGTATTACTTGCGCTGCTGGCAGCGGGGGCCGTCTGGCATTTCCGCACGAAGCCAAACCCAGCTCCATCAGGAGACTTGACCCCGCCGGTCGCAGCGCCCTCGACTCCCACGCTCGCCGTGTTGCCTTTTCGCGACATCACCGGCCAGGACCAGAACAAATCCTGGGGCATCGGCATGACCGACGCGATCATCACCCGGCTGGCTTCTCTGCAAAATCTCGCCGTCCGCCCCACGACTTCAGTACTACGTTATGTAAACGCGCCCGCAGATCCGGTTCAGGCGGCGCGGGATTTGGGAGTTGACTCGGTACTGGATGGCACTTATCAACGCTCGCCCGGCGTCGTGCGGGTTTCAGTACAATTGATCAACCGGCGCGATCAGGCGACGCGCTGGGCGCAGAGGTATGATCTGCGGCCCAGTGACATGCTGAAATTTCAGGACGAAGTCGCCGAGAAGGTGGTTGACGGATTGAGAGTGGAAGTCAGCGGGCAGGAACATGCCGCCATGGCGACTCCCGGCACTTCGTCGCCGGAAGCCTACAACCTGTACCTGCAGGCGCGCTTTTACCAGAACGACTACTACATGCGCTCGAGCTTGGACAGTCTGCACCGCGGGGAGGGAGTCGCAGAGCAGGCGATCGCGAAAGATCCGTCCTTTGCTGAAGCTCATGCCGTCCTGGGATTTCTGCACTGGTTGGAGAGTGCGAACTTTGATGCCAACGCCAAGGAAAATCTGGAGGCGAGCGAACGCGAGGCGCGGCGGGCGGTGGAACTGGATCCCAATTCTCCGGAGTCGCTAGTCGTGCTGGGAAGCGCCCTTACTGAAGAAGGCAAGAACCTTGAGGCACTTTCAGCTCTCCGGAGGGCGACACAGCTCGCGCCGAATTCGGAATCTGCCTGGGACATCCTCGGTTACTTGTGCCATTACGCGGGGTTGAACGAGGCTGCGGACAAGGCGTACCGGCGCAGCATCGAGCTGAATCCCACAACCGTGCGGATTTATTGGATGCACGCGCGCATGCTCCTCTATCAGGGGCGTGCGGACGAGGCAGAAACCGAACTGAAAACCGCGTTGGCACCGCATCCTGACCAATACAAAGGTTTAGCTTACCTGGGCGAGTTTCTGTATTACGAGAACAAAAACGACGAAGCCGAGAGGCTGTTTCGGCGCTCGCTCGAGCTGGGAAAGAATAGCGGCGATGAGGCGCCGCCCGTGCTCGCGGCGTTCCTTTATGCATCTCGAGGCGAGCGGGAGAAAATTGCTCCCGAGGTTTTCAATTATCGGCCGGAGGCTGTGGTGGATGGCGATATGGCTTATTGGCTGGCTGGCATACACGCCCTGCTCGGGGAGCGGCAGGCGGCCTTGCTGTGGCTGCGGCGCACGGTGGAGATGGGGAACCACAATTATCCCTGGTTCCAGCGCGACAAGAATTTTGACAGCCTGCGCAGCGATCCGGAATACCAAAGCATCATGCAGCAGGTAAAGGGGTATTGGGAGCAGTATCAGCTGGCGTACGGTCAGAATTAGCCACTGCCATCACCGCATCAGCACCGCGACCCACTCGCCCGCAGCGATGCGCTCGCGGTCTGGCGGAATGACCACGTAGCAATTCGCCCGCGCCGCAGCGGCGATGTCTGCCGAGCCTTGCCAGCGCAGCAATTCTACTTCGGCGTGCTCAAACTCCCCGGAAAGAATTCCCGGCAGGAACCGCTTCAGCCCGGTCTTGGTTTTGATCTCGGTTTTGAGCTTCGCGTGCAGGAACAGGAGTCTGCGCGGCGTCATTCCGGCCAGGGCTTCCAGTACCGGGCGGGCGAAGAGTTCAAAGGTCACCATGGTGGAGACTGGATTCCCTGGTAGACCAAAAAAGTATTTCCAGGTGGCAGCGGCTTCGCGGGCAGGAGTGCCCGCGCCACATTGGCCGAACACAATCGGCTGCCCCGGCTGAATGCGCGCGCCGGTGAATAGAAACTCCGCGCCCAGTTCGGCCAGCACCTGCTCGACCAGATCGTACTTGCCCATCGAGACGCCGCCGGCCAAGAGCAGGAGATCGGCGTCGAGGCCGTCTATGATCAATTCGCGCAGCCGCTGCGGCTCGTCCGGGGCAATCGGCAGGAGCACCGGGTCACCGCCGGCTGCTTGAGTCTGGGCCGCGAGAGAGTAGGTATTTGAGTTGCGTATCTGGCTGAGGCCGGGAGGGACCGCAATGTCCACAAGCTCATCCCCGGTAGCCAAAATCGCGATACGCGGCTTGGCGTACACCAAAAGATGCGTTCTCCCAACCGACGCTGCAATCGCGAGAGCAGCATGGTCCAAGCGCTGGCCGGGCACCAGCAAAAGTTCGCCGCGGCGAGCTTCGGCCCCAACCGGAACGATGTTCGCGCCAGCGTCAACGCCTCGGGTGATCTCCACGTGATCGCCGCGAGGGGTTGTGTATTCGACCATGACCACGGCGTCCGCCCCAGGTGGCGCAGGTGCGCCGGTCATGATGGCGGCAGCCTCTCCCGGTCCTACTTCAACTGCCGGCTCCGAAGGGGAAAGCCCCGCCCGAATCTCTCCCATTATCCGGAGGCTCACAGGCAACTGCGCCAGATCAGCAGCACGCACCGCGTATCCGTCGCGTGCCGCTCGGCGAAAGGCAGGAAAATCGCGGTCTGCGGCGAGGGGTTCTGCGAGAATCCGTCCAGCAGAGCCAAGGATTTCCACCAACTCTTTGCCCCGAGGGCGGAGCCGCGACGCGTGGTCCTCAACCACATGCCGCGCATCTTCAAAACTCAGGATTGAATGGTGCAGAGGAGCGGCAGCCATGAAAAGACTTTACTGCAAAGGCGGCGCCGGCGTCGCGCCGGAGTCCCGGAAAAGCACTTGGTCCCTCCCATTCCATGGTCGGACACTAGAAAGTCGCAACTACTCGCGCTCCCTACCGGCAGGCGGTCCGCGTCGCTGTCAGGTCGAGGTCTTTCTTCATTGCGTTGAAATTCATGGTGTTGGCTTGCGGACAGAACTGGCTGGTATCGAGGTTGTACTCTACTTCGAATACTGCCTTGTTGGATTGGATAAACGGCAGCAGAGTATCGCACTCGCTGTACTCAAAACACTGCTCGTCAATCATGAAATCAAAGTGCGAGACCAAGTCGGGTACTTGGTCGGTATCGTTCTTCAGCGCCACCGACAGGCCGAGGGAATGCACGGTGGTGGCAATCCACTCGTTGTAGGTGAGTTGGTCCTGCGCGGTTAGTGGAAAACCGGTGCTGTTCGTGTAGCCGTCAATATTGTCGGGCTCAACCGCATCGAAGCCCTTTTCCTTGCACATCTGGAAGCGGGCCGTCATGATGGGCGAGAGAATGCTGATCTGGCGGATGTCGAGCCATTGCTCGCCCGGCCAGCCATTGTTGTTGCCCAACACCGAGGAGGGGAACGAACTGGCATCCGGCCGCCAATTTTCCCAGGTGCCGGCGTCTATGTAGCAAACCGCATGCATGCTCGCCGCGTGCATGCCGGTTACGAGCGTAGAGTCGTAATCGAACCCGTCCACGTCATACATCTGCACATTGATCAGTTGCTCCACTGTCGGAGGGCTGGCAAGCTGCCACTGCCACTCAGTCACCAGCGGCGGAATCCAGGACGCACCGCTGCCTCCCGAGCCTGATCCTCCCGAACCTCCCGAACCGTTTGAGCCGGAGCCGGTTTGTGAGCTTTGCGGGCTTCCGGCGGTTCCGCACGAGCAAAAAAGAAGGCAGATCAGGCAAGCGCCCGCCAACAACATCGGGTGAGATTTTGGCATAGTTCACCTCTGGTCGCTCGGCCAGAGTTAGGAACTCTGATTTCTCCCAAGGGTTTTGAGGAAGTGTACGCAACTTCGGCATGCTTGCCACTACACGGAAGTACCTTCAACTTCGGTTTTATGGGGTTGACCGGGCCCTGAATCAAAAGGCGGCCGGCCTGAGAATCGTCGCTCTTTAAGTCGTTGATTGGGAAACCGCGTTGCCCCCGCTCTTAATCAAGATCAAAATCACGAGTCGACAATTTCCAGACCGGCCGCCTCAAAAATGGCACAGTATTACTGTTTCTTGGTAGATTTCTTGCTCTTCCCGTAGCTGGTCTCGACCGGAGACCCTATGCTCTGCAGCATGGCCTTCGCCTCTTCCGCATGCGGGCCGTCGGGCTTCAGTTCCAGGTATTTCTGGAAAGCTTCCGCGGTGCCATCGGGGGCAACCATTTTGTCGCCCTTCAATACCGCGAGTCCGATCAGATTAGAACCTTTCCAGTAGTAGGAGTCTGCGCGATTGGGGTCGGCGGCGATGGACTTGTCGAAGGCATCCACCGCGGCTTTGCGCAAGGCCGGATCGTTGGCGGTATTGGCATTGGTCAGCACCGCGCCCTCGTTAAAGTAATACTGGCCCGCTCCGGTGGGGTCGAGTTGCCCTGCCTGCTCGTAGGCGGCCTTGGCGCCATCCGCATTGCCCTGCATGGCCAGAGTCTCACCCAGGTTATTGTCATAGGAAGCGACTATCTTGGCATCCTCGGGCTTGTTCGAGGTGGCCATGGCCTTCTTCTTGATGTCCAGCGCTTTTTGATAATCCTCTACCGCGCTGCCCAGATCCTTGGCCTTTTCGTCGCCAGTCTGGGTGGTGGCAAGATTTCGGTACGCATCTCCCAGCTTGAACCAAATGATGTCGTAGGTGGCATCCAACTGGGTGGCTTCGGTGAGCGTATTGACCGCGGTCTGATAGTCCTTCGCCTTGGTCGCCTCGTTAGCGGCGGCAATCTTTTCGTTCAGCTGCTTGACCACGTCATTTTGCTTCTTTGCCTTCGTCTGGGCTTCCTCCATTTGCTTCAGCTTTTCCGGGCTGATGCCCTGCTGCTGGGCCGCCTGTACCTGGGACTTCTTCAGGTCGAAATCCAGGGTGTTGTCGCCCAGTTGCACCCGGTACCCTTTAACGCTGTCGAGCATCTGCCCATCCTTGAGCAGCTTGATGGTGTAAGTCTCCGGGGAAATACCCAGCGAGAAGTAAGACCCTTTCTTGTCGGTCTTGAGTTCGTACTTGCGCCCGCTGTCGTTGCTTACCATTTGCACGATGGCTCCGACGATGGGCTTGCCGTCCATATCCTTGCATACACCCGTGATGGTGCCGTAAGACTGCGCCAGCAGGGGAACCGCGCACAAGCTCGCGCACAGAGCTACCAACGCGAATTTCATCCAACGTTGCCTCATTTTCGGCCTCCCGAAAAAACCTGATGATTTCACAATTTACGATTGACGATTAGGAAGAAGGTCCTCACAGGCAGACTCCAATCGTCACTCGAAAATCGGAGATCGTCAATTCCTCCCTATACTGGAGGCTGCCTCCGCATACGGAATCGGATCATTCGCTCCCACCTCGCGGAACGCCCGCAGCCTCAAAATACAACTGTCGCAGACACCGCAGGCCCGGTCTTCGCGGCTGTAGCACGACCACGTTAAATGGAAGGGCGCACCCAGTTCAAGGCCGAGCCGCACGATCTCAGACTTGCGCAGCGCAATCAGCGGGGTCACGACCCGAATGCGGCCTTCCCTAGTGCCTGCCCGCACCACCTCGTTGTACGCCTGGTAATATGCGGGCCGGCAGTCGGGATAGCCCGAGCTGTCCTGCTCCACCGCGCCAATATAAACCTTTTCCGCACCCAGCACCTCGGCCCAGCTCACTCCCACAGCCAGAAAATGCGCGTTGCGAAAGGGGACATATGTGACCGGAACGCCCCGGCCCAAGGTGCGCGACTCCGGCACCGCGATGCTTGGGTCGGTGAGCGCCGAACCGCCAATCGCGCGAAACGCTTCATTGCGCACCACCAGGCGATCGCGAATGCTAAGAGCCTCGCAGATGCGCATAAAGGATTGCCGCTCGCGTTCTTCGGTGCGCTGGCCATAACTTATATGCAGCGCGGCCGCGTCATGGTCACGGGCTGCCAGGGCCGCGCAAACACACGAATCCATGCCTCCGCTGAGGAGAACGACAGCCCGCGAGTTCGGATTCCCGGTATTGTCGTGAGGCATAGCGAACAGGATTTGTAATTTGGTAATCGTGTAATTTGTGATTCGAAAAGCCGGCTTCTGAAGCGAAGGCCTAACTTACAAATTACCCCCAAATTACAAAATTACAAATCCAATCAAACTCCCTTCATCGCCGGGTCCCAGATAAACTTGTGCATCTGCAGGCTTAGGCGCGCCGGGACGTTATCGGCGACAAGCCACTCGGCCAGTTCCTGGGGATCCAGCAGGCAATGCGAAGTGGAGCGTGCGCCAACCGCATCCTTGCTGAAGGCCGGGGAAAACAGCACTGCATTTACCTGCTGGCCCAGTCCGTGGCGCGCAACAAAGCCGCGCGCGAACTCGTAGTCCTCACGATCGCTGAGCACGAACTTGACTTCATCCTGCAGGCGCAGCGCCTCCAAATTCTCCAGCAGGAAAGTGCCAGCCTCGCCCGAATTCGGACACTTCACGTCTACGATCTTCACCACGCCTTTGGGGACACGTAACAGAGGCCGCTCGCCGCTGGTTTCAAGCAGGACCGTATAGCCAAGATCCAGCAAGAGCTGCATCAGCGGCACAAGTTCGCGCTCCTGCAGCATGGGTTCGCCACCGGTGATCTCCACCAGTCCGCCGCTGGGGCTAAGTTTCTCCACCTCGTCCAGAATGTCTTCTGAGCTCATGCTCCGCCCGCCGTGGAAAGTGTACTCGCTGTCACACCACACGCAGCGCAGGTTGCAACCGGTCAGGCGGACGAACACGCACGGCAGCCCCGCATGCGTGGACTCGCCCTGGATCGACTTGTAGATTTCGGTAATCTGCATGGGAGTAGTCGTCAGTCGTTGGTCTTCGGTGGTCGGCAGCCGCAGCGTCCGCAGCCTGCTGGCAGGCGGCCGGGGAGATGAGGCATGCGCCAACCCGCCGCCAGATGAACTACGACTGCGAGTAGGTCGCCGTCGTGGACTCCGTCTCGAAGACCGTCACATTCTTCACTCGCACGCGGCCATTCGTCACTCTCTGCAGGCGGGCGTTCGATTCCTCATAGAAATACTTCGCCAGGTTTTCCGCCGATGGGTTCAGTACCGTGAAAGGCTCGATGTCATTGATCATCTGATGATCGAGCCGCTCGACCACATGCTTCATTACCTCGCGCAGGTCTTTGAAATCGAGCAAAAGCCCGGCCTTGTCGAGTTCCGCTCCGGCCAGCGTTACTCGCACCTTGTAATTGTGCCCGTGCGGGTTCTCGCACTTGCCTTTGTAGTTGCGCAGGTAGTGGCCCGCGGCAAAGGAATCGTCGACGGTAACTTCGAACATGCATTCCCTCAGGGCTTTGCTGGATGCAAGTCGCACCTCAGTCAGCCAATAATCATTTTAACGCGAGAAATGCCAGAGGTAGCGCTTGCGGCGATGTGCACACCGCTCTAAAGGTCGAGGGCGACGCGAACCGCCTTTGGCGCCTGATAGTCTGCCGCTTGACGCCGTCGCACCCCACCGGTTAGCTTGCCAATTCGCCCCATTTCTCCCCAGGAGATCGCCCTTTTCATGCCTCGCCGAGTCTTAGTCTTCCTATTTGCCTTTCTGTCAATCTCTCTCGCCGCCCAGGACAACCCCGAAACGCCGCCCAAGACTGTCGTGCGCGAGCACTACACCAAGTACGAGTACCGCATCCCCATGCGCGATGGCGTTCATCTCTTCACCTCGATTTACGTCCCCAAGGACAGCTCGCAGTCCTATCCTTTCCTGATCCTGCGGACGCCCTACAGCGTCGCGCCCTACGGCGTGGACAGCTATCGCAAGACCCTCGGCCCGTCCCCCGATTTTGAAAAAGCCGGGTACATTTTCGTTTATCAGGATGTGCGCGGCCGCTTCATGTCGGAGGGGACGTTCATCGAAATGACCCCCCACATTGACCACAAGAAGTCCAACAAAGACGTGGACGACAGCAGCGACCTCTACGACACCATTGACTGGCTGCTGAAGAACGTTCCCAATAACAACGGGAAGGCCGGCATCTGGGGAATTTCGTATCCCGGCTTCTACACTTCGGCGAGCATCATTGACTCGCATCCCGCGCTCAAGGCGGCTTCGCCGCAAGCCCCTATCACCGACCTCTTTATGGGCGATGATGCTTACCATAATGGGGCGTTCATGCTGGCCGCCAACTTCGACTTCTACGCTTTTTTTATGCCGCAAGAGAATCCCGAACTGCCGCCCAAGACCGAGGTCCCGTTCGACTACGGCACCAAAGACGGCTATGAGTTTTACTTGAACATGGGCCCGCTCACCAATGCAGGGCGCTACTTGCTGGGAGGAAAAGACCAACTCTGGCAGGACCAGGCGAAGCACGACACCTACGACGACTACTGGAAAGTCCGCAATATCGCGCCGCACCTCAAGAATATCCATTGCGCCGTGTTGACCGTAGGCGGATGGTTCGATGCCGAAGACCTGCAAGGCCCCTTCAGCACTCACAATTCGATTGAGAAAAACAATCCGGGTATCTTCAACGGTCTGGTGGTCGGCCCGTGGGTGCACGGCGGCTGGGCGAGGCTGGACGGTCGGCGGCTCGGCCGCGTGGATTTTGCCTCGAACACGGGCGACTATTACCGCAAGAACATCCTGTTCCCGTTTTTCGAGCAGTACCTGAAAGGTGATGGCGACGCCAAACTCCCTAAGGCCTATGTGTTCGAAACCGGCACCAACGTCTGGCGGCAGTATTTCGATTGGCCGCCGAAGAGCGCGCAACAGAAGACGCTCTATTTTCGGGCGAACGGCGGCCTCTCCTTCGAACCGCCTAAGGAGCCTCCGCAGGCTTACGACGAATATGTAAGTGACCCCGCCAAGCCCGTACCCTTCGTGGCTTACACGGCTCTGGACGTTCCGCAGGAGTATATGGATTCGGACCAGCGCTTCGCCTCAAGCCGCACTGATGTGCTGGTGTATCAAACTCCGCCCTTGCAGGAAGATGTCACCATTGCAGGCCCCATCTCGCCGCGCCTCTTCGTCTCCACCAGCGGCACCGACTCTGACTATGTGGTGAAGTTAGTGGACGTTTACCCCGCGGATTATCCGGAGGAGAAACCAGATGAGAAACCGCGCACCGACGTAGGCCCGCCGGCATTCACCATGGGCGGATATGAGCAGTTAGTTCGTGGCGAACCATTCCGCGGGAAATTCCGCCACAGTTTTGAGAAGCCTGAACCCTTCACGCCCGGGCCGAGCGGGTAGCATTCGTTAAGGGCGACGACGATGTGGCCTTCGAGTAGGTGGCGGATGTGATTGACGTGGCGCGCGGGGCGGGGGTGGACCGGGTCGGTTTGCTGACCAAGGATTTGCAGGCGCGGTAGCCGTGGCGCCTCTCTTTCACGTTCTCATTCCGAGAGCAAATGCTACGAGGAACCTGCAGTAGTGCCGGCGCCGAAAGAACGCAGATTCCTCGGCTCCGCTCGGAATGACAAGCCTGGGAGCGACCCTCGAACCGGGCGACTCCCGCGCGATTCGTTCATTCGCTGACCCGGCTCTTGATCCAGATGGGCGAGCCGACAAATCCAAACGCGCGCCGAATCTGGTTCTCCAGAAATCTCTGATAGGAAAAATGCAACTGCACCTTGCGATCGGTGAACAAAATGAACGTCGGCGGCGCGACCGCGGCTTGCGTCATGTAATAAATCTTCACCCGCTGGCGCATGGGCACCGAGGCACGCTGGAAATCCACGTGTTTGAGAAAGCGGTTCATTTCACCGGTGCTGATGCGCTTGCGGCGCTCGGCAGCGACTTTTTCAAGCGTGGGGAAAATCTTTTCGGTTCCGGCGCCGGTACTGGCTGAGATGAACACCACCGGGGCGTAGCTAAGAAACTTAAGGGCATCGCGCAAGCGCTCTTCGTAGGCGGTGCGGTCGCCGGGCCGCTTGCTCTCGCGCATACGCGCAGCCTTGGATGGCCTTCCCGGCTTCCCCGCGCCGCTGATCACCAGGTCCCACTTATTGACGATGATAATTACCGAGCGGCCGCTCTCGTGGGCATAGCCGGCGATGGCAGCGTCGAGCTGGCTGACGCCTTCGGTGGCGTCAATCACCAGCAGAGCGATATCGGCTGCCTCAAGATGTTTGCGGGCCATCACCACTGAGAGCTTTTCGGCCAGCAGGTGGGTTTTGCCTTTGCGGCGAATGCCGGCGGTATCAATGAAGCGGAATTTCCGGCCATTGCGCTCGACGATCTCGTCCACCGCATCGCGCGTCGTACCGGGAATGGGTGAGACGATAGCGCGGTCAGCGCCAGTGAGGCGGTTCAGCAAAGTTGATTTGCCGACGTTGGGATGGCCGATGATGGCGACTTTGGTTTCGGCGCCGATCTGCGTAGTGCCGGTGTCCTCGCCGGCAACTGGAGTTTGATCTCCAGCCGCTTCCGGCTGGAGGAGGAGCGGTGAGGTCGCTGGCGGGACGCCGGCGCCAGGTTCCGGCATGATCGCCAGCGCCGCGTCCAGCAGGTCATCAATGCCGCGGCCGTGCTCGGCTGAGATCGGGAAGAGTTGGCGAATCCCCAGGCGATGGAATTCGGCCGCAAGGTCCTCTTGCTTCCTGCTATCAATTTTGTTCACTGCGAGGAAGAGTGGCTTGCCGGTTTTGATCAGCAAACGTGCAAGCTCAAGGTCGGGAGCGGTGAGTTCGCTGCGCCCATCCACCAGCAGGACGATGGCGAATGCCTCCTCCAAAGCGACTTTCGCCTGGCGGAAGATTTCTGCGGGAATGAAATCCTTGTCTTCGGGGATGATGCCGCCGGTGTCCACAACGCGAAAGGGATGGCCGCGCCATTCCGCGTCCCCGTAAAGGCGGTCGCGCGTGATGCCGGGCTCGTCGCCCACAATGGCGCGGCGGGAACCGACGATGCGATTGAACAGCGTAGATTTGCCAACATTGGGGCGCCCGACGATAACCAGGACTGGAAGACCGAGCGAGTTGTATGTGGATTCAACCAAGGTGCTCCGTTGGAATGCAGGCACGGCGGGTTATCCAGCGCACCGAGTGAAGCGAAGCGCGTGTGCAGTGGCTTATTATAGGGGCTCTGTGGGTTTGCCTGCTCAATCCCCCGCTTTCGTTGCTCCCGCCAAGGGTGGGATTTCGCTTTATCAGTTTTTCGGACCGGGTGGAGTGCTTTCGCGAACTCATCCTGCTTACGAATTCCGCCGCGGCCAACTGCATATGGCGCAGGCTGTGGAGCAGGCCCTGGCGGAGAAGCGGCATCTGATCGTTGAAGCCGGCACCGGTACAGGCAAGACGCTGGCCTATCTGCTGCCAGTCATTCGTTCTGGCAAGCGAGTGATTATCTCGACCGGCACCAAAAATCTGCAAGAGCAGCTTTTCTACAAGGACGTTCCGTTCCTCGAGCAGGCGCTCTATCCCAACGGTGAGGGCAAGCTGAACGTCTGCTACATGAAAGGCCGCAACAATTATGTTTGCCGCAAGAAGCTCTACGACCTGACTGATCAGCCAGTGCTCAGCGGCCTGGACGAGATTGAGCAATACCGTGCCATTGCCAGTTGGGAAAAAGTCACGCAAACGGGTGATCGCGCTGAACTCGCCGAGTTGCCCGAGGCGAGCGCTCTGTGGCACAAGCTGGATGCGCGTGCCGACACCTGCCTTGGCCAGAAGTGTAGCCAGTGGGAACGCTGCTTCATCACCGAGATGCGGAGGCGGGCGATGGAGAGCGACATCATCATTGTGAATCACCATTTGTTTTTCGCCGATCTCGGCATCAAGCAGCAGGCGGAAGAGGCGCCGGACGCGGGAATCCTGCCGGATGTGGGCACGGTGATTTTCGATGAGGCGCACGAACTGGAAGATGTAGCTGGCAGCTACTTCGGCATTTCGGTGAGCAACTTGCGAATGGATGAGTTGTGCCGCGATGTCGAAGGCTCGCTGCAGCGCAGCCACATGCTTTCGGCGTCGCTGTCGGGCGCGCTGAAGAATCTGCGGGAACGCTCGCAGTTTTTCTTTGCTTTGCTTCCGCCCGGCGAGGGACGGTTCGCCTTCGACGGCCGGCGTGAGTTTCTGGAAGAGAATGGCGACGAGTTCGTCGCGCTCCAGCATGCGCTGCGACGGCTGGCTTCTGAGATGGAAGGCCTGTCCTCGAAGCCGGAGGAGATTTTCAACCTTGTGCGGAGAGCGCAGGAGTTGCAGGTACAGCTTGGGTTCGTAATGGAGTCGGAAGACAAGAACACTGTGTTCTGGATTGAGCGCCGAGGGGTCCGTGGCGCAAGTGCCCCGTCAGCTTCCTTCAAGGCGGGGCCTTCCCGTGGGAATGCCCGCGTATTCCTTCAGGCCACACCGATTGATGTAGCTCCGATTCTGAAGACCTGCCTTTTTGACAAACTGGAAAGCGCGGTGCTGACTTCGGCCACCCTGGCGGTTGGCGGAAACTTTGAATACATGCGGCGGCGGCTGGGGATGGAATACATGCGGGAACTGGTCCAGCCGTCCCACTTCGACTACGAGAATCAGGCGCTGTTTTATGTGCCGCCAGATCTGCCCGATCCGCGCACCCCGCAGTTCGCCGCCAAAGCTTCTGACCGGATCCGCCGTCTACTGGAGATCACCCGAGGCCGGGCGTTCGTGCTGTTCACCAGTTACGCTCAGATGAACGAAGTCTATCAACGCCTGCTCGGTGTGCTCGACTTTCCAATGTTGCTGCAGGGCGACGCCCCAAAGAGCACGCTGCTGCAGGAGTTCCGCGCCACGCCGAATGCAGTGCTGTTTGCCACAGCTTCCTTCTGGCAGGGGGTGGACGTGCAAGGCGAGCAGCTCAGTTGCGTGATCATTGACCGCCTGCCGTTTGCCGTCCCCAGCGATCCTGTGGTGGCGGCGCGGGTGAAGGCGATTGACGCCGAGGGCGGCAATGCCTTCTTCCAGTATCAGGTGCCGGCTGCCGTGATTACCCTGAAACAGGGCTTTGGACGCCTGATCCGCTCGCTCAACGATCGCGGGCTGCTGACGCTGCTCGACAATCGCATTTTGAAGAAGCAGTACGGGCGAGTGTTTGTGGAGAGCCTGCCCAGCTATCGCCGAACCACCGATTTGCGGCAGGTAGAGGAGTTTTTCGGCCGCTCGGATTAACGGCGCCATGTTTCCAGCCGTGTGGATTTCTTGGGTGAAAAGTAGTTGCCGGTTCTGGAGTCCAACCATTGCAAAAGTTTGCATCTTGACAGCACTTTGCCGCGCTGTATGCTGATTTCCTCCTGAATCGGCTTGGGGCATATACGCGTTTTCAACGATGAAAGGAATTCCTTGTGAACACCTCCAGGCTCTTTGTTGCGCTTCTGCTTTTTGTCGGCACTCTGCCTGCCTTCGCAGGCGATAAGCGGTATCAAATCGGTTCTTCCAACACAGTGACGGCTGATCCCCTGGTGACGCGGCCGCACACCAAGCCGTGCGTGGTGCAGCTTTTCCAGGATGTTGCGTTTGATGATTTCAACTCGCGCCCATTTTCATTTACGCCGCCTGCCGACTGCGCTGGGCCCTGGCAGAAAGTGGTTTTCACTGGCGATTTTTCGGTTACGGCAGGAAGACAGTACGACCGAACCGCAAATATCTGGCTGGGCGGGACCGCCATCTATTTCGGCACCACGCCCGAACCTCGCGCCACGCTCAGTCCGTCCTGGCATGTTGAAACCGACGTCACCGACTACTCGGCGCTTTTCACCACCGCGCAGTCAGGGCAGGCGAGTATCGGCAACCTGGTAGATTCCACCTACACCGGAATCATTTATGGCAGCGCCGCGCTCGAATTCTACCCGCCGGAGAAACATCGCAAAGCGCCGCGGACTTTCGATCTCGTTTTGCCCCTGTCAGGCGGACCAGAAGGTGGCACCGTCGGACTAAATGACTCGACCAGCACTCTCTCGCAAACCTTCACGCTGCCCACGAATGTGGAGGAGGCTTATCTGGATGTGTATGCGCAGAGTCAGAGCAACGATGAATTCTGGTATAGCTGCGTGCCCAATGATGCGGCCGGAGAGTTGGAAAGCTGCGGTAACACCGCATTTCGCGAGACCGAGATCACGATTGACGGCACGCCCGCAGGAGTCGCGCCGGTTTATCCCTGGATTTACACCGGCGGGATTGATCCCTATTTGTGGGAGCCGCTTCCCGGCGTGCAGACCCTGAACTTCAAGCCCTATCGCGTTGACCTCACGCCTTTCGCAGCGGTCCTCAGTGACGGGCAGCCACATGTGGTCTCGCTGAGTGTGTTCAACGCCGACGGTTATTTCTCGGCTACCGCGGCATTGCTGCTGAAACTTGACCACGCCAGCAACACGGTGAGCGGCGGCGTCACTGCAAATTCGCTCAGTGCCGGCCCGACTCCTTCGGTGGTTGAGAACCTCACGACCTCGGGCGACAACGTCAGCGGAACAGTCACGGTGAGTTCATCACGGACGTTCAAGATTTCCGGCTTTGTCGTGACCAGCCACGGCAAGGTGGAAACGACGGTCTCGCAGGAAGTCCAGTTCAAGAACGCGCAGACCTTCAACATTACGGACACGGTGTACGTGCAGGACATTACTCAAAACACGCGCATTGAATCGCTGACCACGCGCCGCGATGGGCGTGGTGTGGAGAAGCGCTCCGAAACCGCGAAGTATCCGCTGACCGCCGATATTTCGCTCGTATTCAACGCCGATGGCACCATTTCGCAGACCACGGCGATCAAGCAGAAGCTGCACCAGG
>Ga0335078_10000745_pt1 | contig 49728 bp, 46 predicted proteins | sample Lox_Sample_32_FD_206711 | JGI IMG/M metagenome (GOLD analysis project Ga0335078, IMG submission 206711) | Soil microbial communities from Loxahatchee National Wildlife Refuge, Florida, United States - Lox_Sample_3.2 | ecosystem: Environmental > Terrestrial > Soil > Wetlands | place: USA... | reverse complement strand
AGAGATGGCCTCCGCCGGCGCCAGCCAGCGGCGGCTACCGCTTGACCGGACGCTCAGCGAATCCCGTAGCCGGCCCTCTTTGGATCGGGTGGGTAAGTGTAGGTTTTCACTGCCCGATCAAACCTGCGGGCGGCGGCGGGGGTGACCCGTTGTCGGCCCCCGATGCTATGAGGACGTCACCCATGAGCTGGCTCACCCGCCTGTTCTCTCGGAAGGTGTCATCACAGTCGTCCGGGGCGGCCGATCCCGATCTGCCACCGGTCTGGGCAGCCGAGCTCCTCGACGCCGTTCAGAAGGCGAGCCGCTCACAGGCCAGGGCTATCGCTCGCATCGAGGATCTCGAATCGAAGCTCGAGGGCGGTTTTGCCGATCTTCGCGCTGCCATCAGCGTCGCCCGACCTGCGCCCGGCACCGCCGATCCCGGTCGGCTCGAGGCTGTGCTCGATGCGCTCGACATCCTGGATCAAGCGCGCCGTACACTCTCGGCAGCGGGGCACATGCAGGTGGAGCAGGGCCTAGCGGGAGTGGCCGAGCGAATGGACGCCTTTCTCGCCGCCGAGGGACTGGCGCGCCGTCCCGCGGCGAGCGAGCCGTTAGACGGCAAGCTCTTCCGCGTGGTTGGGACCATCGAACGGCCCGACCTCCCGAACGGCGCTCCGGCCCAGGTCGTGCGTGCGGCCGTGTCCATGGGTGAGCGCGTCATCCGAGAAGGTGAAGTGCTGGTCAACCGGAGGTAGATGCCGTGAGCGACACGACGGTCTTTGGAATCGATCTGGGAACGACCAACTCCTCCATCTCTTGGTTGGTGGCAGGCAGGCCCGTCGCCATCCCGGTCGATGGGCACCCCATCGTCCCCTCGATCGTGCTTTTCGACGAGGGGCGCACGATCGTCGGCCGTGAGGCGCGCAACCTGGAGCTTCAGCGGCCGGACGCGACCATCCGATCGGTCAAGCGGCGCATGGGTCAGGAACACCGCTACACGGCCGGCGCTCGCGTCCTGGCGCCGGAAGAGGTCTCTGCCGAAATCCTGCGCGCACTGGGCACGGGCGCGGAACGGACGACCGGCCAGCCGGTCCGCGACGTGGTCATCACCGTGCCGGCGTACTTTGACGATGCGCAGCGGAGGGCCACGCTCAAGGCCGGTGAGCTGGCAGGGCTGAACGTCCTGCGTCTGCTCAACGAGCCGACGAGCGCCTCCCTGGTCTATGACCACGCCACCACCGCTGGGGCCGACTCGGAGATCGTGATGATCTACGACTTGGGAGGCGGCACCTTCGACGTGTCGATCCTTGAAGTGGTGGAGGGCGTGCGCGAGGTCCGCGCGACCGCTGGCAATACGCACCTTGGCGGCGACGACTTCGATGACGTGCTCGTCCAACTTTTCGTGGAGGAGCTGCGCAAGGCGGCGGCCAACCCCAGGGATGACGCACGGGCGATGGCCAGGCTACGCCGCATCGCGGAGGACACCAAGATCCGGCTCTCCACCGAGGTCGCGGTGTGCGTTCGCGAGGAGTTCCTCTGCCAAGACGATCGCGGCCACCCGGTGCATCTCGATGTCGAGATCACCCGTCGTGAGCTCGAGCGCCGCATCTCGCCGCTGCTCCAGTCCACGATCGAGTTGTGCCGGAAGGCGGTCGAGGATGCCCAGCTCTCCGGTCAGCGTGTCGGGCGCATCTGCCTCGTCGGCGGCTCGACCCGAATCCCGCTCGTGCGCGCGCTGCTCTCGCAGACGTTCGATGCCGACATCCACGAGGAGATCGATCCCGACCTGGCGGTAGCTTTGGGAGCATCGCTACAAGCCGGCATGCTCGCGGGTGCCCCGGTCGAGCGAATCCTGGTCGACGTGGCCTCCCACTCGCTGGGGATGCTGGTGGTCTCCGACGGCGACTACGAGCGCGATCGGCCCGACACCTTCGCCCCCGTTCTCCGCCGCAACACAGTGCTGCCGGCCACCCGCACCGAGGAGTTCTACACACTCTACGACAATCAGGAAGAGCTCGAGGTGGAGGTCTTCCAGGGCGAAGCGCCGCGCTGCTCGCAGAACACGCGCATCGGCTCGTTCGACTTCCCCCTGCGTCCGGCACCGGTTCACTCCCCTGTCCGGGTCGAGTTCGCTTACGACCTGAACGGCGTGGTGAAGGTCTCGGTGTCGCAACCCGGCACCGACAATGCTAAGACCGTCGCGCTTTCGGTGGCCGACGCCGGCAAGGCCGCGCAGACCGGCAAGGCGGCTGGACCGCTGGAGCGCAAGGCCCGCAACCTTCTCGCGTCGCTCACCGGTGAGGCCCGTGACGAGCTCGAGCGCCTGCTTGACACCTACCTGTTGGCCAGCGGTGACGCCCGCGACCGGGCGGAGGAGCGGCTCCTCGATTTCTTTCTCGACCAGGACGACGCCGCCGACTCCGACGACGCGAACGATCCCGCTGACGGCTGATCCTCATGGCACGCAAGAGCCGCGAGGAGAAGCAGCACAGGCGGGCCCGCGAGGAGCTGGCGAGCGCCCTCGCGCGTCAGGACGCAGAGTTGGCGGTAACGTCTCTGCTCTGCCTCCCGCCGCAAGAGCGTGCGGCGGAACTGCCAGGGGTGGCGCACCTCTTCCATGAGGCCGTTGCGCGCGACCACCGCCGAGGTGACTGGTCACGGTTGGGTTTCTGGGCAGCCCGGGTCGAGCGGGAACCGAGCCTTCTGCTGAAGCAGGACGAGGCGGCCGCGAACGGCGTGCGGGACGCGGCCGAGACGCGCTGGCCACTCCTGTGGGCCTGCGCACGCTCGGGCTTGTGGGACCGCGCGCGCGGGCATGCCGCCGCGCTGGCCGGACGGCTCCCGGGCCGCCTCCAGCGCGCCATCGATGACTACATCGCCGCCGCGGGCGCTCCGGTGCCCGGAGGCTATCGAGATCTCGTTCCTGCTTCGCCGGCCGATCCGCGCCTCGGATACGATCGAGGCCAGCACGGCGTTGTGGCTATTCAGCTCCCGCGGCAACCCGAGCGGCCCGAGGATGTCGAGCCTGCGGTGCTCGCCTGTGCTTCCCTGAGGTCGTCGCGCGACTTCGCGGCGGAGATCGAACGGTGGGCTGCAGCCTCTCCCGAGCTGGCCACGTCGATCCTGGCACTCGCGGCTCGTATCCAGCGGGGCGAGATCCTCGCGCGCATGCTCAAGGGGGCCAGCTCGCTCGATGCGGCGCAGTCGCTGGCGTCATTCCTGGCCAGGCTCGGTCCTGCGGAGGCGATCCCCGATGACCTTCGAGAGATCCTCGAGGACGACGCCGTTCTCGCCTTGCGCGTGGCCTCTGCACTCGTACGGTCGGGGCCCCTCGGCCGCAAAGAGGCAACCGGCGCGGACGCGATCCTGCGCGTTGCCGCCCGGTTTCCGCGGCTGCGCCCTTGCGTCTTCGCGCTCACGTTGGATTGCTCGTTCGAGGCCGAATCCATCGCCATCGCCCAGGATCTCCTCGAAGCGCTCTGCCGGCTGCCCGATTCCGGCCCGCTCTGGCTCATGGCTTTAGCGATCGCCGATTCGGATGGCGCCGCGGCTGGCCTCCCGGGCTGGCTCACGGCCGGTTTCGCCGGTCTCCTGCGCCGTCCTGGAGATGTCGCGAGCGCGCTGGCACAGCTCCCAGCTGACCAACGGAGAGAAGTGCTCGAATCGGCGCTGCAGATCTTGCCGCTGGAGGACGCGGAGCTGTTCCTGGAGGAAGCGTGGGCTCGCGCGGACGACGCCATGAAACCGGTGCTCCTGAGCAGCCTCGAGGAGCTCTTGGACCGCGCGAGCGAGCACGCTGGCGACGGTCTCTCGGCCCTTGAGGTCGAGCGAATAATGGCCGAGATGGCTTCGGGCATGGGGTTCGCTCCCTCCAGAGCAGAGATCAGGCAGATGCTCTCCTCGCCCGAGGGCCGGCAGATCGCGCGATCGCTGAAAGATGAGCGCGGGGCTGAGCAGAAAGGAACGTTTCCAGCCACTGCCCGGAGGATTTGGGTCCGCTTTGCCGACCGAGCCATCCCCTGCAGCGTCTCCTATCTCGAGTTGGCGCTCGAGCAAGACGGTAGCAAACTCGCTCGGATGCGGGCCGTGGAACGCTTCTTGGGACACAGTGCAGGCGATGGCACGGCGATGGTCGATGCTGTGTGGTCGGCGGAGCACGCGCGCTGTCGACTCGCTTCCAAGGCGCTCCTCGAGCATCTCCTGGGCGTGCTCGGCGGCGATCGCCAGAAGCTGGCGGAGGCGCTTCTCCAGGCCATCAGGCGCCGGCTGCGCCAGGCGATCCGCGGCACTCTGGCACGCGCCTTCGCGAGCGCGGATGCCAGGGCCGCCGCTGACGGACGCTTGGACGTTGCCTCCCCCGAGATCCTGTCTGCCCGCCTCGAAGCTCGACTGGCGACCACGCCGCGCCAGGCTCGAGGAAGGGCGCCGACGGCGTCCGGGAGGAGGCGGCGCGGGCCGCGGCCAGCGGTTCAGCCGGGTCTATTTACTTTCGGTGACGAAAGGGGTTAGGCCATGGCGCACTCGACTCACTTCCAAGAGCTGGGCATGGCGCCGACGCTCAGCCTCGCCGAGGTCAAGCGCGCCTACTTCAAGCGCCTCCAGAAGCATCCGCCCCACGCCGATCCGGATGGCTTTCGCCGGCTACGGGCAGCGTACGAGGCGCTCCTGGCGCCCCGTGGCCTGGCATCGGCGTTCGTCGACGCCCCGTTCGACGCGGCCTCCGAGCACGCAGCTTGGCGTCAACGGTGGGAAGGGCCGATGCGCCAGGCCGCCGATCGTGTCCGTCGCCAGGGTGAGGGGTTTCTTGCTGTCCGCCGTTTCGTCGAGACAGTTTCGCACCTCACGCTAGCCGAAGCGACCGGCCTGTTCGCTTCGGCTAGCCAGGGTCCCCCCGATCCAGAGGCCCCGGAACCATCCGCCAAGCAAGTAGCAGCGACGCCGGAAGCATCCAAGGGAGCATCCTAAGCACTCGTCGTGCGCCTGCGCCCCCCATGCGGCATGCCCAGGAGAGTTGCGAGGGACGTGGCACCTCAGAGAGGCCCCCCGTGAGCAGCGACGATCACGGCCGGGGAGAGGAAGCGGTCAGTTATTGGCGTCATGCAGGTGCTTTAAGGCACATGTAAGGGATGGGCGGCTGGAGGTGGATCAACCCACCGATCTGCCCGAGGGCGCGGAGGTCGAAATCGCCGTCATTGGTGACGACCTCACTCCGGACGAGCGCGCGGAGCTGCACGCGTCGCTGGATCGGGCGCTAGATGATGCGGAAGCAGGACACGGCGAGGACGCCTGGGAGTTCGCGGAGTATCGGGCGCGCCGTGAAGGTCATTCTTGAAGAAGCACAAGCGTCGGCTCGAAGCGGAAGATGGGTGGTGGCGGGGAGCATCGCGACGCGGGTGACCTCTTCATCATCGAGTTCAGGCAGGCGCTCGAGCACCTGAGCGGCTCTCCGGAGATTGGCCAAGGGTATCGTAGGGCTCGGGGCAAGCTAATCCGGCGCTGGTTGATGAAGCAGGTCGGTTGCCACGTGCACCACTTCTACGATCACGAACGGGACTCACGAGCGGCTCGGCCTCCTCCTCCAGGGCCTCGAAAGGGGAGGAGACCAGGGCCGGTGCCACCGCTCCCTCATGGCGCCAACAGGGCCTATCGACAAGGCGGAAGCCGCTCCCAGGTTCCCAGAGCTTGACCCCATATATCATGCGCGATATGTCTCCTCCCGTGTTCGAGCTGCGCTTCTACGAGGCGGCGGCCGGTCGGTCCCAGCCGAACGACTTCGTGGGCTCGTTGCCGGAGAAGGACCGGGCTCTCGTCTTGGGTGACATCGCAGCGCTGGCAGCGCACGGGATCCATGCCCCTATCCCGACGCGCACTATCAAGGGAAAGAACAACCGGGGCCTGGCGGAGATCAGGACGGGAAGCTATCGGACGATCTATTGCCTCAAGCGCGGGATCGTCTGGGTGCTGCACATCTGCAAGAAGGAGCACCAGGCCCAGGGCATCTTAGGCGGCGCGTACCAGGATGGAAGCGCTGTCGATGTCCTAGGAGGACGAGCATCATGGCACAGCGGAAGAGCCGGAAGACAGAGCGAGCGAGGCCGGGGATTCCGCTCGGCGCGATCCTCGGCCGGCATCTCAAGAACCCCACCGTCAGGCAGCATTTCGTTCAGCGTCGGATGGTCCACGAGGTGGCACTGGCGGTCCGCGCCATGCGTGAGCAGGGCGGGCTAACGCAGTTCGAGCTGGCGAAGCGGATCGGCTCCAGCCAGCCGTCGGTGGCCAGGATCGAGAAGGGCATCGGCTACCGCGCTCCTCAGTGGGAGACCCTCGCTAAGATCGCCCGCGCGCTCGGGAAGCAGCTCAAGCTCTCCTTCGTGGACGTGGACCACGAAGAACCGCTCGTCGAGATCGACGGCATGCCCGTCTCGGGAGCGGAGGGCCCCACCGCCGACGCGTGACGTCCCCGGCCCCGCGCCCCCCTGTCTTTCCCACCGCGGACATCGAGTGTAGTGCAGAGGCAGATACGGTCCGCAGCTTTGGCGATCCCGAACAGAGCGCTCTGGGCCTCGTCGATCTCTGCTTCCCGGAAGATAGGACCTCGTTCGCGGGCTTCACGGTTTTCAGGGCTGAGAACCGCAGTGGGCGGGAGGTGGTCGTGCTGGAGGTCGGCTACCGCGGTGTCGGCGACTGTGTGACCTATCCGGCCGAGGACCCGGCGCCCGAGTTCGACCCGGACGACAGGCCGCGCTTCGCGCGACGCGACCCGGTATTGACGCAGTCGGCTGGGGGGACACCTCTAGAGAGCCGCACCGGCGCAGCCAAAACTTCGTAGTTTCGTGCGCGATCGAGTGGGCTCAACAGCGAGGTGGCACTGTGCCCAAACGGTGCCCAATGTTCCGGAATTGGGGTCAAAAGGAGACAAACCGCGAATGGGCAAAGCGTGATTAAAATATTGGATAACTCCAGACAGCCGCGGATAAGCCCCCGGCCGAGTTAAACTGAAGATCGCAAGATCGAACGCCCCGCAACGAGCCATTACAGCATAGCGATTCTTTCCCGTTCCTCCTCCCTCATGTCGCTCAAGGCCACTTCCCCTCCGACGGCATCTCGTTCGCTCCAAGCACCGACGGGGGCGGGTGAGTTCGCTTTCACCTCGACGGGCGCGTCCGGTGCGAGCTCGGCGTACCGTTTCACTGTCCAGGCTCGTGAGTGACCCAGGATGGCAGCGAGTCTCTCGAGGCTGCCACCCTTCCGTACGAAGTGGCATGCAAAGGTGTGGCGGGTGGCTTCGTGCCAGGTGAGCCGCTTCATGGCGAGCTTTTGCAGAGCCCGGTCGAGGTGGAGGAGCAGGGTATGATCGTTCGACACGAGCGGTACGTCCGTCTTCCTTCGACCGCCCCGGGTGAGGGCCACGGATCTGAACGCGAAACCACCTCCGGACGAGCCAGTGCGCCAGGATGCCAGGATGGGGGCGAGCGCGTCGAAGATGGGCACGACCCGCCTCGCCCCCCGCATGACGGGCCCGAGGGCGCCGCGTACGACTTGGCGTGACACTGCGATGGACCGCCGTCCGAGGTCGATGTCCGGCCAGGCGAGCGCCTTCACTTCTCCGGGGCGAAGACCGGCATGGACGCCGACGGCGAACATGGTCGCGTAGGGTTCGGCGAGGGCGTTCATGACGCGGTCCACATCGGCCGGGCTCTCGATGAACGGAATCCTCTTCGCGTGGGGGGGAGGCGTGCAGCGGCGTCGCACGGACGGGTCGAGAGTTCGCAGCGGGTTCGCAAAGACGCCCGACTCCGGGGCGGATCGAACAAGGTCGCTGTAGAGGCGGCTGAGCAGTCGCAAGCAGTGGCCGACCGTGGCGGGGCTCACGCCGGAGCGCAGCTTCGCGTCGACGAACGCCTCGATATCGCCCGGGGCGAGCGTGTGGGCCTCCCTGTCCGCAATGGCCGCGTACTCGTCCGAAGAGCCGAAGCGCTTCGCGATGTGGGCCCGCCATCGGAAGAGGTCATCTCGCCACGTCCGATGGGTTACCCGGCGCGCGTCGATCCAAGCCTGAAACGCGGTGCCTAGGTTAGGGGATCGTTCATAAGAGTCCGGGATCTCACGGTTTCGAAGCTCGAGGAGGATGGCTTGAAGCGCCGACTCTGCGCCTTCGCGCGAGGGATAGCCGACCCTGCATGGCCGAAGGCCGTCATGGCGCCAGCGGATGGCCCAGACCCCCGATCGGGTTTCGAAGACGCTGCCCGAGCCGTTGGCTCTGCGGTCTCCCCTTGTCGGCATGGCCCGAGAGGCTAGCACGGCGGTCAGAGGTGGCCAGAAAAACGCATGTGCCTTTGGCCAGGAATGAAGTTGTCTTCGGGCGCTCGCCGAGACCGGCCCGCCAACGCGCGTGTTCCGGCCTTTGAAGGGCGGCCGGACTCGCCTCGAACGGGAGCGAGAGGCAAACGAGAATCGACGGGATCGAGACGGACGTGCTCTCCGCGGGAAGGGCCCGAGCGGCAGGTCCGCGCTCAAAACGATACCTTTGGCACTCGTGGCGCGCCCTGCGGTGCGGCTCGTGCTTCACGCACCCTCGCGCTTGCGAAGGGTCGGACTTCTGCCCTGACTTTGGCTAATCTCTTGCCGAATCCAGAAGAGAAGAAGTGCTTTCGCCCGCGGACGCCTCGAGTTTCGCGGCGCGTGGGTAAATCGTCGGCGCCTCGATGCGCCGACCACGGTTTGAGATTCGAACGAAGGAGAAGTCGGCATGGAAGTCGGCAGCTTGCTCGAGGAGGTGCGGCGCAAGGCGCCGGTCGTTCACCACCTCACCAATTGGGTCACCATCTACGACTGCGCGAACATCGTGAAGGTCTTCGGGGCCTCACCCGTGATGGCGCACGCACCCGAGGAAGTCGAGGAGATGGTCGGGATCGCTTCGGCCCTCGTCCTCAACATCGGCACGCTCACCGTCGAGTTCGTGGAGTCGATGAAGAAGGCGGCGCGGCGCGCCAATGCCCGCTCCATCCCGGTCGTCCTGGACGTGTGCGGCGCCGGGGCCACCCGCCTGCGCGACGCGAAGTGCGCCGAGCTCCTCGAGGCGGCCCGGATCGACCTCGTGAAGGGGAATGCCTCAGAGATCGCGAGGGTGGCCGGGGAAGCGGTGGCCACCCGCGGTGTCGACGCGGCCGAGGTCGAAAAGGACCTGGCGGAGCTCGCGCGCGCGCTTGCCCGAGCGCGCTCCTGCACGGTGGTCGTCACCGGGCGGGAGGACATCGTCACCGACGGAGTGAGCACCTTCAGGATCAAAAACGGCCACGAGATGATGAGTCGCGTGGTGGGCACCGGATGCATGGCCGCCTCGGTGATCGGGGCCTTTGCGGGAGTCGAGCGGGAGCGGGTCCGGGCGGCGGTGGCCGGGCTCGTGAGCTACGAGGTGGCGGCCGAACTCGCCGCGCGCTCGGCGCGCGGGCCTGGCTCGTTCAAGGAGGCGCTCTTCGACGCGGTCGCGGGCCTCGACGCGAGCACCGTCGAGCAGATGAAGCGGGTCGTCGCCTCATGAGGAACCGCCAGCGGGTGGCCGGTTACTACTTCGTCACCGACGCGGTCCTGAGCCGGGCCGGCAACCTCTCCGATGTCCGAGGTGCCCAGAGCGCCGGGGTCGGCGTCGTCCAGTACCGGGCCAAGCAGGGGTCGAGCCGCGCCCTCTACCACGAGGCGCTGGCCCTGCGTTCGATCTGTCGCGAGGCTCTCTTCCTCGTGAACGACCGCCTGGACCTCGCCCTCGCGGTGGGGGCCGACGGCGTCCACCTCGGGCAAGAAGACCTGCCCTGCCTCATCGCCCGGCGACTGCTCGGCCCAGACAAGGTGGTGGGGGTCTCGGTGCGCAGCGCGGCCGAGGCGCGGGAGGCGGAGCGCGACGGGGCCGATTACGTCGGCGTCTCCCCGGTGTTCAGCACGCAGACGAAGGCCGACGCGGGTGCACCGGCCGGCCTCGAGGCGGTGCGGGAAGTGCGCCGAGCGGTCACCCTCCCGGTAGTGGCCATCGGCGGCATCGACCTCGACAACGCGGCCGAGGTCATCCGGGCCGGCGCCGACAGCGTCTGTGCCATCTCGGCGGTGGTATGCGCGAGCGACGTCGAGGCCGAGATCCGCAAGTTCCAGGGACTCTTCCGAGCGTCTGCGCCCTGAAGCAGGCCTTGCCATGGAACGGCCGCGCGTGGCGGCCTCCCGGCGAGAGTTGACCATCGCCCGCCGGGACCCCTGGCAGAGGTGGGCGCGTCTACCACCTGCGGAAGCGGCAGGAGCCCAGGTGAGCCCGTCTCCGCCGCGCGCGGCGGAGGTACGTCGGGGCGAGCGACGCGGCCTTGACCCTCTGTGAGAGGACTCGCCGGCTGAGCTATCCTGGCTTGCATGAACGACGAACCCGACAACACCATCATCACCCTCATGACGGTGAGCCGGGAGGAAACGCTGAAGCAGATGCCGTGGTGGCGACGGCAGTGGCGCCGCGTGTGGGGGCCGACGCACGAGGAGTGGGTCCGCGAGTTCGACGCCGCGGTGAAGTCGGCGCCGAGGCGGAAGAACGACTAGCCCTCTGGGCGAGCCCGGGGGGGCTCGCCCATTCCAGTGGGCCCTCTAGGAGCGCGAACGCGCACTGCACGGCGGGCCTGCCTCACCTCCACCCTGACGGGCTTCGCCGGGCATTCGGGCTGGCTCGTGCACGGTCACCGCCCCGGACCGCTTCTGTCCGGTCGACTGTTCCCGGTGCCATTCGGCGCCGACGGCACGACCGCACGCACGAATGCCCTGCCCGCACAAGGAATAGATGACCAACCCGGCGGCGTGTGCAACTTTTCACAGCACCCGGGCGGCTGTCCGCGGGACTAAAAGGGAGCACGGCCGGGAGGGGGGCCGGGCCCGAGCCTCCCGGCCGGGATGCACCGCGACCGCCGCGGCCCACCCGACGCGCCTATCATTCACGATGGACCTCGAGAAGCACGGGAAGTCCGCGCGGACGGGGCCCGGCCGTCGCCGGTTTAAAGAGCGGGAGGGAACGCCGTGCTTGCCATGGTGGCCGAGAAGAAGGGGGAGCCTCTTGTCGCCCGGGAGCGGGCCACTCCCGTTCCGGCAAAGGGTGAGGTTCTCGTCCGCGTCCTCGCATGCGGCGTGTGCCGCACCGACCTGCATGTCGTCGACGGGGACTTGAAGATCGAGCACCCGGTGGTGCCCGGCCACGAGATCGTGGGCGAGGTGGTCGGACTCGGCGAGGGGGTCGAGCGCTTCGGCAAGGGCGACCTCGCCGGGATTCCCTGGCTAGCGAGGGTCTGTGGTTCCTGCCGGTACTGCCTGAGCGGGCGAGAGAACCTGTGTCCCTACGCGCAATTCACCGGATGGCAGCGCGACGGCGGGTACGCTGAGTTCGCGGTGGCCGATGCGCGCTTTGCCTTTCCTCTCCCTTCTGGATCCGATCCGGCGGAGACTGCGCCGCTCTTGTGCGCCGGCCTCATCGGGTTCCGGGCCTGGCGCATGGCGGGCGAGGTGAGCCGGCTCGGAATCTACGGTTTCGGGGCAGCCGGGCACATCGTCGCGCAGCTCGCAGGATCCTCAGGTCAGCAGGTTTTCGCCTTCACGCGGCCGGGGGACGGGCGAGGTCAGGCCTTCGCCCGGGCGCAAGGGGTCGCCTGGTCGGGTGGATCGGACGAGGGGCCGCCGGAGCCGCTCGATGCAGCCATCCTCTTCGCGCCCGTCGGGGCGCTCGTTCCGACCGCCCTGCGGGCGGTGGCGCCCGGCGGTACGGTCGTCTGCGCCGGCATCCACATGAGTGACGTGCCGTCCTTCCCCTACGCGCTCCTGTGGGGGGAGCGGACCGTGCGCTCGGTCGCGAACCTGACGCGCACGGACGGAGAGGCCTTCCTCGCCCTCGCCCCCCGCGTCCCCGTGCGCTGCCAGGTGACGCGCTTTCCACTCGAGGAGGCGAACCGTGCGCTCACGCAGCTGCGCTCCGGAGGAGTGGAGGGTGCGGCGGTGCTCGTGCCCGGAGGCAGGTAGACGAGCGCGAGGAGGGCCCCGGCTAGCGGGAGTGCCCGTCCGGGCGGCGCACGGTCACGGCGATCGACGTGCTCGCGCTCTTCTTCGGCGCGGGAACCTCTTCCATCTCGAGGCGCGCGAACCAGCGGGCCGCCCGCGCCTTGAGCCGGGCCCAGCGGATCTCCTCCGCGGTGGCCTGGGGCAGCCCGCCCGAAGCGGGGGAGGCCATCGACGCGGGGTCGACCCTGCGCGCCCCCGCTCCGCGCTCGAACACCTCGCTGTAGAGTGAAGAATGCGTCCGGCTGCAGAAGGGGCACTGCCAGTAGCGGACCTTGCTTCCGGGTGCGGACCAGCTCGTCATGAGCACGTGGCAGTGAGTGCACTCGACGTCGTGAGACATGACATCGGCAGATATCGCGCGGTGCCGACGGCCCGTCAAATTATCGGTCCGGGTGACCCGGGCGGGATGAAGAGGAGGTGCGGGCGATGACCACGGTGGTGAACCTGAACGGCCGGCTCCTTCCACCCGAGCAGGCGCTCGTCTCGGTCTTCGACCGCGGCTTTCTATACGGGGACAGCGTCTACGAGGTGGTCCGAACCTACCGGGGCCGGCCCTTCGAGCTCGACCGGCATCTCGCCCGGCTCGAGCGCTCGGCGGGGCGGCTCGCCCTCGAGCTCCCCTGGAGTCTTGCTCGGTCGAAGACCGAGATCGAGCGCACGCTGGAAGCGGCGGGCGAGTTCCCCTCCGAACCGGAGGCGGCACCCTGGAACGAGGGGGAGAAGTCCATCCGGGTCATCGCGACGCGCGGGGCGGGGGAGCTCGGCCTCGACCCGGCCCTGGCCGTCGACCCTCTGGCCATGGTGATGGTGACTCCGCTCAAGGGGCCGCCTGCTTCCAAGTACCGGACCGGCGCGGCCTGCCGCATCGTCGGCATTCGCCACGACGCTCCGGAGGCGGTCGACACCACCGCCAAGACCGGTGCCCACCTCGCCAACGTGCTCGCGGTGAGCGAGGCGCGACGGTGGGGCGCCGACGAGGCCCTCTTGCTCGACCGCGATGGGCTCGTGACCGAGGGCGCCTCCTCGAACGTCTTCGCGGTGCGCCAGGGCCGGCTCGAGACGCCGCCGCTCGCCGTGGGCATCCTCGAGGGCGTGACGCGCGGGGTCGCCATGGCGCTCGCGCGGGGGGCGGGGCTGGACGTGCGCGAGGTCCCGCTGCGATCAGCGGACCTCGCCCTCGCCGAGGAGCTCTTCATCACCTCCACTGCGCGCGAGATCCTGCCGGTCACGAACCTCGATGGCCGGCCGCTCGGCTCGGGACAGGTGGGGCCCGTGACCACACGGCTGCACGCGCTGTTCCGGGAGCATGCGGACCGAGCGGCCCAGGCGAGGTAGGCTTGTGCAGCATGAAGTTAGCCCCCCTCCTCGCCATCGCCATGCTCGCCCTCGCGGCCGGGGGATCCGTGCTGCCCGCCGACGAGCCGGCCGCACGCGCTCTGCACGCGCTCGGTCGCGATCCCTCGCCCAAGGTACGTGCGCAGGCGGCCTTCACCCTCGCCCGGCGCGGGGTGCGGGAGGCCGTCCCTGCCCTGGAGAAGGCGCTGGCGGAGGATGATGCGGTGGCGGTGCGGGTGGCCGCCGCGACGGCCCTCGGTCGTCTGGCGGCCTTGCCGAGCGCCGCCCGCCTGCGCGACGCGGCCGCTCACGATCCGGACCCCGCCGTGCGGGAGAGTGCGCGCCATGCGCTCGACCAGATCCTGCGGGGAGCGCGCTCGGTCGCCATCGAGCCCGTGGAAGGCGGCCGGGTCGACGCTCGCCTGCGCGAGCGCCTGCGCCAGACCCTGGCCGCCGAGCTCGAGCGCCACGGCTTCGCGGTGTCCGGACCCAGAGAGGAGGCCGGTTACCGGCTCAAGCCTACCATCCTCCTCCTCGACGAAGGGAAAGACGCGGGCGGGCTGCACGTGGAGGTGAAGACCTCGCTCATCGCCGTCGACGGGCGAGGCGAGGTGGCGGCGATGGTGGAGGGAGGTGCCCGAGCGGAGGCGCCCGCTCCTGCCACCTCCGTCGAGCTCGCCGGGAAGGCTCTCGACGCGGCCGCGCGCAGCCTGTCCGAGGACCTCGCAAGGAGGCTCACGCTCCGCTGAAGGGCGGGAGAGGCCATGAAAGAGTCCAGTATCGAGACGGCGGTCGAGCCCGAGGGAAAGGCGAGCCCCCGGCGGCAGCTCAAGAACTTCCTCGTCGACCCGCGCCTGCAACTCAGGCTGGGAGGGTACCTGGTAGCCGTGGTCGTCGTGCTCTCGGGAGCCCTCGGCTGGCAGATCTGGCGTGCTCGCCGCACGGCGAGCGCGCTCGTGGCGCTCGGCGATCCGCGGGCGGACGCAGTGGTGGGCGCTCTCCTCGCGAATGAGGACCGCACCTCGCTCTACTGGATGTGCGCTGGCCTTGTCGCACTCGCCCTCCTTCTCCTCGTCCTCTCGCTCATCGTGACCCACCGGATCGCTGGGCCGGCCCTCGCCCTCGCCCGGGCCTGCCGGGCGGTGCGCAAGGGCGCCCTCAGCCGCCCGAGGTCGCTCAGGAAGGGCGATCTGCTGCACGGACTGTCCCGGGAAATTGGCGCCATGTTCCTCGCGCTGCGGGAACGCGAGGAGGGCGAACGCGACCGCCTGCGCGAGGCAGTTCAACTCCTCGAGAGCGATCCCGAGACGGCCCGGCAACTCGTGGCCGACCTCCTTGCCGAGAAGGAGAGGCGGCTACGGACGTGAGGGTGCTCTCGTCGGCTCTCGCGATGACGCTTCTCGCCGGGGCCCTCGCCGCGCGACCGGACGAAGGGGAGGGGCCAGCGCCCTCGGCCCGGGCCCCTGAGCCCGAGATGCCGCTCCTCGCCGAGCCGGACGATCCGCTCGAGCTGCTCTGGAGTCACCGTCTCAACTTCGCTGCCGGGGGAACCCCGCTCGTCACCATTCGCCTGCTCGATGGGCAGGAGGAGGTGAGCTTCACGGTACGGGAGAACGCCGTGCTTCGCCCGCGCGGCGGCGAGAGCGTGGTCCTCAGGGCCGGACAGACCTTCCGGGTGAGGGCTCGGGAGGTGTTGCCGGCCGCTCTCGCCTACTACCCGCTCCTCGGCGACGCGGCCTATGCTGACCGCCGGCGGCTGGCGGCGACTCGTCGCCTGTGGGAGGAGCGCGGGGCGGAGGTCCGCCAGCGCATCACCGGGGGGATCTACGGTATCGCAGGACGGGTGGTGGACAACCGCCGTCTCGTCCTCATCGCTGCCTCCGATGGGAGCGAGCAGGCGGCCCGGGACTTTGCCGAGGATTCGCTCGCGCGGTACGGCGGCCGCACCGGCATCTACAGCGAGGTGGTGCGGCGGCCCTCCGGCACGGTCGAGGTCCTGGGAGCTTCGGGCCGGATCGCGCGCGGCAACGCGCTCGTCGGCTTCGACGGGAGCGCCGGGTTCACCCTGCGCCCGGCCCAGGGCGATCGGACCCCACAAGACCACCTGTACCGGGGACGCCTCTACGTCACGCTCGACGCCTCCGGTCGCCTGGCCGCCGTGCTCGGGATCGCGCTCGAGGAGCTCCTGCGGGGCCTCGTGCCGAGCGAGATCCCGGCCGGCTCGCCGCCCGAGGCGCTCAAGGCGCAGGCGGTGACCGCCCGCTCCAACGTGCTCGCCCAGATCGGGACGCGCCACCTCACCGAACCCTACGTGCTGTGCAACGAGGTCCACTGCCAGGCTTACCAGGGCGCCAGCGTCGAAACGGCGGCCACCGACGCGGCGGTCGCCGCCACCCGGGGCGAGGCGCTCTTCGGCCGGTTGGACCGGACGCTCGTCGACGCGGTCTACTCGGCCCTGTGCGGCGGGCACGGCGAGGACAACGACGCGGTGTGGCCGACCTTGCCGAACCCGAGCCTGCGTGGCCGGCCCGACCTGCCCTCCTCGGCGGCGGGCGCCTATTCCGCGGGCCTTCGCGACGAAGCGAAGCTCCGGGCGTTCCTTTCCGAGGCGCCGGCCGCCTGGTGCGCTCGCGCCACCGGAGCTCCCCGCGGCCGTTACCGCTGGGAGCGGCGGTTCACCCCGGAGGAGATCGATCGCCTCGTGAGCGAACTCAAGGTGGGCCGCGTTCGAAACCTGGTCATCACCGCCCGAGGTATCTCCGGACGGGCGCGCGTGCTCTGGGTGGAGGGCGAAGCGGGCCGGGCGGTGGTGGAGGGAGAGCTGCGCATCCGCCGGCTCCTCGCCAATCTCCCGAGTGCGATGTTCGTGGTCGATCGGGCCGGCTCCTCCTTCGTGTTGCACGGGGGCGGCTGGGGCCACGGGGTGGGCATGTGCCAGTGGGGAGCCGTCGGCCGGGCCCAGGCCGGGCAAGACTACCGGTCCATCCTGCGGGCGTACTATGCGGGCGCCGAGGTGGCCCGCATCTACTGAGGTGCCGCGCCCGGATGGTGCGACCCGGCCTTGGGGTGCTCCTCGAGCGCCAGGGCCCGGCGCGGAGCGCGGCGGACGAGGGCGAGCGTCGACAGGAGCGCCGTGACGAGCGCGAGGCCGGAGAGAAGTGTGGCGAGGAGCGCGAGCCGGGCCGAGAGGGGCGTCGGGCGGGCGGGCCCCCCCGCTCGCAGCCCATGCAGGAGCAGGTCGACTCCCGCAACGGTGAGGAGCGCGACGCGAAGGAGGAGGCGCGAACGCGAGAGGCGCACGAAGGTTCTATGGCAGGGTCGGGCCGCCCCTGCACGGGAGCCCTTCAACAGGAGGGCTCCCAACGGGCGCGGGTCGCGTGGAGGCGTCGGAAGAAGCTACCCGCCTCCCACCAGTTCCTTCGGTTCACGCTTGCGCACGCTCGCCCTGAAGAAGTCGCGATTCATGCGGGGAATGACCTCGAGGGGAACGTGGGCCGGACAGACCGCCTCGCACTCGCCCATGAGGGTGCAGTGCCCGAAACCCTCGAGGACGGTCTGGTCCACCATGGCGAGGGCGCGTTCGTAGCGCTCGGGCTGGCCCTGCGGCAGAAGGCCGAGGTGAGCGAGCTTGGCGCCGGTGAAGAGGGCGGCGGAGGCGTTCGGGCAGACCGCCACGCAGGCGGCACAGCCGAGGCAGGCCGCGGCCTCCATGGAGCGGTCGGCCGCCTCCTTGGGGACGAGGATGGAATTGGCCTCGGGAGCGCTGCCGGTCCGGGTGGAGATGTAACCTCCGGCCTGGATGACCCGGTCGAAGGCGCTGCGGTTCACGACGAGGTCCTTCACGACCGGCAAGGCCCTGGCGCGCCAGGGCTCGAGGGTGAGGGCGTCCCCATCCTTGAAATGGCGCATGTGCAGCTGGCAGACGGTGCTGCCGTGCACCGGCCCGTGGGGCGAGCCGTTGATGACGAAGCCGCACATGCCGCAGATGCCTTCGCGGCAATCGGAGTCGAAGGCCACCGGCTCCTCGCCCTTCACGATGAGGTCCTGGTTGAGGACGTCGAGCATCTCGAGGAAGGACATGTGCTCGTTGGCGGTGACCTGGTAGCGGACGAACTGCCCGGGGTCGTTGGCGTTCTTCTGCCGCCAGATGTCGAGGGTCAGCCTCATGTCGTTCGCGCTCACTTGTAGCTCCGGGTCGCCAGCTGGATGTTCTCGAAGACGAGAGGTTCCTTGTGGAGCGCCTGCCGCTCCTTCGCGCCCTTCCACTCCCAGGCTGCCGCGTAGGCGAAGTTCGAGTCGTCGCGCTTGGCCTCGCCGTCCGGCGTCTGGTGCTCGACCCGGAAGTGCCCGCCGCAGGACTCCTCCCGGTTGAGGGCGTCAGCGCAGATGAGCTCTCCGAGCTCGAAGAAGTCCGCCACGCGATTGGCCTTCTCGAGCTCCTGGTTGAGGTCGCCTGCCGAGCCGAGGACCTTCATGTTCTTCTGGTAGTCCTCGCGCAGGGCCGGGATCTTCTGGAGGGCGCGCTCCAGGCTCTCCCGGGAGCGGGCCATGCCGCATTCCTCCCACATGATGCTGCCGAGCTCGCGCCAGTAGGAGTCGACCGTGCGGCTTCCCTTCACGGCGAGGTACCCCTCGATCCGCGCCTTGGCCTCCCGCTCGGCGTCCTTGAAGGCGGGGTGGTTGAGGTCGGCCTTGGCCATGCCGCCCGAGGCGAGGTAGTCACCGACGGTGAGGGGGAGAATGAAGTAGCCGTCGGCCAGCCCCTGCATGAGCGCGGAGGCGCCCAGGCGGTTCGCGCCGTGGTCGGAGAAGTTGGCCTCCCCGCCCACGAACAGCCCGGGGACGTTGCTCATGAGGCTGTAGTCCACCCACAGGCCGCCCATGGTGTAGTGAACGGCCGGGTAGATGCGCATGGGCACCCGGTACGGATCCTCCCCGGTGATGCGCTCGTACATCTCGAACAGGTTGCCGTACCGCTCGGAGATGGTCTTCTTGCCGAGCCGCTTAATGGCCTCGGCGAAATCGAGATAGACGCCGAGCCCACCCGGTCCGACGCCCAGCCCCTCGTCGCAGCGGTACTTGGCCTGGCGGCTCGACACGTCGCGCGGAGCGAGGTTGCCGTAGGACGGGTAGATGCGCTCGAGGTAGTAGTCGCGCTCGTCCTCGGGGATCTGGTCGGGCGGGCGGCCGTCGGCCTTCCTCTTCGGGACCCACACCCGTCCGTCGTTGCGGAGCGACTCGGACATGAGGGTGAGCTTCGACTGGTAGTCGCCCGACTTCGGGATGCAGGTGGGGTGGATCTGGGTGTAGCAGGGGTTCGCGAAGAAGGCCCCCCGGCGGTGGGCGCGCCAGATCGCGCTCGCGTTCGAGCCCTTGGCATTGGTCGAGAGGTAGAAGACGTTGCCGTAGCCGCCGGTGGCGAGGACCACGGCGTCGCCCAGGAAGGACTGGATGGCCCCGGTCTCGAGGTTGCGCACCACGATGCCGCGCGCCCGCCCGTCGATGAGCACGAGGTCGAGCATCTCGTGGCGTGCGTACATCTTCACCTGGCCGGAGGCGATCTGCCGCGACAGCGCCTGGTAGGCGCCGAGGAGCAGCTGCTGGCCGGTCTGGCCTCGTGCGTAGAAGGTGCGCGAGACCTGGGCCCCGCCGAAGGAGCGGTTGGCGAGGGTGCCCCCGTACTCGCGGCCGAAGGGGACGCCCTGGGCGGCGCACTGGTCGATGATGTTCGCCGAGACCTCGGCCAGGCGGTAGACGTTCGCCTCGCGGGATCGGAAATCGCCTCCCTTGACGGTGTCGTAGAACAGGCGGTACACGGAGTCGCCGTCGTTCTGGTAGTTCTTGGCGGCGTTGATCCCGCCCTGGGCCGCGATGGAGTGCGCGCGCCTCGGCGAGTCCTGGAAGCAGAAGCTGAGGACGTTGTAGCCGAGTTCGCCGAGGCTGGCGGCGGCCGCACCCCCGGCGAGCCCGGTCCCGACCACGATGACCGTGTACTTCCGCTTGTTGGCGGGGTTCACGAGCTTCATGTGAGCCTTGTGCTCGGTCCACTTCTTCTCGATGGGACCGCTGGGGATCTTGGCGTCGAGTGCCATGGTGGCTCCTACCCGTGCACGAGGCCCGTGAGGACGGCCACGGGGATGGAGATGTTGGCGAGGGCGATGAGCGTCGCGGCCCAGGCGGCCACGGTCTTCACACCGGCCGTGTAGCGCGGGTGCGAGAGGCCGAGCGAGCCGAACATCGAGTAGACGCCGTGCCAGAGGTGGAACCCGAGGGCGATCATGGCGATGACGTAGAGCAGGGCCGGGACCGGGTGCGAGAAACCGGTCACCACGTTGTTGGCCGGATTGAGGTCGATGTATTCGCCGGCGTGGGCGACGCCCAGGGTGAGGTCGCACACATGGTAGATGACGAAGGCCGCGATGATGAAGCCGGTCCAGATCATGGTGCGCGAGGCCGTGCTCGCCTGGATGTTTTCCTTCGTGCGGTAGGGGATGGGGCGCGCCTCCCGCCGGCGGAGCCAGAGCAAGAACCCCGCCACCGCGTGCACCACCACCGCGGCGAGCAGGATGATGCGGGCGGTCCAGAGCAGCCCCTCGTTCGAGTGGAGCATCTCGGCGTAGCGGTTGATGAGATCGCTGCCCAGGTAGATCTGCAAGTTGCCAAGCAGGTGGGCGACGACGTATGCGAAGAGGACGATCCCGGACAAGGCCATCAGCACCTTCTTCCCCACCGTGCTCGCCCAGAACAGGGACAAGCGCGACGGGGTGGGGCCGCTGACCGCGTCCTTCGTGGCGACGCTCATGCGGAGGCTCCTGCCTGCCAAGGGTGTTCGCGTAAGACCAGGGGAGTTGCCGAAAGCAGAGGGCAACAAAAACCACAAGGGGGGCAGGCGAGACAACGACTCATGATGTACCCCATTGGGTCACGAGCGCCGCCCCGAGGACAGCGCAACGCGTTATGAGCCCAGCGACACGACAGCCCTTCGAGGCCTGCACCCCGAGCAGAAAGGTGTGCGTCTTTTGCGGTTCCTCGCGAGGAACTCGGCCATCCTATGCCCTCCTCGCGCGCAGCCTCGGCCAGACATTGGCACGGCGCGGCGTCGCCCTCGTCTACGGGGGAGCGAGCGTAGGTCTCATGGGCGAACTCGCCGACGCCGCCCTCGCCGGGCGCGGGGAGGTGATCGGGATCATACCGGGTGAGCTCGAAGCGAGGGAGATCGCACACCGGGGCCTTTCTCGCCTCGAGGTGGTGGCCTCCATGCACGAGCGCAAGGCTCGGATGGCCGCGCTCGCCGACGCCTTCGTGGCGCTCCCTGGAGGGATGGGGACGCTCGACGAACTCGCCGAGGTCCTGACCTGGGCCCAGCTCGGCCTCCACCGCAAGCCCTGCGGGCTCCTCGACGCGGAAGGTTACTGGCGACCGTTCGTGGGCTTCCTCGACCACGCCGTCGCCGAGGGCTTCCTCAAGGTTGAGCACCGCAGGCTGCTGCAGGTGGCCGAGGAGCCGGATCGCCTCGTCGACGCGCTCCTCCCGTGAACGGCGCGCCCGCGCGAGGTCCAGCCTCGGCGCGCCAGCCCTAAGAGAGCCGCGCTCGCCGGAGCCTCAGCGCGTTCGCGATCACCGTCACGGACGAGAAGCTCATGGCCGCGCTCGCGATCATCGGGGAGAGGGTGAGGTGAAAGAGCGGGTAGAGGGCGCCCGCCGCGATGGGGACGCCGAGCGCGTTGTAGGCGAAGGCCCAGAACAGGTTCTGGCGGATGTTCCTCATCACGGCCCGCGACAGGCGCCGGGCGCGCAGGATGCCGTGCAAATCTCCGCCGAGGAGGGTGACGCCGGCGCTCTCGATGGCCACGTCGGTGCCGTTGCCCATGGCGATGCCGACGTCGGCGGCGGCGAGGGCGGGGGCGTCGTTGATCCCGTCGCCGGCCATGGCCACCTTGCGGCCCTGCGCGCGCCACTCGGCCACCACCTCGGCCTTTCGCGCGGGCACCACCCCCGCTTCAACCCTGTCGATCCCGAGCCTGCGCGCCACCCGCTCGGCCGCGCCGCGCTCGTCGCCCGTCACCATGACGAGCTCGAGGCCCGCCTGGCGCAGGCCCTGCACGGCCTCTATTGCCCCGGCCTTCAGCGGATCCTCGAACTCGAGGACGCCCGCCGCCTCGTGCGCGAGGGCGACGTAGACCCTGGTGCCCGATCCCTCGGACGAGAGCGCGGAGGTGGAGACGCCCCGCCCGGCGAGGAAGGCCGCGCTGCCGAGCTCGACCGACCGCCCCTCCACCTCGCCCGCGACGCCGCCTCCGGGCATGGCCAGAAAATCTCGCGCATCCGAGAGAGGGAGGCCGCGCTCGCGGGCGGCGAGGACGATGGCCGCCGCGAGTGGATGCTCGCTCTCCCGTTCCAGGCTCGCCGAGATGCGCAGGATCTCGTCCTCGCCCGCTGCCCTCAACGCCTCGACGCGAAGGAGGCGCGGCTTGCCGACGGTGAGGGTCCCGGTCTTGTCGAGGAGCAGCGTGTCGACGCGCTCGAGGGTCTCGAGCGCCTCCGCCCCCTTGAAGAGGACCCCGGCCCGGGCTCCCCGCCCGGTCCCGACCATGATGGCCATGGGCGTCGCGAGTCCGAGGGCGCACGGACAGGCGATGATGAGGACGGCCACCGCCGTGAGCAGCGCGTGGGCGAGCCGCGGCTCGGGACCGAAGAGGCCGAAGCCGAGGAAGGCGAGCACGCTCACCGCAGCGACCCCCGGGACGAACCAAGCCGCCACCTGGTCGGCGATCCGCTGGATGGGCGCCCGGCTGCGCTGGGCCTCGCTCACCATGCGGACGATCTGGGCGAGGAGGGTCGCTTCCCCCACCTTCTCGGCCACCATGACGAGGCTGCCCTGCCCGTTGAGGGTGGCCCCGGTCACCCGGTCTCCCGGTGATTTCTCGACCGGGATGGGCTCCCCCGTCAGCATCGACTCGTCGACGAAGGACGAACCCTTGAACACGGTCCCGTCCACCGGCACCTTCTCGCCTGGCCTGACCCGCAACCGATCGCCCGGCCGCACCTCTCCTAGGGGGACGTCGTCCTCCGTGCCGTCCTGGTTCACGCGTCGGGCAGCGCGGGGTGCGAGACCGAGCAGCGCGCGCAGCACGCCCGAGACGCGGCTCCGCGCGCGAAGCTCGAGCACTTGCCCGAGGAGGACGAGCAGCACGATCACCGAGGCCGATTCGAAGTAGACGGGCACGCTTCCGTGCGGGTCGCGGAAGGCGGTCGGGAAGAGCTGAGCCGGCAGGACGGTCGCGAGCGCGCTATAGGCGAAGGCGGCTCCCGTCCCCAGCCCGATGAGGGTGAACATGTTGAGGCGACGGGTCTTCACGGAGAGAAGAGCGCGCTCGAAAAAGGGCAGCCCGCCCCAGAGCACCACCGGGGCGGCGAGGACGAGCTCGATGAAGGAGAGCAGGCGGCTTCCGGCGAGGTGCTGCGGCCACAGGGAGCGCGGCACGAGATGGCTCATGCCGAGCGCCACCACGGCGATGGTCGGGACGAGGCAGAACCAGAAGCGCCGCCGCATGGTGGCGAGCTCGGGATTCTTCTCGCCCGGGAGCTCGCCCCCACCCACCAGAGGCTCGAGGGCCATGCCGCAGATGAGGCAGAAGGTCGGCCGGTCTTCCCGGACCTCGGGGTCCATCGGGCAGACGTAGACGAGCGCTCCGCTGGCGGGTGTCACGGGCTGGGTGGCGGGGCGAGAGGGGCCTGCGAGGTAGCGCTCGGGGTCCGCTTCGAAGCGGGCGAGGCACCTCGGGCTGCAGAAGAAGTAGCTCTGCTCGCCCCGGCGCGAGGTCCCGCCTCGCGGCGCCTGGGGGTTCACCTCCATCCCGCACACGGGGTCGATCGCGATGTAGCGATCGGGTTTCTCGACGAAGAGTTCGCGACAGTGCGTCCCGCAGAACTGGTAGCGGTATCGGCCGCGTTCCACCGTGCCGCCCGCGGGATGGGAGGGGTCGACGAGCTTCCCGCAGACGGGGTCGCGTGGGGGAGGGGGGAGGGAGGTGGCTGCGCTCTGTTTATCGACCGCTTCGCCCATGGCTCCTCTGGTTGTAGCCGGTCGGGCCGGGGCGGCGCCAGGGCGGCTGCGGGCGCCGTCCCGGGCGCGCTTCTTCTCCGCGAGATCCGAACGTTCCGGCCATCCTCGGCGCGTCGCGCCCTAGATTTGAGCGCTCGTCTTGTGAGCGCGAGGGGGGCCGAGGAAGCGCGCCACGGTCACGATCACGTCCTCGAGCTCGAACGGCTTTTCGAGAAAGCTTTCGGCGCTGATCTCCTCGGCCCGTCCCCGCGCGTTCTCGGCAGCCGTGATGACGACGATGGGAGCCGCCCGGCCGTAGCGCGAGCGGAAGCTGCGGGCGAACTCCCAACCGTTCATGACCGGCATGCGCATGTCGAGGAGGATGAGACCCGGCATGCGCTCGGCGACGCGGGCGAGCCCCTCGGCCCCGTTCGTGGCGCGGCGGACCTCGTAGCCCGCTTCCACCACGATCATCTCCATGAGCGTGGAAAGATCGTGGTCGTCCTCCACCACGAGGACGTCTCGGGATCCGGGGTCCAAGGAGGCCTTTAGCAAGCGCGGCAAGGGCTTCACGCCGTTGCCTCCGGGGAGAAGGGAAGGCTGAAAGCGAAGGTCGACCCCCGGCCGGCCGCGCTCTCGAACCAGAGCTGTCCCCCGTGTCGCGCCACGATCTCGCGGCTCATGTCGAGGCCGATGCCGAAGACGCCCGAGCTCGGGAGCTTCGCCGGGAAGGTCGCGAAGGAGGGCTCGAACACGTAGGGCTGGCGGTCGGGCGGGATGCCGGGGCCATGGTCGCGCACCGACACGATCGCCCGGTCGCCCTCCACGACCAGGGTGGCCTCCACCTGCCCGCCGTTCGGCTCGAAGCGCAGGGCGTTCTCGAGCAGGCGCAGGAGCACCTGCCCGATGCGCGACTTGTCTCCCTGGACCGGCGCGCGCACCGGGCTGACGAGGATGCGTCGGCCCTCGGTCCGGTCGCGCAGCGCAGCACACACCTCGCTCAGGAGCTCGCCGAGGTCGAAGGGCTCGCGCTTGAGCTCGCTGCTCGAGAGCCTGAAGCGCGAGATCTCGAGCAGCTGCTGCAGGATGCGGGTGAGGCGGTCCACCTGGCGGGCGATGACATCGAGGGCGGCCGCGTCGCCCTGCGACCTCTTGCGCATGAGCTGGGCATAGGCCTTCACCACCGCGAGCGGGGTTCTGAACTCGTGCGCGGCGGTGGCGATGAACTCCTCGCGAGCCTCCTCGAAGTGCGAGGTCTCGCTTTGGTCCCGCAAGACCACCACGAACCCGCGGCTCTTCCCGTCCGGCCGGTGGACGGTGGAGGTCGTGACCTGCACCACGATCTCGCGCCCGTCGAGCCGCCGCATGCTGCACTCGTGGGTGGCGGCGGGCTGAGAAAGCAAAGGCTCCGGGAGAGCGAGCTGCGTGCGCTCGACGAGGTTCTCGAGCGAACCGAGGAGCTCCTCGCGGCTCGAGGCGGAAAAGAGCCGGGCGGCCGCCATGTTGGCGTCCTCGATGCGGCGCTCGGCGTCGACCACCAGCACCGCGTCGGCCATCCCGTCGAGGACGGTGCGCACCGCATTCGACAGGAACTGGCGCTCCCGGCGGAAGCGCAAGATGAGGAGAAGGAGCAACGCGCTCGTCACCAGGATAAAGACGGCGCCCTTGACCGACTGCCACTTCTCTGCCACGGCCGGATCGAGCGCGAGGGAGTCGAGCACGCGATCGGAAAGCAAGACCCAGCTCGCCCCCACCACGGCGTAGACGAGCACGATCCGCACCGGCGTCAGCGTGATGCGCGGCGACCGGCCCATCTCTCCTCTTTACCCGCAGAGGACTGCAGGCGTCAGGCCCTCACGAGGGGTATGCGGGTCTGGCTCGCCGAAGCTCAGCCGAACAGTTCGAGCTGGGCTCGCGGGCGCCGAAACGTGGTGGGCGCGTCTGTTTCGCACAGATCGGTGGACAGGCCAGCTCGCCGGGCCAAAGCCTCGAAAAGGGCTGCGACGGCGGTCGCGTGGGGACCGGTGCCCCGTTGCCGGTGGCCGAAGCGTGCATCGTAGAGGGCCCCGCCGCGGGTCGACCGGATGCGGTGGAGGACGCGCTCGGCCCGCTCGGGTAAGGCGCGGCGCAATCGTTCCTCGAACACCGGCCGGACCGAGCCCGGAAGGCGAAGCAGGATGTAACCGGCCTTGCGCGCACCGGCGGCCGCGGCCGCTTCGAGGACCCGAGGAATCTCCTCGTCGTTCAGGCCCGGAATGACCGGGGCGAGGAGCACGCCCACCGGGATCGCCGCCTCGGCGAGACGCGCGATGGTCTTGAGGCGCCGCTCGGGGGCGGCCGCCCCGGGCTCGAGTGCGCGGGCGCGCTCGGCGTCGAGAAAGGGCAGCGAGATCGTGACCGAGGCTCTCGCCTCGCGCGCGAGCGCCGCGATGAGGTCGAGGTCGCGCTCGACGAGGGGGGCCTTGGTGATGAGGGCGACGGGGTTGCGGTAGGCGAGGCACACCTCCAGGCAGCCCCGCGTGAGCTTCAGGGACGCCTCGAGCGGCTGGTAGCAGTCGGTCACCCCGCTGAAGGCGAGCCTCTCCCCTCTCCAGCCTGGCCGCTCGAAGACCTCCCGCAGCAGCTCGGGCGCGCGCAGCTTCGCCACGATGCGCGTGTCGAAGTCGGTGCCAGCTCCGAGCCCGAGATACTCGTGGGTGGGCCGTGCGTAGCAGTAGGCACAGGCGTGGCCGCACCCGCGATAGGGATTGACGCTGTAGGTGAAGCCGACGTCCGGGCTGTCGTTGCGCGACAGGATCTCGCGGGTCGCGTCCTCGAAGACCTCTGGCCGCGTGGAGGGAGGCTCGCCGACCCACTCCACCCGGATGGGGATGAACGGGTTCGGCGGATTCGACTGGCCGCGCGGCTTCATCCTGCTCATATGTTCAGGTGAGGACGCGCTGTCAACCCGGTCGAAAGGCCCGCCTCCGCCGGGCCACAATGGTATAAACCGCGGCCTTGCCGACCGAGATCCTGGTGGTCGCCACCGAGGCGAGCGCCGACCTCCACGCCGCGCGCGTGCTCGAGGAACTGAGAAAGCTCGACCCCACACTCGGGGCATTTGGTGTGGGCGGCCCGCGCCTGCGCGCGGCCGGGCTCGTCGCGCTGCGGCAAGCCGAAGAGATGTCGGTGATGGGGCTCGCCGAGGTCGTGCCGAAGATCCCGGTCATCCTGGCCATCCTTCGCGAGATCGCGGCGGCCGCGGCGGCCCGGCGGCCCGCCCTGGCCCTGCTCGTCGACTCCCCCGACTTCAACCTCCGCCTGGCCGAACGGCTGAAGCGACTCGGGGTGAAGGTCGTCTATTACGTGTCTCCGTCGGTGTGGGCCTGGCGGAGAGGCAGGGTGAAGACCATCGCCCGCGTGGTCGATCGGATGCTCTGCATCCTGCCCTTCGAGGAGGCCCTTTACCGAGAGAGCGGCGTCTCGGCCCGCTTCGTGGGCCACCCGCTCCTCGAGCGAGCCAGCCCCGAACCCAAGGAACGATACCGGGAAAGGCTGGGCCTCGCCGGGCGGACGACGATCGCTCTGCTGCCCGGGAGCCGGTTAGGTGAGCTGCGGCGCATCTTCCCTCCCATGCTCGAGGCAGCTGAGCGGATAAGGGCCCGGCACCCCGAGGTGCAGTTCGTGGTGCCGGTGGCGCCGACCTTGGGGGAGGAGGCGCTCCGGCCCTTCCTGCGCCGACACGCGGTCTTGCCGGTCGCTCTCGTCGAGAGCGGGACCGAGGCGGCGCTCGGGGCCTCCGACGCGGCGCTCGTGAAGAGCGGGACGGCGGTGCTCGAGACGGCGCTGATGCGTCGCCCCATGGTGGTGGTCTACCGGCTCTCCTGGCTCACCTATTTCCTCGGCCGCCTCTTCGTGCGCCTCGCCCACTTCGCGCTCGTGAACATCCTCGCCGGGCGTTCGGTCGTCCCCGAGTTGTTGCAGCGCCAGGCGAGCCCCCTGCGCATGGCGGCCGAGATCGAGCGGCTCCTTCCAGAGGGGCCCGAGCGTGCACAGCAGCTCCAGGGCTTCGAGGAGGTGCGGGCAAGGCTCGGTTCGCCAGGGGCGCCGCGAAGGGTAGCCGAAGAGATCGCGGCGTTGCTCGCGCGAGATGGGATGGGGCGGGCGGAGGGGGTCTCGTGAGCTCCCTCGCGCCGCGGAGACGATGCGCCCTCGTGTGCCTGCCCACCTACAACGAGCGAGAGAACGTGGAGGCCATCGTCGGGGCCATCCTGCAGGCGGCCCCGGAGGTCGATGTGCTCGTCATCGACGACGCCTCGCCGGACGGCACCGGCGAGCTCGCCGACCGCATCGCCGCGCGCGAGAGCCGCGTGCGGGTCCTCCACCGCGGGAAGAAGGAGGGACTCGGGAAGGCCTACCTCGCCGGATTCGCGGTTGCCCTCGAGGATGGCTACGAACTCATCCTCGAGATGGACGCCGATTTCTCGCACCACCCGTCCTACCTGCCCACCCTCCTCGCCGAGGCTTGTCGGGCCGACCTCGTGCTCGGATCGCGCAACGTCCGGGGCGGTGGAACGGTGAACTGGGGTGTCGGCCGAAAGCTCCTCTCCCGCGGCGGCTCGCTCTACGCCCGCACCATCCTCGGACTCAAGGTGCGCGACCTCACCGGGGGCTTCAAGTGCTTCCGGCGGGAGGTGCTCCTCGCCCTCGAGCTCGAGACGGTGGCCTGTTCGGGCTACGCCTTCCAGGTCGAGCTCACCTACCGCGCCGTTCGGAAGGGCTTCCGGGTGGTGGAGGTCCCCATCCTCTTCGAGGAAAGGCGGGTCGGGCGCTCGAAGATGTCCCGCGGCATCTTCCTCGAGGCGGTGGCGAAGGTGTGGGCCATCCGCTTCGGCCATTTCGGGCGGAGCGCCTAGGTGCGCGAGACGCTCGGCTTCGCCCTCGTGGCCTTCTCCGCCGTCTTCGTGGTGGTGGACCCCTTCGCGGCCGTCCCCTTCTTCCTCGCCATGACCGCGGCCGACGCTCCCGACCACAAGCGGGCCACCGCCAAGCGGGCGGCGGTGGCCGCCGCGGCACTCCTCCTCGTCTTCGCCCTGGCCGGCGCGCTCGTCTTCCGGCTCCTCGGGGTGACCCTCGGGGCCTTCAAGATCGCCGGAGGCCTGCTCCTCCTCATCATGGCGGTCGACATGCTGCGGACCCGCCCGTCGGAGGCGCGCATCACCGCGGGGGAGGTGGCGCTCGGGGTGGAGAAGGAGGACGTCGCCATCGTCCCGCTCGCTACCCCGCTCTTGGCTGGGCCGGGTTCCATCGCCACCGTGGTGGTGCTCATGGGCCGTGCCCGCGCGCACCACCCGTGGGAAGGCGTGCTCGTCCTCGGTGCGATCGTCCTCACCGCCGCGCTCGCCTACCTCATCCTGGCCTTTGCCTCGCGGGTCGACCGCGTGCTCGGCCGAACCGGTCTGAGCGTCCTCGAGCGCGCCTCGGGCCTCCTCCTCGCCGCGGTGGCCATCCAGTTCATGATCGACGGGGTGGGGGAGTCCTTGCCCGGGCTGCTGCAGCGCGTCTCGTAGAGTTCGGAGCCGCGTCGGGCCCGGGCCGCCGTCCCCTCCGAGGAAAGCGAGCGCGCGGCGGCAGGGGCCCGAGAGAGCTCCCCCGGCCTTCAGTACGAGAGCACCGCCGTGTCGTGGACTAGGCCGGACGAGGCGTCCGCCTGGACGATGACGTACCTCTTCGAACCGTCGGCGCTGTAGAAGACGAACCGGCCGTGGGTGATGAAGGCATTCGTCCCCACCGCCCAGTTCGGGAGCGCGATGGTCCCGGTCGTCGCGAGATACTGGGTGTCGAAGAGCTCCACCGTCGCGTCGGCGGTCGTGTTGGACGGGGCGCCGTAGGGGTCCACTCCAGGAATGGCCGCGATTTCCGAGATGCTCGAGTCGAGGTGCTCGACGAGGGTCAGCCCCTCGAGCGTGCCGCCGTACACCATGTCCGAAGTCTGGGTGGTGCTGGTGCGGAAGGCGGTTGCACTTGCGGTGAGTAGAAGAGCGCCGTCGCGGCTCACCCAGATGTTCGGGCCCATGGAATAGTTACCCCAGTACGGAGAGGCCCAGGCGTGGGCGGCCGCACCACCGGTGATATCCCAGCGATCGATGTTGGCGGGAGAGAGTTCGGTCGTGATCGAGTAGATGCGGGTGCCGTCGGGGTGGAGGCGAGCGCGAGCGCCGGCGTAGAGCAAGGCCGGGCTCGTGGTGTCGGTTCCGGTGCTGAGCAGGACGCTGTGGAGTGCCACCCACTGGTCGACCCGCGGAAACAGGTAGGCCCAGCCGTTCCCGGCGAGCACGCAGTCCCCCACGTCGGCGGACACGGGAATGGTCTTCACGAGCGACCGAGCGACGAGGTCCACGTAGGAGATCCAGGCGTCGTGGCCAACGACTGCATGGGTGCCGTCCGGGCTCACCGAGAGGCACTGGGGCGGCAGCGGCAGGGCCACCGAGGACTCGGCTGCGCTGACGGGGTCGTACACGTACAGCGCCTTGCTGGCGGCGTCGACCATCACGATCCGGTCGAGGCCGCGGCTGTACTCCGCGCGCAAGACCTCGTGCGGCAAGGCCGTGATACTCGCTCCACTGAGGAGGACCTGGACGGACACGACGGCCGTCGTGCTCTCGCCGTCGGTGCCCGTCACCCTGACGGTCACGGCGTAGGTGCCCTCCAGGTCCGCCCGGAAGGTCGGCTTGGAGGTCGTTTCACCTTGGAGCATGGGGGTCGAACCCGCGGGCTGCCCGGTGACCGTCCAGGCGAAGGTGACGGGCTGACCGTTCGGGTCGGTGCTCGCGCTGGCGTCGAGGGTGACCGCCACGTTGGGCTGGGTCTCGACGTTCGAGGCGGCGAGCACGACCGTGGGCGGCCCCGAGCTCGCGACCGACTTCGTCCCGGTGAACCCGATGGTCATCTCGACGTTGGAGACGCCGCACCCGCTCGCGACACCGCTCATCGTCAAAGTGAGCATGCCGTTTTGGAGCGCGCCAGTGCCGTTGCTGATGTTCCAGGTCACCGTGCAATCGTCGAGCGGGACGGAGCAGGCGTAGCTCCCGACCGTGAAGGCGCTGTCCGAGGTCACCCGGGCCGAAGGCCCAGTCCCGTCACCGCAGAACGCGGGGAAGGTGATCGCATTGCGGCCGGTGACTGCGATCGCGAGCGACTCCTCGGCCGACTGGGACTCGCCCGCGATCTGCGCGGTCGCAGTCCCGCTCCAGCTGCCGGCGAAGGCGCCTGACGCGTCGTGGTCGAGCGTGTCGGCTGGAAGGTTGTTGCCTGTCCCACTCCCGCAGCTCGCGAGCAGGCAAACGAGGGTCCAAAGGACTGGGGTCCGCACGGGTCCCTCCCCTGTTGAGCACCTCCTTATAGCTCATGCACCTAGGGTGAAGTGGATCTGCCTCGTGTGCCGAGCTGCGACTCTCGGTCGCAGGTTTCTCCGACCTCCTACTTTCGGGAGGGCGCCGGTCCGCGGTCCTGCTCCGGCCCATTCAGGAGAATCGGCGGGCAGAGAGCGCGTAGCAGCTTGAGAAGAGGCTATTTCCTCAGGCCCCGGGTCACCGTCAGTCAGCCTCGGTCGCCGCGCTCGCCGCTGCCACGGGCCACGAGGCTGCGAGGCCCACGCCGGCGAGGAGCACCGCTCCACCCACGAGCTGGTGCAGCCGGGGTCGCTCCCCCAACACAGGAATCGCGAGCAGCGTCGAAACGATCGGCTCGGCCAGGATGGCAAGGGCGACGAAGGTCCCGGAGAGCCAACGCAGCGCCCAGTTGAGGAGCGAGTGACCGAGGAGCTGCGGCACGAGCGCGAGGAGGCCGAGGGCGACCCACGTGTGGCGGTCGTAGCCCCAAAGGGGGCTATGGGTGAAGAGGGCGAGGGCGAGGAGGCCGAGGGCGGCCGCGGGGTAGACGACCCCGACGTAGGCTCCGAGCGAGAGGCGCGGGCGCACCTCGCGGCCGAGGACGAAGTAGACCGCGGCCGCCACGGCGCCCAGGACGGCCAGGCCGTCGCCGTACAGGGCGTGCGGACCCAAGGCCACATCGCCGCTCGCCATGGCGGCGCCTCCGGCGACGGCGAGGACGATGCCGGAAAGCACCCGCAGGCTCGCGTGCTCGCCGAGAAAGGCACGGGAGAGCAGGGCGACGAAGACCGGCTGCGTCGTGACGAGGGCGACCGAGCTCGCGACCGACGTGAGCCTCAGCGAGGCGATCCAGGTCGCGAAGTGCAGGCAGAGGGCAAGGCCGGCAAGGGCGAGCTTGAGGAGAGCCCGAGGGGGTTGTCGGGCGAGCTCGCCCCTGCGGGCGACGAGCGCGAACCCCGCCGTCGCCACTCCCGCCAGAACGAGGCGCCAGGCCGCGATGGCGAGCGGGGCCGCCTCGGCGAGGCGGATGAGGATGGCCGCCCAGGAGACGGCGATGACGCCGCCGGCGAGTCCAAGCCGGGCGTGCGCGCCGGGGGGCCCCACGGCCCCTTCTTACCCCGAGCGTACTGCCTTGGCGAGCGTAGGTGGTGGGGAGAGAATGCCGCCTAATCAAACGCTGCCCAGGAGATCGCCATGGGATCGACCGAGGCCTTCCGCCGCGCCCGTGACTTCTTGCAGAACCACCGGGAGGACTACGAGGCCGCCTACCGCGGTTTCGCCTGGCCCGTGCTCGATCGCTTCAACTGGGCGCTCGACTGGTTTGACGTCGAGGCCGAGGGCAACTCCCGGATTGCGCTGCACATCGTGGAGGAGGACGGCCGAGAGGTGAAGCTCACCTACGCGGAGCTCGCCGAGCGATCGAACCGGGTGGCGGTCTTCCTCCGCCACCAGGGCGTCGAGCGCGGCCACCGCATCCTCATGATGCTCCCGAACTCGGTGCCCATCTGGGAGACCATGCTCGGGGCGATGAAGCTCGGGGCCGTCATCATTCCGGCGACCTCTCTCCTCACCCCCGAGGATCTCGTCGACCGCCTGAGGCGCGGCGATGTGAAACACGTCGTCACCGATGCGCCCGGGGCCGAGAAGCTGCGGGCCATCGGGGGCTCCTACTCCCGCACGGTGGTGGGAGAGAAGGTTCCGGGCTGGATCCCCTTCGAGCAAGCCCACGCCGAGACGAGCGTCTTCCTCGCCAAGGGCGACACCCACCCGAACGACCCGGTCCTCCTCTATTTCACCTCCGGCACCACCGCGCGGCCCAAGCTCGTCCTGCACACGCACGCGAGCTACCCGGTCGGCCATCTCTCCACCATGTACTGGCTCGGCGTCCGCGAGGGCGACATCCACATGAACATCAGCTCGCCCGGGTGGGGCAAGCACGCCTGGTCGAACTTCTTCGCGCCCTTCAACGCGGGCGCCACCGTCTTCGTCCACGACTACGCGCGCTTCAACGCCCGCCGCACCCTGGAGGTGATGGCTCGGCACGAGATCACCACCCTGTGTGCCCCGCCGACCGTGTGGCGACTGCTCATCCTCGAGGACCTGTCGGCGCACCCGGTCAAGTTGCGCGAGGCCCTCTCGGCCGGCGAGCCCTTGAACCCGGAGGTCATCGACCGGGTGAAGAAGGCGTGGGGCATCGCCATCCGGGACGGCTACGGCCAGACCGAGACGACCTGCACCATCGGCAACTCCCCCGGGCAAGCCTTGAAACCCGGCTCCATGGGCCGACCCATGCCGGGCTTCAGGGTGGTGCTCCTCGACGCCGAAGGAAAGGACTCTCGCGAGGGCGAGATCGCCCTCGCCTTGAACCCTCGGCCCATGGGCCTCATGACGCGCTACCAGGACGACCCGACCTTGACGGAGTTCGCGACGCGTGAGGGGTACTACCGCACCGGTGACACCGCGTCGCGCGATGAGGACGGGTACATCACCTACGTCGGCCGTTCCGACGACGTGTTCAAGAGTTCCGACTACCGCATCAGTCCCTTCGAGCTCGAGAGCGCCCTCATCGAGCACGAGGCGGTGGCCGAGGCGGCCTGCGTACCGAGCCCCGATCCGGTGAGGGGAGTCGTCCCCAAGGCCTTCATCATCTTGAAACCTGGCCAGGCGCCTTCGCGCGAGACGGCGCTCGATGTCTTCCGCTTCCTAAGGCGCAGGCTCGCGCCGTACAAGCGGGTGCGGCGCATCGAGTTCTCGGACCTCCCGAAGACCATCTCGGGCAAGATCCGACGGGTCGAGCTCCGCAACGCGGAGGCGCAGCGACCGCCGGGTGCCTCCCGGCGGGAGCACGAGTACTGGCAGGAGGACTTCCCTGAACTGCGGGAGCAGCACTAAAGCCCCCGGCACCTTTCGCTCCTTCCCCTGCTCGCCCCGGCTACCCCGCTTGGACGGCGGGGAGCGCCCTGGCGGGTAGCGGTTCAAAAGGGAACGGGCGAGGAGCGAGGCCCTGCGATCCCAGCCTCCCCATTCGTCGAAAGCCCCTTCCCGGGCGGAGGGCGTGATAAATGGTTAGCAACCGTTTCTCGTGCCGGCGCGGCCTCACCCTCCGCGCCAAGGGGTGTCCCTTTCCTCCCGGAGAGCGCCACACATGACAAGCAACCGGACCATCAGGACCTTTTCAATCACCGGCGCGGACGGCTCGGGCAAGACCGCGATGGTCGAAGCCTTCCTGCGGCTCGCCGACGCCAAGCGGGCGAGCCCTGAAGGATCGACCTCCCGGCTCGATGCCGAGCCCGAGGAGAAGAAGCGCAACTTCACGCTCAGCATCCACCCCGAGACCTTCGAGGAAGGAGGGCGGATCTTCAACGTCCTCGACACCCCCGGGTTCGCGGCTTTCCTCGCCGAGGTCGAGTGGGCGCTCAAGGTCACCGACAGTGCCCTTCTCCTCGTCTCCGCCTTCGAAGGCGCCCACAACCACACTGAGCGCCACTATGACCTGCTCGCCGATTCGGGCCTGCCCGCCATCCTGGTGCTGAGCCGCATCGACCACGAGCGCGCGGATTTCGGGAAAGTGCTCGCCGATATCGAGTCCTCGCTCAAGGTGAAGCCCATTCCCCTGCAGCTCCCCATCGGCGAGGGCGAGAAGGTGAAGGGCCTCGTCGACGTGCTCGACCAGAAGGCCCACCTCTACGACAAGTCCTTCGCCCACTTCAGCGAGGGCGAGGTGCCGAACGACATGAAGGCTCGGGTGGATGCCGCCCGGACCGTGGCCATCGAGGCGGCGGCCGAATCCGACGACGAGCTGCTCGGCAAGTATCTCGAGGGCGGGGCCCTCACTAGCGACGAGATCGTGCGGGGCCTCGCCAAGGGCGCGGCGGCCCAGAAGTTCGTGCCACTCGTGGTGTCCGCCGCCAAGACGGGCCTCGGCTTGCGCGAGATTCTCGACCTCGTGGTGAAGCTCACCCCGCCTCCCGAGGGGCGCGTCTTCAAGGCGAAGAACCCCCACGGCGACGAGGTGACGGTGGAGGCCTCGGCCGCTAAGCCCTTCCTCGGTCAGGTGTTTCGCACCACCATCGACCACTTCGCGGGCCGGGTGGACTACGTGCGCATCTTCGCCGGCACCCTCAAACCCGAGATGGTCCTCACGAACCCCCGCACCCGTTCCCAGGAGCGCATCGCCCACTTCTACAAGACCGACGGGGCGCAGAACGCGGAGGTGAAGGAGGCCGGACCGGGCGACGTGGTGGTCCTCCTCAAGCTCAAGGACGCGAGGACCGGCGATACCCTCAGCGATTCCGAACAGCCGCTCATCCTGCCCGACTTCTCCTCCCCCAACCGCCCGGTCGCCTTCGCCGTCCACACCAAGAACGCGGACGACAAGGCCGCCGCCGCCCTCCACAAGCTCATCGAGGAGGATCCCTCTCTCGAACTCGCCCGCTCTCCCGACACCGGCGAGATGCTGCTCAAGGGCATGGGCCAGGCGCACATCGAGGTCACGGTGGAGCGCATGAAGCGCAAGCACGGGGTGGACGTGACGCTCGCCCCGCCCACCCCCGCCTATCTCGAGACCATCACCACGAACTCCAAGGCCCAGGGCAAGTTCAAGCGGCAGACGGGCGGCCACGGCCAGTACGGGGACGCGCACGTCGAGCTCTACCCGAAGGGTCGAGGCGAGGGATTCGAGTTCGAGGACGCCATCGTGGGCGGCGTCATCCCCCGCCAGTTCATCCCCTCGGTCGAGAAGGGCATCCGCAACTCGCTCGGCTCGGGCCCGCTCGCCGGCTACCCGGTGGTGGACTTCAAGGCGAAGCTCGTCTTCGGCAGCTACCACGACGTGGACAGCTCCGACATGGCCTTCCAGGTAGCGGGCTCGATGGCCTTCAAGAAGGCCGTCATCGAGGCGCGCCCCATCCTGCTCGAGCCAGTCATGAAGCTCGAGGTGAGGGTCCCCGAGGAATACGTCGGCACCGTCATGGGCGACCTCAACAGCCGCCGGGCCAAGGTGCAAGGCATGGAGCCCCTTCCCCGCGGCGTGCTCGTGCGAGCCCTCTGCCCACACGCCGAGGCCATGAGCTACGATGCCGAGCTGCGCTCGCTCACTCAGGGCGTCGGCTACTTCACCATGGAGCATTCGCACTACGATCCGGTGCCGCCGCAGATCGCCCAGAAGATCATCGAGAAGCGGCGCGCCGAGGGCAAAGTGAAGGGCGTCGAGGAGTAGCGGGTTTGCGCAGCCCTGCTCGCTCGAGGTGGCGCGCTGCAGCGCCGTCGAAGAGCCCGACAGGGGGGGCCCTCGTCCGCGGCAGGCCTGCTGGTGCGGCCGCCGCACCGAAGCCCGCTTGGAGGGGGTTCATTTGACCGCCTACCTGCGACTCCTGCGCTTCGCCGCGCCCTACAAGGCGCGCTTCGTGGGAGCGCTCGTCTGCATGGTGGTGCTGGCCCTTGCCACCGCGGCTTACGTGAACCTGCTCGGACCCGTGCTGGAGTTCCTCTTCACTGGAAGGTCCGATGCCATGGCGGGCCTCGGGCGGTTCTTGCCGACCCCGTTCGACTTCGCCGGGTGGGTGAGGCACGTCGACCGGGACCGCGTGCTCGTGGCGGTCCTCCCCTTCCTCATCATCGGGGTCGCCCTCATCAAGGGCATCGCCTACTTCGGCCAGTTCTACCTCATGGGGATGCTCGCCCAGCGCGTCATCGCCGACCTGCGCACCGCGCTCTTCGACCACCTCCTCCACCTCAGCCCGGCCTTCTTCGCCAAGCGTCACTCGGGCGATCTCATGAGCCGGTTCAGTTCCGACGTGCAGTCGATCGAGACCGCCGTCTCCTACGCCGTCTCGAGCTACATCCGCGACGGGCTCACCATCGTGGTCATGCTCGTGAACTGCTTCTTGCTCGACTGGCGGCTCTCGCTCATGGCCTTCGTGGCGGTGCCGGTGACCCTCGTCCCCATCGTCCGCTTCGCCCGGCGCCTGAAACGGGTGACCCAGCAATCGCAGTCGGCGCTCGGGCGCATCGCCGAGATGGTCCAGGAGGGACTCTCTGGGATGCGCGTGGTCCAGGCCTTCGGGATGGAGTCCTGGGAGTCGCGGCGCTTCCGGGACGAGAACCGGCGCTGGCTCCGCATCATGCGCAAGAGCTTTCTCGTGCGCGCTCTCTCCTCGCCGCTCATGGAGGTCATGGCCGCGGTGGGCCTCGCTCTCGCCATCGGCTGGGTGGGCGGGCGCATCGTGCGCGGTGAGATGGAGGCCGGAAAATTCTTCTCCTTCGTGGCGGCCGTCATGTTGCTCTACACCCCGGTGAAGCAGCTCGGCCGGGTCGGGCAGATGGCCCTGCAAGGTGGGGCTTCGGCCGAGAGGATCTTCGAGATTCTCGACGCGCGCTCGGCCGTGGCCGACCTCGGGAGAGCGGAACTCGCCCCCTTCGCTCGCGAGATCCGCTTCGAGGGCGTGACCTTCAGCTACGGGGAGACCTCGGTGCTCGAGGGCGTCTACCTCGCCTTGCGCAAGGGCGAGGTGGTCGCGCTCGTCGGTCCCTCCGGCGGGGGCAAGACGACGCTCGCCAACCTCTTGCCGCGCTTCTGGGATGTGAAGGACGGGCGCATCACCATCGACGGAGTCGACCTGCGCGAGGTCACCCTGGCGTCGCTGCGGAGCCAGCTCGCCCTCGTCACCCAGGAGACGGTGCTCTTCAACGACACCGTCCACGCCAACATCGCCTACGGCCGGCCGGACGTGAAGCGGGAAGAGGTCGAGCGGGCGGCCCGCATGGCCTATGCCCACGAGTTCATCGAGGCTTTGCCGCTCGGTTACGAGACCCGGGTCGGCGAGCGGGGGGTGCTCCTCTCGGGAGGCCAGCGCCAGCGCCTCGCCATCGCCCGCGCCTTCCTGAAGGACGCGCCCATCCTCATCCTCGACGAGGCGACGAGTGCCCTCGACGCGGAGAGCGAGCGCGAGGTCCAGCGGGCGCTCGAGGATCTCATGGGCCTCGGGGCCCCGGGTGGGCCGCGCACCACGCTCATCATCGCCCACCGGCTCTCCACCGTCCGCGCCGCGGATCGCATCGTCGTCCTTTCCGGCGGTCGGGTGGTCGAATCGGGCCGCCACGAGGAGCTGCTCGAGCGGCAGGGCGAGTACGCGCGGCTGTACGGCCTCGCTCTCGGCCGGGAGGACGAGGAGCGGCGAATGGGGGTGGGGGTGGGGTAGCCATGCACGCCCTCTACGTCATCGGCAGCTACCTGCTCTTCGTGGCCTTCCTGCCTCTCTTGCTCTTCCATCCCAAGCTGCGCCACGGCATCCCCTTCCGTCTCGGGATCTATCGGCGCTCGGTCAGGAGGGGGCGCGGCTCGCCGCGCATCTGGCTCCACGGCGCGAGTGCGGGCGACCTGCTTGCCCTGCAACCCATGCTTTCGGAGATGAAGAAGCGCAGGCCCGGCTGCTGCATCGTCGTCACCACCATCACCAACAGCGGGCTCGCCATGGCGCGCAAGAAGCTCGTCGAAGCCGACGTTGTCCTGTACGCGCCCTACGACCTCCCCTTCGCCACCCGCCGGGCCGTGCGCCGGCTCGCGCCCGATCTCCTCGTCCTCGAGTACACCGAGATCTGGCCAAACCTCATCCGGGCCGCGAAGAGGCGGGGGGCCCGCATCGCCCTCACGAACGGGCGCTTCGACCCGGAGAAGCTCCCGCGCTACCGTGCGCTGTTTCGGGCCATCGGCAATCCGCTCCACGACATCAACCTCTTTCTCATGCGTTCGGACGAGGAGGCGGAACGGGTCCTCGCCCTCGGCGCGGCGCCCGACCGCGTCTGGGTGACCGGGAACACCAAGTTCGACGCCCTCGTGCCCGAGCAGGAGCCTGAGCGGGTGGAGGCTCTCCGGGCAGAAATGGGCCTCGAGGCCGGCGCCCCGGTGTTCATGGGAGGCTCGACGCACGAGGGCGAGGAGGCGCTTCTGCTTCAGGTCTACGCGGACCTGCTCCCGCGCGCTCCCGGCCTGAAGCTCGTGCTCGCTCCTCGCTATGTGGAACGGGCCGGGCGTATCCTCTCGGCGGCGGCCGAGGCCGGCTTCTCGGCGCGCCTGCGCAGTGGGGGAAGGAAAGTCGGTTCGGCCCAGGTCACCGTGCTCGACACGATCGGCGAGCTCGCCATCGCCTATCGCCTCGCCACCGTCGTCTTCGTCGGGGGCAGCTTCGTGCGGCGCGGCGGCCAGAACATCCTCGAACCGGCGGGACAGGGCCGTCCGGTGCTGTTTGGGCCGCACATGAAAAACTTCAAGGACAGCCTGCCCGTCCTGGTCGGGCGGGGCGGCATCCAGGTGGCGACGCCCGAGCAGCTCACCAAGATCGTGCAGGAGCTGCTCGCCAGGCCCGAGAAGGTGCAGGAACTCGGCGAGCTCGCGCGCCAGGCGGTCTCGCAGTGCCGTGGCGCCAGCGTGCGCAACGTGGAACACATGCTGAGGCTCCTCCCGCGCACCAAGGTCCCCGAGGTGGGCGAGGCTGCCCGCCGAAGGATGAGCGCACCGTGACCTCGACGGCCACCAAGATCCTGGTGGTGCGCTACAGCGCCCTCGGCGACGTGGTGCTCGCGACGAGTGTTCTTGACCCTCTCCTCGAGGCCTTCCCCGGGGCTCGCATCGAATGGGTCACCGATCCGCTCTACGCGCCGCTCCTCGAGGGGCTGCCGCAGATCGCGGCCGTCCACCCCATCGACCGCGAGGGGCCGCAGGCGGCCTTCGCCCTCCGGGACCGGCTGCGACACCGCTTCGACGTGGCCATCGACCTGCAGAACAAGATCCGCAGCGCGGTCGTCGTGCAGGCGGCGGCGCCGCGCCGCCTCACGTTCCGGCGGCGCACGCCAGGCCGGGCCCTGCTCGCCCTGCTCGGTTCGGACCCTCCCATCGCGCGCGCGCACGCCACCAAGCTCTACGCCGAGGCGCTCGCGCCGCTCGGCGTGAAGGGGCCTGGCCCGCTTCATGTCCACCTGTCCAGGACCGCACAGGCCCTCGCGAGCGACGCGCTCTCACCGGCCAAGCCTCCCATCGTGGCGATTGCCCCGGGCGCGCGTTGGGCCACGAAGCGCTGGCCGTCGGCTCGCTTCGCCGAGGTCGCCCAGGCCCTCGCCGACGATGGCGCGAGCATCGTGCTCGCCGGCGGCCCTGACGACCGCGACACCTTCGCCACGATGAAGGCCGGCTTGCGCGCCCGGGTCGCGGCCGACCTGTCACCCTTGCCCATCGACGCCTTGGCTGCGGCTCTCGCCCGGGTCGAGCTCCTCATCGCCTGCGATTCGGGCCCGGTGCACCTGTGCTCGGCCGTCGGTACGCCCGCACTCGCCCTCTTCGGCCCCACCTCGGCCGTGCGCTGGGCCCCGCCGCTCCCCGGTCGCGCCCTTTCGCTCGGGCTCACTTGCTCGCCCTGCTCCAACCATGGCAGCGACTTCTGTCCCGAAGGCCACCACCGCTGCCTCGCGGATCTCGATGCGGGCATGGTGATCGCCCTCGCGCGCGAGATGCTCGCCGGGCGAGCCACGGCGGCCGTTCGGTGAAGGGGCTCGAGGACATCTGGTGGCCCCCGTCGGAGGGGAAGGGTGCGGGGCCGCTCCTCGCCGCGCTCGCGGCGGGGGAGGTGCTCTTTCGGGGCGCCGTCGCCGCCCGAGCCGCGCTCTACCGCCTGGGCATCGCGCACGCGGCCAGGGCCGAGGTCCCGGTGGTCTCCATCGGAAATCTCGCAGTGGGTGGCGCCGGGAAGACGCCGGTCGCGCTGGAGGTGGCGACGAGGCTCAAGGCGAAAGGGTGGAAGGTGGCGGTCCTGTCGAGGGGATACGGAGCCCGGCGTAAGGACGCTCGAATCGTCACCCGTGGCGGAGATCCCCTCCTTTCTGCTGCCGATGCCGGAGACGAGCCGCTAATCCTCGCCCGGCGTCTGCCTGGGTGCTTCGTCCTGTGCGGGCCGAAGCGAACCCTGCTCGCGCGAATGGCCGTCCACGCCCTCGGGGCCGAAGTGCTCGTGCTCGATGACGGGTTTCAGCACCGGAGTCTCGCCCGCGACCTCGACATCGTGGTCCTCGATGCGACCGACCCCTATGGCAACGGCCACCTCTTGCCTCGCGGCCCGAACCGGGAATCACCGCGCGCACTCGGGCGCGCGCAGCTCGCCTGGCTGACCCGGGTCGATCGGGCGAGCCCCGAAACGCTCGGCTCGTTGCGCGAGACCGCCTGCAAGGTGACTGGCCGGGCTCCGGTCGAGTCCCGCCACGAGGTGGTCGACGTCCTCGACGGCCTGCTCGGCCGCTCCTTGGGCAGGGGCGCGCTGAAGGACCGCGGCACCCTCCTTTTGTGTGCCCTGGCGAGGCCTGGGAGCTTTCGCGCTACTGCGGCCGGGCTCGGTGCCAAGGTTCTCTGCGAGCGGGTATTTCGCGATCATCACCTCTTCACTGAGGACGAGGTGAACGAGGCCTTGCGTGCGGCGGAGGCCGCGGGCTGCGAGGTGGTGGCGACGACCGAAAAGGATGCGGTGCGTCTCCCGGCGCGCCTCGCCGGGGACGCCCGCTTTCGGGTCGTGCGGATTGATGCCCAAGTGGTAGGGGGAGGCGCGGTGCTCGATGGCCTCCTCGAAGAAGTCATGAGAACGAGGAAACGCGAAGGCCTTGCCATCCTGCCATGACCGACCGGCCCGGACCTCTTGCGCGCGTCGAGCGAGCTGCACTGCGGGGGCTCGGGGAATTCGTCGGCGTTCTGGCCTGGCTCCTTCGCGTGCGGCGACGTGTCGTGCTCGCGAACCTGCGCCTCGCCTTTCCTCAACTCTCCGAGAGGGAGCGGCGTCGCATCGGCAAGAAGTGCTACGTGAACCTCGGCCGTATGGCGCCGGAATTCCTCCTCGCGCCGCGCCTCACCACAGCGGAGATCGATCGCTTCTTCGACTATGACGGGTTCGACCGCTTGGAGGCCGAGCGAGCGCGAGGACGGGGGGTCATCGTCTGCACCGGGCACTTCGGGCACTTCGAGATGCTCGCGGCGGTGCACGCCTTGAAGGGCATCCCCATCACCATGATCACCCGGCCGATGGGCCGCTCCCGCCTGAACGACCTGTGGCGCGGCACCCGGGCGCGAGCCGGGGTCGAGGACCTCATCGCGCGCAAGGGGGAGACGCTGAAGGCGGCTCGGCGCGCCCTCGCGGCGGGGCGGGTGCTCGGTTACGTCATCGACCAGAACCAGCCCGCCCGGCGGGCCATCTTCCCGAGATTCTTCGGCGTCCCGGCCGCCACCTCGGCCACCCCGGCCGTGCTCGCTCTGCGGACCGGGACGCCCGTGTTCTTCGCGGTGGCCTTGCCGCTTGATGGGGGGCGCCATCGGGTGGTGATCGAGGGCCCGCTCGCGGTGCCCACCTCCGGCCGGAGGGACGAAGACGTCCTCGCCTTCACGCAAGACTTGAATGATCGCCTCGAGCGGTGGGTAAGAGCCTACCCCGAACAGTGGTACTGGCTGCATCGGCGCTGGAAGACCCGGCCGTCGGGTGAAGGCGGTCGGGGGGGAGGAGCCGCGTGAGGCGCATTGACCGAGAGGGTCCTAAGCGATACGTAGTGCCCGCGATGCGCGGCCCCGCCAGGCTGTACGAGTTCGCCCAACCGGCCGCTTTGCTCGACCGCTTCGCCCGCGCGGAGGTGGTCGTGGTCGGCGACTTCGTGGCCGACGAGTACGTCATCGGGGAGACCGAGCGCATCAGCCGCGAGGCGCCAGTCCTCATCGTCCGCTACGAAAGGACGGAAATCCGGGCGGGCTGCGCGGGCAACGCGGCGCTGAACCTGGCCGCGCTGGGCGTGGTCGTCCGCGCGGTGGGCGTCGTGGGTGAGGATGACCTCGGGACCCAACTTCTCGACACCCTCGCCGGGGCCCGGGTGGACGTGAGCGGGATTCTCCGCCTGCCCGACCGACCCACCGAATCGAAGATGCGCATCCTGGCCGGGGGGCGCTCCACCCGCCGGCAACAGATCGTCCGCGTCGACCGGGGTCCGAAAGGGCCCTTGTCGTCCGCCGCCACCGCCCGGGTGGTGAGGGAGCTCAAGCGCGCCGCCAAGGGAGCGAGGGCGATCCTGGCGAGCGACTACGGTTCCGGGCTCGTGAACTCCGAGACCCTCCTCACTTTGCGCGAGCTGAAGCAGGCCGGCACGCCCCTCTGCGGCGATTCGCGCTACCACCTCCGGCAATTCGTGGGCTTCAGCATGGTGAAGCCCAACGAGCCCGAGCTCGAGGCCGCCTCGGGTGTCTCGCTCGAGGGGGCTGGCCTCGAGCGGGCGGCGCGGGTGCTCTTGCGGCGCCTGGCTTGCGAGGAGCTGCTCGTCACGCGCGGCAAGAACGGGCTCTCGCTCTTCCGCCGCGGCTGCCCGCCGCTGCACGTCCCGGCGCATGGGCGCAAGGACGCGGTCGACGTGACCGGGGCCGGGGACGCGGTGGCGGCGGCCTACACGGCGGCGGTGGCCGCGGGAGCCGATCCGAGTGCGGCGGCCCGCCTCGCCAACGTGGCGGGTGCGCTCGTGGTGCAGAAGTCCGGCACCGCCACCGTCACGAGTGACGAGCTTCGCTCCGAGCTGGCCGGGGGCTAGCGGTGGCGGATGCGGGGGGCCGCAGCATGAACCGCCTGCTCAGGCCCGACGAGCTCTCGCGCCTGAGGTCGGAGGCGAGCTCGGCCGGGCTCACCATCGCTCTCGCCAACGGGGTGTTCGACCTCTTTCACGTGGGCCACTTGCGCTATCTCGAGGGCGCCAAGAAAGAGGCCGACCTCCTCGTGGTGGCGGTGAACAGCGACGACTCCGCCAGAAAGCTCGGCAAGGGCCCGGGGCGACCGGTCGTGCCCGAGGGCGAGCGGGCCGAGATCGTGGCCGGCCTCGCCTGCGTCGACCACGTGGTCCTCTTCGATGGCCGGGACGTCGTCGAGGTCATCCGGGCGCTCAGGCCCGACGTGCAGGTGAAAGGCACCGACTACACCCCGGAGAGCATCCCGGAAGCGGGCGAGGTGAGAAGCTACGGCGGACGCGTGGCGGTGGCGGGCGACCGAAAGGAGCACTCGACCACGCGGCTGCTGGAGGAGCTGCGCAGGGCGGCAGGCGCGGACGGCCCGGGCGAGGGTGGCTCGGGGAGCCGAGGATGAAGGTCTCCGGATTCACCTTCGTGCGCGATGCGGTCAAGTTGCACTATCCGGTGGTGCCGGCCATCCGCTCGCTCTTGCCGCTCGTCGACGAGATGGTTGTGAACGTGGGTGTCTCGAACGACGGGACCCTCGAGCTCGTGCGCGCCATCGGCGACCCGCGCCTGGTCGTGTTCGAATCGCGCTGGGACGAGACGGCTCTCGAGAGGGGCAAGGTGCTGGCGCAACAGACGGACCTGGCGCTCGCGCGTTGTCGCGGGGAGGTGTGCCTCTACGTGCAGGCCGACGAGGCTTATCACGAGGAGGACTACCCTGCCGTGCGGCGGGCCCTCGATCGCCTGGCCGACGATGGGCGTCTCGACGGGCTCCTCTTCGACTTCGTCCACTTCTACGGCAGCTTCCACACGGTGGGGCAGGGCCGCCGCTGGTATCGCTGCGAGGTGCGCGCAGTGAAGAACGGCGTGGGGGTGTGCTCCTACAAGGACGCCCAGGGGTTTCGCCTCCGCGAGGGCGGGGCCGCAGCAGCCAGGCCGGCCCGGCTGCGCAAGCTGAAGGTCGTCGCGAGCGAGGCCCGCATCTTCCACTACGGGTGGGCGCGTCCTCCCGCCCTGCAGGGGAAACGGCTCGCCGAGTTCGAACGCCTGTACGCGGGCGAGAGCGCGCGGGAGAGGCGGCGCCGTCTGGGGTTCGAGTATGACCCGGAAGTGAAGGTGCGTCCCTTCACCGGCAGCCATCCGGGACCGATGCAGTCCTGGGTGGAGGAAGGGGACTTGCTATTCGAGCCGCGCCTGCGGCGAGTGCGCATGAGGAACCTGCGCGAGGATCTGCTCGACCTCTTCGAGGAGGCGACCGGGGTGCGGCTCGGCGAGTACCGCAACTACGAGCTCCTCCGGTGAAGGAGGGGCTCGGGTGAAGATCCTCGAGATGCTCTCCTCACCGGTCTACACCGGCCCGGCGGAGCCCATGGTGTCGGTGGCGTCCTTCTTGAGGTCGCGGGGACACCTCGTGGAGCTCGCCACCGACACCCGGCGCCCGGGCGATCTCCGCGGGCGCCTCACCGAGCTGGGGTTCACCTTGCGCGACGATCTCGCCCTCACCACGCGGGGCCTGCCCACCGTGCTCGCCGATGCCCGGCGCCTCGCCCACATCGGGCGCGCCTTCGACGTGGTCCACGCCCACTTCTCGAACGATCACGTGGCTGCGCTGCTGGGACTTCGCGGACGCCGCGAGCGGCCTCGCCTGGTGCGGACCGTGCACTCGGCCCGCTCGCTCGAGAAGCGGTTCTTGCAGGGCACCGCTCACCGCCGCACCGACGGGCTCATCACGGTCTGCGCCGCCCATGCCCGGATCCTGGTCGAGCGCTTCGGCGTGGCCGAACCGCGCGTGCTCGCCACCCGGGGCGCGGTGGACGCCGCCTTCTACAGCCCGCAGGGACCCGATCTCAGGGCAGAGCTTGCCCTGGCGCCGGGCCAGCCCGTCGCCGGCATCGTGGCGCGGGTGAAAGAAGGCCGCCGGCACGACGAGCTCGCTCAGGCCTTTCGCAGCGTGGTCGACCGCCTCCCCGAGGCACGCCTCCTCGTCTTGGGCCGAGGTGAAGGGCTCCCCGCCTTGCGCGAGCGCGTGGTCCGCCTCGGCCTCGAGCGGGAAGTGATCTTCGCGGGCTACCGACGCGGAGCGGAACTGGCCGCGGCCTATCGCACCCTCGACGTGAAGGTCCTGCTCGCCGAGGGCAACGACGGCACCTGCCGAGCGCTCCTCGAGGCCATGGCGAGCGGACGTCCGGGAATCGCCTACCGCTTCGGAGCTCCTTCCGAGGCCATCGTGGATGGCGAGTCGGGCCTCCTCGTCGAGGAGGGTGACGTCCCCGCCCTGAGCGAGGCACTCCTTGCGCTCCTCGGGTCGCCCGAGCGGGCCCGTGTCCTCGGGGCCGCGGCCCGAGCGCGCATGCAGGGCCTCTTTACCGAAAGCGCTCGGGGGACGGCGGTGGAGCGCTTCTTCGAGGGGCTGCTTGATTTGCCCGCTGCCGTGCTATGAGCAGCACTTGAAGGAGCGGAGAGATGGCGCTCGCCGAAGACTTGAAGGAGATCCTGGCCTGCCCGAAGTGCAAGGGGCCACTCGAGTACCACGAGGAGCGGGGAGAGATCCTCTGCCTGCGTTGCCGGCTCGCCTTCGCCATCCGGGATGGGATCCCGGTCATGCTCGTCGAGGAGGCGAGGTCGCTCGGCTAGGCGAGAGCACCTCGTCGCGAAAGTGCGCGTGCTCGTCGTCCTGCCCGGTTACCTCGGGGACACGGTCTTCCTCGGGCCCGCAGTGCGCGCCTTGAGGGCGCGCTTTCCTTCGGGCGCGGTGGGACTGTGCGTCACCCCGCGCGGAGCACCGGTGGCCCGGCTCCTCCCCGGATGCGACGAGGTGGTGGTCTACGACAAGCGGCAGGCCGATCGCGGGCTTTTGGGTTTCTTGAGGGTGACCCGCAAGCTCAAGGCGTTCGCCCCTGAGGTCGCGCTCGTTCCCCACGCCTCACCCCGGTCGGGTCTCATGGCCTTCTTCTCGGGGGCCGTTCGGCGCGTGGGCTTTGCCCCCTTCTGCAACGAGCGGGTCACCCTCGACCGTGCGGTGCCCTTCGTGGAGCGGACGCTCGCGCTCGCCCGCCATGTGGGCGCGGTCGGGGACACCTCCTTGGCGCTTACTCCCGTCAAGGGCGCCGAGGCGTACCTCGAGCGCGTGCTCGCCGGGGCGCAACGTCCGCTCGTCGGGATCATCCCGGGGGCCGAGTGGGCCACCAAGCGTTGGCCCGTCGAGCACTATGCCGACCTCGTCCGCCGGCTCGCCAGGCTTGGAGCCAGCTCGGTCGTCCTGGGAGGGCCCTCCGAACGTGGGCTCGCCCTCGCCCTGCGAGAGCGGGCGGGCGAGGGGGTAGTGGACACCACCGGCAACTCCATCGAGGAGGCGCTCGCGGTCCTCGGGCGGTGCGACCTCGTCGTGGGAGGGGACACCGGGCTCGTCCACTGCGCACGCGCCCTCGGGCGGCCCGCCCTCGTGCTGTTCGGGCCGACCGATCCGGCCCGGCATCTCATGGGTCCGCACGATCGGCCGGTCACCCTCGGTCTCAGCTGCCAGCCCTGTCACGACCACGGCCCGCGCCGCTGTCCGCTCGGGCACCACCACTGCATGCAGCGGCTCGACCCCGAGCAGGTGGCAAAGCAGGTGCGGGCTCTCCTTGACGCTCGGGGTGCGCGCGACTACGGTCCGCCCGGGCGCACACAGCTCGCCGCGCCCTCGACGGAGCCATCATGATCCGCAGTATGACGGGTTTCGGGGCCGGGCACGCCCTCGAGGGCGGCGAGGAGATCGACGCCGAGGTGAGGTCCGTCAACCACAAGTTCTGCGAGGTGAAGGTCAGGCTCCCGCGGGAGCTCGCCGCTCTCGAGATCGAGGTCGTGCGCACGGTGAAGGAGCGCTTGGCCCGCGGGGGCGTGGAGATCGTGCTCCGCCGCGGCCAAAGTCGCGGAGCGCTCGCACCCCGCATCGACCTCCCGCTGGCCGAGGCTTACGCCCGGTCCTTCGAGGCCCTGCGCGAGCGGCTCGGCTCGCCGGACCGGGTGCGCCTGGCGGACGTGCTGGCCGCCGAGGGCGTCGTGACGGTCGAAGAGCGGGCGGTCGATCTCGACGCCGCCCGCGCCGCCGTCAGGAAGGCCCTCGACGCGGCCCTGGTCGCCCTGACCGCCATGCGCGGGCGCGAGGGCGAGGCGCTGGCCCGCGATCTCGAGGGCCGCCTCGACCTCGTCACCGCCCTCGTCCTCGAGGTGGAGACGCTCGCTCCGCAGAGCATCGAACAGTACCGGGTCAGGCTCACCGAGCGGATCGCGGAGCTGGCGCGGGGGTACACCCTCGACCCGGCGCGGCTGGCCCAGGAGGTGGCCATCTTCGCCGACCGTACCGATGTGGCGGAGGAGGTGACGCGCCTCAAGAGCCACATGGACCAGACCCGCGCGCTCTTGAGGGGGAGCGAGCCGGCCGGGCGCAAGGCGGAGTTCCTCGTGCAGGAGATGAACCGAGAGGTGAACACCATCGGTTCGAAAGCGCAGAGCGCTGAGATCGCGGGCCGGGTGGTGGCGCTCAAGGCCGAGATCGAGCGCATGCGCGAGCAGGTCCAGAACGTGGAGTGATGCCGTGGGGGAACGTGACCCGGGGTTACTCCTCATCCTGTCCGCTCCCTCGGGGGCCGGGAAGACCACGCTCGCCCGCGACTTCCTCGCCCGGCACCCGGACGCCCGCTTCTCGGTGTCGGCGACCACCCGGGCTCCGCGCGGCCAGGAGCGGGAGGGGGAGGACTACCATTTCGTCTCGCGGGAGCGCTTCGCCGCGCTGGTCGGGGAGGGCGCCTTCGCCGAGTGGGCCGAGGTCCACGGAGAGCGTTACGGGACGCTCAAGAAGACGGTCGAGGAGGCCCTCGCCCGGGGCCAGATCGCGGTCTTCGACATCGACGTGCAGGGAGGAAAGAAGCTGAAGGAGCTCTTCGCCCGCAGGGCGGTGGCGGTCTTCATCCTCCCCCCCTCCCTGGAGGAGCTCGAGCGCCGCCTCCGGGCACGCTTGACGGATGGCGAAGCGGCCATCCTGCGCCGCCTGGCCGTGGCGAGCGCGGAGATCGAAAAGGGCGCCCGCGAGTACGACTACTTCGTCGTGAACGACGACCGGGGGCGGGCGGGTGAGGAGCTCGATCTGGTGGTGGCGCACGAGCGCGCGCGCCTTGCGGGAAAGCGAGACGAGCGGGTGGCGAGGAAGGCCGAGGCGCTTGCGCGAGGAAGGGTCGAGGTGGGTCCCTGGCTTCGTCCTTCGGGCGAAGGCGCTTGACGGGAGGGTGCCGGGAACGTAAGGAAACGCGCACCGCCGAGGAGGGATGCGAGTTGGAGCGTGGCCCTGCTCTTGACGGGGATGCGGAGAGGCGGTAGAAGCAGCGCCCCTCGCTCTTCGCGCAGGGAGGCGAGACGAGGGATTCCAAAGTTTTTCTTGACGAAGGGCCCGGCGGGACATAGAAGCAGCGCCCGCTCGGGGGGATTAGGGCCGGGAGGCCCTCTTGACGGAAGTGGGGTCTTCTGGCAGCATTCGAAATTCGGGAAATTCCATCGGTTTCGAATCGGTGGCGTCCCCTTGACGAAACTGGGAAGTGGCTGTACATCCACTCCCCCTCTTGACGCAGAACGGTTGTCTTCGCGACTCCGCGGCGGTCAAGACGCGGGTTCGGAGCGTGCTCCGAGTCCGCGGGTGGTGCTCGGTCTTTGAAAACTGAATAGCAAGCCTACGACGGAATGCGGACTCGCATTCCTTGAGTTTGCATCACAATTCGAAGCAACCATGCCAGTTCCTCGGAGACGAGGACGGGCAAGGATCACTCTTAATTGGAGAGTTTGATCCTGGCTCAGAACGAACGCTGGCGGCGTGCCTAACACATGCAAGTCGAGCGAGAAAGCCCGCAAGGGTGAGTAAAGCGGCGCACGGGTGCGTAACACGTGGGTAATCTTCCTTGGAGCTCGGAATAACTCCCCGAAAGGGGTGCTAATGCCGGATAAGACCACGGGATCTTCGGATCCTGAGGGAAAAGGCGGCCTCTGTACACAAGCTGTCACTCCAAGATGAGCCCGCGGCCCATCAGCTAGTTGGCGGGGTAACGGCCCACCAAGGCTACGACGGGTAGCTGGTCTGAGAGGACGATCAGCCACACTGGAACTGAGACACGGTCCAGACTCCTACGGGAGGCAGCAGTGGGGAATCTTGCGCAATGGGCGAAAGCCTGACG
>Ga0335078_10000744_pt1 | contig 49747 bp, 43 predicted proteins | sample Lox_Sample_32_FD_206711 | JGI IMG/M metagenome (GOLD analysis project Ga0335078, IMG submission 206711) | Soil microbial communities from Loxahatchee National Wildlife Refuge, Florida, United States - Lox_Sample_3.2 | ecosystem: Environmental > Terrestrial > Soil > Wetlands | place: USA... | reverse complement strand
TGATCACGTCGGCCAGGTGCGCGCGGATGTACTCGGCGACGACGTCGACGGCGCCCGGGCGCAGTTCCCCGGCCGGCCCGCGGGCCGGTGCCGGGCCGGTGCCGTACCGGCGCAGCAGGTGCCCGGCCAGCAGGTGGGCGAGCGTGCTGGCCTCGGTGTCGGTGAGCGCCCCCGCTCCGGAGTCGAGGTGCGCCCGGCGCAGCCGGGAGGCGACGGCGAAGACCACCCCGTCGGGCTCGGCGAACGACGGCCGCACCTCCCCGGGAACGGTCCGCGTGTCCCGCAGACCCCCGGCCAGCCGCGTCACCAGGTCGCGGTCCGGGTAGATCTCAAGCGCCTCGGTCGGATCGCTGACCTCGAGCCAGGTGATCGGGCTGCGGCCGGTCACGTAGACCGCTCCCGGCGGTGCGTCGTGCCGCCCGGCCCGGCCGTCGACCTCGCGGACAAGACCGAGGTGGCCGCTGAAGTCGATGCCGACCTGGTACGCGCCCGTCGTGGTCACCCCGGCCTGCGGCCCCAGCACGGCGTACACGGACACCATGCCCGGCCACCGGATCGTCGAGCTCCCCGTGTACCGCAAGTTTGGACCCTCCTTTCCCCGGTACCGGCGTGACAAGCTGCCGGAAGAAGGCGGTACCTCCAGGCTAACGAGAGAAACGGATCCATGACGATCGAGTTCACCCGCCGCGTAGAGGTCACGCTTTGGCTCAACGGCCGTGACCTGACCACCGTCGTCTCGCCCCGGACCACCCTGCTCGACTGGCTGCGCGAGGACATCGGCCTGACCGGCGCCAAGAAGGGATGCAACGAGGGCGCGTGCGGCACCTGCACCGTGCTCGTGGACGGACGCCGGATGAACGGGTGCCTGACCCTGGTCGTGCAGTGCGAGGGCCGGTCCGTCACGACCGTGGAGGGCCTGGCCGGCGCCGACGGCGCCCTGCACCCGGTGCAGCGGGCCTTCGCCGAGTTCGACGCGTTCCAGTGCGGCTACTGCACCCCGGGTCAGCTGCTGTCGGCGGTGGCCTGCATCGCCGAGGGGCACGCCGCGGACGACGCCAGCGTCCGCGAGTGGATGAGCGGCAACATCTGCCGGTGCTCGGCCTACCCGCAGATCACCGCGGCCGTGCTGGCCGCCGCGCGGGAGGAGCCGGGCCGGTGAGGGACTTCGCCTACGCCCGGGCGGGCACGGCCGAATCGGCGGTGGGCACCCTGGCCGACCCCGGCACGTCGGTGATCGCGGGCGGCACCGAGCTGCTCAACTGGTTCCGGCTGGGCATCGCCGCCGCGGACCGCGTCGTCGACATCGGCGGCCTCGACGAGCTGCGCGGCATCGCCAGCGACGGGGACGGCCTGCGCATCGGCGCGCTCGCCACGCTGAACGAGATCGGCGAGCACCCGCTCGTCACGCAGGGAGCCGGCGCGCTGGCCTCGGCGTGCCTGCAGGCCGCCTCGGCCCAGATACGCAACCGGGCCACGATCGGCGGAAACGTGCTGCAGCGCACCCGCTGCCCGTATTTCCGGGCCGAGGAACCGCTGCCCTGGCCGTGCCACAAGCGCGATCCGGGCAGCGGCTGCGCCTCGCTGGCCGGACGGCATGAGCGCCAGGCCATCTTCGGCTGGACCCAGGACTGCGTGGCCGTGCAGCCCTCCGATCCGGCGGTCGCCCTGGCCATGCTCGACGCGCAGGCCGAGGTGCTCGGCCCGGCCGGGCCGCGGACGATCCCGATGCGGGAGTTCCACCTGACCCAGCGCGAAGCGGCCGAGGCCGGCCAGCCGATGCGCGAGACCCGGCTCGAACCCGGCGAGCTGATCACCGGCTACCGGCTGCCGGCCAGCGCCGGCGGCCAGGCCTACGTCAAGGTCCGCGAGCGGGCGTCCTACGAGTACGCGATCGTGTCCGCCGCGGCGGCCGTACGCCTCGACGCGCTGCTGCCTGGCGCTGTGCTCCCTGGCGCCCCTGGCGCGGGCAGGATCGCCGCGGCGCGCGTCGCGCTCGGCTCGGTCGCCCAGCGGCCCTGGCGGCTGGACGCCGCGGAGGCCGAACTGCCCGGCACCCCGCTCACCCGCGAGGCGCTCACCCCGGTCATCGAGCGCGCGATGGCTGGCGCCGCGCCCCTCCCGCAGAATGAATTCAAGGTGACGATGGCGAGAAACGCGGCCGTTCGGGCCCTGCTGACGGCGGGTGGTGCATCGTGACCGCCACCCGGTCCTCCGGCCCTCGCCAGGTACGAGTCGAGGGACCGCTGAAGCTGACCGGGGCGGCCCGTTACGCCGCCGACCACCGGCCCGACGGGATGCTGCACGCGATCCTCGTCGGCGCGCCCGTGGCGGCCGGGCGGCTGCGCGGCGTCGACGCGGCGGCGGCGCTGGTCCTGCCCGGCGTCACGGCCGTGCTGACAGCCGCCGACCTGCCCCGCTTCCCCGAGCTGCCGCCGCCATCCGCGGTCCGCGTGATGCCGTTCTCCGACGACCGGATCCGGTACGAGGGCCAGCCGGTCGCCGTCGTCCTGGCCGAGTCGGTCGAGGCGGCCGAGGCAGGCCGGGCCGCCGTGGTCGTCGACTGCGAGCGCGAGACGCCGGTGCTGATCGGCCAGGGCCGGCGCGAGCCCGTGATGGGCGGGGACCAGGTCCGGGGCGACGTCGACGCGGCGCTGGCCGAAGCCGAGATCAGGATCGAGCAGACCTACCTGCAGGCCCCGCGGCACCACCACACGATGGAGACGTCGGGCACGGTCGCGCGGTGGGACGGCGGCCGGCTCACCCTGTGGGACTCGGTACAGGCGAGCTCGACCGTCATCGGCGTGATGAGCGCCGCGCTCGGCATCGACGCCGCGGACGTGCGCGTGGTGGCGCGGCACACCGGAGGCGGGTTCGGCGCCAAGGGCTACATCTGGCCGCACGAGATCCTCGCGGCCGCCGCGGCCCGGGTGGGAGGCCGCCCGGTCAAGCTGCACCTGCGCCGGCCGGACCAGTTCAGCAACGTGGGCTACCAGCCGTGGATGGAGCAGACGATCCGGCTCGGCGCGACCGCCGAGGGCGTGCTGCTCGGCCTCGAGCACGAGGTCGTCAACAACACGGCCCTGGCCGATACCCACGTCGAGCCGGCCACCGAGGCCAGCAAGTCGCTGTACGCCGTGCCGGCCCTGCGGCTGCGGCAGCTGGTCGAGCGGGTCAGCCTGAACGTGCCCACGCCGATGCGGGCGCCGGTCGAGGGGCCCGGGTTGTGGGCCCTGGAGAGCGCCATGAACGAGCTGGCCGACGCGGTCGGCCTGGACCCGCTCGACGTCCGGCTGGCGAACTTCGCCGAGGTCTCGCCCGCTGACGGCCGGCCGTGGTCGGGCAATGGCCTGCGCGAGGCCTACGAGGAGGGGGCCCGCCGCTACGGGTGGCGCACCCGGCACCAGCGGCCGCGCCGGGACGGCCCGTGGGCGATCGGCCACGGCATGGCCACCTGCTCGATGGGAAGCTTCCGGTTTCCCGGCGCCGGCCGGGTCCGGCTGCGCCGCGACGGCGCCGTGGTCGAGGCCAACGTGCACGACATCGGGACCGGCGTGCAGACGGTGCTGAGCCAGATCGCCGCCGAGGAACTCGGCATCTCCCCGGACCTGGTGGAGACGCGCTGGGGGGACACCGACCTGCCCGCGACCGGGCCCACCTACGGCTCCTCGACGACCATGGGGACGGGCAGCGCGGTCGCGGCCGCCGCCCGCGACGTGTCCAAGCAGCTCGCCGAGCTCGGCCTGGGCGGCCGCGACCCCCTGGACGCGCTCGACCGCGCCGGGATCGACGAGCTGGTCGGCGAGGGGACCTTCGAACTGCCCGGGGGCAGCCAGTTCAACGCGGACGGGGCGGGCACGCCGTACGCGATCAGGACCTGGGGCGTGATCTTCACCGAGGTCGGCGTCGACCCCGACTTCGGGCTGCTGCGGCTGCGCCGCGCGGTCGGCGTCTACTCGGCCGGCCGGATCGTCAACCCGGTCACCGCCCGCGCGCAGATGACCGGCGGCATCATCTGGGGCTGGGGCAAGGCCACCATGGAGGAGAGCGACCAGGAGCCGGCCCGCGGGCGGTGGCTGGCCAAGAACCTGTCCAACGTGGCGGTACCGGTCAACGCCGACATCCCGGCCGGCATCGACGTCTCGTTCACCGACGAATACGACGAGACGGCGAGCCTGATCGGGGCGCGGGGCATCGGCGAGCTCGGCGCCACCGGGGTGGACGCGGCCGTCGCCGCCGCGGTGCACGACGCCGTCGGGGTCCGGGTGCGCGACCTGCCCATCCTGCCCTGGAAGGTGCTGGCCGTCGGCCCGCCCAGCAGGTGAACGACCCCACCGTGTGTTCGCCGTGATCGCGGGCAGTTTTGGGCAAATAGCGCCGAAAACTGCCCGCGATCATGAAATCGCGGCTTCGAGCGCGGCGGCCTGCTCCGGGCGGAGCGGCACGTACGCCGGGGCGCGCCCGTCCGGGCGCCACCACACCGGGTCGCCGGTGTTCCACCGGTCGGCGGCCAGCACCCGGGTCAGCACCTTGAACGTGGCCGTCCGCGGCATCCGCCCCGCGACCCGGACGAAACGCGGATGCTGCCTGGGCCCGAGGTCGCCCTGCGCGGCCAGGAATGCGCCGAGCTCGGCCGGGGTCAGCAATGCCCCGCCGCGGACCACGATGCACGCCATCACCTGATCCCCGGAGACGGTGCCAGCTCCGGGGGGGACGAAACCCTGATCCCCCCCGTGCCCCCCCGCGGCTTCGCCGGGATCGGGCACCCCGTACACCGCCGCCTCCGCGATGGCGGGATGGCGCAGCAAGACCCGCTCGATCGGCGCGGTGCCGAGGTTCTCCCCGTCGACGCGCAGCCACTGGCCCGCCCGTCCGGCGAACCAGCAGAACCCGTCGGAGTCCGCGTAGCCCAGGTCGCCGCTCCAGTACATGCCGTCGCGAATCCGGCTCGCGTCCGCGTCTGCGTCATGGTAGTACCCGGCGAACAGGCCGGGACCCGACGTGTTCACCAGCTCGCCGACGGCTTCGGCGGGATTGAGCAGCTCGCCGGCGGGACCGAACCTGGCCGGCGGGCACGGCCGGCCGGTCTCCGGGTGCAGGACGGCCACCCCGTCGGCCAGCCTGCCCAATGCACCCGGCGGGGTGCCGGGGGTACGGCTGATCGCCACGCCGCCCTCGGTCGAGCCGAACCCGTCGATCACCGTGCACCCGAACCGCCCGGCGAACCTGGCCAGGTCGGCCGGCGCGCCCTCGTTGCCGTAGGCGATGCGGAGCGGGTTGTCGGCGTCGTCGGCGCGCTCCGGCGTGGCCAGCACGTGGCTGAGCGGCTTGCCCACGTAGTTCGCGTAGGTCGCGCCGAACGCCCGGATGTCGGGGAGGAACCCGGAAGCGGAGAACCTGCGGCGCAGCGCGATCGCCGCGCCCGCGGCCAGGCCCACCGCCCAGCCCGCCATGATCGCGTTGGAGTGGAACATCGGCATCGACACGTACACCGTGTCGCCGGTCCCCAGCCCGAACCGCCCGGCGAGCATCCGTCCCGGCACGGCGATCTTCCCGTGGGTGCACCTGACCGCTTTGGGCTCGCCGCTCGTCCCCGACGTGAAGATCAGCATGAGCAGGTCGTCCGGCGTCGCCGGCACCGGCCTGAGCTCCGCCTCGAGCGCAGCGTGCGCGGGCAGCTCGAGCCCGTCCAGTGGCAGCACCGGGACGTCCATCGCGGGCAGCAGCGCCGCGTAATCCGGCTCGGCCAGCACGTACTGGCAGTCGGTCCGGGTTACGTCCCTGGCCAGGGCTTCCCCGCGCCGGACCGGGTTGAGCGCGACGAGCACCGCGCCCGCGAACGCGCACCCGCCGAGCAGGAAGGAGAATTCGGGCACGTTGTCGGCGAGCACTCCGACGTGGAACGGCCGGCCCGGGGTGCGCCGCGCGCGCAGCGCGGCGGCGTACCGCGCGCACTCGCTGACGTGCTCCTGCCAGCTCCACCGCCGGTCCTCGAACCGCAGGCCCGGCTCCGGGCTGCCCGCCCGGGCCAGCAGCAGCCCGGTCACCGTCGGGAGCGCGGCGGGAACGCTCACGGCCATCGGCTCCTAGGCTGACGTCACTGTGCCGGCGAGAACTGGAACGTGTTCTACCAATGCTAGCCCTGGCCCTGGGCCGGGTTTCACCCGGTTCGGCGCTCCGGCCGCCTGCCGTTCAGGTCTGCGCCGCCGACCGGGGGTAGGTTTGCTGTCAAACTGGGATCAGCGTGATGGCTGCTCGGGAGGAGGGGTGGTGGCCGGAGAATCCACCGCGCAGCCGGGTGGTCCGCTGGCCGGGCTTACGGCTGGTTCCCGGGTGGCCGGGTACCTGCTGGAGAAACTGGTCGGCGTGGGCGGGATGGCGGCGGTGTTCCGCGCGCGTGACGAGCGGCTGGGCCGGGTCGTGGCGCTGAAGCTGCTGGCCGGCGACGAGGTGGTCCGCAAGCGGTTCGTGCGGGAGGCGCGGGCGGTCGCGGCGGTGGATCATCCGCACATCATCCCCGTCTACGAGGCCGGCGAGGCCGAGGGTGTGCTGTTCATCGCGATGCGCTTCGTGGCCGGGGACGACCTGCGGGTGGTGGTGAACCGGGAGGGCGCCCTGCGGCCGCGGCGGGCGGCGGCGTTCATCTCCCCGGTGGCGTCGGCGCTGGATGCCGCGCACGACGCCGGGCTGGTGCACCGCGACGTCAAGCCCGCGAACATGCTGGTGGACGTGGGGCCCGGTCGGCCAGAGCACGTGTACCTGTCGGACTTCGGGGTGGCCAGGGGCGTCATGTCATCGAGCGGGCTGACCAGGGCCGGCCAGTTCCTCGGCACGCCCGACTACGCGGCGCCCGAGCAGATCAGCGGCCGGGACGTGGACGGCCGCGCCGATCAGTACGCCCTGGCGTGCGTGGCGTACACGCTGCTGAGCGGTACGGTGCTGTTCCGCCGCGAGGTGCCGATGGCGGTGCTCTACGCCCACCTGTCCGTGCCGCCGCCACGGCTGACCGCGGCGCGGCCGGAACTGCCGGATGCCGTGAACCAGGTGCTGGCCCGGGCCCTGGCGAAGGAGCCGGACGACCGGTACGACACCTGCGGCACGTTCGCCGACGCATTGCGGGAGGCGCTCGGCCTGGAGCCCTACGATCCCTCCCGGCCCGCCGGGGCGCCCGCCATCCCGCCCTCCCGGAACGCGGCGACGGCTCCGCTAACCATCCCGCCGGACTCGCCCCCGACCAAGCTGCTGCCCGCCTCGCCCTCGCCCGTGTCGATGGCGAGCCTGCCGTCGCCGCCTTCGATGGCGGGGCCAGGCTCACCGTCCCGGCCGGCCGCGGCCAGAACCTGGACCGCGGTGGTGGCCGCGGACCGTGCCTACTACGACAGCGTGCAGGCGGTCAGCGACACCGACAGCGCGTCGATCGCGTTTCCCGCCTTCGTGCCCGAGCGGCGGTTCCGGCTCTCCGGGGCCGAGGTCCGTATCGGGCGGCGCAGCGTATCCCGCCACATCGAGCCGGAGATCGACCTGACCGGCCCGCCCACAGATACCGGGGTCTCGCGGCTGCACGCCGTGCTGACCGCCGGCCCGGACCAGGACTGGTCGGTCGTTGACGCCGACTCGGGGAACGGCATCGTGGTCAACGGGAAGGACGTCCCGCCGGGGCAGGCCGTGCCGTTGCGCCACGGCGACCGTATCCACCTAGGCGCGTGGACCGTGATCACCATCATCCGCGACTGACCGGCCGCCCTGCCCGGCCCCCCTGGCCGGCTCGCGCTGACCGGCGGTCCGCGAGCGCGGGAACCGTGGTGGCGCATGTGCGCAACCCGTGCTTCCAAAATCCGTCAGCTGACCGATGTCTTGCAGTGCAAGTTGCAGCACTATTTTCTTGCAACTGGTACCGAGCATTTCAGCACAAGGCCCGGCCCGCGACCGATAAGGATCCCGATGAACGCGATGGCGCCCACCCGCCCCACCGAGCTGCAGGTCTGCCGCGTCCGGCTGACCGCCAGCCCGGCTGCGGCGGGCGAAGCCCGCGGCCAGGTCCGGGCGGCCATCCGCGCCTGGGACATCCCGGTTGATGAGGACATCGCGGTCCTGCTCACCAGCGAGCTGGTGACCAACGCCATCGCTCACGAGCCGGGCGAGAGCATCACGCTGGCCGTCACCTGCTCGTTCGGCCAGCTGCGCGTCGATGTCCACGACACGTCGCGCATCTTGCCGGTGCTGGTGGACGCCCCCGCCGACGCGGAGGCCGGCCGGGGCCTGATGCTGGTCGCCAGCTTGTCGGCCACCTGGGGCATCTACCGCACCCCGACGGGCAAAGCCGTGTACTTCACGCTCGCGTTCGAGCCCGGTCCTCCCGGGGGCGACGGACGCGCTCAGACGTGGGGACTGTGAGTCATTACCCCGGCGCCTCACAGTTCCCACCGAATTCCCCTGGAACCCCGCGCCCCGGCCGCGGGGTTCCAGGGGATGTCTGTCTCCGGGCCGGGTCACCTCGCTTCCCGGCCGTGCGTCATTTCGGCGGGATGGTGCGCAAGGCGGACTCCCTGGCTATGTCGATCCGCGAGTTGACGTTGAGCTTCTTGAGGATGTGGGAGACGTGCGTGGCGACGGTCCGGCGGGATAGCAGCAGCTTGGCCGCGATCTCCGGGTTGGACAGCCCCTCCTCCACGAACGCGGCGATCTTGATCTCGGTCGCCGTGAGGCTGTCCCAGCCGCTCTGCGCCCGCCGGTGCTTGGCGTGCGGCCCGCGCCGGATGCCATGGGCGCGGAACTCGGCCTGAACCCGGGCGATGTCCGCGGCCGCGCCCAGCGTGGTGTAGACGTCCACGGCCGCGGTGAACGCGGCCCGCGCCTCGGTCCGGTCGTCGGTATCGACGAAGTGCTCGGCCGCCGCTTCCAGCGCCTTGGCCCTCAGTAGTGGCCGGCCGGCGTCGTCATAGCGCTCCGCGGCCAGCAGGAGCCGGGCGGCGTCATGGTCCAGCAGGCCCCGGCAGTACAGTGCGTTGGCCAGCCGGTGCGGGATGGCCGATTCGGCGGCGAGGGTGCCGGCGTGGCCCGCGAGGGCCTGTGCGGCGCTCAGGTCGCCGGTCCGGATGGCCAGCCGGACGGCGTCGGCCAGCAGGTCCTCGATCTCTTCGACTTCCTCGTTGCCGTCGAACGCATCGGTCAGCGCGTCTCGCGCCTCGCCGAGCGCGCCATCCTGCTCGCGGTCAAGGCTGCGCGCCAGCGCTAGCGGCCCGATGGGCCTGCGTCCGAGCCGCCTGGCATGTGGGTCGGCGGCGGCGAGGTAGCCGCGCGCCGCGCCGGTGTCGCCGCGGTGGAAGCTGATGACCGCGGCGACGCCGAGATCACAGCAGGCCGCGCCGGGTTCGGTCAGGTCCTCGGGCGGGGCATTCACCAAGGCCAGCGCATCGTCCCAGCGTCCCGTCTGGAAGAGCAGCTGGCCCAGGGCGCTGTGCGCCTGAGCCAGCCGGAACGTCGCGCCAACCTGGTCCGCGAGCTGCCGGGCCTGCCCGGCCGCGGTCAGCGCCTCCTCGTGCCGGTCGAGACTGCTCAGCGTGACGGCCTTGTTCAGCTGCAGGAGGAGCCGCAGGTCGGTCAGCGTGGGATCGGACTCGGTGACGGCCAGCGCCCGGTCGAACAGCGGCAGCGCCTCGGTCGTGTCTCCCCGTGCCGAGGTCACCAGCGCCATCACCAGCAGCGCCCAGCCCATGGCCCAGCTGTCACCCGCCTCCGCCGCCGCCTCGCGGGCGTCGGCGGCGACCAGGCCCGCGGTTTCCACCTCACTGCTGTTCAGGTGCGTCCGCGCGGCCAGCGCCAGCAGCCGGGCGCGGTGCCGGGTCGAGATCCCCGGCGCGGCCAGCGCCCGGTCCAGCGAAGCCAGCGACTCCAGGGACTCACCTGCCAGCATGCGGCACTGGGCCAGGGTCCAGTGCAGGTCTACCAGGAGATCGGGTTCGACCGCGTACTCCAGCGCGCGGTTGGCCACCTGCTCGGCTGCGGCGCGATCACCGATGCGGTAAAGAGCGTAGGCGAGCCGGCTGGCCAGCCGGCCGTGCTGGGCCGAGTCGGCGGAGATGCTGGCGGCGGCCCGGGTGAGGAGTTCGGCCGCCACTCCGGGCGCCTGGCCGACCAGCAGGTCCGCGGTGTTGGCCAGCCAGTCCAGCATCCACTCGTCCACTGGCTCGGCCGGGACGCCGGCGCCGGCGACGGCCCGGAGCAGCTGACGGGCCACCCGGTCCGTCGGCGCGCCTGCCTCCGCGAGCGCGCGCCCCGCGTCACGGTGCCAGGCGGCACGCACCGACGCCGGCATGTCGTCGTACAGGGCCGCCCGGATCAGCGGGTGCCGGAACCCGAGGCCGTGGCCGGCGTCGGCCAGCACGCCGACGGCACACGCCTCATCCACCGCCGGGATCAGGTCGGCCACGCCGCGGTGCAGGACGACCGCCAGATCGGGGACCGCGAAATCCACGCCAAGCAGGGCCGCGGCCCGCAGCACCTCGCGCACCGGCCCGGCGACGAATCCGAGGCGGTCCGCGATCGCCGCGGACAGCGACCCGGGCGCGGAGCCGCCCGCCAGCTCGATTGCTCCCGCCTCGGTGACGGCGAGACCGGAGCCGCGGGCTAGCGCGGCGACGAGCTCGGTGAGGTACAGCGGGTTGCCCGCCGCCCCGTCGGCCAGCCGCAGCAGGCTATCGTCCGGCCTGCCGCCGGCCAGCTCGGCCACCAGCTGCGCCACTGCCGTCTCGGTGAGCCCGGCGAGCTGGAGCCGGGCGGCGTCACCCGCCACCCGGCGCAGCGCCAGCACGTCATCCCGGTGCGGCACCGGGCGCGTCATCCCGATCAGCAGCAACGGCAGATGCTGCGCCGATCTCGCCAGCCGGCCCCACAGGGTGATGCTCGCCTGATCAGCCCATTGCAGGTCGTCGACGACCAGGATGGTCGGCCGCATCGCGCACTGCTCCGCGACGAGGGCCAGCAGTTGCTCGGCCAGCACGGCGGGCACGTCCGTGCCGCGGTCGGCGCTGACCTCGCCGCGCAGGAGCTGGACGATCGTCTTTCGCCGGGGATTGGCGGACGGCTCGCGTACCCGCAGCCCGTCAAGGAACGGCAGCAGCGGCAACGCCTGGCCCAGCTCGTCGCCGGCCCCCCAGAACACCTGGCAGCCGGCTTCCGGTGCCTGTTGTACGGCCGCCCGCACCAGTGCGGACTTACCGATGCCCGGCTCACCCTCGATGAGCACCGAACCGCCGCGCCCCCGCGCCACGTCTCGTATGAGCCCGGTCAGCAACGCCATCTCGCTGTCGCGGCCGACCAGCGCACCGGCCGGGGTCACCGACTGCATGGAGGAAACTGTACTACCTGAACATTTACTGAACAACCAGACATATTCGGACACGAATTCGGCGAAGATGCCTTTTGCTATGCTGGTTCCCTGACGTTTCCGCCGGGCCTAGCGAAAATACCATGGCAACTTGCATTGCATGATGCCCTGACATTTGCCAGGGTAATTACAGAGCCATTACCCGTGAAATTGCCAACGCATAATTTTTTTGTTGACAAATAGTGTATTCGGTAACTTACTCTATGTGTATGAAATAGCCGAAGGGCGGCTATAACTCCAAATGGTCAGATTCACCCAGCAGGGACGACGAGGTCGCGCAGTGGGATGCTGACCTTGGAAGATGCCATGGAGGAATCATGCGCACGGGTCGAAGCATCATCATTTCAGCTATCCTAGCACTTGGCGCCGCCGGATCAATCCTGGCAGGCTCGACAGCATCCGCGGTCGCCGCTCCGGCCAGTGTCCATGTCGTCGCTTCCGCGCCTAACACTCACTATTACGGTTAGCTCACCCCTGGCGTCCGAAGGCCGGCCTGTTGCCGGTTCTGTGAATTCACAACAGGCCGTTCGCGTATTGCCGCCAGCCGTCGCAAAGGCATGCCGCGGGCCGGTCCCGGAACGCTTGCCCGGCCCGATCGCGGCCGCGGGCCGTGCTCGCAACCCCCGTCGCGTTTCTTCACCATCGTCCCTCTCGCCATATGGCTTTACAGCAGTCGCAGTACTGGGCCATTTTCCGCGATAGCGCGGTCGAACCCCGCGCAGTGACGCGGACCACGGTCTCGCCCGGCACCTTCGGCTGCGCGTTGACCCCGCCCGGCCCGCCCGGGCCGCCCGGGCCGCCCGGGCCGCCCGGGCCGCCCGGCCGGACATGCGCTTCGACTGGATCAGCCCGCCCCGGCCCGCTGCGCCAGGGTCATCACCGGGACCAGTCCGGCCCGCGACACGAGATCTGGGTCAGCGAGCAATGCGTACGCCCAGAAGCACCCCTAGTTGACCGGTGGATCGAGGCTTGAGGCCGCCAGGCGGCATCGACCCGCCCGGCCGCGGACACATGCCTCCGGCGGGCCACCAGCCGCCGGATTACCTGGTTCATCCGGACTAGTTAATGCCACAGCAATCGTTACGATGGCATGTGTACGGTGTACTAATGGTTTCACCAATTGTTGTGATGAAATCTGCGTGACCGTCGCTCGTTCGCCCACGTGGCGCCGAGGAGGAGGAACGTCCGATGATCGCGGCTGGAAGTCCCACGGTGCGGCGGCGCCGACTAGCCGCCGAGCTGCGCGGGATCAGGGAAAGCAAGGGCAAGAGCGGAGATACCGTCGCCGCGGCGCTGAGATGGTCGCCGTCGAAGATCAGCAGGTACGAGCGGGCCAGGACCGGCCTGCGACCCCGGGAAGTCGAGCGGCTGCTCGACTACTACGAGATCACCGGGCCCCGCCGCGCGCTGTTGCTCGGGCTCGCCGAGGACGCGACCCACAAGGGCTGGTGGGAAGAGCACGCCGACAGCCTGTCCGAGGACTATAAGCAGTTCATCGGCCTGGAGCACGAGGCGACGTCGATGGCCATCTGGCATGTCGACGTGGTCACCGGACTGCTTCAGACAGAGGAGTACGCGCGGCACATCATCGGTAGCTACAGCCGGGTCGAGCCGGTCGCGCCCGGCATGATCGGCCGGCTGGTCCGGGTCCGGATGCGCCGCCAGCAGGTGCTGAATCGTGACGGGCTGGAGTTGTCTGTAGTGCTCGACGAATCGGTCCTGAAGCGCCGGATCGGCGACGACGCGGTCATGTTCGACCAGCTCCAGCGGCTTGTGAAGGAGGCTGACCGGCCGAACCTGACGCTGCAGGTTCTTCCCCTTGACGCGCAGCACTCGGTATTCGGGGAGTCCTTTGTCATTTTCGGCTTCGGGCAGGACGCCGATGCGATGCTGCAAGACGTGGTGAGCACCGAGCACCTGCGGAGCGGTTTCACCCTGGAAGGGGAGCGGGATACGTACCTGCACCGGATCGCATTTCAGATGCTTTCCGAAGCTTCGCTCGATCCGGCCGCGTCCAGGGCGCTTATTCTCGAAACGGCGGAGTCGTATTGGTCCGGTACCCAGCGGCACGCTCACGCCTGAATGGCGCCGTCCTTTATTCCCCTTTGCTGCGATAAAGCCATATTCGGAACGACTCCCGGCTTCCCGAAGCGGGGCCGTCTGGCCTCTTGATGCCGGCGTCGCCGCGGCGCCGCCGCTTTACCGGATAGTGCCTGGTCAGCATAGGGTTGACAGCAGCGGTACGTGGGCGGTAAAAGTGACACTCACCAAACCCAGTGCAAATTGAGGCAAGTGGGATCCTAGGTGCCGGTGATGTCTGTTAGTCTTAGAGTTGGCGGCTGCGATTGGTGATGATGACACCACATCTCGTAGCCGCGCGTCGGGGTTATTCACAACAATCAGTGAGGTAAATGACATGGGTATACCTATGCACGGAAACACCTCCGAAAGACCGAATTCAGGTCTTAACTGGATCAAAAGCTCGCTGAGTTTCTCCAACGGCAACTGCGTCGAGGTAGCGAGCCTAGCCGATGGCGGCGTCGGTGTCCGCAACAGCAGGAACCCAGAAGGGGCGGTCCTGGCGTTTACGCCGGACGAATGGCATGCATTTCTCGGCGGCGTGCAAAACGGAGAATTCGACGGTTTTGGTCGATAGCGGACGCGGCGGCACAGTGCCGTAGCGCCCGGCCAGGAAAACTGCCGGTCACGGCAGGCGCGACAGAAAGCGGAGGGCTAGCCGGAATCCGGCTGGGCCCTCCGCTTCGCGCTGCCGCCTGGCTCACCGGTCCTTCGGGCGGTACTGGAGCCGCTGCCGCGCTATCTCGCAGACGCCCGTACGTTCGTTATCCGCCGCCACCCGCCTCGCCTCATCGAGATCGGCCGGCGTCAGCAGGCCGTTGGCGAGCAGGAAGTCGGCGAGATCGCGAGCGTGACCGCGCTCCTTCCAGATCAAGCCCTGCAGCAGCTTCTTGTAGTCCGATACCGCTCCCTCCCCGCTCAGGTCCAGGGCGATCACCACGTTGACCATCGGCATGGTCTGCGGGGCGGCCAGGCCGAGGATGAACTCCTGGTAGTAGTAGGCCATCGTCAGCCGCGCCGTCACGTTGCGCTCGAAGTAACCGCGCACCCGGGCCACCGCGTCCTCGCCGGGCTCACTGCCCCGCCGCACGATGGTCACGGCACTGGTGGTCAGCTGCTTGCCGTCGTCGGGGGCTGGCGGCTCGGCGCGCGGGCGGGCCGCCACATCGAGCCGCAGCCGTACCACCCAGCGACCCACGCTGACCAGCCACGAGCCCTCCGCGAGCGTGACCGGCAGCGCCTCGTAGCGGGCCGGGGCGACCGGCAGCACGTGACGCGCCGTCCGCTCCACGGACCCGGCGCTCAGCGGTGTCCCTGGCGCGTCCGGCGCCAGGTAGACCCGGTACGTGGTGTCGCGGCTGAACAGTTCCCAGCGGTGGTGGACGTAGCGAAGGCCGGCGCACCTCGGCGCCCGGTGCAGCGTGACGTCCTCGTCGCCGCTGAGCGTGCGCCGGTCTAGCCAGGTGATCTCATCGGGCGGGCAGCTCACCCACTCACCGCGCGCCGCTGACCACAGGAAAAGCCGGCCCGTCGCCACTGGTTCGCCACTCCCGAACGACGCGCGCCACCGGCGCGGCCATCCCGTCTCGCCCTATCTGGAATGACAATTCTCGCACTTCCGGGCGTCAGGTGATCTCAACGCGGGAGAGCGGGGCGTCAGGATTGCTCCCCCAGCGGATCGTATCGCCGTCGCTGACCGGCTTCTTGCCCGTGACCGGCGCATTGTTGAGGGTGAGCCCGTTCCGGCCCTGGTTGGTGATCCACCAGCGGCCGTCGGCGAACGTGAATCGCGCGTGCTCCCTGGACACCGTGGGCACGTCGGGCAGCATCAGCTCCACCGGCCCGCGCCCGGCCCGGGCGCCCGACATCCGGGTTTCCGCCACCGAGGAGCCGGTGACCAGCCGCAGCGCCGGGACGGAGGGCACGCTCCGTTCCATCACCGTGGTCCCGCCGCCGGCCACGGTCCCGTCGGCGGCCACCGTCCGGCCCGGGTCGTGCCAGACGTGGCTGACGGGCCCGGCGTAGGCACGCCGCGGGCCGGCGTCAGCGAGCCCGGACGCGGCGTGCGCAAACGGGACGTCGAGCAGGTCAGCCCGGGTGCCGGCCCGCACCGGATCCCCCTGCCGCAGGCGGTAGCGGCCCGGCGGGACCGAACGGCTGCCGATGACGTACACCTGCGCCCGGCCCGGTGCGGCCGGGCGGGCCTCGTACGCGGCCACCTGCTCGTCGTAGACCTCGGTCAGGCTCGAGCTGATCACGTCGAGGTCCATCCGCTCGTGCAGGGACTCAAGGTCAGCCGGGTTCAGCTGGAGCTCCACCACGGCCGGCGCGAGCAGCGACCCGCTGGGCGTGATCACGAACACGTCCGGCAAGTGCCGCATGGCGATCCTGAGCACGTCCTGCCCGTCGCGCCACGGCCGTGAGGCCATCCGCTGTATCCAGGGATGATCCCTGGTGACGCCCAGGGTGCGCAGGCCGGCCAGGCTCGCGCCGGCGAGTCCCGCGATCGCCACTAGCACCAGCGTGGCGGAGACAGCCGAACCCGTCATGACCTCCAGAATCAGCCAGCCCGCCGCGACGCCCCCCGCGATTGCCCAGCGCCTGCGGCTTCGCTGCCGCAGCGGAGCACGCCCCCGCCGGGGTGCCGCTTCCTCGCCTCCAGCCATCGATACCGTCCTTGACCTGTCCTGACCCGAAGTAGTGATCGTCATCCCTCGTCACAGAGGATGCGGTCCCGCGCGCCCGCGAGTCAACGAAACAGCGGCAGCTTCCAGGCATCTGGAAATTGCCAGCGGAGCCGCCGGGGCCGGTAAGCCCCCGGGCGGCGAGTCAGGGGCGGGTGAGCGTGGCCATCGCCCGTTCGGGCTCCCAGTGCGCCCGGATCGAGGTGATCAGCCCGTCCTCGTCGACGGTGTAGATGACGACGCAGTCGACCGTGATCGTGGCGCCGCTGTCGCCGAGCCACATCGTGATGCTGGCGATGTTGGCGCAGCACGGTCCGTTGGCGAAGGAATCGGTGATGCGGAAGCGGAACCGGCTCACCGATCCGAAGTTCCGGTCCCAGAACCTCCCGATCCCGTCGTGCCCGTGGTGCCCGTGGCCGCCGGGATCCAGCCGCGACGGACCGACGGGATCCTGCACGATCGCGTCCGGTGCGAACAGGGCGAGCCAGTCGTCCTTGCGCCCGGCGGCGACGGCGGCCATGGAGCGGCGCGAAACGCGGCGCGCCGGATGATCCGCGTCAGGGGCTTCCCAGCTGATCGCGTCGGTCACGGCAAAAATGTAACGTGTTCTAGTTCGATGTCAAGGCGACCGTTGGCAAATTTTCCCGAACGGGCCCGCGGTTCTGCTCACCCGTCACAGCGAGCCTGCGTGCGCGGAGCACTGCCTGGCCGCCGCGGACGCTGACTCATCGTAGAAGGCCTGGCCGCAGTGCGCCGCCGAGCACGACTTGAAGCGGAGCCACGTGCCGGAGGCGGCGGATCCGGCGACGGCGATGGCGACGACGGCCACCAGGTTGGGGTAGCTGGCCCGGGCCGCGCTGGCCAGCCGGACCGCGCTCGCGGGATCGACGGTGAGGACGAGGCGCCCGTCGGCCAGCGCCCTGGTCAGGCGGGCGGCAGCGGCGGCGTCCTCACGGCCGGCGGTGTGGGCGGCCAGGACGTCCCTCATCGACTCGCGCAGGCGGAGCAGGGCGGCGTGCTCGGAGTTGCTCAGCCCGGCCTCGGCGGGCAGCAATCCCGCCGTGCGAAGCCAGGCGGCTGCCTCCTCCCGGGTGCCGAACTGATCCGCGCCGGGAGAGGCGCCCAGCGTATTGGCGAACGCCTGGATCATCTGTAGCGGACCGGTAACAGGCACGATCCGATGGTAACGAGTTCTCGGTCCGCCCCGCGCCCTCTCCCGGCTGCCTACCTATCGGTAACCCCTGGGCGGCCCGTTAGCCAATATCCGTCAGCTGACCGATGTCTTGCAATGCAAGTTGCATCAATACTTGCGTCAACCGACATCGAGCAGCGCGCCATCCAGCCGGAGGCTTCCCGGACCGGCCGGACCGGCGCACGAAGGAACCCGATGACCACGATGGCGCCGCCCCGCCCGGCCGAACGGCACGAACGCCACGAACGGCAGGAACGCCACGAACGGCAGGAACGCCACGAACGCCACGGGCGCCGCGCCCTGCTGGCCACGGGACCGGCCGCTGCCGGCGATGCCCGCCGCCGGGTCCGGGACGCCATCCGGTCCTGGCAGGTTCCGGTCGACCTGGACGCCGCCCTCCTGCTGACCAGCGAGCTGGTGACCAACGCCGTCCGGCACGAGGCGGGTCACAGCGCCCAGGCCGTCGTGCTCACCATCGCCTGCTCCCGCGGCCGGCTTCGCGTCGATGTGCACGACACGTCGCGCTCCCTGCCGATGGTGGCGGAGGCTCCCGCCGACGCCGACGCGGAGACCGGCCGCGGCCTGCTCCTGGTCGAGACGCTGTCCGACGAGTGGGGTTTCTACCGCACACCGGCGGGCAAAGCCGTGTACTTCACGCTCGCATTCGAGACAGCCATGGCATTCGAGACAGCCATGGCAGCCAAGACAGCCAGGGCAGCCAGGGCAGACCAGGCAGGCCAGCCCGACGAGGCTCCCGCGGCAGGCGGACGCGGCCCGCAGCGGGTTCACGCGCGGGGACGGTGGACCGTGACTCCTCCCTCGGAACACCGTCCCCGCCGCGCCGCCCTCGCGGTGCCAGCCGCCCGCCCGCCCTCGGCCTGACGCGGTGGTCAGCTATTCCCCCGACGTGCGGGCCGATAGTCTCGGGGCGTGCGGGCGAGAAAACCCGAAATACCCGAAATACCAGGAAAACCCGAAGGCGTCGACGGCGACATCCCGATCGAGTGGGGCAGCGACGCGCTGGCCGAACTCCTCAGCCGCCTGGACCTGCGCTACCTCGCGCTGGTCCCCGGCTCGAGCTACCGCGGGCTGCACGACAGCCTGGTGAACTACACCGGCAACCGCGATCCGCGGATGCTCACCTGCCTGCACGAGGAGCACGCGGTCGCGATCGCGCACGGCTACGCCAAGGTGGCCGGGCGGCCGATGGCCGTCGCCCTGCACAGCAACGTCGGCCTGATGCACGCGACCATGGCCATCTATAACGCCTGGTGCGACCGCGTGCCCATGCTGATCGTCGGGGCGACAGGCCCGGTGGACGCTGCCCGGCGGCGACCCTGGATCGACTGGATCCACACCTCCGCCGACCAGGGCGCGCTGATCAGGCCATACGTCAAGTGGGACGACCAGCCCGCCTCGGTCGAGGCGGCCCTGGACTCGCTCGCCCAGGCGTACTCGATCACCCGGGCGGCGCCGTCCGCGCCGGTCTACGTCTGCCTCGACGTGAGCCTGCAGGAACAGCGCCTGCCCGCGCCGCCGGCCATCCCCGATGTCCGCAGGGACCGGTCGCCGCGATCGCACGGTCCGGACGCCGAAGCGGTCCGGACCACGCTGGACTTCCTCGACCGGGCCCGCCGGCCGCTGTTCCTGTTCGGCCGCCTATCCCGCGACGAGCGGGACTGGGATCGCCGCGTCGCCCTGGCCGAACGGTACGGCGCGCTCGTGCTCTCCGACCTCAAGAACGGCGCGGTCTTCCCGACCGCGCACCCGCTGCACCCGAACCCGCCCGGCATCTTCCTGCCCGCCGCGTCCGCCGGACTGATCGGGGCCGCGGACCTGATCCTGAGCCTGGACTGGACCGACCTGGCCGGGACCCTGTCCGCCGCGGCCAGCCACGGCCATCCGGCCGCCGGGCGGATCATCTCCTGCACGTCGGACTCCGCGCTGCGCAACGGCTGGTCCAAGGATTCGTTCGGACGCGACCCCGTCGACCTGTCCGTCCCCTCCGACCCCGACCTGCTGGTGCGCGCCCTGCTGGAACCGGCCGACCCCTCTGACCCCTCCGACCCCTCTGACCCCTCTGACCCCTCCGAGCCGGCCAAGCCGGCCGAATGGCCGGCCGCTGACGCCGCCCCGGTCCCCTCCCTGAATCCCGCCCGCGGAACCGACGGCACCCGCGGCACCGCCGACGGCATCGGCATGCACGACCTGGCCGCAGCCCTCCGCGACGCGCTCGCAGGCTCGCCCGCCTGCCTGGTGCGGCTCCCGCTCGGCTGGCACGGCGCCGACCTGCAGGCCAGTCACCCGCTTGATTACCTGGGGATGGACGGCGGCGCGGGCATCGGGTCGGGGCCGGGCATGGCCGTCGGCGCCGCCCTCGCCCTAGAGGGCACTGGCCGCGTGCCGGTGGCCGTCCTCGGCGACGGCGACCTCCTGATGGGCGGGACGGCGCTCTGGACCGCGGCGCATTACCGGCTGCCCTTGCTGATCGTGGTGGCGAACAACGCAGCCTTCCATAACGACGTGGTCCACGCCAAGCGCATGGCCAGCCAGCGCCGGCGGCCGGCCGTGAACACCTGGATCGGGCAGGCCATTTCCGATCCCGATCCCGACCTGGCCGCCTTCGCCCGCTCGCTCGGTTTCCACGCCGCCGGCCAGGTACGCGACCGCTCCGCGTTGCCGGCCGCGCTCGCCGCGGCGGTCGCCGCCACCCGCTCAGGGAAGTGCGCGCTCGTCGACGTGCGAATCCGCCCAGACCACTAGGATCCCGGCATGAGGGAGATAACGGTCGGCGTTGTCGCCCCGGCCTACGTCAACGTCCCGCTGTGGATAGCCCAGGAGCGCGGGTTCCTCGAGCGCCGGGGCCTGGCCGCCACCGAGCGGATCTGCGGCACCACCCACGGGGTGACCGGCGCGCTGCGCGATGGCGAGGTGGACATCGCGCTGACCGCGCCGGAGGGCAGCATCGCGGACGCGATGGCCGGCGGCCCGCTCCGCGTGGTGGCCGGCCTGACCGACCGGCCGCCGCTGTCGATGATCGCGCTGCCCCGGCATCACGCGTTCGGTGACCTGCGCGGCGGGCGGATCGGGACGTCGTCCCTGACCGAAGGCACCCGGCACGTCGCCGAGCGGATGCTCGCCGCGCACGGCCTGACCTACCCGCGCGACTATGACTTCGCGCTCGAGGGCTCGCATGTCGAACGGTGGAAGGCGCTGCAGGCGGGGACGATCGACGCGGCGCTGCAGATGATCCCGTACGACTTGATGGCCGTCGAGGCCGGCTTCACCGACCTCGGACCGGTGACCGAGGAATTTGCCCTGAACGCCGTCTGCGCCCGGCTTCCGGCCGAACGGGCCGAGCTCACGCCCTTCCTCCGGGCTCTCGCCGAGGCGGCGCAGTGGTTCCGCGGTCACGTCGAGGAGTCGGCCGCCATCGCGGCGGACCGCACCTCGATCGAGCTGCGCTACGCGCTGCGCGCCTGCCAGGCGCTGGCCGCCGACGGGGTCATCCCGCGCGAGCTGCGGTCCAGTCCGGCGGCCCTGGCCGCGGTGACCGCGGCGCTGCGCTCCAGCGGCCTGATCCCGCCCGCTGCACCCGACCCGATCGCCGCCGCCGTCGACTACTCCTACCTCTGATGGCCGGCGCCTATGACGTGGCCGTCGTCGGCGGGGGCCCGGTCGGCATGTGGCTCGCGGCCGAACTGCACCGCGGGGGAGTGCGCCCGGTCGTGCTGGAACGGCGCGCGGAGCGGCCGCCGTACTCCAAGGCGCTCACGATCTACCCGCGCACCGTGGAGCAGTTCGCGATGCGCGGTCTTGTGGACCGCTGGCTGGCCGAGGGCACTGAAGTGCCGTCCTCGCACTTCGCGCTGCTGACGAACCGGCTGGATTTCTCGTTCCTTCCGACCCGCTACCCCTTCACGTTGTTCCTGCCGCAGCGGCGTACCGAGGAACTGCTCGAGGAGCACCTGGCCGAGCTCGGCGTGCCGTACCTGCGGCAGCACGCCGTCACCGGCCTGCGGCAGGACGAGTCCGGCGTCGACCTGGACATGGACTCACCCGGCGGCCCCGCCGTCGTCCGCGCCGCCTACGCGGTGGGCTGCGACGGCGCCGCGAGCGTGGTCCGCGCCGCGGCCGGGATCGATTTCGAGGGGACCCCTGACACCTGGCGGACGATCCTGGGCGACATCGAGCTGACCGATCCGCCGCCATCCCCCGCGCTCACCCTGAACCAGCCGGGCGGGTCGATGTACATGGTGGCGATCGGCGGCGGCCGGTACCGGCTGGCCGTCATCGACCACGCCACCCTGCACGACCCGTTGGACAAGCCGGCCACGTTGGCCGAACTGCGGGCCAGCGCGCTGCGCCTGGCCGGGACCGACTTCGGCATGCTCGAGACGCCGGACGCGTGGCTGAGCCGGGTGGGCAACGCGGCCAGGCAGGCGGCCCGCTACCGGGCCGGGCGCGTGCTGCTGGCCGGGGACGCGGCGCACATCCACTACCCGGCCGGCGGGCAGGGCCTGAACCTCGGGCTGCAGGACGCGGCCAACCTGGGGTGGAAGCTGGCCGCCGAGATCCGCGGCTGGGCGCCGCCCGGCCTGCTGGACAGCTACCACGCCGAACGGTACCCGGTCGGCCTCGACGTGATCGACGACTCACTGGCGCAGTGCGGGCTGATCGCCAACCCGGCCCGGGAGGGCGTCGCGCTGCGGGACCGTTTCAACGCGATCCTCGGCGCTCACCCGTCGCTGCGCCGTGAGCTGGCCGTCCGCCTCTCCGGCCTGGCCATCCGCTACCCCGCCCCCGGCCAGCTCCCCCCGCCCGGCCACCCCGCGCCCGGCCCCCCGCCCGGCCACCCCCTGGCCGGCCAGCGAGCCCCCGACCTCGACCTGCGCGGCAGCCGCGCCGCCACCCTCTTCGGTCTCCTGCCGCCCGCCCGGTTCGTCCTGCTCGACCTGCGATCCGCCGCCCCCGGCACCCCCGCCTCCTTCGCCGCCAGCACGCCCGCCGGCTACGCGGACCGCCTGGACACCGTGACCGCGGAGCTGGCCGGCGAGGCCGGCCCGTTCGCCGGCGTCCGTGCCATGCTTATCCGGCCCGACGGCTACATTGCCTGGGCCACCGCCGCCGATGACGAGCCGCCGCTGGACAGCTGGCTCGGCCACTCCCGGTAACGATCGCGGCGGTCCGGGTGCGGATCATGATCGCGGGCAGTTCCGGGCACATACACCCCGGAACTGCCCGCGATCATGGAACAGCGTGGTGCGAGGGGACGCAGCAGGAGCACAGTTGGCATCCGCACGGCGTCCGCCCGCGATCGACCCAAAACCGACCACGAAATGCCCGATTTTGTCCCGACCCGCTAGAAGCCGGGCCGAAGTCATGGTTACGATGGGCGAGTGTATGGGTACTTAAAGTACCAAAGCGCATGTTTCACTGAAATCTGCGTGACCGTCACGTTTTGGTCCGCCCGCGCGGTGCCGGGAAGCGCGGGGCCGAGGAGGAGGAACGCCCGATGATCGCGCCTGGAAGCCCCACGGTACGGCGGCGCCGACTGGCCGCCGAATTGCGCGGGATCAGGGAAGACAAAGGCAAGAGCGGAGACGCGGTCGCCGCGGCGCTGAAGTGGTCGCCGTCGAAGATCAGCAGGTACGAGCGGGCCAGGACCGGCCTGCGCCCCCGGGAGGTCGAGCGGCTGCTCGACTACTACCAGATCACCGGATCGCACCGGGAACTCCTGCTCGGGCTGGCCGAGGATGCGACGCAGAAGGGCTGGTGGGAGGAGTTCGCCGACAGCCTGTCCGAGGACTACCAGCAATTCATCGGCCTGGAGCACGAGACGGCGTCCATGTCCATCTGGCACGTCGACGTTGTCACCGGCCTGCTCCAGACGGAGGACTACGCGCGGCACATCGTCGGCAGCTACAGCCGGGTCGAGCCGATCCCTCCTGCCCTGATCGGGCGGCTGGTCCGGGTCCGCATGCGCCGCCAGGAGGTGCTGAATCGCGAAGGGCTGCAGGTGTCGGTGGTGCTCGACGAATCCGTCCTGAAGCGCCGGATCGGTAACGACGCGATCATGTACGACCAGCTTCAGCGGCTCGCGCGGGAGGCCGAACGGCCCAACCTGACGCTGCAGATCCTCCCCCTGAACGCGCCGCACGTGGTCTTCGGGGAATCCTTCGTCATCTTCGGTTTCGGATACGACAGCGAGGCGATGCTGCAGGACGTGGTGGTCACCGAGCAGCTGAAGAATAGCTTCACCCTGGAAGGAGAGCGGGAGACGTACCTGCACCGGATCGCGTTCCAGATGATCGCCGACGCCGCGCTCGACCCGGTGTCCTCCCGGGACCTCATCCTCGACGCCGCCGAATCATACTGGTCGGGCGCCCGGCGGCCCGCTCACGTGTAACCGGGGTAAGTCGCGGCCCGGCGACTATCAGACGAGCACGTCCGGTGCGCTCGCATCGTAGTCGGCGAGCCAGGCCGCGCCGCGCCCTTCCGGGTCGCGCCGGTTCACCCGTCGCCGCCAGGCGATCGTCAGGTCTCGCCGCCAGGCCGCCGACCGGGACGTCAGGTGGTTGCTCAGCCCTCGCTCGCGGGCGGCGAGCACCACCCGGCTCGCCCTCGGCCGGCGCGTGCGCTCGTAGCGGGCCAGGCCCGTGACCGGATCGGCGGCTTCCGCCGTGAGCGCCGTGGCCAGGACCGCGCCGTCCTCGATCGCCTGGCAGGCGCCCTGCCCGAGGTACGGGAGCATCGGATGCGCGGCGTCGCCCAGGACGGTGACCCGGCCGCGCGTCCACCGCGGGATCGGGTCGCGGTCGTAGAGCGCCCACTTGTACCAGGTGCCGGCCGCGGCGAACAGGCGGAGCAGGGACTCGTGCCAGCCGGCATAGCGCTCGAGCACCTCCTCGCGGCTGCACTCCGCGATCCACGACTCGTGCCGGTAGCCGGCATCGTCGTAGTGGCAGACCACGTTGATCAGTTCCTCGCCCCGCAGCGGGTACAGCACGATCGTGCCGTGCGGGCCCAGCCACTGGGCGCCGTCGGTGCCGGGCCGTTCGCCCCGGACGGCTTCAGTAGGTATGACGCTGCGATAGCAGATCTTCCCGGTGAACCGGGGGGCGTCCGGGCCGAACAGGCAGGCGCGCACCGGTGAGTGGATGCCGTCGGCGCCCACGATGACGTCGGCCTCGATCTCGCTGCCGTCGGCAAAGCGCGCGACGGCGACGTCGCCGTCCGGCCGGACCTGCGTGCACCGTCTGCCCAGCGTCACCAGGCCGGCCGGCAGCGCATGGGCCAGCACGTCGAGCAGGTCGGCCCGGTGCACGGTCGCGCCCGGTACGCCGAACGAGGCCTCCTGCTGCTGCCGGCTCGTCCTGCCGATCACCCGGCCGGTCTTCCAGTTGCGCATGACCTGCCACTGCGATCGCCCGGCCACGGCCCGGACGCCGTCCTCCGCGCCGATGGCCCGCAGCACCTTCATCGCGTTGGGATGCAGGGCCACGCCGGCTCCGATCTCCCTGAGCTCGGCGGCCGCCTCGTAGACCGCCACCTCGATACCCGCCCGCGAGAGCGCGCTGGCCGCCGTCAGCCCGCCGATGCCTCCGCCGATGATCGCGACGCGTGTCATGTCAGGCCCGGGTCAGATCAGGGGAGCGGGCTGTGCCCCCGGTGCACGACGGTAACCGTGCCGGCGCTTTCCGGATGGTCGCTGCCCGGGGCGTAGTCGAATACGGTGTGGTGCGCGAAGTCCATGACGAACGCGTCCACGATCGCGAAGGTGACCGGATCGAGCCAGGTCACGTACAGTTCGTGGTGACCAATCGGAATGGCCACATAGTCTTCCGGCGGGAATTGCGTGCCGACCAGCGGACCCTTTACGGGAACGCCCTGGACCATCGAGTGGCCATATGTCTGCTGGAACGTGTTTCCGGTGTTCCGGCCCAGCGTGTAGCTCGTGTCGAGCACGTACCCGTTGAGGTCGAATCGCTTGAGGCTGAGGTGGGAGGCCCCGGATGCCGCGCCTGGCTGGCGGGCCGGCGAGTGAGCACGTGGCGCGGTGGCGTGCGCCGCCACCGCGGTTCCGGCCAGGGCGATCGCGACTATGAGCCCTGCCGCACTCAGCAGGATTCGCTTGCCTGAATGCATGCTTTCCTCTTCCCGGTCGGCGATAAAGCCGCATTCTATTTCCGGTCAAGGCGTTCTGGCATTAGCGCAGCGTCATAATCACCTGCTTTAGAATTTGTCTTTCCAGCCTGGTCGGGAGGCTCCCGCCCGGCGGCCGGCGCGGGCTGCACCGACGTGGTCCTCTACCCCTGCTCCGGTGACCTGGACCAGGTCGAGTGCCTCAGTCAGGCCCTCAGGTCCGCCGCCCCCGTTCCCGGCCCCTGAAATTTCATGGATTTACCGATCGGTGCCGGTTCCGTAGATTGGCCCTAGGCGGATGCGGTCAGCCGCCGGTGCTCATCGACTGCGTTTCACGAGGGACAGGTGCGATGCCGGACATCCTTGGAATGTATGCCCAGAGCCAGCCGGACAAGCCGGGCGTGATCGACGACAAGCCGGACGGGACCGTCGTCACCTGGACGTACGCCGAACTGGACGCGCAGGCGAACCGGATCGGGAACCTGCTGCTCTCGCTGGGAATCAGCCCGGGGAAGAAGGTCCTGTGGTGCGGGCCGAACTCTCCCCAGGTCGTGGCCATCATGAGCGCGGCCAGGAAGATCGGCGCGGTCGCCGTGCCGCTGAACTACCGGCTGACGCCCGAGGAAGCGCTCTACGTCATCAACCACAGCGACGCCGAGGTCGCCTACGTGGACTTCGAGCACGCGTCCATGTTCGCCGCGCTCCGGGACCAGCTGGAGAAGGTGCGGCACATCATCGTGGCGGGAGGTCCCGCCCCGGACGGGATGCTGACCGACGCCGACATCGCGGCCGCGCCCGCCGGCGCGCCCGACGTCGGGGACGCCGAGGACGCGGGCGGGACGATGATCTACACCTCCGGCACGACGGGCAAGCCGAAGGGCGCGGTCCGGTCAGGACCGCCGGATCCCGAACTCCTCGGTGCCCTGCTGAACCTGTTCAGCTACCGGCCCGACGACATCTACATCACCTCCGGCCCGCTGTACCACAGCGGACCCAGCGCGTTCATGGGCGCCGGCATGCTCTTCGGCCAGACCGTCATCGTCCAGCGCAAGTTCGACGCCGAGGACTGGCTGCGGCTGGTGGACAAGTACAAGGCGAGCTCGACGTTCTCCGCGCCCGCGCTCGTCCGGATGATCTGCGCGCTGCCAAAGGAGGTCAAGGAGCGCTACGACCGCTCCTCAATGCGCGTCATGATCGCCAACGCGGCCCCGTGGAGCTACGCGCTCAAGCAGCAGTACGTGGCGGACTTCCCGCCCGAGTCGCTGTTCGAGGTGTACGGGTCGACCGAGCTCGGCGTGGACACCGTGCTGCTGCCCGCGGACCAGATGCGCAAGCCGGGGTCCTGCGGCAAGCCTGCTCCCGGCATCGAGATCGCGCTGCTCGACGCCGACGGCAACGAGGTCACCGGCACCGGCCCCGACCACGCCGGCGAGGTCTTCGTGCGGTCCAAGGGCGCGTTCGACACCTACTACAAGAACGACGCCAGCTTCGAGTCGAACAGCCGCGGCGACTACCACACCGTCGGCGACGTCGCCTACTGGGACGACGAGGGCTACCTGTACATCTGCGACCGCAAGACCGACATGATCATCTCCGGCGGCATGAACATCTACCCGGCCGAGATCGAGGCCGCGCTGGAGCAGCACCCCGAGATCTACGACGTCGCGGTATTCGGGATCCCGTCCGAGGAGTGGGGCGAGGTCGTGCACGCCACGGTCGTCCGGTCGCCGGAATCGTCGCTGTCCGCGGAGGAGATCGCCGCGTTCGCGCGCGAGCACCTGGCCGGCTACAAGGTGCCCAGGTCGGTGGACTTCATGGACGAGCTGCCGCGCACCGGCTCGGGCAAGCTCCTCAAGCGCCAGCTCAGGGCGCCCTACTGGGCCGGCCGGACCGCCCAGGTCGGCTAGGACGCGACGTCGATGATCACCTTGCCCGGCGGCCTGCTACCGCGCTGGGCGCCGAACGCCTCGGCCAGGGACTTCAGCTCGAAGACGGTCGACACGACCGGGCGCAGCCGCCCCGCGTCGACCAGGCTGGCCAGTTCGCGCAGCTGGCCGCCGTCGGGACTGACCACGAAGAACACGCTGCGGACGTCGTCGCGGCCCCCCTTGGCCTGGTCTGGCTCTTCCGCGATGTCGACCAGGATCCCGCCGCTGCGCAGCACCTGCCACGACCGTTCGGTAGTGGTCCCGCCCACCGGGTCGACCACCACGTCCACGTCGCGGACGTGGTCCTCGAACCTGCCGGAGTAGTCCAGGACCTCACCGGCGCCGAGCCCCGTGACGAAGTCCCGGTCCCGCGCCGACGCGGTGGCGGTCACCCGGGCGCCGTGCTGGGCCGCGAGCTGGGTGACGTAGGCGCCGACGCCGCCGGCGCCCCCGTGGACCAGGACATGCTGCCCGGGCGCCAGCCGGGCGTGCTCATGCAGCGCCTGCCAGGCGGTCAGCGCGCCGAGCGGAACGGCGGCGGCCGCCAGATGATCGACCGAGGCGGGCTTGCGGGCCAGGTCGGCGGCGGGGGCGGTGACGTACTCGGCGGCCGCGCCGGGCCGGTCGAAACCGACCAGGCCGTAGACCTCATCGCCGGGTCGCCAGCCGTCGGCCCCCTGGCCCGTGGCCGACACCACTCCGGACAGGTCATGGCAGGGGATGGCGGGCCAGCTCTCCGGCCAGGTCAGTTCGTCGGCCGTGATCGCGGTGGCACGCACCTGCACGAGCAGTTCCCCCGGCCCTGGATCGGGGATGGGGATGTTCTGGCTGGTCAGGCTGGCCGGGTCGGAGTTCGATGCGCACATGGCGTGCATCGAGCGGACGGCATCGTTCATGGCAGTGTCCTTCCTGTGGTCGGGGGCTCACCCGTGGTCGGGGTCGCTAGCCGGGTCAGCCGAGGATCTGCGCATCCGGCGGCGCGCCATGCTCCCGGCACCAGGCCAGGTACACCGCACGCTGGGTTTGCGCATTCGCGGACTCGATGACCTCGCCGTTCTCGCCGAGATACTCGATGGTGCCGGCGACCTTGATGTACACCACGCAAGGCTCGTCGCCGACGGCTCCCCATCCGTCGACGGTACCCGCGGGCTCGTAGACGTAGTTGCCGGGCCCGACGCGCTCGCCGGTACCGAGGATCTCACGGGTCCCGGCGAGGTTGAAGGCATGGACGTCGCCGGTATGGCGGTGCACCGCGACCGTGCTGCCCGGCTCCAGCCGCATCAGCTCGGACCAGCCGTCCGCGGCGAAGCGCAGCGGCCGGAATGACTTGCCCGGGCCGGTCGGGATCCACGGCATGCCCTCGGTGTCGAGCGGCCGGGCAGGCTCGAATGTCGTGTTGAGCATGGCTTTTCCTCCCGTGAGCGCGATACGCCTACGCTACGGCCGGATTGGCCTGTGACCTAGGTCCAATCACATCCGAATTCCATGGGCCAAATGGGGCGGCAAGCACATCACGAGAACAATTATCCCGAACGGTCTCCCCTTCGCGCCGACGCACCGGCACTCCATATCCTGGTGAGGGTGCTCCCCGTCTATCTCGCCGCGGCGGCCCTGATCCTGTTCGTGGCGGGTGTGCTGCGCGACCCCCGCAGCTTCAGCAACGCGGTCTTGCTCGGCTCGGGCCTCGCGCTGGGCGCGCTGGCCGCCGCTGACCGGCTAGCGGACGCCACCGGGCCGGCGGCCCGGCTCCTGGCGCTGGCCCTGGGCCTGCTGGTGGCGTTCGGGCCGGTCCTGGTGGCGAGCTATCTGGTGCTGAACGGCATCACGATGGTGCGCCGGGAAGGCCTGCGTCCCGTCAACCTGCTGTCCCTGCTGGCCGGCCTGGGCATCTTCGGGCTTATCGGGCTGATGATCGCGACGTTCCTGGCCCGGTCCCCGGACCTGACGGTGTCCTTCGCGATCATCGCCCTGCTGTCCGGCTACATCTCGTTCCTGCTGGTGTCGTACGTGCTCTACGCGTTCGTCTACAGCCGGATAACGGGGCTGCGGCGCGCTGACTTCGTCGTGGTGCTCGGGGCCGGCCTGAACGACGGCGACCGGGTCCCGCCGCTGCTGGCGAGCAGGCTGGAACGGGCCCGGCGGGTGCACCAGATGCTGGCCGGCCGCCGCAAGACCCCGGTGCTGATCGTCTCGGGCGGCCAGGGCAGCGACGAGCGGATCTCCGAGGCCGACGCGATGGCCCGCTACCTGATCGGGCGCGGGGTCCCCGAGGATCACGTGGTGCGGGAGGACCAGTCCCGCACGACCGAGGAGAACCTGACGTTCAGCCAGGCGATCATGGAGCGGTCCCGGCCCGGCTACCGGTGCATCATCGTGACCAGTAACTACCACGTGTTCCGGGCCGCCATCGTCGCCCGCCGCCTCGGGGTCAACGGCCAGGTGACGGGGGCGCGGACAGCGGGCTACTACTGGCCGAGCGCGATGCTCCGGGAATTCGCCGCCGTATTCCTCAGCTACAAGACGGTCAACTTCGGCATCTGCGCGCTAATCGTCGCGCTGCCCCTGGCCCTTTACGTCGTCACGAGATGAGATCGCCGGGCCGCGGCACCGGGATCCACCCCAGCCCGGCACCAGGATCCCGCCTGCGATCTCACGTTTCGCGGTGGGGGAGCGTCTTCAGCAGATGAGTACCAAGCAGCCGTTCGAGAGGGCCGTGGCGGAGCATGGCGGCACCGTGCTGCGCGTCTGCCGGGTGCTGCTTGGCCGCCATGACGCCGACGACGCCTGGTCGGAGACGTTCCTGGCGGCGATGCGGGCCTATCCAGACCTGCCGGAGACCGCGAACGTCGAGGCGTGGCTGGTCACGATCGCGCACCGCAAGGCCATCGACGTGCTGCGTGCCCGTGGCCGGGCCCCGGTCCCGGCCGGGAAGCTCCCCGAGGAGCAGACCGGCCTCGGCGTCCCGGGCGCGGCTGACGACGATCTGTGGCGGGCGGTCCGGGCGCTGCCCGACAAGCAGCGCCAGGCCATCGCCTACCACTACGTCGCCGGCCTGCCCTACGCCGAGATCGCGCAGATTCTCGGCGGCACCAGCGAGGCGGCGCGCAGGGCCGCCGCTGACGGCATCAAGAACCTGCGGAAGCGCTATCCGGGCGGAGCCCCATCATGAACGAGCTCGACGACCTTTTCACGACACCCGCCGACGACGAAACGCTGACGCGGCTGCACCGCAGGCTCGAGCAGGCCGCCGGGAGCCAGGGCCTGCTCGACGTCGCGTACCGTACCGTCGACTCTCCCGTCGGCACGCTGCTGCTGGCCGCTACGCCCCGCGGACTCGTGCGCGTCGCCTACGACGTCGAAGACCACGACCGGGTGCTGGCGGCACTGGCGGGCAGGATCAGCCCGCGCGTGCTGCGCGCGCCGGGGAGGCTGGACGCGGCGGCACGGGAGCTGGAGGAGTACTTCGGCGGGCGCCGGCGCAGCTTCGGCATCCCGCTGGACCTGTCGCTGTCCGCGGGGTTCCGGCTGCTGGTGCAGCAGCACCTGCCGTCGATCGCCTACGGGCAGACGCGCAGCTACCGGCAGGTGGCCGAGCTCGTTGGCCACCCGAGGGCGGTACGGGCGGTCGGCACGGCCTGCGCCACCAACCCGCTGCCCGTCGTGCTGCCCTGCCACCGGGTGCTCCGCAGCGACGGCACGCGAGGCGGCTACGTCGGCGGCCCCGCCGCCAAGACCACGCTCCTGAACCTGGAGGCAGCAGCATGAGCACCGCAGTTCGTGACCTGAGGAATCCGCGGAGCGCGGACCCGTGGCGACAGCGGGTCGACGCCGGCGACTGGGACGCCATCACGGCCGAGATCGACGAGTACGGCGGCGCGCTGCTGCCGTCGTTGCTCACGGCCGGGGAGACCGCCCGGATCCGCTCGCTGTACACCGACAACGGGTTCTTCCGCGCCACGATCAACATGGGCCGCCACCGTTTCGGCGAGGGGGAGTACCGGTACCTCAAGGCCCCGTACCCGGAGCCGGTCGAGCGGCTCAAGCAGGCGCTCTACCCCCGGCTGCTGCCCATCGCCCGCGACTGGTGGGCCAGGCTCGGCCGTCCCGCGCCGTGGCCGGACACGCTGGACGAATGGCTGCGGATGTGCCACGACGCGGGTCAGGTCAAGTCAACGGCCATCCTGCTGCGCTACGGCCCGGGAGACTGGAACGCGCTGCACCGCGACCTCTACGGTGACCTCGTCTTCCCCTTGCAGGTCGTCATCAACCTGAACGAACCCGGGGTCGATCACACCGGGGGCGAGTTCCTGCTCCTCGAGCAGCGGCCGCGAGCGCAGTCTCGCGGCACCGCCACACTCCTGCCGAACGGTCACGGGTACCTGTTCACGACCAGGGACAGGCCGGTCCGTTCGGCACGAGGATGGTCAGCCGCCCCGGTACGCCACGGAGTATCCGCGATCAGGTCAGGCCAGCGGCACACGCTCGCCCTGGTCTTCCACGACGCGGCCTGATCAGCTGCCCGTCCGCTCCTGACCGGCGAACGCGGCACGCCGTGGCCGGACTGGTCGGCCTGGCCACGGCGTGCCTGATTCTCAGCGTGTTCAGGCCTCGGTGATGAGGCTGAGCTGGCGCAGGACCGCGACGCCGTCGTCGAGGCCGATCTCCTCGGTGATGAGCCCGTTCTCGACCTTCAGGACGGTGGTGCCGGTGAACCGCATGGTCTTGCCGGTGTTTGCCGGGAGGGCGCCGACCGGCATGTCATCGAATGCCTCGCCGGTGTGGGTGCCGCCGCCTTCCCACTGGCCGACCACGTAGTCGCCCTCGGCGATCAGGTCGGCGGTGCCCCAGAAGTTGAGGTCCGGGAACGCCGCGCGGAACTTCTGCGCGAACGAGCGGACCGCGACGCGACCACGCAGTGGCGCGTGCAGCGAGTACTCGAACCGGATGTCCGGGGCGGCGAGCTCGTCGATGACGTCCGGGTTGAAGTCCTTGCCCCAGAACTCCGTGAACCACCTGCCCACGACGGCCTTGTTCTCCTCGATCGACATGAACCGTTCCCTTTCTTGCCGTGAGTGTCAGCTGCGCCCTTCCGCCGGGCGCACCCGGCAGACGGGCCCCGGGGCCGTTCCGTGAGATGAACTCAGCTTCCCGTAAGGCGAGCGCTGACCCTGGCCAGGATGTCCGCCAGGACATAGTCCGGGCTGACGTAGATGGCCCGTTCGGCATCCTGCGGCGGCTCGAGGAGAGAGACATCCAGCCGCATGTCGGCTTCGGGGATGCTGGTCCGTCTCCGCGTCCCCGAGTTCGCCGCGCGGCGCTCGTCAATGACCGGCAGCGGGGTGTCGAGGTAGACGAGCACGAGACTGGCCCAGTGCGTCTCCGCCACGGCGGCGAGCTTCCTGCGGTCGTCACGCTGGAGCAGCAGGTCGTCATAGATCAGGGACTCCCCGCTGGCCAGGATCGTGCCTATCTCCCGGCGGGCGATGGCCTGGACGAAGTCGTACTCGCCGGCCACCGACGAGCCAGCCGGCGCTGAGCGGCTGTGGACCGGATAGATTCCGTGGTCGTAGGAGAGCAGCCTGATGCGCAGCTCCCGGCTCAGCGCCTCAGCCAGGACGGACTTACCCGAGAACGGCAGCCCGCACATCGCGATGAGAACCGGCACGACCGCAGCCTAGACGAGGGAACTGCCTTGGCTGACGGCGCGCGCTGCCGATCAGGTGAAGCCGACGTTCAGGACGAAGTGTCCGAGGCGCAGGTTCATGACTCCGCCGCCGGCCCAGTGCACGATGAATGCGAGCAGGATGATGACCAGGATTACGACCACCAACCAGAAGAAGAACACGGCAATTGCGGGAATTGCGTACCCGCCTACGGTTCTGGTTCTAGCCACCGCCTACAGCTACCCGGCGCCGCCCGGATTATCCGCAAAAGGCGCTTGCTGCTCCAGCCCCCGGCATCAGCGCCTGGTAGATTTATGGTATGAGAACTGCCATCGATTCTGCCGGGCGCGTTGTCATTCCCAAAGCGCTCCGGGACGCTCTCGGGCTGACGGCAGGTCAACCGCTAGAGATTGACGAGCGCGACGGGCGGCTGGAGATCGTGCCTGCGGCCACGCCGATGCGGCTGGTGGATGAGGGTGACGGCGTGGCCGCCACCGCCGATGCCGACATGCCGGTGCTGACCGCCGACATAGTGCGGGACACGCTGGAGCGCGTCCGGCGATGAAGGCCGTCGATTCCAGTGTGGTAGTCGCGGCCTTCGCCACCTGGCATGAGCATCATGCCCTCGCCCGCGTGGTCATGAGTAGCCGGCCGCGCCTGGTCGCGCACGCGGCGGTCGAGTCCTACTCCGTGCTAACCCGGCTACCGCCACCCCATCGTGCCAATCCGTCAATCGTGCATGCCTTCGTCACCCAACGGTTCACCGAGCCATACCTGGCCCTGTCGGAGGCTGGTTACCAGGAGCTTCTCACCACCCTTGCCACCCGGCAGATCCTCGGCGGGCCCGCCTACGACGCCCTGATCGCTTTCACCGCCGCCGAGCATCACGCGACGCTGCTCAGCCTGGACCAGCGAGCCACCACCACATACGAAGCCGTCGGGGCCACGGTCGAGCACCTCGTCCCCTGATCGTCCACACCCGGACGGTCGCTCCGGGGGTAGCGTGAGCCGCATGGCGATCATGACGCGGCCGCTCGGACGGACGCAGGCAGACGTGACCATCCTCGGATACGGCGCCATGGAGCTGCGAGGCCTGCCGAGGGGGCCCGAGATCGCGGACGAGGACGCCGGGCGCCTGCTCAACGCGGTCCTGGACGGCGGCATCAACCTCATCGACACCTCACCCGACTACGGTCGCAGCGAGGAGCTCATCGGGCGCTACCTGGGGCACAGGCGTGATGAGTTCTTCCTCGCTTCCAAGTGCGGCTGCCTGACCGAGCTGCCCGCGGACGCGCGGCCGCCGTACCCGCACGACTACAGCCCGGGCAACGTCCGCGCGGCCGTCGAGCAGTCGCTGCGGCGGCTCCGTACCGACCGCCTGGATCTCGTCCAGGTGCACATGTCACCGGACCGGGCCACCCTGGAGGTCCACCACACGGCGGAGACACTCCAGGGGCTGCGGGACGAGGGCAAGATCCGGTTCACCGGCATGTCGGGCATCCTCCCCAACCTGCCCGACCACCTCGCGATGAACGTCTTCGACACCTTCCAGATCCCCTACTCGGCCGTCCAGCGCGATCATGAGGAACTCATCGCCGAGGCGGCAGGCAAGGGCGCGGGAACGCTGATCCGAGGCGGCGCGGCCCGTGGCGCGGCGTCGCAGGAGAAGAACTGGCGGACCGGTCCGCTCACCCAGGAGCCGGGCCTGGGCCAGCGGAACTGGGATACCTCTGGCATCGAGGACCTGCTCGCCGATGCGGGCATGCCGGCGATGGAGTTCGTCCTCCGCTTCACCCTCAGTCACCCGGCCCTGTCGACTACCATTGTCGGCACCGCCAACCCGGGGCACCTGGCCGGCAACATCGCGATAGCCGAGAAGGGGCCGTTGCCTGCCGACCTCTACGAAGAGGCGAAAAAGCTACTCCCGCGATAAAGCCGGCCAGCCAGACGGCGACGTGGCCGGCGGCGGCCACGTCTTCGTCGCACCGCCTGAGCCTCAGTCAGTCAGGCAGGCTGATAGCCCGCCAGCAAGCGCCGGCGATCTCGTCGAGCTGTTCACCGGTCAGCGGGGTCCCGCCTGCCGCCAGCCGCACGGCCGGGCTCAAGCCGAGCTCGTAGATCACCTCCAGGGGCAGGGGCAGCAGCCGGGCGGCGACATCGGGCATCGCCGCCTGCGCCGCCAGCGGGTCGCCGCCGGCGATCGCCGCCTGGTGCGCGGCGCCGCGATAGGGCGAGTGGTCGACCTGCAGCAGGAAGCGGGCATGATCGGGATTTGCCGTCAGGTAACGGTAGGTAGCCAGCCAGATGCTGCGGAACTGCGCACCCGGCTCCGTTTTCGCGTCGAGGCCGGCGATGGCGGCCACGGCAAGCTGCGCCTTGGTCTCGCAGTAAGCGGCGAGCACCAACTCGTCCTTGGACGCGTAGTGGGTGTAGGCGGTGCCGGTCGCCACGCCGGCCTCGCTGGCGACGGCGCTCATCGACGCGCCGTGGAAGCCGTTGCGCGCGACGAGCGTGCGCAGCGCGCTGCGCACCGCGGCGGCGCGGTCCATCGACGTGAGCGTCATGCTGCCGCCGCCGCGCGCAGGTCGATCGCTATTCCGGTCTCGCGCTCGGAGACCTCCCACAGCGCGGCGATCGCCTTGTCCATGCCAAGCCTGCGCACGACCGGCTTGCGCACCGGCGGCCCGCTGTTGACGAACCGCGGGCCGTAGAACTCGCCGCCCTTCGCGGCCGGGTCCGTGGCCGCCCGCAGTTGCGACAGAGCGCCGTCGGCCGCGGACATCCCGCTGTACCGGGCGAGGAAGAGGAAGAACCGCTGGCTCGTGCCCCCGCCAGTCTGCTGCACGCTGACTGCCTGCAGATCGGTGTTCGACAGTCCCGGATGCGCGATAAGGCTGGCCGTGCTCGCGCCGGCCTGCTCCAGCTCGCGCTGAAGGCCCAGGCCGAAGTGGAAGTTCGCCAGCTTGGCCTGGCCGTAGGCGCGCCATGGCCGGTAGCGGCCGTGAAGGTGCGGGTTCGCCCGGTTGACGGCGCGGCCCATGTGATGGGCCGTGCTGGTCACGGTCACGATGCGCGCGCCGGGTGCGCGCAGCAGTGCGGGCAGCAGCAGCGCGGTGAGCGACCAGTGCCCCAGATGGTCCACGCCGAGCTGCATCTCGAAGCCGTCGACGGTCTTGGCCTCCGGGATCCCCATCACGCCGGCGTTGTTGATCAGCAGGTCGATGCCCTTATGCGCGGCCACGATCTGCTCGGCCGCGGCACGCACCGAAGCCTGCGAAGCGAGGTCCAGCGTTACTAGCTCCAGTGCGGCACCCGGCACGCTGGCGCGGATCTCGCCGGCCGCGGCCGCCGCCTTCTTCTGGTTGCGCACGGCCATCACTACGTGTGCGCCCTTCGCCGCCAGCTGCCGCGCGGTCTCCAGCCCGAGCCCGCCGTTGGCCCCGGTCACGACGGCGATGCGGCCGTGCTGGCCGGGGATGTCTGCTGCGCTCCAGGCCACGATGACTCCCTGAGTGAATGTTCATTCGGGCATCATGACGGTATCACGGGCCGCGCGGCCGCCGGGCCGCCTCATGGCATGGATGAGCGCGACAGCTACAGGTACCGGCTCGCGATGGCAATTAAGGTGTCGGGCTCGCCGCCGCGGCGTAGCAGAAGTTCGCGCAGGCCCACGGTCGACTCATCGAAGACATCCATATGCGCGGCGATCGCCACCCGCTCCCATTCCGTGTCGTCGCCGCTCGCCCGCATCAGATCCGCGAGGACGGTCTTTGCGTCGCTGCCCACCGGTCGCCGGGCACCGAGCGCGTCCAGCAGCCAGGGCCAGCGGACCATTATCTCGATGAGGCGCGCCATTTCCGCGCTGTGGACGCGGGTCGCCGTGATGCTGTTCGTCATGTAGCCGAGTTCATAGTCGAGGACCATGTAGAAGCGCCACAAGTTGATAAACGCCTTCGTCTGGCGTGGGTTACGGCCCGGCAGGTTGAGCACCGCGTTGGTGAGCGCGTCCCGGACGAGCGGAACGTCCTCCATCCTGCCGGTCAGGGCCACGCCGTCGAGGACGCCCGAGGTAGTTCCGGCCAGGGCCGAAGGTGGTCGGGGCAGCCGGACCGACTCAGACTGCGAGCCGTTACGCGCGGCGGCGGGCCGACCAGCGTCCGGCGCCGCCGCGGTTCCGGCGGGTTCGGCGGGGACCGGCAGTGCCCCCTGTCCTGCCGAACCCGCGTTGAGCAACTCGTTGAGATAATTGGAGATCGCGGCGTCCGGGATCCGGGGCAGCCGGATCGGCAGGTCCACGATCTTCTCCATGAACCGCCACCCGGTGTGCCGCAAGTGGCCGAAGCTGACCGGGTCGTCCATGGCGCGCTCCTGGATCGACGGATGCGCGGTCTCCAGATGGGCGGCGACGGTGGCCGGGTCGAGGGCCAGGACGAAGTTGCACGGTCCGAACGCCTTGGTCAGGAAGAGGTTGACGGCCTCGATCGTGTCCGCGACGATGGCCGGGCTGCACCGGTCCAGGTCGTCCACGAAGATGTAGAACGACGCGTGCTCAGTGGCCAGGTCAACGAGTTCCCTGACATCGTGCTGGAGCAGGTAAAGGTAGCCTCGGCCGCCAGCATCAAGCGGGTCGGCCGTGTCGGCCCCGGGTTCACGGGACAAGATGCCGACCGACGACGACCTGGTGACGGCGGCCGGGTCGAACCAGGTCGGGAAGCCCTTCATGCTGGAGTAGATCACGCGGCCGACCACGACGAGCGCGACGAGGAACGTCGCCGTCGCGACCCCTACGATGTCGCCGAGCTTGTTGTTGTTGACCAGCACGGCGACGGCCCCGACGATCGTGGTGATCGTAGCGAGCGCCACGACGGCGACCGCGGCGAGGCCGCGGATGCTACGAGGACGCGCGCTGGCCAGGATCTGCCGCCGCATCGCCTCGGGTCCGGTGCGCTTGAGGTTGAGGTCGAAGAACAGCCGCCGCCGCTGCCCCTCGGGCAGGCGCGCCATGACTGACTGGGTGATCTCCTGGGTCAGTCCCGCCCAGACCTGGTCGGGGTTCTCGTACATCCAGGGGTTGAACCACACCGTGATCGCCTTGCGGACGCCGTCGACGGGGACCATTTGGTACGGGAGCTGGTCCTCCTGGATGCGCTGCTGCAGCCGCTTCCAGGCCCAGGCGGACGTGATCCGGCCCCTGTCGACCGGTCCGCCGTCCCTGGTCCGCAACTCATAAGCCGGCTCCCGTCCGGCCCCGTTCGACGTCTGCGGCCGCTCGGGGTCCAGCCTGGCCTGGATCTGCCTGAGCAGGCTCGACTTCCCCTGGCCCCATGGCGCATGGATCCCGACCACGACCGGCGCGGCGGTACCGTCAGCCGCGAATGCGTCGACGATCGTCCTGGTTAGCGCCTCCCGGGCGAGGAGATCCGCGTCGGCGGGCTGATCTTGCAGCAGGATTGACGCGACCCGGATCGGGCTGCCGAACGAACCGCCGGAGACCAGCGGCTGATCGGGCGAGATCAGCCACTCGCGTATCGACGCGTCGTCGCCTCCGGTCAGCAGGACAGGCCGGCCCTGCTTCGCCGCTTCGGTCACGTGCAGAGCGCGGATCGCGGACCGGCCGCTGCGCGACGGGGTGCCGACCAGGCGTCCGTCAACGCGCCACTTGAGCAGATAACCCTCGTCACAGCCGCCCAGCACCAGCGAGTCGCCGCGCTCGCTGAGATGGCTCGCCAGCACCCGTACCGGCCGGGCCGGGAAGGGAGCGGCGTAGGCGGCGACCTGGGTCAGCTTGACCGGATCGTACAGGTCGACCGAACCGTCGGTCCTGGCGGCCACGACCTTGGGCTGGCTGCCGTCGAAGACAAGACAGACGGCCTGGACGGAGTACGGAGCAATCGAACGAACCTCACCGGGCTCGTCCATCGACACCTGCAGCAAACCCTGGGTCGACCCGATTACGACCACGATGGTGCCGGGCTCGGGCCCGGGGACGACGGCGAGCCCCGTGACCTGCCCGCACCCCGAGGCGAGCTCGGTGCTCGCCTCAGGGTCGTCGAGCGGGCAGCGCTGGACGGTTCCGTCCAGGCCGCCGCTGAGGGCGTAGAGCACGCCCCGGTGCGTAGCGGTGGCGAGCGCGTGGACCTCGGCGTCGTGGCCCATCGGGAGCTCGGAGCGGAGCTGTCCGGTGTCCGGGTCCCAGTCGAGCACACGGTGGTCGAGCCCGCTGCTGAGCAGGTGCGTGCCGCCGGCCGCCAGCGCGCGCACAGCTCTGGAGTGGCTGAACGACTGCAGCTGCGCGCCGGTCTCCGGGTCGATGACGCGGATCTGGCCGGTGGCCCCGGCGCAGGCCAGGAACGGCCCCGTGGCCGCGGTCCCGCCGGTCACCGCCGAGATCGGGCCGTCGGTGCGGAAAAAGGTCCGCATGGACTTCAAGACGCTGGAGCTGAGGCGGTTGACCTCGATGTCGCCGTTGAAGTCGCCCGACGCGACGATCACGCCCTCGGCGGTGCTAGTGCAGGCAATCGAGTAGACCTCGCCGCGGTGCCGCCCCGCCTCCATCAGCGGACGGTCGGCGGGACCGTCGTACCGCCACAGTGACACGGCGCCGGTCGCCGACGCCGACGCCAGCATGGGCACCTTGCCCTCGCGCTCGCCGTCGACGGCGTGACCGAGGCGGCGGATCGTCCCGTCCGCCTCGAACTTCTGGCGCGCTACGAGCGCGCCATCGCCGGCAATCCCCCACACGCACAGCGACCGGTCGGAGCCACCGGACGCGACGAGCGGCTCGCGCCGGTCGTCGTCCTCCAGGTCGATGAGGGTCCAGATCGGCCCGGAGTGGGCCTGGCGCCAGTTCGGCTCCTGATCCACCGCGTCGAGGTTCCACGCCGCGAGCCAGCCGTCGGTGAACGCGCAGACCAGGTAGCGTGCGCTGTCGTCTCCGCTGAAGCAGATCCGGAACGGGCGCGCCCGCTGCGGACGCGGCACGAACTTGACGGGCTCCGTGTCGCGCCCTTCGGTCGCCCATAGCCGGACGCCGCCTTCGCTGGCGACCGCCGCGAGCATGCACCCGGACCGTTCGGCCACCGCCAGGTCGCGGATGGCGCCGTCCCCGACCTGCTGCTGGCGCCGGAGGGCACCGGTCTGCGGCTCGTACTGGCGGACGATCCCGTCGGGCCCCCCGACCAGGAGGGTGTCTGACATGCCGTCAGTGGGCAGCGCGCACAGCGCGTCAGCCGGCTTGCCTTCGCCGATGACCCTGGTCACTCGCTTGGTGTTAAGGTCGACCAGCTCAGTGCCCAGGCTCCGGCCGGTGGCGAGAACCAGATCTCCCGATATCTTGAGAAAGAGCAGGTGCTCCAGTGCACCGCCGAGTCCTTGTGCCTCGTTCTGGATCATCAGCCGCCCCATCTGATCTGATCCGCACCGGATCCGGCAGACGCGGGTACCCGGCGTTACGCTAAATATAAGACTCTTCGACGTTGTGTATCCAAATTTTTTTGCGAGCGACATGACCGACAGCAGGCCAGCGTCGGAGTTGCGGGCCGGCGAAGGCGTTCCCGGCGCCCCGGCCGAGGTGGCGCGCGCGCCACTGTGGCGGCGGCTGGCGATCCTCGACTGGATCACCATCGCCTTGTTCGTGCTCGGATGGACGGCCGTCGCCACCGGACTGCTGCCTGCGCACGACGCCCGCGCGACCATCACCCGGATCTTGCCCCTGCTGGTCTTCCTCGGCTCGGTCGTCGTACTCGCCCGCCTGGACTCCGAAGCCCAGCTGTTCGACGTGCTCGCCTTCCGCCTGACCGCACTGGGCCGGGGGCGAACCTGGGTCCTGTTCCCGCTCTGCGTGCTCTTCGCAGCGGCCACGACGATCTTCCTGAACCTGGACACGACCGCGGTCCTGCTCACCCCGGTCCTGCTGGCGACGGCCCGCCGTGCCCGGATGACGGCGCTGCCGCTCGCCATGACAACGGTCTGGCTGGCCAACACGGCGAGCCTGCTGCTGCCGGTGTCCAACCTGACCAACCTGCTCGCGGCCAACCGGGTCGGGCTCGGGACACTGCCGTTCGCCCGCCAGATGGCTCTTCCCCAGCTGGCTGTCCTCGGCGTCGTCACCGTCGCCCTCTGGGTGTTCTACTGGCGCTCGGAACCCACCCGGTACGAGGTTCCGCCGCAGCTCCATCCGAGGAACCGGCGGACGTTCGCGCTGGCTGGCGTGTGCACGGCCCTGTTCATCGGCGCCATCCTCGCCGGGGTGAGTATCGCCGTCGCCGCGGTCGTCACCGCCGCCCTCCTGACGCTCGGCTTCGTCCGCTGGGACCGGTCGAGCCTCACCTGGGATCTAATCTCGTGGCGCCTGCTCGTCTTCGTCACCGGCCTGTTCCTCGTCGTCGACACGGTCGGGCGGCACGGGCTCTCGTCCCTGGTGTCGTCGCTGATCGGCACCGATCCAGGTAGCGTCGGCATCGTCCGGGCCGCCGCCACCGGGGCCGGCCTGTCGAACGCGGTGAACAACCTGCCCGCCTACGTCGCGGGCGAGGCCGTCATCCCGGTAGCCAACCACCTCCAGCTCATCGGCCTGCTGATCGGCACCAACGTCGGGCCCGTCATCGTGCCCTGGGCTTCGCTGGCCACGCTGATCTGGGCCGAGCACTGCCGTCATGCCGGTGTCAGGATCAACTGGCGGCGGTTCATGGTGACCGGCGCGCTGATGGCGGCCGCAGCGCTGACCGCCGGGGTCGCCGTGCTCATCGCGATGTCCTTACGGGCCGCAGAATAAACCCAGGTCAGAATGGGTGCCGACGTGTCCAGGCATTGCGCCACGAAGTGGCATGTTTACTCTATCGTTGGCTACCTATCGGCTCATTCGAGGTCGAAGGCGGCACGGATGGCGGCTGTCAGCGCTGCCTCCTGCGCTGGCAGCAGGTACCCGATCCGCTCGCCGATGGCCGTCTTCGGGATCGTGACTATGTTGTCGCAGTTCACCACCGAATCATGACCGAGGCCGTTGTCCTGACCGACCGGGATCTCGACGGACAGACCGCGCGCCGCGGACGTAACCGGCGCGACGGTTATCTGCGATCGCTCCGGGATGACCAATTCCCGGGTGAGTACCAGAACCGGGCGTGCCTTATCCAGGCGCGCGATATGGATCGGCCTCACTGATCCAGGTCCACGGGCTGCCCGGAGAGGTACCGCACGAGATCAGCCATGTCACTGTCCTCGCCAGATCTGGCGTAGATGGCAGCGTCCTGGACGGCCATCTCGTGACGACGCTCCCGTTCGAGAGCCCGCATGATGACCGTCGCCCGGCTGGAACCGCGGCCAGTCTCGACGAGATGGTCGACGAACTTCACCATGTCATCGGGCAGCCGCACTGCGATTTGCGTGCTCATACCAATATGGTACCACAATGGGATGCGGACTTCTGGGCCTATGAAGCGTGCTGCGCGATGCACCCGCCAGGCGGATGAGTGACCATTCCCTGACCGACAGCGTGTGGGGGCGCTTAGCGTGTCGCCGGCGCCGTTCTGGAGGGGGCGAGCAGGCCGAGGGCGCGGGCGCGCTCGACGGCCCCGGCCCTGTGGTGGGTGCCGAGCTTGGCGTACAGGTTCTTGATGTGGGTACGCACGGTGTTCGGCGAGACGTACAGTTCGCGGGCGATCTCCGGTGCGGTCAGGTTGGTCGGCATGTAGCGCAGCACGCGGAGTTCGCTTTCGCTGAGCGCCGCCAGCAGCGGCAGCGGCCTGGCGCGGGGCGAGGGCTGGGTTCCGGAGAGCCTGTCCCGGATCTCGGCGAGCAGCGATGCGTGGGCGGTGGGATGCCGGGCGTGGCGGTCGAGCAGGCCCGGCGCGGGATGCAGCAGGAAAGGCAGCAGCAGGCCGTCGGGTTCGGCCAGGTCCAGCGCGCGTTCCAGAGCGCGGTCGGCTGCGCCGGAGTCGCCGAGCGAGTCCCGGGCGATCGCCTCAAGCACGTACGCCTGGGCCAGCTCGTTCTGCCAGGCCACCGGCGCCGAACCGTCCAGGGCCGGGGCGAGCGCGGCGGTCGCCGCACGCGGGTCCCCGGTGGCCAGCCGAAGCGCCGCCTCGCCGATGCGGATCTCGCCGTGCTCGCGGTCGGCGTCGCTGAGCCCGTCCAGGAACTGCCCGGCTTGCCCGGTCTGGCCGAGCCGCACCAGGGCCAGCAGCAGGAATCCCCGTATCCAGGGAATGAGGTAGTGCGGTGAGGTTCCAGGCCACCGGGCCACCCGCTCGGAGGCCTGGAATGCGGCCAGCGCCGCAGAGTCGCGATTTCGCAGCATCTCAAGAACCCCGCGGCTCATGCGGATCGCGGCCGCCGTGGCGGGCTGGACCGCTTCGGCCCGCAGGGTGCGTTCGGCGCCCTGCAGCCAGCGCTCTGCCTCCTCCAGCCTTCCCTGGTAGGCCAGCGTGACTCCGAGCGAATTACTGACGAGGCCAAAGGCCGGGTCGTCGGTCCAGCCGTGCCGCTCGGCCAGCTCGGCCGCCTCCCGGCCGACCTCGGCGCCCCGCGTGAACGATCGGGCCTGGTTCATGACCGGTGTCTGGTACGCCAGGCCGGTGAACTCCAGGTAAGGCCGCCCGATCCGGCGGGCCAGCGCGATGCCGCTTTCCAGGTGCCGCTCCGCGTCATCCCATGCGAAAGCCCAGAACTCGGTGCTGCCGAGGCTGATCAGGGCCAGCGCGCGCAGGTCCTCGATGAGGCCAGGCTGTGCCGCGTCCTCTGCCTCGGCGATTGCCTGCAGCCGGCTCGCCTCCTCGATGGCCGCCGGCAGGTCCCCCCGCTGGCGGGCCAGCAGCAGCCGGACCACGTCGAGAAGCAGCCGAAGCTGGCCGCGCCGGGTTTCGGGAGCCGATGCCGACGCACGCCCGGCTAGGGCTAGGTACCGGTCCGCTGCCTCGAGCGATCCCCGCGCCAGCTCGTCGGCCGCGGCGATCACTGCGAGCTCGGCGTCCGCCGGCAACAGGTCGGCGGGGAACTCGGCCAGGAGCTCGTGGATAGTGGCGTCCTGCCCGTCAAGGTGGAGCCCGGGCCACTGATCGGCGAGCAGGCGGGCGGCGAGGCCCCAGTCGCGGGCGGCCTGGGCGTGGCGGGTCGCCTCGGCCGGGTACCCGTGCCGGGCGAACCACCCGGAGGCGGCGGCGTGCAGCCCGGTCACCTCGCCCGGCTCGGTGCGCCGCAGCTCTAGCAGCAGCAGGTCGGCGAACATCTGGTGGTAGCGGAACCAGGACCGCTCGGCGTCCAGCGACACCACGAACGCGCCGGCCTGCTCCAGGTCCTGCAGGACCCGCTCCCCTCCGTCGTCGCCGGTCAGCAGGTGGGCCAGGTCCCCGTTGACCCGCTCCAGGATGCTGGTGCGCAGCAGCAGCCGCCGGATCTTTTCTGGCTGCCGGTCAAGAACCTCGGCCAGCAGGTATTCCGCCACGGTCCGTTCGGTGCCGGAGAACTTCGCGGCGAGCCGGGCCGGGTCTGGATGCCCGGCCAGCGCCAGCGCCGCCAGCCGCAGCCCGGCCGCCCAGCCCTCGGTCCGCCCGTGCAGCGCCGTCAGCGCCGGGCCGGGCAGCTGCACCCCGGCGGCCGCCAGCAGCTGCCCGGCATCTTCCAGGGTGAACTTCAGGTCATCGGCGCGGATCTCGGCCAGCTCGCCCTCCAGCCGCAGCCGGTGCAGGCCAAGACGCACGTCGTGCCGGGCCGCCAGCACGAACCGCAGCTCCGTCGGGGCGCGCATCACCAGCAGCTCAAGCTGCCGCGACGCCTCCGGGTCGAGTTCGTGCACATCATCGATCACCAGCCACAGCCGGTCCTCCAGCGGCGCCAGGTCAGCCAGCAGCCGCTCCACCAGCGCCCACGCGTCCAGGTCCGGCGCCACCGACACCCCCTGCACCAGCCCGGCCCCCGCCGAGGTCCGGCGCAGCGCCCCCGCCACCGACGCCCAGAACCGCTGCGGGTCACGCTCCCCGCGCCCGGCCGGCACCCACGCCGCTCGCCCGTCCAGACCTTCCTGGCCCAGCCATGACCGCAACAGCACCGTCTTCCCGCTGCCCGCCGACGCCGACACGACCGTGACTCGCGCCGGGCCCCCCAGCCGCCCCAGCAGCACCGGCCGCGGCACCACCGCCCCCGTAACACGGCCTGCCTCACCTCTCGCACCAGAGCCCGGCCCGACCTCAGGGTCCACGGTCACCATCATGGCACTGCCCGGACCGGCGGTGCTGCCGGCGAGGGCCGGGGTAGCCCGCGTCTTGCCCTGGCAGCGGCTGCGCGGTTCCGGGGCGCATGCCCCCGCATCGGGGCCGGATGGGCCGTTTTGACAAGACGCGGATTGCTGGGTCCGTGCGCGCGAGCAACCACGGAGTAACCACCGGGGACAAAACGGACACATAATATACGACCTGGAGTGGTAAAACCCCAGGTCAGCAACGGGTGCGCCGCCAGGGACTCGAACCCCGAACCCGCGGATTAAGAGTCCACTGCTCAGAAGTTCTATTTATGCAATCTACCAGTATCTTTACGCTAGCACGCTGGCAAGATATCCGCAACCCGCCGAGGCAGAGTACCGTCTGCGGACGGCTTATGCCGCGTAGTACCGGGACATCCGAGCAAACATGGAGCAAACAGGAAGCCGCATGGTCTAGACCATTGTGGAAGGATCATCACCACAACCGGGTGAGTGGTTTACGGCTGTGCGGGGACCACCGCGCGGGAACCGATTGAGCGGTAGACACGGTCCGTAACTCAGCTATCCCGGTAACACGCAGCAAGGTAGCACGGAGGCTGCGGCATCGCCGTGAGAGCTACACCTTCGGTGTACCGGCTATGCGCCCCGGATGAACCCGTATGGCCACGAGCGGCGGCGGATCTGGCCTTGCGGGCTCGTCTTGCTTCAGCCTGGTGCCCTTGCCGGACTTGTCAGCGAAGATGAGCAAGCGCCCGGAAGGGATGAGCAAGCGCCCCGAAGGCTCACCAGGACCGTAACACCGCAGCTCAGAGGGCGCGACACAATTCTGGAACCCTACAGGTTGATGCGGTCGTTGCCGCGGATGAACTTTACTTTTTCGGTCATCGGAACTTCCCTTCGGCGCAGCCATGCGTCGACTAACCCCGATTCCCGGGGGGCTTGCCAAGCCCGATTCCGTTGCGCCTGCGGCGGCGCTGACCAGGGCAAACCTCTGGGCCTCAACGAGTCTTCCTGAACCAGCGCGGCCAGAGACCTCAAGGCGGAATCCGGACAGTGCCGACGGCGAAACGGTTGTGACCTGCGGGTCCTAATAAGAGCTCCGGCAGTTCAGCGCACCGGGCCGGTTGAGGTCCGCCGGTGGTTCGGCAGAGAACCGCCAGGCATCTGCCCAGGTCACGACCAGCGGCGTCGACTGCCGCAGCCGCCGGACTCAACTCGATTACCGCACCGGGAATCGAGGCTAACGCCTCTCCGCGTGCTGCGGCGCTCGCGTAGCACACGTCCCCGATCGCCTTCTTGTCGAACCCGGCCAGCGCGATCACCACGTGGTCGTCGGCAGGGAACCAGCAGATGACCCGGACGGCGCCGTCCGGGTCATAGGGGTGGGCGACCCGCCACAGCTCATGGTGGCGGGCCTGCCGGACTCGCTTGAAGGTCGCACGGGGTCATCGGCGCTAGTAGCCAGACGGGAGAAGGCGTCCGCGATAGGCTGTCGCCGAGATGAGTAAGCGCAAGCAGCGGAAGTGTCGCATCTGCAAGAAGCGGCCGCCGTGGCGGTACAAGAACTGCCCGCCCGGGATCTGCAAGCGCTGCTACCACCGCCACGTCTGGGCGGAGCGTCCGCGCCGCAACGGAGAGGTCGGCGTGCTCGAACCGGAACCGTTCGAACCGGAACTCCTTGAACTGGAACCGTTCGACCCAGAACCTTGGTGGGGTCCCGACGACCCTCCATTTTGACCGGCAACGGTGACCGCCGCGTCGCCGGGTACCCTCGGCGAGGTGAGCGGCCATGCCTTCAGGACGCGAGCCTTCTTCCTGCTCGGCCAGGGGCCGGGCGGCTGTACGCCGGCGCGGTACCACGCCAGCCACGGCCGCGCTCAGCCTGTCCCTTCTATCCGAACGGCCGCGTGGTGTCTGTCTAGGTGCGGCGCCGGAACGGGCAGTGGCCTGCCGGGAGCCGCCACCGCCCGTTCTGTGGAATGAGTTTGGCTCTAGCGCTGCTTGAGCGTCTCGACGGGGAGCGGGCGCGGCGGCTGACGGGCTACGCGTCGTTTCGGCGGCCCGGAGGCGGACTTCCTCAAAGCGCGCCGGTTACCGTGGGACGTATGCCGCACCGCCCGCCCCTTGGCCTGTTCGACAACGAAGTACGGCTCTACGGCCTCGACGAGCTCACCGAGACCGTGCGTTTGCTGGAACGTAGCCAGCCGGGCCGGACGGCGGGCGAGCTGTCTGACGCGGTGTTTGCGGAGCTGGCGATGAAACGCAGCCGGCGGGCTGTGGAGTTGGTCGCGGAGGCGATCCGGCGGGCGCGGTCGCGGGAGCCGCGCGCGGGCCTGGGCGCTGCGCGCCGGTAATGAGATCCCCGCGGACGGCGCAATCCCCGAACACGCGATCGCGGCCTACAACCAGACACATCCGGACCGCCCCTACTGACGCTCTGCTGATAAGCGCGAGCCTGCTACTGACGTTCCGCCCGCGAGACAAGGAGTGGCTGCAATTAGTCGAAACGTCTCAGCGGAAACCCTTCGCAAACCCTACGGGCGGCAACTGCGATCGGCAGGCCGGTCGTGACCTCTGCGAGCGGGATGCTCAGCCAGTGGTGGTCGATGCCGCGCTCGCTATTCTGGGCGGCGGAAGGGGGCCTCGTCTTCAGTGACGGTGTGCGTCTCGCTGGCCAGGATTGCTGCCTCGGCGCGGGCGGCGGTGAGCGCACGGCCGACAGCCTCGGCGTCGAGGGCGGTTTTCGAGGCGCACCATTGGGTCCAGTCGGGCAGCAGAGACAGCGCCCTATCGACCCAGTCGGACTCGTAGCTGTCGCGCAGGATTGACGCGCACGCCTGGATTCGGTGCGGGGAGCACGCGTAGAACGCGCGCTCGTCCGGGGGCACGTCAGGTCCCCACTCGGCCAGGAGTAGTTCCAGTGCTTCCGCGGCCCCGTCGCGGACATCCGGGGACTTATCGGCGTGCTCGGTGTGCCAGTCGAGGAAGTCTTCGATAGCGGAATCGAGGGAGCCCGCGAGGGGGCTGAATGGTTCATCGGACAGGAGATGGCCAAGGGAGGTAGTCAGGGCACCGGCGCGGCGGGACAGTCTCGGGATCTCGCGGAGAAACTCCGCTGGCTCGTCGCCCAATACGGACTCGGCTTGGACGGAATCGGCTAGGGCTGGATCCAGCAGGCGGATGCCCAGCTCCGGCGGACAGGAGGCGAGTTCGGCAGTGGCGGCGGACGGTCCGGCGAAGACGCGCCATTCCGCGAGCGCCTCGGCGGTCGAGCCATAGGCCCCGGCCGCGACCACGAGGCCATCCGCGCACCAGTCGATATCCCAGGCGTACCAGTGATCAGGGTCAGCCGGTTGGCTCGGGTCGCTGAACGGCGCGATGAGCAGGAAACGAGCGCCATAGGCGTCGCGTGCCACAAGGACGTCTGTGCCTGCGGTCGGCTGGTACCAGGGAACGGGGATACCGGGGACGGGGGCGAGCCCGCGCTCGGCGATCACGTCGGCCCAGGCTTCCAGTTCCTCCAAGCTTTCCTCGTCGGCCAACCCACAGCAGAACGCCCAGAGCTTCGGCCACTCCTTGCCGTCGGCGGTGAAGTCGGCGCCCATCGCTTTGATGGCGGCCTCAGCCAGTGCCTGCAGCCAGCCCGCCGGCGTCAGCCCGGTACCGGGGCCAGGCGCGTTGAGCCGCTCGTAGAACTCGTCTCCGGCGATCTGACCAGAGAGGGCCTCGATGTCTAGCAGGCGGGTAGGCCACTCCACGGCACGCACCCGGGCCAGGACCCTGTCGTGCGACTCCGCCCACCACGGCCAGCTCCTGCGGCCAGGGTTGAAGGAACCCGCCCACCGGGATTGCTGGCGGAGAAGATCGGCGGCATCGCGTTCTTGCAGCTGCTGCGCCCGGCGCTGAGGGTTACCGCTCAGTCCCTTGCCCTGTCTACGCTTCGTGGACTTGCTCGACTTGCGCTTCCTGGAAGCCACGCGCGACAGCGTAGCGGCTCAGGACGGTACTTCCGACAGGTACGCGCCCGTCTTTCCTGCTGGTGCCGGAAACCTGTGCCACCTGACCGGATGCTCCGCTGACCGCTGGCTGCCCGGCCCCGCAAGCATCGTCAACGCGGGGGTCGCGATGGATCGGGCCGTCTTTCGGTGTGTCTGTCCCGCGCTGCGGGGATCTGGTGGAATCCTATTGTCCTGGATCGGCGTTCACGGAGGCTCACGTCGTGGGGAAAGCCAGCCGCAACCGGCGGCAGAAGAAGGACAAGGAGCGTCAGCGCCGCCGCGGGGGGCGGGCGGCGGGCCTGGGCTGGTCGCCGGGCCGGCCGAGAGTTCCGTCGCAGCGGGAGCTCGTCGTGGCCGCGGTGAGCGCGGCGGTCGATGCCGTCTGCCGGGGTGATGAGCGCGGTTTCGCGGAGTACCTCAAGCTGCTGGCGGCGGAGCAGTCGCCCGGCTGGACGCAGGCCGTCAGCCGGGAGATCGCCGGTTTC